>Ga0138256_10007219_pt1 | contig 11739 bp, 10 predicted proteins | sample KNB2016incub_MG_FD_105486 | JGI IMG/M metagenome (GOLD analysis project Ga0138256, IMG submission 105486) | Active sludge microbial communities from wastewater in Klosterneuburg, Austria - KNB2014incub_MG | ecosystem: Engineered > WWTP > Activated sludge > Unclassified | place: Austria...
CACGCGCACGTCCGGCTCGCGCGAGGAGACGTCGGGGCGCTTGCCGAGGGCGTCGCGGAACACGTCGGCCACCGCGTCCTTCACCTTGAGGGTGATGAAGTCGAGGCTCTTCACCGGCGCCTTCACGCCGTTGGTCTCCACCTTGAAGGTGCGCTCGACGTCGAAGTGGGCGTGCCAGCGCACGCGCTTCGCGCCCTCGTAGATGTCGCTCTCGTTGCGGTAGTCGAACCGCGCCATCCGCCAGAGAATGCGCGTGGCGAGACGCGACTCGAGGTTCGCGGCGTAGGCGACCTCGAAAGGCCCCTCGAATGCGACGCCCGCCTCGTCCGCGCTGGCGTTCTGCGCCCCCAGGGCCGTGAGTTCTTCGGCGAGGAGTCCGGCGAGCCCGCGCGGGCAGGTGGCGTAGAAGTGGACGTTGCCGTCGATGGCGCGGGCCACGGCCGGCGCCGCGGCGGCCGCGCCGGGCAGGCGCCTCAGGACGGCCATGAAAGCCTCCGGGGGGCCGCCCGGTAGAATGGGCGCGCCATGAAGACGACGAAATACGCGGTGTTGGGAGGCATGGGGGGCGGGGCAGGCGAGGAACTTTCGACGCCTCGGGGCCCTCTACGGGGTGGCTTTCCGGAATTCTACGGCATGTCTCCCACCCGACTCCTCCCGCGCCTCGCCGCCGCCGCCGCTTTTCTCGCCTTCGCCGCGCAGGCCGCGCCCGTGCGCACGGAACGCGTGGAGGCCGAGCTGCACGCCGAGAAAGCCGCGGCCGTCGCCGGCAAGCCCGCCACCGTGGGCCTTCGCCTGAAGCACGACGAGCACTGGCACACCTACTGGAAGAACCCCGGCGATTCGGGCCTGCCCACGAAGATCAAGTGGACGCTGCCCGAAGGCTGGACGGCGGGCGCCTTCCAGTGGCCGCACCCGGAGCGCCTGCCCTTCGGCCCCCTCGTGAACTACGGCTACAGCGGCGAGACGATGCTGCTCGCCGAACTCACGCCCCCCGCGAACGCGAAGCCGGGCCCCGTCACGATCACGGGCGACGCGGACTGGCTCGTCTGCAGCGACGTGTGCATTCCGGAGAAAGCCTCGCTCAGGCTGGAGTTCGCCGTGGCCGAAGGGGACCCGGCCCCCCGGTCCGGCGAGACGGCGCGGTTCGCCAAGGCGAGGGCGTCGGTGCCCGCCCGGACGGAGGGCTGGAAGGCCGAATCGACGATGGCCGGCGGCCTGCTCACCGTGCGCTTCGTGCCGCCGGAAGGCGCCGTCGCCCCGGGCAAGGCCTTCTTCTTCCCCGATCGCGAGAGCTTCATCGAGCCGGCGGCCCCGCAATCCCTCACGCGCGACGGCGGCGGCTTCCGCCTCGCGGTGAAGCTCGCCCAGCCGGAGCTCAAGGACATCGGCACGGTGGCGGGGGTGATCGTCACCGAAGGCGCGTGGCCCGACCTGCCGGGCCGCAAGGCCGTGGAGATCGCCGCGCCCCTCGTCGCGTCGTTCCCCGCGCCGGCCGCCGCGCTGCCCGTGCCCGATGCGCCGGCGCCGGCGGGGTCCGGGGGCAGCCTCGCCGCGGCCCTCGCCTTCGCGTTCCTGGGCGGCATCCTCCTGAACCTCATGCCCTGCGTGTTCCCGGTCCTGGGCATCAAGGTGATGGGCTTCGTGAAGCACGCGCACGGCGATTCGCGCGCGCTCTGGATGCAGGGCGTCGTGTTCTCGGCGGGCGTGCTGGTGTCCTTCCTCGTCCTCGCGGGGCTGCTGCTCGCGCTGCGCGCGGGCGGGGCGCAGCTCGGATGGGGCTTCCAGCTGCAGTCGCCCGCGTTCGTCACGCTGCTCGCGGCGCTCTTCTTCCTCATGGCGCTCAACCTATTCGGCGTCTTCGAATGGGGCGGCTTCGCGCAGTCGATGACGTCGAACGTGTCCGCGCAGGGCCGCTACGCCGATGCCTTCCTCGCGGGCGTCCTCGCCACCTTGGTCGCCACGCCCTGCACGGCACCGTTCATGGGCGCGGCCGTGGGCTTCACGCTCGCGCAGCCGGCCGCCATCTCGCTCGCCGTCTTCGCGATGCTGGGCGTGGGCATGGCGCTGCCCGTGCTCGCCCTCTCGCTCTTCCCGGGCGCTCTCAAGCGCCTGCCCAGGCCCGGGCCGTGGATGGAAACCTTCAAGCAGGTCATGGCCTTCCCGCTCTTCGCGACGGTGGTCTGGCTCGCGTGGGTGCTGGGCGCGCAGGCCGGCAACGACGCCGTGATGATGCTGCTCGCGGGGCTGCTTCTGCTCGCGCTGGCCGCGTGGATCTACGGCCGCTGGGCGCATTCGGAAAGCCTGCTGCGCTTCGTCTTCGCGGGCGCCATCGCGGCGGCCGGGCTGTGGCTCGCCTGGCCCCACGGCGCCCTGGCCCCCGGCACGGCCCAGGCCTCGGTCCCGCGGGCCGGCGAAGTCCCTTGGCAAGCCTGGTCGCCGGAGAAGCTGGCGGAACTGCGCGCGGCCGGCACGCCCGTCTTCGTCGATTTCACGGCGGCGTGGTGCGTCACGTGCCAGGTGAACAAGCGCGTGGCCCTGAACCGCGAGGAGGTCGTGAAGGCATTCGCCGATCGCGGCGTCGTGCCGCTCAAGGCCGATTGGACCAACCACGACCCGCGCATCACCGCCGCCCTCGCGGAGCTCGGCCGCAACGCCCTGCCCGTCTACGCGTTCTACGCGCCGGGCGCCGCGCAACCGAAGCTGCTTCCCGAAGTCCTCACCGCCTCGATCGTCGTCGATGAACTGTCCCGGTTGCCCGCGCCCAAGCAGGCCGCCGTTCCCGCCACGCCGAAAAACTGAAGGAGACTTCCATGAAGACCGTACGCCTCGTCTGCGCGGCCGCCATCGCCGCCGCCTTCGTTCCCGCCGCCTTCGCCAACGCGCCCGCGGGCTCGGCGGCCCCCGCCTTCACGCTCACCGACCTCGCGGGCAAGGCCGTGAAGCTCGCCGACTTCAAGGGCAAGACCGTCGTGCTCGAATGGCACAACTTCGGCTGCCCCTTCGTGCAGAAGCACTACAGGAGCGGCAACATGCAGGCCCTGCAGAAGAAGTACGGCGGCGAGGTCGTGTGGCTCGCGGTCAACTCCACGAACGCCGGCCACCAGGACTACATGAAGCCCGAGGCTCTCACGAAGACGCTCACCGACTTCGGCGCCGCCCCGGCGAAGTACCTGATGGACGAACCCGGCGCGGTCGGCCTCGCCTACGGCGCGAAGACGACGCCGCACATGTACGTCATCGACGGCACGGGCAAGGTCGTCTACAACGGGGCCATCGACGACAACCGCTCGGCCAACCCGGCGGACGTGAAGGGCGCGAAGAACTACGTGGCCGTCGCGCTCGAAGACATGAAGGCCGGCAAGCCCGTGTCGACCCCCTCGACCACCCCCTACGGCTGCACGATCAAGTACAAGTAGCCCGAGTTCCGGGAGTAAAAGGCCCGGCTTCCGCGGCTTATTCGTCACATCGCGGTCACGCGGGCCGGGCACAATGGTTCTCGTGACGGCCGCCCCCCAGGGCACGTCACCGGAGAAGCCGGACGTCGGAGATACCGTCGCCGGGGACTCCACCTCCTCCTGAAGGCCCGCCCGCGACGGCGGGCCTTTCCTTTTCGCCTTTGCGCACGCGACTCGGATGCGGGACGCGGCCCCGGCCGTGCAAGCCTCTTAAAAGGCACGTAGGATGCGGGTTAAGGGAGCGGGCCGGCCAGCGGCCCGCTCCCCTTCCAATAAGAAGAGAACGACCCACGCCATGCGACTCACCACCTTCACGGATTACAGCCTTCGCGTCCTGATGTACCTCGCGACGCACCCCGAGGGCCGGGCCACCATCGCCGGGATCGCCTCCACCTTCAGGATTTCCGAGAACCACCTCACCAAGGTGGTGCATTTCCTCGGCCGGGAGGGCTACCTCGTGAACACCCGCGGCCGCGGCGGCGGGCTCGCCCTCGCCAAGGCGCCCACCGAGATCAACATCGGGACGGTGGTGAAGCTCACGGAGGGCGGCGACGTGCCCGCCGAATGCTTCGACCGCGAGACCAACGAATGCTCGATCACGGCCGATTGCCAGCTCAAGTTCGCGCTGGCCGAGGCGGTGAAGGCCTTCTACGCGACGCTCGGCAAGTACACGCTCGAGGACACGGTGAAGAACCGCAAGGCATTGGGAAAGGTGCTTTTCATGGTTCCCCCGCCGCCCCCTTCGACGCGCAAGCGCGCGTAGCGGCCCCGCCTAGGCGAGGAGCCTGCGCCGGAAGAGCCCGAGCGCGATCGCGAACCCCGCGATGCCCCAGGCCGCCAGCACGGCGGCGTGCACGAGGCCGTCCTGCGGCCACTGCCCCAGGAAGAGCGGCCGGCCGATGGCGATGGCGTGCGTGAGGGGCAGGGCCGAGGCGATCGCCTGCACCCACCCCGGCAGCCCCGACAGCGGGAAGAACACCCCGCACAGCAGCATCTGCGGCGTGAGCACCAGCGTGAACCAGTAGGTGAAGAAGTCGTAGCTCTTCGCGATCGCCGTCATCACGAGGCCCATGCCCGCGAAGGAGAGCCCGATGAGGAACGCGAGGGGCACGATGAGCGCCATCTTCCATGATTGCGACAGCCCGAGCGCGATGGCCACGAGCAGGATGGCCGTGCCCGAGAGCAGGCTCTTCGAGGCGGCCCACACCCACTCCGCGAGCACCACGTCCTCGAGCGACACCGGCGCGTTCATGATGCCTTCCCAGGTGCGCTGCACGTGCATGCGCGCGAAGCCCGAGTAGAGCGCTTCGAACGACGCCGCGAGCATCGTCGTGTAGCAGATGGTGCCGCCGGCGAGGAACGCGATGTACTTCACGCCCTCCACCTCCGGGATCATCGTGGAGAAACCCAGGCCGAAGCCCAGCAGGTAGAAGAGCGGGTCGATGATGTTGCCGGCGATGCTCGCCGCGGCGAGCTTCCTCCACACGAGGTAGTTGCGCCGCCACACGGCGATCCAGCGGCCGGCGAGGAGCGCCTCGATCATTCGCGCATGTCCCGGCCGGTGAGCTTGAGGAAGAGGTCCTCGAGGTTCGCGCGCCGGTGCAGGAAGCGCAGGTGCGCGAAGCCCTTGAGGTTCGCGACGAGCGGCTCCGCGTCCTGCAAGTAGCAGAAGGCGGTCTCGCCATGGATCTCGGCGCGCGCCGAGAGCGCCATCGCGTGCTCGCCGAACCAGGCCTCCACGCCCTCCCCGTACACCTCCACCACCTCCGGCTCGATGTGCTCGGCGATGAGCGCGGGCGGCGTGCCTTCGGCCAGCATTCTTCCGTGATCGAGGATGGCGAGGCGGTCGGCGAGCCGCTCGGCCTCGTCCATGAAGTGCGTCGTGAGCAGGATCGTCTTGCCCTGGCGCAGCAGCAGGCGCAGGCGCTCCCACATGAGGTGGCGCGCCTGCGGGTCCAGGCCCGTGGTCGGCTCGTCCAGGAAGATGAGCTCCGGGTCGTTCACGAGGGCGCGGGCGAGCACCAGGCGGCGCTTCATCCCTCCCGAGAGCGCCTGGATGCGCGAATCGCCCCGGGTCTCCAGCGCGGCGAACTCGAGAAGCCCGGGCAGCCGCGCGGCGACCTCCGATTCCTTCATCCCGAAATAGCGGCCGTAGACGAGCAGGTTCTCGCTCACCGTGAAGTCCGGGTCGAGGTTGTCCATCTGCGGCACCACGCCCACGCGGATGCGGCCCTCGCGCGCCGCCTGCGGAACGGGATGGCCCAGCAGGTCGATGGAGCCGCTGTCCGGCGCCGTGAGCCCGAGCAGCATGCGAAGCGTCGTCGTCTTGCCCGCGCCGTTGGGGCCGAGGAGGCCGTAGCACTCGCCCTTGCGCAGCGTGAGATCGATGCCCGCGACGACCTCGCGCCCGTCGTAGGACTTGCGCAGGGCCTTCGCATCGAGGATCGCCATGGCCCTACGGGGAAGGCCGCACGAGGCGCCCGACCACGTCCCGGATCATGTGCAGCTTGCGGTGGAAGAAGTGGTCGGCGCCGGGAACCACGAGCACCGGCACCTCGCGCGGGGCGCCCCAGGCGATGGAATCGGCGAGGGGCACCGTGTCGTCCTTGTCGCCGTGCACGATGATCGTGTTGGCGACCGTGTGCACGCCCACCGAACCCAGCGAAGGGTCGAGCGGGTCGGGCGGCGTCCCCAGGCCGTGGCCCGTGATGCGGCGAAGGGCGGGCGCCATGAGCACCAGGTGGGCGAAGGGCACGCGGGTGCTCGCGCGGATGGCGACGCCGCCGCCGAAGGAGAAGCCCGACAGCCACAGCGGCAACTCGCCCAGCGCCCGCGCCGCGTGCGCGGCGACGACGAGCAGGTCGTCGGTCTCGCCGCGGCCCTCGTCGTGGGCGCTCTCGCTCGCGCCCACGCCGCGGAAGTTGAAGCGGAAGGTCGCCGCGCCCGCGTCGTGGAAGGCGCGGGCCACCGTGGTGACGACCTTGTTGTCCATCGTCCCGCCGAAAAGCGGATGCGGATGGGCGACGACGGCGATGGCGCGCGGGTCGGCGGGAATCGCCGCGGCGATCTCGATCGCCCCGGCCGGCCCGTCGATCCGCTCGTGGGCGCGCCCGGCGGAAGTCAAATCCTCAGCCTTTCGACGATGCGGCCGTTCGCGAGGTGTTCCTCGACGATCTCGTCGATGTCCGACTGGTCCACGTAGGTGTACCAGACCCCGTCCGGGTACACGACCGCGACGGGGCCTTCCTCGCAGCGGTCGAGGCACCCGGCCTTGTTCACGCGCACCTTGCCCGCGCCCGCGAGGCCCTTCGCCTTCACCAGCCCCTTGCAGTAGTCGCGCAGGTCGGCAGCGCCGCGGCGCGCGCAGCAGGCCCGGTCCGCATCGTCGCGGTGGTTGTCGCAGAAGAAGATGTGGCGCTCGTAGTAGCCCATGGAACCCTTCCCTCGGATGAGGCCGCTATTGTATCGACTCGCCCGGGCGGCGCACGAAGCGCACGATCAGCCACGCGAGCGTGAGGGCCGGCCAGGATTCGTGCAGCCATCGCGTGAGGGTGGCGAAGCTCGCGAGCTGCCCGTGCGGCCACTGGAAGAGGCGCAGGAAGTCCGCGAGCTCGCTGTACTCGCCGAAGATCTTGGCGAAGAGCGCGCCGGCGAGCAGGCACAGCGTCGCGAGGTAGGTGCGGGCGGTTCGCCCCAGGACCTTCAGGGGCAGGAAGAGCAGGAGGCCCGCGACGAGGCCCGCCACCCGCCCCTCCGTCATCCACATCGCCGTGAGGTTGGGCTTGAGCATGAGCGAGGCCATGGCGAACTTGCACCAGAGCGCCACGGTGAGCAGGATCAGCGTCCACCCGAGCGCGCCGCGTTCGGCCCGGAGCAACACCGACACGAACAGGCCGAAGGCGGCCACCGAGAGCGCGACCGACACCGTCGTCACCACGAAATCCGCCATCGTCGGCCCCGTCTCGTCGACGATGTTGCCCGCCTCGAAGAAGGGCAGCGCCGGGTTGAGCTGCGCCAGGAGCCAGAAGAGGACGAGCACGAGCCCCATGTCGCCCGCGCCCCCGGGGACGACGAGCCGGTCCCGCAGCCGGGCGACCGGCGCCATGACCGCGCGCTCGAGCGGCCGGAAGAAGAGGAGCGTTCCCGCGAAGGCGCCCGCGGCGTTGGCCAGCACGTCGAAGAGCGAGGCGACGCGCGTGGCGATGAAGAACTGGGCGAGCTCCATCGCGAGGCTCAGCGCCGCGGCGAGCAGCACGGCGCGCCAGCGGGCGCTCCAGCGCGCGCGCCCGGGCATGAAGTGCAGGCAGGCGAGCGCGCCGAAGGGCACGTACGCCGCCACGTTCATGAAGACGTCAAACTCGGAAATGAACTTCGGGCGCAGGAAGAGCGCGGGCGCGTCCTCGCCCGGAAGCCGGATCGGCAGGAACGGGTAGAGGCTCGCGTACGCGAGGAGCAGCGCCCAGGCGACGAGCGCGCCCCGGTGGCGCGACGCCTCAGGTCGCGGGCCGGAGCCCGGCGAGGTACTGGCCGGCGCGCTCGACATAGTGCTCGGCGATCCACGTGTTGTTCGCGATGTTCTCCGGCGTCATCTCGCGAACCACCTTGCCGGGAGAGCCCATCACGAGCGAGTTGTCGGGAATCACCTTGCCCTCCGGCACGAGCGCGCCGGCGGCGATGAGGCAGTTCCTCCCGATCACGGCGCGGTTGAGGACGATGGCGCCGATGCCGATGAGCGAGTTCTCGTGCACGGTGCAGCCGTGCAGCATCGCGAGGTGGCCCACGCTCACGTTGCGGTGAAGCACGCACGGGATGCCGCCGTCGGTGTGCAGCACCGCGCCATCCTGCACGTTGACGTTCTCGCCGATCGTGATCGTGTCGTTGTCGCCGCGGATCGTGACGCCCCACCACACGTTGGCGCCGCGCTCGAGCACCACGGAGCCGATCACGGCCGCATTGGGTGCCACGAAGTTGTTGCCGCGAAGGACCGGGGTGCGGACGTCGAGGGTGTAGATCATCTCGGGGCGAGGGGTCGGGGAACGAGGCGCCATTGTAGCGCCTCGCCCGCCGCGCCCCGCCGTCAGGCGCCTTCGAGCGCGAACCGGCGGCACGACTCCGTGGTGATGCCCGGCGAATCCAGGCCCAGGCTCGCGGCGGGGCCCAGCTCGGCGAGCAGCTTCGCGGTGGTCGCCTTGTCCCGGGCGCGGCAGGCATGGGTCGCGAAGAGGTTCCGGTTGTGGGCGTCGGGGTAGCGCGCGAGCATGTCCTCGAACCCTTTCTTCATGAGCGGCCAGGTCGCGCGCGTGACCGACAGGTAGTCGCCGTCGATCTTGCGCGCGACATCCATGTAGAGCCACGCGTAGAACGCCTCCCCGTCCTTCTGGCGCGTGCGCTCGACCACCTGGCGCACGAACGCGTCCACCCGGTCGAAATCGCCGCCCCACTGCGGCAGGAGGTAGTTCATTCGCGTCGCATGGATCGTGTGGTAGTACGGGAACCGGGCTGCCGCGTCCTCATAGAGGGCCGAGAGGGCCTGTTCGGGCTGCCCGCTGCTGCCGGCGACGATGAGCGCGACCCAGTACCACAGGGGGGATTCGCGTCCCTCGGGCTCCGCCGCTTCCAGCGCCTTGCGCGCGCGGCCGAGCCGCTCGCGGAAGATCGCCATGCTCTCGCCGGGCACCCGACCCGCGTAACCGCCCCCGCGGGCGTTCCATGCCTGCCGCTGCCAGGCGATGGCCTCCACGAGCTTGCGCAGGCGCGAACCGGGATTGGCCTTCTCCCACGGCTGTAGCACGGCCTGTCTCAGGGTCGCGGCATCGACCACCCTGACCTGCCGGTCCCACGCCATCTGGACCGACTCGAGGAGAAAGAGCCCGTGCGTGGCGCGCCGGCCTTCCTTGAGGAACTCGTCGTGCATGCGATCGGGCTTGCCGAAGTCGCCATTCATCACGGACTCGACGGCCACGAGACCGGCCCGGTCGTACACCAGGGGGCTGTAGACGAGCTCCTCGGGAGGCGTCTGGAACATGGGCCGCCCGATCGGCGGCGGCCTCCCGCCCGGCATCGGATCCCACCATTGGGCGAGGGCTCCGGATGCGCAGAACGCAAGACCGGCGACGAGGGCAAGGCGAATCGAGCGGACCATGGAAACTTCCGTCAAAATAATTGGCCGCCATACTAGCAGATGACTGCGGCGACGCAGGGCACCTACCATTTCTCCTTGCCGTGGCAGGAGTTGGCGCAGCTGCGCGTCGAAGGCGCCCAGCCGCTCGACGTGGCCATCTCCCGGATGCCGTTGTTGTGCGTCGCGGCGTTCACCGTGGTCGACGTGTACCCCGGCCCGTGGCACACCGAGCAGGCGCGCGAGCGGTGCTCCCGGTGCTCGCCCGAAGTGGGCGGCACGCCGTGGCAGCTCGTGCAGGACAGCGTTGCCGACGTGGACCAGGCGCCGGAGCCGTGACAGGCGTTCGCGCAAGTCTGGCTCGTCGCATTCCAGCCGACCGAGGCGATCACTTCCTTCACGCCGTTTCGGTGGGTGGCGCCCGCCGTGGTGGCGCTGAAGCCTGCGCCATGGCAGGAACTGCAGGCCAATCGCGTGTTGTGTTTCGTGTGCCCCCCCGTCGCCGGCGGCGCGCCGTGACAGCTCGTGCACGTGAAGGTGGCCGTCGGCGTCCAGGGCGTGCTGCCGTGGCACGCGTTGGCGCACGACTGCGTCCCCGCGTTCCAGCCGATGGCGGGCGCGGTGTCCCGCTGCCCGTTGCCGTGGGTGCCGCCATTCACGGTGGTCGCGCTGTAGCCCGCGCCATGGCAGGTCGCGCACGAGACGGTCGCCTCGTGCCGCGCGTGGGCGCCGGAGGCCGGCGGCACGGCATGGCAGCTCGTGCAACCGAGCGACGACGTGGTCGACCAGGTGCCGGCCCCGTGGCAACCGTTGGTGCAGGTCCGGGCGGCGGCATTCCAGCCGATGGCCGCGAGCACTTCCCTCACGCCGTTGTTGTGGGTGGCGGCCTGGGTCGACCCCGGGCCGTAACCGGCGCCGTGGCAGGTGGCGCAACTCGCGCGGGGCTCGTGGCGCACGTGACCGCCGGTGACGGGCGGCACCGAGTGGCAGCTGCCGCAGGCGGGCGCGGTGGGCACGAACGGCGCGAGCGCCGCCACGATGGCCTCGAGCTGCGCCGTCGACAGGTTCGACAGGAATCCCATGCCGCCCACGTTGCCCACGATGGCCGACTGCGTCCGCGCGAGCGTGGTGCCGCCCTTCGTCGACGTCGCCAGGGGCTGGTGGCAGGACGCGCAGTGATTCGCGTAGAGGGTCGGGCCATCGGTGCCCGCGACCGGCTGCGCGGAGGCGGGCGAAGTGCAGGATGGCGAACCGCTCGCGAACACCTGCCGCGTGATCGATTTCGTGACGGCCCGTCCGTCGACGCTGAAGCTCAGGGTGCCGTTGGCGCCGTCGGAGAACGCGAACCGCGCCTCGCCCACCTTCGTGACGTCGCCGGCGGCGAGCGGCGTGAACGGCTGCGCGTTGAAGGCCGGGCCGCGCGTGCGGTAGAGGTCGCCTCGCCAGGACCCGTCCCCCTGCCGCGTGCCCTGCGTCATCACGAGCCACAGGTCGTTGCCGGAGGCGTCATAGGTGAACAGCGCCGCGAACATCGTGTCCGCCTGGTGCGTGATGGTGACGCCCCAGCCCGATTCCGCCGGATTCCACCAGAGGTCCTGGTAGTTCGAGAGGCCGGCGCGGCTTCCCGTCGCCGGCGTGCAGACAGCCGCGGCGCCGCCGAACACCTGGGGCACGATGCGCTTCACGACCGTCGCGCCGTTCACCGTGTACGTGAGGGTCGCGCTCGCACTGCCGTCGAAGGCGATCGCGAGGTTGCCCACGGCCGTCATCGCCGACGGCCCGACCGGCGTGAAGGGCACCGCGTCGAAGGCGGGGCCGCGCGCGCGATAGAGGGTGCCGGCATAGGTCCGCCCATCCGCCTGCTTCGTCCCGGCGCTCATCACGAGCCACATCGGCGCGCCGGTCTCGCCGTAGGTGAAGAGGGCCGCGAAGACGGTGTCGCCCTGGTGGTTCAGGCTGATGCCCCAGCCCGACTCGGCCGGGCTCCACCACAGGCCGGTGTAGTTGGATGACGACGAGCCCGTCGTGACGGGGGCCGACAGCGCCGACGTGATGGCGTCGACTTGCGCCGGCGTGAGCATCGAGAGGTAACCCATGCCGCCCGCGTTTCCGGCGATCGCGCCCGTCGTGCGGGCGGCGGAAGCGCCCCGCTTGGACGAGGAGGCG
>Ga0138256_10007221_pt1 | contig 11737 bp, 13 predicted proteins | sample KNB2016incub_MG_FD_105486 | JGI IMG/M metagenome (GOLD analysis project Ga0138256, IMG submission 105486) | Active sludge microbial communities from wastewater in Klosterneuburg, Austria - KNB2014incub_MG | ecosystem: Engineered > WWTP > Activated sludge > Unclassified | place: Austria...
CTCGGCGCGCTCTGGAAGTTTCCGGCGGAAGTTTCCCTGGCCGCCAACCTGACGCGCTCGCGTCGCCACCCGGCCGCGCTCGAGCTGTACGCCGACGGGGTGCACGAGGCGACCGGCCAGTACATCGTCGGCAGGCCGGATCTGCGGCCCGAGACGGCACAGACGCTCGATCTGGTCGTGCGCGGCAATGCAGGCGCACCGTGGCAGCTGTCACTGTGGCTCAGCCACTTCCGCGATTTCATCTACCTGTCTCCGGCGGGGGCCACGCAGGAGGACCTGCCAGTGTTCGACTACGAGCAGCGCAATGCGCGCCTGTGGGGCGCGGAGGCGCAGCTGCAGTTCGCACTGTGGCGGGCGGGCCCCGCCACGCTGGGGCTCAACCTGCTCGGTGATTACGTGCGTGGAACGGTGGCCGGCGGCGACAATCTGCCGGCGATGCCGCCCTGGCGCGTGGGTTGCGAGCTCGAATACGACCGCGCTCCCTGGCACGTCGCGCTCAACGTACAGCGCTTCGCCGCACAGCGCCAGCTCGCTGCCTTCGAGACGCCCACTGCGGGCTATATCGATGTCGCGCTCGACGTCGGTCTGCGGCAGCCGCTGCGCTCGGCAACGTTGTCGTGGTTCCTGAAGCTGGCCAATCTCGCCGACGCGGTCGAGCGCCGGCACTCCTCGCCGCTCAAGGACTACGCGCCGCTGCCCGCGCGCTCGCTCGGCGCGGGGGTACGCGTGGAGTTCTAGGCGCTGCCGAAGTCGCGGTGACCGAAAAGCGCGCCGCCGGTTGCCGGCCCCGGTCCGTACGTGGCCGGTGGCGCGGCGCCGCGCAGCTGCGTGAGCAGCTGCTGCACGCGGTTGAGGCGCGCAGTGACCACGACACCGTTGCGATCGTTCTGCTCCTTGCAGCGGCGCGCGACTGCGAGGTTGCCCCGCCAGCGCTCGTGCAGGCGGCGCGAGGGATCGCACCACTCGAGCAGCCGCTCGAAGTCGATGCGCGTGCCGCCGCCGACCAGCCGGCAGGCCTCGCCGCGCTCGGTCTCCAGGGTCGTGAGCGCATCGACGTACTGGTGGCGCGAGGAGCCAATGCGCTCGATCGCCTCGGCGTCCTCGCCACGCAGGACCTCGGCCTCGCTGCGCAATAGTCGTTCCAGCTCGCCGAGCAGCCGCGCCTCCTCGCCGAGGATGCGTTCGACGTGTCGCTGGACATCCGCGGGGCGGATGCCGTCGGCGGCCGGCATGCCTTAGACCTTCTTGCCGCTCGCGGCGATGTCGCCTTCGAGCTGCAGCAGGCGGTCGGCGATGCGTCCGGCGTCGACCTGGTACTGTCCGTGCTCGATGGACTGCTGCAACGTCGCGACGCGCTGGGTGTCGACGTCCGGTGCCTCGCGGATCGCCTGCTCCAGTCCGGCGAGCTGGCGCGCCGAGTCCGTGATGTGCACGCTGTCGGTGCCTGACCGGGCCGGCGTCGTGCCGGAGTCGACGGGCGTGGAGCGCCGGATGCGCTCCACGGGGCGCGTGCCACCGCTCTCCACGGGGCTGCTGTCCGTTCCCTTGATGCGCATGGCCACTTGCCTCTCCTCTCAGGTCTCGACGGGCGTATCGGCGCGGCAGCCGAAACATTTAGGGTCAGGTGGACATTTTGTCATAAGGGTACCTCGACGAGGCCAGGACCGCGAACGACTCCTTCTATAACGCGCTGTGAGGCGGCATTCTGCACGCGGACGCGTTCCTCCGGCCGGCCGTCGGCCAGCGCGATGGCGGCGACGCGGATCTCGACCGCAGGGCCGCGCGCGACCAGCATCACCTGATCGCCACGGTGTATGACCGGCGCGACCACCAGCGCGTCGAGCGCCAGCACTTCGCCGACCCCGATCGGGCGGCGCAGCCGCCGGCCCTCGAGTGCGGACGGGTTGCCGACATACTGGCCGGCGAGTCCAGCGACGCGCCGTGTCTCCATCGCGAAGTCCGCCGGTCCGGGTGCTGAATCGCGCGGCAGCGCGCGCCGCGCCACCAGCACCGGCACATCCGACTCGACGCGCACCACCAGGTACAGTGACCACGGACGTTCGCCGACGCAGCGTACCGTGACCGGCACTTCGGCGCGCAGTGCGCCGTCGCCGCCGGGCGTGGCCACGAGCGGCTGCGAGCACTGCGGCAGTCGCAGGCGCGGGTCGAGCACGGCGGCCCGCGCATGCACGCGATCCACGTTGCCGGCGCGCTGGCGCACGGCGGCTGCGGCGGCGGAGCGGATGGCCTCCGGGTCCTCGACGCCGGCGTAAGCACCGGGCACCGTGCACAGGAGCAGCGGCAGCAACACGAGCTGCAGGACGATGCGCGATCTCATGTCTGGATAGAGAGCAAGCGTCGTGCCAGCCGTAGTGACGGTTCCCTGACGCTCAAGTTCCTGCCGCCGCATGCCGATGACGCGTACAGGCGCGACGCGCGGCCCGCCAGCGGCGATACCGTGCCGCCCGGGCGGCAGCACCTTGCCGGTCGCCGACGACGCACCCGGCCGCAAACCCGACACCCATCACAGTTCCGGCCGCGCCGATCGATGTCGTGCCTGTCTGGCACAGCCCTTGCTCCTGCTTGCGGTGGACGCAACGCAAGCGAGGATCGCATGCCGGACCGCATCGACGCCTACCTGGGCATACACACGCGCGCACTCATGCTCGAGTCGCGGCGCGCAGAGCTGCTCGCCAACAACCTCGCCAACGCCGACACGCCGGGCTTCAAGTCGCGCGACATCGACTTCAAGTCGGCTCTGGCAACCGCTGCCGGTGCCGAGGAGCTCAAGTACCGCGTGCCGCTGGCCCCGGCGCTCGATGGCAACACCGTGGACGCGCAGCTCGAGCAGTCGGCCTTTGCAGCCAACGCGGTGCGCTACCAGGCCACACTTACCTTCATCAACGGCAAGCTGCGCTCGCTGATGACCGCGATCACCGGGCAGTAGGGAGAGCGCACGCCATGTCCAGTTTCAGGATCTTCGACATCGCCGGCTCCGGCATGAGTGCGCAGTCGGTGCGCCTCAATACGGTCGCCAGCAACCTTGCCAATGCCGAGAGCATCAGCGGTGATCCCGCGCAGGTGTACCGCGCCAAGCACCCGGTGTTCCAGGCGACGCAACCCGAAGCCGCGGGCGTGGCCGGCAATGCGGGCAGCGGGGTACGGGTCGCGGGCATCATCGAGTCGCGGGCCGAGCCGCAACGGCGTTACGAGCCTGGCAATCCACTGGCGGATGCACAGGGGTACGTCTACGCCCCCAGTGTCAACGTCGTGGAGGAGATGGTCGACATGATCTCCGCCTCGCGCGCCTATCAGAACGATGTCGAGGTCATGAACACCGCGCGCAACCTGATGCTCGCGACGCTGAAGCTCGGCCAGAGCTGAGCGGCGCAGCGGCAAGGAGCCTACTGAACCATGAGCAGCACCCATGCCATCGGCGCCGCCGCAGCGGCCACGGCCACGACGACGCGCAAGTCGGCAACCTCGCTCGACATCAACGACTTCCTGACGCTGATGTCGACGCAGCTCAACAACCAGGACCCGCTCAAGCCGCTCGACAGCACAGCCTTCGTGGCGCAGCTGGCGCAGTTCGGCACGGTGTCGGGCATCCAGTCGATGCAGGCGTCGCTGGCGACGCTGACGGAGTCGCTGCGCGCCTCGCAGGCGCTGTCCGGAGCGACGCTGGTCGGCCACGCCATCCTCGCACCCGCGGAAACCGGCAGCTACACGGCCGGTACGGACCTGTACGGCGTCGTCGAGGTGCCCGCTGGCGCGAACAATGTTGCCGTGAACGTCTACGACAATGCCGGGCAGCTGGTGCGACACCTGAGCGTGCCGGCCACGGCCGGCCAGCAGCAGTTCGCCTGGGATGGGCTGGCCGACAACGGCGCCGCCCTGCCTGGCGGCGACTACACGTTCAGGGCCGTCGCCAGCGTCGGCGGCGCCGGCCAGTCGCTGCAACCGCTGCTCTACGCCACGGTCGGCAGTGTCTCGATCGGCAGGGACGGTGCCTCGCTGACGCTCAACACCCGCGAGCTGGGGGCCGTGGCCCTCGGCAGCGTCGCCCAGATCATCTGAAGGAGTAACCCAGCATGTCATTCGGTATTGCCCTGAGCGGCATCAACGCGGCGCAGGCCGACCTCGCGGTCACCGCGAACAACGTCGCCAATTCGCAGACCACGGGATTCAAGCAGGCACGCTCGGAATTCGCCGAGCTGTTCGCGGTGTCGCCGCAGGGCGTGAGCCGCACGCAGACCGGCCACGGCGTGAAGCTGGCAGCGGTGGCGCAGCAGTTCACGCAGGGCAACATCGAATCCACCGGCAACAACCTCGACCTGGCGATCAGTGGCCAGGGGTTCTTCGTGCTGAGCGACGCGGGCGCGATGGCCTACACCCGCGCCGGCGCCTTCCAGACCGACAACGCCGGCTACGTGATCAACGCCGAAGGGCAGCGACTGCAGGTCTACCCGGTGACGGCGCAGGGCACCTTCAACACCTCGACGCTCTCCGACCTGCGCCTGGTGACCAGCGACAGCGCGCCGGCAGCCACCACCACTGCCGAGATGGTCTTCAACCTGCCGGCCGGCGCCACGCCGCCGGTGACGGCACCGTTCGACCCGGCCGACACCAGCAGCTACACCAACTCGACCAGCCTGACGGTCTACGACTCGCTGGGCGCCGCGCACACGGCCAGCCTGTACTTCGTCAGGACGGCGACCGCCAACACCTGGGACACCTATCAGTACATCGATGGCGTTGCCGTCGGCGGCGTGCAGCCGCTGGCCTATACGTCGGCTGGCGCGCTGGCCACGCCGGCCAATGGTCAGCTGTCCTTCGGCACCTACACGCCGACCACGGGCGCCAACCCGATCAGCATGGACTTCGACTTCAGCCTCAGCACGCAGTTCGGTGACGGATTCGGCGTCACCAACGTGACGCAGGACGGCTACACGACCGGGCGCCTGATCGGCATCAGCCTCGACTCGACCGGCGTCGTGCAGGCGCGCTATACCAATGGCCGCTCGCTCTCGCTCGGCCAGGTGGCGATTGCCAGCTTCGCCAACCCGCAGGGGCTGCAGTCGCTCGGCAACACCAACTGGGCGGAGACTTTCACCTCCGGCCAGGCGCTCAACGGCCAGGCGGGCAACTCGGGCTTCGGCCTGGTCCAGTCCGGCTCGCTCGAGCAGTCCAACGTCGACATCACGGCGCAGCTCGTGAAGATGATCGTCGCGCAGCGCAATTTCCAGGCGAACGCGCAGATGATCTCGACCGAGGACCAGATCACGCAGTCGATCATCAACATCCGCTGACGCACAGTAGTTAGCAGCCTCGGAGGCATGGCATGGATCGTCTGGTTTACATCGCGATGTCGGGTGCGCAGGAAACGCTGCGCGCCCAGGCGGCCAACAGCCACAACCTGGCCAACGCGAGCACCACCGGCTTTCGCGCCGACCTGTCGGCGTTCCAGAGTCTCGCGGTGGCTGGCGATGGCCTGGCATCGAGGGCCTACGCCGTGGATACGTCCATCGGCTGGGACACCACCAGCGGCGGACTCGAGCAGACCGGCCGCGACCTCGATGTCGCGATCAACGGGCCCGGCTGGCTGGCGGTCCAGGCACCGGACGGCTCGGAGGCGTACACGCGCGCGGGCGACCTGCGCGTCACCGCCACGGGCCTGCTGACCACTGGCGCCGCTCATCCGGTGCTCGGCGACGGTGGCCCGCTCACGGTGCCACCCCATGCCGCGATCAGCGTCGCCCGCGACGGCTCGGTGTCGATCGTACCGCTTGGCCAGGGCGCGCAGACCCTATCGACCGTTGGTCGCATCAAGCTGGTCAATCCGCCCGACAGCGCGCTGCAGCGCGGTGCCGATGGCCTGTTCCGCAGGGTCGATGGCACGCAGGCGCCACCTGACGCCGGGGTCCAGCTCGCCTCCGGCGTGCTCGAGACCAGCAACGTCAACGTCGCCGAGGCGATGACGCAGATGATCGAACTGGCGCGGCGCTATGAACTGCAGGTCAAGGCAATCCGTACCGCCGAGGAAGATGCGGCCGCGGCGGCGAAACTGCTGCAGGCCCCTTAAGGAGTCGACATGAATCCAGCACTATGGGCAGCCAAGACCGGCCTCGATGCGCAACAGACGCGCATGGCGGTGGTCTCCAACAATCTCGCCAACGTCAACACCGCCGGCTTCAAGAAGAGCCGCGCGGTGTTCGAAGACCTGCTCTACCAGAACGTGCGCCAGGTCGGCGCCGCGACCTCGCAGGATACGCAGGCGCCTTCGGGCATGTCGCTCGGCACCGGCGTGCGCGTGGTCGCCACCGAGAAGACCTACACGCAAGGCAACCTGAGCCAGACGGGCAATTCGCTCGACCTGGCGATCAACGGTCGCGGCTTCTTCCAGATCCTGCTGCCCGACGGCACGCTCGCCTATACGCGCGCCGGCGACTTCCAGCTCTCCAGCCAGGGGCAGCTGGTCACTGCGAGCGGTTATGTCGTGCAGCCGGGCATCAGCATCCCGCAGGGCGCGCAGAGCATCAGCATCGGCGCCGATGGCGTCGTCAGCGTGCTGCTCGCCGGGCAGTCGACGCCGACGCAGGTCGGCTCACTGCAGCTGGCCGACTTCGTCAATCCGACCGGCCTGCAGGCGCGCGGCGAGAACCTGCTGCTCGAGACCGCCGCCAGCGGCACCGCCCAGCCCGGTACTCCGGGGCAGTCGGGCCTCGGCCTGCTCGAGCAGGGCGCGATCGAGAGTTCCAACGTCAACGTGGTCGAGGAGATGGTGGCGATGATCGAAACGCAGCGCGCCTATGAGATGAACACCAAGGCGATCCAGACCACCGACCAGATGCTGCAGTACCTGAGCAATAACGTCTGAGGACGCCCGCCATGCCACGTCTGCACGTCCTCGCCGCCTGCCTCGCGCTGCTGCCTGCCGCCTGCCGCACGGCCCCGGAGCGCATCGGCGACTTCGCCGCCACCGAGCCCGCGCCGCTGCCCACGGCCGCGGCCGGCGACGGCGCGATCTACCACGCGGGTCACGATCTGCCGCTGTTCGAGAATTCGGTGGCGCGCCGTGTCGGGGACGTCCTGACGATCACGCTCGCGGAGAAGACCCGGGCCTCGAAGAGCGCCACGACCAACACCAGCAAGAAAACCAAGGCGGATCTGCCCGGCCCGACACTGGCCGGAGCGCCGGTGACCGCCAACGGCATCGAGATCCTCGATGCGGCACTCGATCACAGCTCCACGTTCGAGGGTTCCGGCGACAGCGCGCAGAGCAACCAGCTCAGCGGCTCGATCACCGTCACGGTGGCGCGGCGCCTGCCCAACGGCAACCTGCTGGTGCGCGGCCAGAAGTGGATGACGCTGAACCAGGGGCGCGAATACGTGCGCATCCAGGGCATCGTGCGGCCGGTGGACATCGCCCCGGACAACTCCGTGCCCTCGTACCGGGTCGCCGACGCCCAGATCGAGTACGGCTCGCAGGGCGTGCTGGCCGCGGCCAACAGCAAGTCGCTGCTGGCGCGATTCTTCGACTCGAAGTGGATGCCTTTCTGATGATCAACATCGAGCGCGAGCACCGCCACACGGCACGCTGGATCCGCATCCTGCAGGTAGCGGCGCTGCTGGCGCTGTTGCTGCCGGGGCTGCTGCTGGCGGAGCGCGTCAAGGACGTCGCCAGCGTCGGCGGCGTGCGCAGCAATCAGCTGGTCGGCTACGGACTGGTGGTCGGGCTCGACGGCACCGGTGACCAGACCAGCCAGGCGCCGTTCACGGTGCAGAGCATTCTCAACATGCTCGCGAAGTTCGGCGTCACGGTGCCCGCCAACGTGAACCCGCAGCTCAAGAACGTCGCCGCGGTCACGGTCACGGCCGAGCTGCCGCCGTTCGCCAAGCCGGGCCAGACCATCGACGTCGGTGTTGCCTCGATCGGCAATGCGGCGAGCCTGCGCGGCGGGAGCCTGCTGATGACGCCGCTGCGCGGTGCCGACGGCGAGGTGTATGCGATGGCCCAGGGCAGCGTCATCGTCAGCGGCTTCGGCGTGGCCGGCAAGGACGGCTCGCGCGTCAGCGTCAACGTGCCCAGTGGCGGGCGCGTGCCGAACGGGGCGAGCGTCGAACGCGAGGTCGGCAGCAATTTCGGCACCCAGCCGTTCATCGCCCTGAACCTGAACACCCCCGATTTCACCACGGCCACGCGCCTCGCCGAGGCGATCAACCGGACCTTTGGCGAGGGCACGGCGCAGGCGGCCGATGCGGTCTCGGTGCGCGTATCCGCGCCCGCGGACGTCGCTGGCCGCGTGGCCTTCATCTCCGCGCTGCAGGAGCTGGCGGTCGAGCCCGGCGAGGCGCCGGCGCGCGTCATCGTCAACTCGCGCACGGGCACGGTGGTCATCGGCTCGCATGTGCGTGTGCTGCCGGCGGCCGTTGCGCATGGTTCGCTGTCGGTGACGATCCGCGAACGCAGCGACGTCAGCCAGCCGAACGCCTTCGCCCAGGGCACGACCGTGACGACAGCGCGCACCGAGATCAGCGTGGATGCGCCGGCAGCGCGCATGTTCGTCTTCGACGCCGGGGTCGACCTCAACGACATCGTGCGCGCGGTGAATCAGGTGGGTGCGGCTCCCGGCGATCTGGTGGCGATCCTGGAGGCGCTGCGGCAGGCAGGCTCGCTGCGTGCGGAGCTGGTGGTCATCTGACATGCCGATCGACGCCGTCAACCCGGGCTACTACGCCGACTTCAACGGGCTCGAACGCCTCAAGAGCGCCGCGCGGTCCGACGACCCGGCCGCGCTGCGGGCCGCGGCGCGTCAGTTCGAGAGCCTGTTCACGCGCATGCTGCTCAAGACCATGCGCGAGGCCTCGCTGGCCGAAGGCATGGGTGATGGGGAGCAGACGCGTTTCTACCAGGACATGTATGACCAGCAGCTCAGCGTCGTGCTGTCGCAGGGGCGAGGCCTCGGCCTCGCTGACCTGCTGGTCGAGCAGCTTGCGCGTACCGGCCTGGCCAAGCCCGCGGAACCCGGCAGCGCCGGCGCTGCCGGCCCCCTGGGCAACCCGCGGGCCGATGGCAGTGCCGGGACTGCCGCGCCGCCGACGACCGCGGCCTCGCCGGCACAGCAGGCCGACTTCATCCGGGCAATGACGCCGCTTGCGCAGGCCGCAGGGCGGCGTCTCGGGGTGGCTCCCGAGACGGTGATCGCGCATGCGGCGCTGGAGAGTGGCTGGGGGCGGCATGTCCCGGCAGCCGACGGGCAGTCGAGTTTCAACTACTTCGGCATCAAGGCGCAACGTGGCTGGAACGGCGCGGCGCAGAGCGCCGCAACCACGGAGTTCGACGCGGGCAGCCCGCGGCGCGTGGCGGCCGACTTCCGCGGCTACGACTCCGCCGCGGCGGGTGTTGCCGACTATGCCGGGCTGCTGGCGGGCAGCCCGCGCTACGCCGCTGCGCTCAACACCGGAGGCGATGTCGAGGCCTTCGCGAGCGCGCTGCGGCGTGGTGGCTACGCGACCGATCCGGATTATGTGCGCAAGCTGGTGGCCACCGCGGCGACGGTGCGGGACCTGCAGGCGCGTCAGGACCTCAAGTCGAACGGCGGTGTGCCGACAACCAGCGGCGAGGGATCGGCGTGATAAGAACGTCGGCGCGCGTGCTGCGCAGGAGTGAGCATGGCTGACATGTTGTCCACCGGCGTCTCGGGGCTGCTGGCTTTCCAGCGTGCGCTCGACACGACCAGCCACAACATCGCCAACGCCAGCACGCCCGGCTACAGTCGCCAGATCGTGGCGCTGGCGACCGAGGGTGCCGATCCGCTCGGTACGGGCTGGGTCGGCCGTGGTGTGCAGGTCACCTCGATCCGCCGCGTCTACGAGGAAGCCTTGACGGCCCAGTCGCGCACGGCGGCCAGCGGCCTCCAGCAGCTCGACACCTTCGCAACCCTGGCCGGACGCATCGACAACCTGTTCGGCGATGCGACCACCGGGCTCGCGACGACGCTGCAGCAGTTCACCAATGCGGTGCAGGGTGTGGCCAACACACCGACCGCTGCCGCCTCGCGCCAGGTCCTGCTCAGCCAGGCCAACGCGCTGGTCGCGCGCCTGAAGGGCTACAACGACAGCCTGGACGCCATCGGCAGCCAGATCGATGCGCAGATCGCCAGCGAGGCGACCAGCATCAGCGCCCTCGCCGAGAACATCGCCGAACTCAACCGGCAGATCGTCGCGGCCCGGGGCCGGAACCAGCAGCCGCCCAATGATCTGCTGGACCAGCGCGACCAGCTGGTCAGCGAGCTCTCCCGGCATGTCAGCGTCAGCACCGTCGAACAGGACGACGGCTCGATCAACGTGTTCATCGGCACCGGCCAGGCGCTGGTCACCGCGGGCATTGCCGCGCGGCTGACGACCATGGCCGACGCCTTCGACCCCACGCGGGCGCACCTGGCACTGCAGGTGGGCAGCACGTCCGTCGACGTCACCGCCGCCATCGGTGGCGGCACGCTCGGTGGTCTGCTGCAGTTCCGCACGACGATGCTGGATCCGGCCCGCAACACGCTGGGCCAGACCGCCGTTGCAGTGGCGACGCTGGTCAACCAGCAGCATGCCGCCGGCCTCGATCTCAATGGCGCGTTCGGCGGTGAGCTGTTCGCCGTCGGCGACGTACGCACGCTGCCCGCGACCGGCAATGGCGGCAGCGCCAGTGTCAGCGTGACGCGCGGTGATCTCGCCGGGCTCGGCACGGCGGACTACGTACTGCAGTACACCGGCAGCGCCTGGACGCTGGCCCGCGAGGACACGGGCGCACCCGTCGGCATGAGCGGCTCCGGAACCGCGGCCGACCCCTTCGTCGCCGACGGAATGCAGATCGTCGTGTCGGCCGGGGCGGCGGCCGGTGACCGCTTCCAGATCCAGCCGACGCGCCAGGCGATCGCCGGGATGAGCGTGCGCATTAGCGATCCGGCGAAGATCGCCGCCGCGGCGCCCCTGGTCACGTCGGCGGCGGCGGCCAACACCGGCACGGCCGCGTTCGCCAGCGCCACCGTCAGCGATCCGTCCGCCTGGGTGCGCGGCACCTACACGCTGGCATTCGATGCGAGCGGCGGCTGGAGCATCAGCGACGCCGGCGGTACGAGCGTCGTCTCCGGAGCCAGCTACACGCCGGGATCGGCGATCGACTTCAACGGGATGAGCATCACGCTGAGCGGTACGGCGCTGGCCGGTGATCGCTTCGTCGTCAACGCGACCGGCAACGTGCCGGGTGACAACCGCAACGCGCTGCAGCTCGCCGGAATCCTGGCGCAGCCGGCGCTCAACGGCGGCAGCGCCTCGGTGCAGGGTGCGGTCGGCCAGTTCATCACGGCCGTCGGCGTGCAGACACACCAGGCCCAGCTCGGCCGCGACGCCCAGCAGGTCGTCATGGAGGACGCCGCTGGCGCACTCGCGGGAGCCAGTGGCGTGAACCTCGATGAGGAAGCCGCGGCGCTGGTGCGCTATCAGCAGGCCTACCAGGCCGCGGCCCGGATCATCAGCGTCGCCGATACGCTGTTCCAGGCCCTGCTCAACGCCACGGGTCGCTGATCATGAGCCTGCGCATCTCCACCGCCGCACTTCACGATCTGGCGATCGCCAGCATGCTGCGCCAGCAGGCGGCGCTCGCCCGCACCCAGAACCAGATCGCCACCGGCCGGCGGGTGCAGACACCGTCCGACGATCCGGTGGCGGCGGCACAGCTCTACGA
>Ga0138256_10007222_pt1 | contig 11735 bp, 8 predicted proteins | sample KNB2016incub_MG_FD_105486 | JGI IMG/M metagenome (GOLD analysis project Ga0138256, IMG submission 105486) | Active sludge microbial communities from wastewater in Klosterneuburg, Austria - KNB2014incub_MG | ecosystem: Engineered > WWTP > Activated sludge > Unclassified | place: Austria...
CCGGAGTCCGCACAATCTGGCGTGGAATCCGTCGTCTCGATATCCTCGCAATCGCCTACAGAGCCTTCGGGCCGGAGACCACACATGCTCAACAGACTTATGGCCTATAACGAGGCCGTCGGCCCAGGTCACAGACAGTTACCGTGCAGACTGAGGCACTTTCAAAGGCAACGTTTTCCATGTCCCTTCTCCCCCTGGCAAGGGGGAGAAGGTGGCCGACAGGCCGGATGAGGGGGCTGACCTGGAGTTAAGTATGATGAACCAGAAAACAGTGGATTCTTCCCCCTCACCCTAGCCCTCTCCCCCGTGGAAAGCGTGTACAGTTGGAAAATCAATTGCGGGGGAAAGGGGACAATCGCAAGAAAATCCACGCCTCATTTCTGACCGCGTGAAGTAGATCCGTGTCTTCTCGCAAAACTGGCGATGTCCAACTTAAGGGCTGTGCATGAATTGGCTTGCATTGACTGCCGAATGGAATTCCTTATTCGCAGGGAGCGCCAAGTGAAGAGATTGCGGCCACCTTGCAGCCTCTCCTCAAATCAGCTCAACACCCACTTCGAACATCACGTGCTAACGATCCGTACTATTCGCGTTTGCAAACCGGTATCATGGCCGCCTTCAAAGCGTTGGTACGACTTCAAGGCACAGGGCAAACGCATGATGAGTCGAGTTTGGTTTTTAGTTGTCGCATGGAGCATTGTTCCAGCGGGTTCCGCGATCGCCCAATCCGATCCCTCGCTGCCGTTTCCGCAGAATCGTGTTCGCGATTTCTACTTCAGACAAGCTGAGCAGTTTCTGGATCAGCGACCGACGAGCGTCGTCGAATTGCTGCCGCAGTTTCCGGGCCTTGACGGCGGCGGGTTTGGACACTGGGGGCAGAATCCCGAAGAGGTCAGTTTCGATCGATCGCTGAATGACGCCGATACGGGCAATGTCGTCTGCCAGCTCACGCATCACTTTGGCGTCCGGACCGCCAAGGGCGTCAACGTGCTGGTTGATGCCGATTCCAGAACATCGGTACTTTTCGATCCGCAGCGGATGACATTCATTGATGCGTGGCAAGGCGGTTTCGTAAATTGGGGATTCGTGCGATTTGGATTGATGGGTGGAGTTGAAGCCAGTGGAAAACAACTGGGCAACCTGAAGGACGGAGCATGGCAGGTACCCGACGGCACACCCGTTCGCTATCGAGGCTACTACCGGCACGGTCAGCATGTGGCCTTCGAGACATCGATCGGCAACGCGAGCGTGTTCGATTCATGCTCTGTGTCAGACGACGTGTTGATCCGAACACTGCAGATCGACGGAAAACTTCCCGCGTCCACGTTTCTGAAGCTGCAGAGTCACCCTGCTGATGGAGTCCTTGCAACTGAGCGAGTCAATCAAAGACCGCTCGCGATCACGAGCATAACACGTGCCGGCGTTGAACGTGGGTCGCAAATGAATCGCTTCACTTTGATGCAGTTCGTCGATGGAGCCAACCTGACGGCCATCGACGGCGCAGTTGGGATTCTGTTCGATGGCTCAGCGGTTTCCGGTCCGGTACAGTTGCAGTTCGAGAGTGTCGCCGAGGCCGAGGCAAGTCAACTCAAGGCCGTCCCCGCCGTCGAAGTTCCAACTGTCGCAGCGTTGAAAGCGGGAACCACCGGTCAATGGACCGCAAAGAAGACGCAAACAACGGCCGTCACCGGTGACGAATCCGGGCCGATCGCGATCGACACGATCACGCTGCCGAACGGCGAGGCCAATCCCTTTCGGTCGGCAATGCGCATCGGCGGCGTGGGCTGTCTGAAAGATGGGCGTGTGGTCGTCTCGACGCTGATGGGAGAAGTGTGGATCGTTGATGGAATTCAGAACGTTGGCAGTACCAACGAATTGCACTGGCAAAGAATCGCCGCAGGGTTTTACCAGGCTTTGGGAGTGGTCATTCAGCACGACAAGATCCTCGTGCTTGGTTCCGATCAGATCACGCGGCTGCACGACCTGAACGGCGACAACGAAGCGGATTTCTACGAATGCGTCACCAACGACTATCCCACAACAGGCGGCCACGATTTCTGCACTTCACTTCAGCAGGATGACATCGGACGATTGTACTGGTCCGTTTCGTCCGGCGACCTGGGAGTCGTCCGCATGGATCCCAGCGGGGCGATTGAATCGCTCGGAAACGGACTGCGGAACTCGAACGGGATCGGCGTTTCACCCAACGGGCGCATTGTGCTCGCGTCCGTCCAGGAAGGCACATGGACACCGGCGTCGGCGATCTTTGAAATTGGCGGCCGCAGTTATCACGGGTTGAAGGGGCCAAAGGAAAAGCACGGGAAATATGGCTACGACCTGCCGCTGTGCTTCGTTCCTCGCGGCATCGACAACTCGACAGGCGAAATTGGCTATCTGCCGCAAGATCCGCGTCTCGGGCCACTGAGCGGAGCGGCGATCGGCACTTCGTACGGAACATGTCGAGCCTATCTGGTGCTCCGCGACGAAGTCAACGGCAAGTCTCAGGGAACCATTGTGCCGCTGCCCGGTGAATTTCTGAGCGGAGTCTGCCGCGTCACCTTCAATCAACTCGATGGCTGCGCGTATCTGGCAGGCACCGAGGGTTGGCAAAGTTACGCTCAGGAAGACGGCTGCCTGCAGCGGATGCGACTGACCGGCAAACCGCTCATCCTGCCGACCGCGCTGGAGGCTTACGGAAACGGGATTGTCGTCCGCTTCTCGGAGACGGTCGATCCTGCCTCGGTCACGCTGGAAAATACGTTCTGCCAGCAATGGAATTATCTCTTCAGCGAAGGCTACGGTTCGCCGGAATACTCGATTCAGGATCCTGGTCGCCAGGCACATGACATGGTCGATGTAAAGTCTGTACGAGTGTTGCCCGATCACAAATCGGTGTTTCTGGAAATCCCGCAGCTGCATCCTGTGATGCAATTCCACGTTCACATGCGACTCAAGTCAGCGAAAGGCAACGCTTTCACTCCAGACATGTACGCTTCGATCTTTGAACTGCGATCGGACTTCGCCGACTATCCGGAATACGCCGCTGTGTCGAAACGCCGAGCGCCTGATTTTCCCATCGCGGAAAAATATGAACAGGATCCACGACTGGTTCAGCAGGAACGATACGGCACAGACTTCGGATGGGTCTCCGGTTCACTCAAGCTTTCCGTCAGTGCGCTGCCGGGACTGCAGTTTGAACCACGGACGCTGCGAGTTCCGCCGGGGGCGCGTGTTTCGCTCGCCTTTCGCAACGGTGATCCGAGTATGCCGCACAATGTCGCGGTGATCCGCGCTGATCGACTGGACTCATTTGGCGAACAGTCGATGCAGCTCGCCAGCAATCCCCGCGCGATTGCGACGCATTATGTTCCCAACGATCCTGCGGAAATCTGCTTCTCACCGATTCTGCAACCCGGTGATCAATACACAACCTACTTTGAAGCGCCGAAAGAAGCGGGTGAATACAAACTGGTCTGCACGTATCCCGGTCATTGGCGTGTCATGCAGGGCAGTTTGTACGTCATCCCGGACGGTGAACCGCTCCCCGAATCCGCTTATGCGCCGATCCGCAAGTTCACAAAAATGTGGACGACGAAAGATCTGGCATCGGAAGCCGACACGCTGGCCCATCGCAACTTTGAACAGGGCCGCAGTGTTTTTACAGAAGCGGGCTGCATCAAGTGCCACAAGCTGAACGACAAAGGCACAACACTCGGCCCGGATTTGACAAAGGTCGCCGAACGCTTCAAAGACCAGAAGCTGCTGCAGCAGATTTTGGATCCTTCAACTGAGATCAATAAACAGTATCAGACGTGGGTCGCTGTCCTGAATGATGGCCGCATCATTTCCGGCCTGATCGTGGAACAAAATGACGCATCAATCACGCTGCTTCCCAATCCGCTCAACCCGGAACAACGGCTGACACTCGCTCGCAGGGACCTTGAAGAGCTGGAGCCATCGCTGACATCAACGATGCCGATGAGTTTGCTGATCACATTTACAAAGGACGAAATTTTGGACGTGGTGGCGTATATCCAGTCAGGTGGTGATGGAACGAATGCCGTCTTTGCGAAATAGAAACCGCACACTGTGAAAACGTGATAAACGGACTTGTCTTTGGCAGGGCTAACAAATCCTGAATCCGCCCCGAAGCGATAGTCGTCGTTCGCTCCGCGAACGAGACGAAAGCACTTACGCGGTCCGATTCGTTTGTCGCATGGAGTGACTGCCCCTGGACTTATCGCACCGTTCAGCGTGCGATACCAAACGCGGCAGAACGACGGACAGGAATGTCCATCCTACGGCCTCGGAACAAGGACATCAATCCGCACCGGCACGTCGTTCGATTGAAGCGGGATGTTCGGACTGAGTTTGTGAATTCGCCTTGGGGCATTACCATTTGTGATCTCACCACGTTCCATATTCCACCTTCCACCTGAAACAGGAGTCACGCCGATGCCATCCACTTCCCGTCGTTCATTTCTAGCCAGCACTGGTGCCGCGATGTTGGCATTTCCCGCAGCCAGCGCCGTATTTGGCAGGCCGATGGCAAGATCGCTGGACGAAAAACCTGCCGCTGATCTGCAGTGGCACGACGTTCAGGAGTGGGGACTCGAAGGGCGTGGGTTTGCGGACACTAAGAGTTACTTCGACCGGCTTCCCGCGCGGGCGGAAGGCGTTGTGCGAGACGCCGTATGGAGCCTGAGTCGCCATTCCGCCGGAATGATGGTTCGTTTCCGGACCGACGCGACGACCATTCATGCCGACCATGCCGTCACGTCGGCCAGCCTTGCGATGCCGCACATGCCCGCCACGGGAGTCAGCGGCCTGGATCTCTACGCTCGGGACACCGCTGGAACCTGGAAATGGGTTGCGGTGACGCGACCAGCGGCGCAGGAGATGAAGGGCGAGATTGTCTCGGGGCTGAATCCCGGCGAACGCGACTACGCGATCTACCTGCCGCTCTACAACGGCACAAGTCGACTCAAAATCGGACTGCCATCGCAGGCCAAATTTGAACCCATTGCTCCGCGTGCTGAGAAACCGATCGTGTTTTATGGCACGTCGATCACGCACGGAGCTTGTGCGTCGCGGCCGGGCATGCCTCATCCTGCAATTCTCGGGCGACGCCTGAATCGTCCTGTGATCAATCTCGGCTTCTCCGGAAACGGACGCATGGAAGAATCCGTCGGGCGGTTTCTCATTGAACTCGATCCAGCCGTGTACGTCATTGATTGTCTGCCCAACATGAACGCCGCCGAAGTCACCGCCAACACCGTCCCAATTGTGAAGCAACTGCGCGCCGCTCATGCCGGCGTGCCGATCGTCCTCGTCGAAGACCGCTCGTATCCGAATTCGTGGATCAAAAAGTCGCAACTCGATCGCAACACAACCAACCGCGCCGCGCTCAAACAGCAATACCAGCAACTCCTCGATGCCGGAACGGAGCACTTGCATTACATCGACGGCGAATCGCTGCTCGGTGCCGACCGCGATGACACGACCGACGGATCTCATCCGTCTGATCTCGGTTTCTACCGACACGCCGATGCAATGGAACCTGTGCTGCGTGCGGCGATGGGATGAATTTCTAATAAGGCGATCGGCGGTGGAAAATCTGCCACCGATGCTGGCAGCATCAGCCATGTGACGGACGCTGCCAGCGTCAGCGACGGTCGTTTCTTTTCTGCCGCTCGCCTAACTTTACTGTCCAAAGCTCACCATCATCTTCACCAATGACACGAGGCCATTGGGGTCGAACATTGGACAGTAGAACGAATTGAACATCGCCACTTTTCCCGAAGTAGTAACCCGAAGCGTAAGCGAGGGAATGAGTTAGGTACAATCCCTCGCTCACGCTTTTTGAAGTTGCGCAAACTGTGCTGATATTAACCCGAAGCGCCAGCGAGGCAAACAAGTTACGTCTGCCCTTCCGCGTGAAGTGTTTGCCTCGCTGGCGCTTCGGGTTAGTATTTTTTTCGTGGTTTCGTTGCCGGCGACGACCGTAAGTCAAAAATGTGCAACTTCAAAACTCACGCTTCGGGTTGCAAAAACGCTCGGTTTTCGCCAACAATGGCGCTGTCCAACTTAAGTGGTCTCACCATTGAGCGATAACGCGCACCGCGCTGAAGAAGCTGTGGAACTCTGCATTCTGGACGCGGTGACGCGGCAGCAAATGCTGTTCGAGACGCTGCTGGAAGACGAGGGGACCGCGCAGGCTCAACGGTCATGGCGCGAGTGTGCCGAGGATCTCTTCATGGCAGGCGTCCGAAACACAGAATCGCGATATCGTCATGCTGTATTTGTCCTGTACTGAAAGCCTTAATAGCCGTCCGCAATGATTCACTGATGATCTCCGGATCGGCCTGCGACGCTGCAAGAATCGCGCGCCAGCGCTCGTTTCCGTAAAAGTCGCCGTCAGCCGACATCGCATCATCGACTCCGTCGGTGCGAAGGAGAACCATCGTGCCTGGAGTCAGGTCAAACGATGTCGTCTCGTATTTGCAGTTCGTATCGATTCCCAGAGGGAAGCCGGACATTTCAATTCCGGCATTGTAAAGTCGGCCTTCCGGGGTTCGGACTTCCGGAGGCATGTGTCCGGCATTCGCGAACTGAAACAGATGATTGACGGGATCAATGACGCCAAGAATGTAAGTGACGTACCGACCTTCGACCATATTGCTACACATCAGACTGTTGATCTGGCACATCGCCAGCCCCAAATCACCTGTGGAATTCATCGTGCTGCGAACAACACCGGACAGCCGTGATGTGATGAGAGCGGCGGGAAATCCTTTTCCGGAAACATCGCCAAAAGAAACGCAGATCTTTCCGTTCGGCATGGCGAAGCAGTCGAAATAATCACCTCCGACCAACTGAGCAGCGTCATACGTACCATAGAACTTGTATCCTGGCTGCTGCGGAAGGGTTTCAGGAATCAGCGCACGCTGTACCACAGCGGAAAACTTCATCACCTCATCCTGCTTCAGCTTCGCCAGATGTGAGGTAAGCAACCGGGTGTTCTCGCAAACCTGCGATGCCTGGTTCGCCACCGCCACCAGCAACTGCAGGTCGTCATCACTGAAGCGATTATTCGGGTCTCGTGAATCCAGACTGATAACTCCAAATGGGGCATCATCCAGCCCAATCATTGGTGCGCACATCGCGGACTGAATCATCTGGGCAATTATAGATTGGCTGTCACAGACGCGTGAGTCCGTGAGTGTGCTCGAGGAAAGGATCGCGGACTTTGTAGAAAGGACCTGATTCAAAATCGTGCGACTAATGGTTACGCTCTGACTGTCATCAGGGTTGCGCCGCTGTTGAGCGACAGGCATCAGTTCGTTCCCTTCATGATGCAGAAACAGGATCGCTCCTCCGTCCGCCTGAGGGAAAATGTTAAACAACTCGTTCAGTACTCGAGGACAGATCGCGCGGAAATCGACGTTACCAGCCAGAGCCTTGTTAATCCGCAGAATTCCGTTCAGCTTCTCCTGGGGACGGACGTCTGTCCGACCGTAGCCACTCGACCTGATGGCACTGTCAACGGTGCTGTCACTGTCCTCGTTGATTTGAATACCAGCCAATAGTTTTTCGAGGCGGGTTGGGGAGAAGTTCTCTTCATTCTCAAACCGCAAACTGTAAGGGCCGATCAGGATCTCATCTCCATCATGCAACCGCTCGGGCTTTTCTGGCCGCGCCTTCTTGCCGTTGTGAAGTGTCCCGTTTCTGCTGTATGTATCCTTCAACAGCCAATGCTTTTCAGCCCTGAAGATCTGGGCGTGTCGCATCGAGACGCTTTTATCGCTCAGAAACACGTACGATTCGGAATCACGGCCAATCGTTACCGCCGCGTCTGCCAGCGAGATACAAACGGTCTGCCCGTCATGAAGAAACGTAATGCTCGGCATTCCTCGTTACCTGTCGTTCGATGTCCGGATTAAACAGAAAAATACACGACCGGAATTGACATATTGCCCTGGTTCCTTTTGTTTGACCATCCTGGATCATCAAATTTCCACAGAATTGTGGACTTGGGTTGTCCATGCAGCTTATCCTTAAGCCGCACGTTACGCCAGGCGGTGGGACACAGAATGTTCCACCGCACTGCGTTCGCAGAGGCAATTCCTTTCTGCCGCCAAACCTTCTGAGAGAATTCGCCGTGACCGAATCACAGCAGCTGCTGCGTCAATGGAAACTTCTGCAAATGCTGGCCGAATCACGATTTGGCATTCTGCTGACGGATTTGGCCACGCAGTTTGAGGTCTCGGACAGAACAATTCGCCGAGACCTGGCGTTGCTGCAGGCGGCGGGCTTCAAGATCGAAGAACTCAACGGCGATCGAGGCCGAAAACGCTGGAAGATGAAATCATTCGCAGAGCAGACCGGCTTCACGGTCACGGAACTGCTGTCCATTCTGGTGGCACAAAGATTTCTTGAGCCGTTGGCCGGGACTCCGTTCTGGACCGGCATGCATCGAGTCTACAACAAAATTCGCAACGCGCTGGGCGAACAGGCCATTCGGTATCTGCATAAATTATCCGGTTCTCTGCACGCCACGTCGGTGGGAGCCAGCGACTACAGTCAACGTGGTGGAATGATCGATCAGTTGATCCTGGCCATCGAAGATCGACTGATCACACTGATCGTATATCAGTCCGATCAGGCCACGGAGCCCGTCGAACAGGAAGTTTATCCTCAGGGATTTGTCTTCCACCGAGGCAGCCTGTACCTCATCGCATGGTCCAGCCGACGTGGCGAGATTCGGACCTTCAAGATGGACCGAATCGAAGATGTGCATGTGACAAAGATACCGGCAGTCGTACCGGATGAATTTGATCTGGAAGAATGGCTGGAACACAGCTTCGGAGTTTTCCGAAGTGGCAACACGGAGCTTCTGATAATTCGAGTCCATTTTTCCAGAGACGTCGCGCGGTATGTTCGGGAATCCCGCTGGCATCGAAGTCAAAAACTGTTCCCTCAGTCAGACGGCTCGCTGATCGTTGACTTCCAGCTTGCGGATACCCAGGAAATCAAACGCTGGATCATGAGCTTCGGTCCATCCGCCACGGTCCTGGAACCGCCGGAGCTTGTCGATGAAATTCAAAGCGACCTGATGAGCATGCTATCGACGTACACCGGCGACTCCGCGCGGATCACGTAGCAAATACGCCATTCAATCCGTCTCCTTGAACATGATGTTTCCTGGCTTTACATCCGCCAGAAAAATCCCCATCCTGGCAAAGTGAGCCATGATCAATTGCACAACTCCCCATCGTTCTTCGCCAAACTGTTCGAGCTTCTCGGCCTGCCATTCTTCCATCACGTCGTCCGGATAGTCGGGCCGCTGTCCCAGATAGGCTCCGGCGAAATCCAATACAAACGGCGGCGAGACGATCCCGATTTCAACAACCCACAACTGATCGTCGGCGTGAATCAGTTGAGGGACGGCAAATCCGTAGACATCTGTTACTTCCAGCGACAGCAGCCGTTCGTAGACACTCCGCTCTTTGATGTAGAGCCGCTCAAAACGCAACACTTTAATCGCCGATTGTTCGTCAGTGGCAAATACACTACCATCGTAGCCGTAACCCAATTGTCCCAGCAGACGCCGACCGTGCTTTTCGGCGTACTGATTTGCCCGATCCCAGAGTTCTTGTCGCCAGTCATCCATGATCGCAGCATCCCAAAACGGATCTCATTCTGCCAGAGTAGAAATGGCACTCATTGTTACTGGTCAGCGATTTGAGATCGCACAGGCCACACCGACCCATCTCTATCTGAGAACTCCGACGGAACTAACGGCAGGCACGGGAGTCCTTTCGATCTCCATCGACGGCAACGTGACTCAGCAAGCTGTGCAATTGTCTGGCGACATTCAGCCCGGTTCACTTGCCGTGCCATTTCAGCGAATCGTCTGAGTGGACGTTGCTCAGTTTCTAATTCGACTTCGTCAGTTGAGCTTGTAGGCTCGGACCGAGCAAACCGATTGTCCTCCTGAACGTCGGCATGACATTTGTTGTCTGTCAACAGGGGAACACGGTGTAATGCGCCCGTTCAGGTTTGCGCTGTTCCGGCACTGCTATCGTCAACATTCTTCCTTCAGATTTGCGATCAGCGAATCCACAACTTGCCGAGTCTCCAGCCAAGCCGATGTTTCGGAACGTGCCACGTCCATGATCTCATCCTTCTCCGCATCAGCCGCCACCCGCGCAGCATTCAAGGCTGCCTGTTCAGCAGCAGACAGTTCGCGGATCACACGTTGTGCTTTTCGATCAATCATGGGGCAGCAGGTGGCAAAAAGAAAAGCGTTTGAGGCAGGGCCAATTCGGTCCTGCATGAGGCGCATAGCGTCTCGTCCCTGTCGCTGAGGAGAATTGTGCCGTCCGTTAAGGAGTTAAGTCAAGTGCTGAATGGGGTTCGTTGATTTCGACACCAGAGTGAACAAGGCGTCTGGAATCCGTCCTGATTTGGTGCAGAGTGTGCGGCCCAAAAGCAGCCGCCTTCAGCTTTTACTTTTGAGCCCTGACACGATACGTCAGGGTGCCTGGCTACAGTGCTTCCGTGCTGAGGAGTCGGAGTTCAAAGTAGACGTCACTCTCTGAGTGACGAAGTGCCGTTTTGGCGATGAAAGAAATGACGATGCGAGGCAACGCAGCGAACTCATCACTCAGAGAGTGATGTCTACTTTGTCTGAACCACCCTCCAAACCGACGACTCCGTTCATTTGCCATGTCACCAGATTCTGACACACTACTCCCACACATCCACTCCCCTATGAAACCGCAACGGTTGAGTGATCAACAATGAAATTCGACGAATTCTTCAAAACCGCCACCGGCGGAAATTCGCCGTATCCCTATCAAAAGGCGATTGCGGAGGGTGATAGCATTCCGGAATTATTGTCGGTTCCAACTGGCGTCGGGAAAACCGCTGCTGCGATTCTCGGATGGCTCTGGCGACGTCAAGCTGCCACACAACCAGTGAAATTGGCCACTCCACGCCGACTTGTCTACTGCCTTCCAATGCGGACGCTGGTCGAACAGACGCATGATTGTGCCGTCCGTTGGCTGGACCGTCTTGGCATTCTTGCTGGCGTCGTGGAGTACGCTGATTCACACAAGACGCAAGTGAAGTCCTACACGCTGGACTTGTCACGCGACGGTCGCGTCGCCGTTCATCTCTTGATGGGTGGTGCTGACGCAACCGCTTGGGATGAGTATCCTCAACGAGACGCAATTTTGATCGGCACGCAAGACATGTTGTTGTCTCGGGCACTGAATCGCGGCTACGGCATGTCCCGGTATCGCTGGCCGATGCAATTTGGGTTGCTCAACAACGACTGTCTGTGGGTGATGGACGAGACGCAGTTAATGGGTGTCGGGCTGACGACGACGGCTCAGTTGCAGGGGCTACGGTCGAAGTTGGCGACGTATGGCGTGACGAATTCGATGTGGATGTCAGCAACGCTCGACGCCGAGCCCATCACAACGGTCGATCACCGAGAGCCGGAGTCCGGCTGGCGACGATCCAAGCTTGAGAAGGAAGACTACGAAGACCCAACAGTGCTGAAATTATGGCAAGCCAAGAAGCCTTGCGGTCCAAGCAGTGTGAAGCCAGAGGGGGCGCGAAGTTTGGTCAATTAAAAAGCAGGACTTCAGCGAGGAAGTGATGATTCCAGGCGGCTCTTTGTTGCTTACCTTTGATGCTGTCTTTGCAGGGATGGTGCTTGAGCA
>Ga0138256_10007223_pt1 | contig 11735 bp, 5 predicted proteins | sample KNB2016incub_MG_FD_105486 | JGI IMG/M metagenome (GOLD analysis project Ga0138256, IMG submission 105486) | Active sludge microbial communities from wastewater in Klosterneuburg, Austria - KNB2014incub_MG | ecosystem: Engineered > WWTP > Activated sludge > Unclassified | place: Austria...
GTATAAAGAACGAGAAGCATACGCCCGGACACTATTTGCACCGCCGGCAAAGAATCGCTTGTCAAATGGAATAAAGGCATCTGTATTTAAATCTATATTGATATATCCTGCACGAAACTTTAAAGCAAGCACATCATTAGATACAAAATTCCAAAATTGATAATCAGTGAATTGAAAACGAGAAAATTGGTATAAACCACCAAAGGCACTTTCAATGGATAATGATAAAAAATTACCGACTAAAGGAGAAAATGGATTGTCTCGAGTATCACCAATACCGGTAAATGAAAAAATAAACCCAAGATTACGGAAGCTACCGTTTATACTGTCGGAACCACTATGGCTGTAAGAGTTAATTTGATTAAAAGGTGTTAAAAATTCGGTGGTTGCTTGGATGTTCTGTGGAAAAGTTTCAGGATGAGATGAATCAAAACTTTTTGTCTTCATTTCAGTATCAACCTCATCAAAATTATCTATGTTCTGCCATTCTGTAGTTATATCAAAAATAAGAGAGTTAAAAAGCGTATATGTTGGTAAAGTAATAGGGAGAGAAATCCTCAGTGGGAGAGAAGTAACTCCTAAAGCTATAGTCTGAAATGGCAAGCCACTTTGGATTTTTCGTTTAGAGTAAGATGATTGAGCCGTTGCACCAACTTTCCAAGACCATACAGAAAAGAAGAACGGCTGACTAAACTGAATTCCGCCAAGATATTCTGTTGATATAGAACTAAAAGTCCATGGAGTAAAACTAAAGTCCTGCCAAACAATTCTTGAAAAAATATTAATTGATTGCGCAGCCCCGCCAAAATTACGGTTCAAATAAGATAACTCGAATCCGGCATTTGTAAAATTATCGTAGGAAGTATGATTAATAAAAGGAGCTAAACTAACTTCTTGTAATTTTTTATACTGAATAATTATATTTATAGGTAAAATGCTAAATTCCTGCTCGTCAATAAGTCCACTTGTATCTATAACAACAAGATCGAACGTATTTAAATTATAAAGGTTCAGTTGAGATTTAGTAAAAGATGAACGACTAAACCAATCTCCTGTATGGAAATCAAGCATTTCATGGATTAAATTAGAACTTACAGCCGGCTGACCACGATAATTATGGATTAAAGAAATAACCCCAATTTTACATCGTTTTCCTAAAATGAAAGTTATAGAAATACTATCAGTTAGTGTTGTAGCACCAGAAGAAACAATCGGCGGTTGATAATGCGCGAAGTAATATCCGTTATTGTGCAATAAGTATAATATTCTATCAGAATTTTGTTTGACATTCAGCTCATTAAATTGTTTGTTAATTGAAGTAAGTAGTAAAGGAGCAATTTCTGCGCGAGTATATGGATCAACAGATTCTAACCCACTGTACACAATAGTATCTATTGCATAGGGTTGATTTTCTACGATATAATAAGTAAGAATATTTAAGCGTTCAGTAGTATCAAAAATAAACGAGAAGGAGACGGTTGCAGAATGAAACCCATTTTGATTATAGAGATTAATGAGTGACGAAACGTCGTTTTCAGCGGAAGCATGATCGAAAAAGCGATATTCATCTTGAAAACCCCGTAGTGAAGTTGCTAATGCATCTTTTAAAGGATCTGGTGTATAAGGATTTAGAGAGAATTGACGATGATAAAATCTAAAAACCTGATGGGTATAGCTTAGATTAGAAGGGCGAAGTGAAATCGCATCGGCAAGAACAGTACTTGAGAAGAAAGTATTGCCAACGAACCGAACATCACTAATTTCACCCTCTTTGGGAAGAGAAATTGAACTATACGTAACAACAGAAGAAGTCGTTGTTATATCTGGAGTTGCAGATGTAGCATTGTGAATGGTGTTTTTAGAAAAGCACTCAAAACAAAAGAGTAAACTCCAAAAGCTGTATAATAAAAATCGCATGAGAAATTACCCTCGCCGAACGAAGAAAAAAGCCCAAACTACAGATTGTTCGGGCTGTTGTTAAGATTAACTAAACGCAATTAGTTAATACATACTGTCCATGTCTTCATCATCAGAAAAGTACAAGTCGTCAGTTGCATTTTCATACTCCGGCCATAAATCTTCCATTCCTTCGTACAACTCATCGTTATCCTCAAGTTCAGCTAAGTTGTCCACAACTTGCTGTGGAGCACCTGTTCGGTTTGCATAATCAATGAGTTCTTCTTTTGTGGCAGGCCAAGGAGCATCTTCGAGAGAATATGCTAATTCGGGAGTCCAAAACATGATAAAACCTTTTCAGTTAATAAATAAAATTAATAATAATATATAATTTGAGTGATGTAAAAAAAGCAAAACAACTTATGGTTAATAATTGTTGTATAATTACTACAAATACAACATGAGATAAATCTATAGAGAAATTTTGGCGCAAAAATACAATCTTGCACCACATAAACCAAGTTCAAAATTGAATTAAACGATTAAATTCAAAAAACATGAATAATCTATACAGAATAGAACATCGGCGAAAACGAGAATTAAGTGAGGATATTTTACTAAATTTGCACTTACTTGCTAATTTATTTTAAGAAAAGACTTGTGAATGAAAAATGATTATGAGCCCGTTGTGGGGTTGGAAGTGCATATACAACTATTAACAAATACTAAAGCATTTTGTAGTTGTACAACGAAATTTGGTACTTCACCAAATATGAATACGTGTCCTATATGTTTAGGACATCCGGGCGCATTACCAACATTGAATAAAAATGTAGTTGATTATGCTATAAAATTAGGATTGGCAACGAATTGTGAAATACGTCCATATTCAATTTTTTCAAGAAAAAATTATTTTTACCCGGATTTGCCTAAAGGGTACCAAATTTCTCAATATGAAGACCCAATTTGTTATAACGGAGCAATAGAAATTGAACTTGCCGAGGGCAGAAAAAAGATAGGTATTACGCGAATACACATGGAAGAAGATGCAGGAAAATCTATCCATGATGTTGATATAGATACACTTGTGGATTTAAACAGAAGTGGAGTAGCACTTCTTGAAATCGTTAGCGAGCCGGATATTCGTTCTGCACAAGAGGCATATCAATATTTAATGCAAATACGACAAATAGTTATGTATCTTGGCATTTGTGATGGAAATTTAGAAGAAGGTTCGCTGAGATGTGATGCAAATATATCGGTAAGAAAACGAGGAGCAGAAAAGTTCGGAACTCGAACAGAAGTAAAAAATTTGAATAGTTTTAGAAACGTAGAGCGAGCGATTGAATATGAAATTAATCGTCAAATAGAACTTATAGAAAACGGAGGAAATGTCATTCAACATACAATGTTATGGGATGCAACAGTTCATGAAACTAAGCCGATGCGAACTAAGGAAAAAGCACATGATTATAGGTACTTTCCCGAACCGGATTTAGTAGGTGTGTCTGTTTCAGGTGAATGGATAAATACAATAAAAAAGCAATTACCTGAATTGCCATTTGCGCGGAAACAGCGATTTATAGAACAGTTTGGTTTGCCTAAGTACGATGCAGGAATTTTAGTTGACGAGCAAAGTTTAGGAGATTATTTTGAATCAGTTATATCAAATTTATCATCAAAAACCGAAGAAAGTTATAAATTAGTAAGTAATTGGATTATGAGGGAAGTAATGAGGATTTTATCGGAGAGAAAAATTACAGCGACTGAGTTTGAACTACCGGCTGAATTTATAGCAGAAATAGTGGATTTATTAACATCAAACACAATAAGTAGTAAGATTGCTAAAGAAATTTTCCCGCAAGTATTGGAAAGCAAAGTATCTCCTAATAAAATAGTAAAAGAACAAGGACTTGCTCAAATTTCAGATGAACAATTGATAGAAACATTAGTTAAAGATACATTGCTTCAAAACAGAGAAAATGTTGAAAAATATAAATCCGGTAAATCAAATCTTTTTGGATTTTTTGTAAGCCAAATATTGAAACAAACCGAAGGAAAAGCTAATCCTAAAATTATTACTGAAGTCTTAAAACGAGAGTTGGATAATCAATAAAGTATAATATTTTCTTTGTCTTGTTCAAAGTTTAATAGTAAATTTCGGGTTCTAAAAAGAAAATGTGTTGTAAATTGCATTAGAATTTTGGCTGCATCGGCATGGGGGAAGCGGGTTGCGGCTCACATAGTTACCATTTGTATTTAATATTTATAGGAGAATCTATGCCGCTGCCTAAAACTGAATTTATCTGGATGAACGGAAAGTTCATCAAATGGGATGATGCCAAAATTCATGTTCTTTCTCATGTTATACATTATGGTTCGAGTTGGTTTGAGGGTATGCGAGCATATCATACAAAACAAGGTACAGCCATTTTTCGACTGCAAGAACATATACATCGTCTGAGTTTGTCAGTAAAAATTTATCATGGAGAAATGCCGTTCAGCGAAGCAGAAATATGCAAAGCATCATTAGATTTAGTAAGAAAAAATAATCTACAAGCGTGCTATATTCGCCCAATAGTATATCGTGGTTACGGGGAACTTGGGGTGTATCCGCTACAGTGTCCGATGGAAGCAGCAATTGGAACTTGGCAGTGGGGGAAATATTTAGGTAAAGAAGCATTAGAGCAAGGGGTAGATGTATGTGTGTCTTCATGGAATAGATTATCAAATAATTCAATGCCTGCAGCTTCTAAAGCAGGTGGTAATTATCTTAATTCTCAATTAGTTCGAATAGAAGCACTTCATCATGGATATGCCGAAGGAATAGGATTGGACGGACAAGGAAATGTAAGTGAAGGTAGCGGAGAAAATATATTTTTTGTTCAGGACGGGACAATCTATACGCCACCAATGAGTGCTTCAATTCTTCAAGGGATTACCAGAGCAAGTGTGATAGAAATAGCCAAAGATTTAGGCATACCTGTTGTTGAAACAACTATTCCTCGTTCGATGTTGTATTTAGCAGATGAGATATTTTTTTCTGGAACAGCTGTTGAAGTAACGCCAGTTCGTTCAGTAGATACTATTAAAGTTAAAGATGGATTGGTAGGTGAAGTAACGCGACTTATTCAACAAAAATTCTTTGATGTCGTTGAAAATGGAATTGACCCACATGGGTGGTTAACTTATATTGAAGAACCTAAACAAAGCAAAAAGAAAAAATGATAATATTCAATAAGTATAATAATTTAAAAATAATTAACGGGTTTAAGCATGCCTGTAAAGTCTAAAGCACTACAAAACAATAAAGAAAACAAGACGGAAACAACATCCAAAAGTACTAACATTAAAAAAGCTCCAACAACAAAAAAAGTAAAGCTATTTAGTATGTTTGACTTAACCGGATTCGACAAAAATACAGTTATTACGTGGTATCAATTAATGCATTTAGGGCGTAGGTTGGATGAAAAAGCTGCACTGTATTTAAAAATGGCAAAAGGATGGTCTTATCATGCTCCGTGTGCAGGGCATGATGGTATTCAATTAGCAATCGGACAGATTTTCCGACAAGGCAAAGATTTCTTATTTCCGTATTATCGAGATTTGATGACTTGTCTTTCGGCTGGCTTAACGGTTGAAGAAATTATACTAAACGGACTGAGCAAAGATGCAGACGTAGCCGGCGGTGGCCGTCACATGAGCAATCATTTTGCCAAGCCGTCTATAAGAATACAGAACGGATCATCATGTACGGGTAATCATTGTCAACATGCAGCCGGCACTGCAAGAGCAATAAAAAAATATAACGGTGATGAGGTAGCAATTTATTCAGGAGGTGAGTCTGCCTGTTCCGAAGGGTATTTTTACGAAGCTGTTAATGGTGCTTCCCGCGAAAAATTGCCAATAATATTTGTCATTCAAAATAATAAATATGGAATATCAGTACCGGTAGAAGAGCAAACTGCGAATGTACAAGTATCTGATAATTTTATAGGTTTCAAATATTTGAAAATTATTAACTGTGACGGAAGAGATCCTTTTGACTCATATAGGGCTATGGAAGCAGCAAAAGAGTATGTACTGTCAGGAGCAGGTCCTGCAATGGTTCATGCTGATTGCGACAGAATTGGTTCTCATTCAAATAGTGATAATCAAGAACTATATAGACCAAAAGAAGTTATAGAAGAAATAAAACTAAGAGATCCTCTTATAAGATTTAGGGAAGTATTATTAGAGAAAAAAATACTAAAAGAGCAAGAAATTCAAGAAATTGAAGCAGAAAATCAACGAATAATATTTGCAGCAGCAGATGCAGTTGAGCCTTTGCCAGATCCATCCCCTGAATCGTATAAAATGTTCTTATTACCTGATGCAATTGTGGATTATGATGATAATTCGGAATTGAGATATATTAACAATCCAAACGAACACCAGCTAACATTCAGAGAAGGAATAAACTTAGCTTTAATGCAGGAATTTAAAAGAAATCCCAATACGTTTCTCTGGGGACAGGATGTGGCATCTGTAAAAAAACAAGGGATATTTAATGTTCCAAAGGGGCTATTGGATGAATTTGGGAATGACAGAGTGTTTAATGCTCCAATTGCAGAGGATTATATCGTAGGGACAGCAAACGGTTTCTCTAGATATAGAGACGATATACGAGTTGTTATAGAAGGGGCAGAATTTGCAGATTATTTTTGGCCGGCAATGGAGCAATTTATAGAATGTTCGCATGATTATTGGAGAACAAAAGGACAGTTTTCACCAAATATAGTGATTAGACTTGCCAGTGGTGGTTATATTCAGGGAGGACTATACCATTCACAAAATTTAGATGCGATATTTGCTCATACTCCCGGAATTAGAGTGGTTTGTCCTGCATTTGCTGATGATGCAATTGGGTTGATGAGAAATGCAATCCGATCAAAGGGTGTAACTATGTATCTTGAACCTAAATTTCTTTATAATTACCGTCCGACCTCTGCATCAGAACCTTCTGAAGATTTTATTATACCTTTTGGAAAAGCAAAAATCCGTCGGACGGGAACAGATATAAGTTTGATTAGTTATGGTAACGCTATTCATATATCGCTTAGAGCAGCCGAGGAATTATCAAAAGAAGGAATATCAACGGAAGTAATAGACTTACGATCACTTGCTCCATGGGATAAAAAAACTGTTTTTGAATCTGTAAAAAAAACCAGTCGAGTAGTTGTAGCACATGAACATTACTTATCGGGAGGTTTAGGCGGAGAAATTGCTTCAACAATCAGTACTGAACTATTTAGACATTTAGATGCCCCGGTTGCTCGGGTAGCATCGAAGGATACGCCTGTTGGCTTTGCCAAATCTTTAGAAAGTGCAATCTTACTAAATCAAAATGATATTATAGTAGCAATAAGAAAAACTATGGAGTTTTAAATAGAATCGTAGAACTTTAGTGTGAAAACAGACAGTGTGAAAATAATCTGACAGTGTGGAAAACGTGGCACGTAAAGAATTAAAGATTTTAGCAAATTCAAAATGTAAAGTATGAATTTGTAAAAGTTTTTCATTGGTATTTTGCCAAAGTAATACTATATTTGTGAGATTCTGAGGAATATGTAAAAGTAAATGCGCCCGTAGCTCAACCGGATAGAGCGTTGGATTCCGGTTCCAAAGGTTGGGGGTTCGACTCCCTTCGGGCGCACGCTCGAATAATATTTTATAGAATAAAGAGCTTAAAGAAATTCTATAAATTCAGAAAATAAATTTTTATTCAGATGTAAATAGACTATTTATATAATCATAAATTCAATTTAATTTAATCAAAAAAGATGGCTACTAAAGAATCATCATCAGACTTCGACATACAAGAGATAGAAATTCAAGATGAAATAACCTCAAAAGGAAATTTTTTCAGCAATAATGTTCAAAAAAAATTAAAGTTAATACTTATTGGTGTTGGTATAATTATTATTGCAGTTGTAGCAGTTATACTTTACAATAACTCGAAAGAAAATAGAGAATTAGAAGCATCAGTTGCATTGTCAAGAGTAATGATATACTATGAAAACGGAGATTATGATAAAGCGTTAATCGGAGACAAAGAAAAACAAGTAAGGGGTAATGTGGTAATAGGATTAAAAGATATTGTCGAACAATATGGTAACACAGGGAATGGTGAAGTTGCGGCAATTTATGCTGGGAATGCACTTGTTGCCAAGAAAAACTATGATGAAGCATCGGAATATTTTAATAAAGGTACGGGAAGTAAGTCAGTTGATGTTGCGATATCTTCAAACGCCGGATTAGCAATTTGTGCAGAATCAAAAAATGATAATTCTACGGCAGCAGATAATTATAATAAAGCAGCAGAATTAAGTAAACAACCGTCATTACAAGCAAAGTATTATTTGTATGCTGCAATGAACTATGAAAAAAAAGGAAATACAGAGAAGGCGGCGAAATTATACAAAGAAATAATAAAATTAGAAGTCGCTGAATATGTGGTAGATGCTAAGAGTGGACTAACCCGACTTGGCATGATAATTGAGTAAGTGCGCCTGTTAATTCTTTTTATTTAGACAAAACAAAGTAAAACATAAAAGTTAAATTATTACAATTTTATTCATCCAAACGGAGGTATTATGCAACGTTGGTTTCGTTTAAGCACTCTTTTGATTGCGTTAACCCTAGTTGTGTCTGTGGGTTTTGCGCAAAAACCTCGTGTGCAGGTGGCGGGACGTATTGCTCCAAATGAGGTGCGAATATTTCTACAAGATAGTGTGTATCAAGTAAATGGTACGTACACAATCGCCGGTACATTGATTATAGAGCCGGGAACAGAAATTGTCTTTTTAGACAATGGCAGAATGATTGATTCAGTTGGTGGTCGAATTATAGCAGATAGTAGATTAAGTGCTGCATATAATGGAACACCACCAAGTTCTATTGGATTACTTGAATATAGTGATCCAAGATATTTTCTTAATTCGGCAGTGGTTCAAGAAACTAATTTTGCTGAGCCAACTATACAAGGTGGATTGACATATCCTGGTAATTTTACCAATCCAAGTGGTTATGGTAAATATAACTATATATTCAATGTAGTGTTAGACACTGTTACCAAACGAATTGAAAACCTTAAAAGTGGTGATAGTCTGCCGGGTCAAGGAGAAGGATACGGACAAGGTAGTAACAAAGTGGTTATAACACCAATGCGTGCTATTATGTACACCGCGTCAAGATTATGGCTGACAGATGATATTATACGTTTTCAACAATGGAGAAGGTTGTTTGGAGGTACTCCAAATATTCCAGTAAGTGCTGCATCACGGAAAATTGTATTTAGAGGTCAACCAATAAATGATTATTCTCGCGAATGGGGACATATTATTGTTCTTCCAGGTGCAAGAGCAGCGTTTTTTAGAGATGTAGAATTTAAGGACTTCAGAAAAGATACAACTGTTGATGGTAGAGTAATATATGATACAGCTACAGTTGCTCCTTCGATGAAGGCAGCGTACACAGCTCTTAATAAAGAGATGAATAAACTGACAAATGGTGCAGGTGGAGCACTAACAAGTTTCTCGGCAAGAACTTGGCTAATTGGTTGTAACTTTACAAATAATGTTGCAAGGTTTCGTGGCGGAGCTTTGCAAATGTTGCAGGCACCCGCAGGGACAGGTGTGTATCCTGATACAGCCGGTTTGGGTATAACCAATTATTCATTCTTGGATAAAAACCCGGCAATGACTGAAAGTGATGGAAGTACAATAGCTCAAACTGTTATTCAATTGAGTGAATTAGATAGAAATGTTGCAGAGCCAGCTGTGTCTAATTCGGATTCACGTCGTCAAGTGGTAGATGATGCTAGGCTTGCTATATATTTAGGTAGGGTTCGTCAATTAAATTTCGACAATAACAGGGTATTGTTGTCTGATGTTGATACTCTTAGAATTAATGGTAACAGAGTGGTTACAGATACTAACAGACCAGCTGCATTAAGATCCCAATCATGGCAAAATGAAGCATTTGGAGGAGCGTTAGTTATAGCAGGTAGAGAATTAGATGAAAATAGAAAAATTGAAATTGGTTTAGGGGTTAACGATAGTATAAGAACAGCTGTCGGTCCATTTGGATTTACAACTTTTGGTTCAAAAGATTTTGTAAATTTTTCAAATAATTACACTTTAAATCGCCAATCGTCACCAAATTCAAGAGGTGCGAAAGGCGGAGCATTGTATGTAGGAAAATATACATCTCTGATTATTAATGGATCTTTCAGAAATAATTATGCTGAAACTCCATATCAAGTTAACAGTAATAGTGAGCAATATGCTTTAGGTGGAGCTATATATCACGAAAACACATTAGGACGATTGCAGTTACGTGGTCATCCAAGCTTAGCAACCGAGTTTGTAAATAATAGAGCTGGTTCTGGAGGTGCTGTCTATGTAGATGGCAATACAGATCCTCGTCCGTCACCAATTATAGGTGGGTCAGATGTAACTAACCCAAGACTTAGAGATTATGGAAGAAGAATTAGTTTTGAGAACAACACTGCTATAGCTCACGGTGGTGCAGTTTATACAAAGAGAAATATGACTTCATACGGTGCGGGAGGATTTATAAATGATTTGCCTCTTGCTCAAGCGTATGGAACTGGATTTAGTGTTAGATTTGCTGATAATAAATCTGGTTTCTCTGGAGGTGCGATTGCAATACATTTGCCAAGTATAGAACCACCTGTTCCGATTGAACAACGATACATAAGATTAGTCAGAACACAATTTGTTAATAATGTTACTGGTGAGTTTTCTCCTTCAACAAGTGTTGAAATGTTAAAACAAGTTCGTGGCGGTGGAGCTGTTTACTCAATGAATGGCGATTTAAATGTTGTAAAAGGTGTTGAGTTTAACAACAATCGTGCTTTTAATAGTAACGGTGGTGCGATTGCGATGGTTCATCCGCGAACATCTTCAAAAAGATTTTTTATAACTGATGCTGATAGACTTACGATACTTCCTAATGGTACGGCAACAGGTTATATTTCAAATGATAGTTTGTATGATAACCGTAAAATAGCAGCTATAGCAGCGGATGTAAGAAGCTTGACAAGATTTTATAATAATGTAGCGGAACCAAATCCTGATTCAAGATTGCTGGGAAGCGGTACAACTCAAATGGGTGCAAATTCAATAGATATAAAGAGATTTCATCCGGGTTTTGTTAGAGATGTGTTAGGAAATGGTTTAAGAGAAAATGGTGTAGGACTTGGAGGGGCTGTATATATTCTTGATAGTGTTACACTTCAGAGAAGATTCAGAACAGACTCGATATTTATGAATAGAGTAAGAATTCAAAATAATACTGCCTATACTGGTTCAGCTATATATTCAGATAATTACGATTTAAAAGTAGTTTTGACAAGATGTTTAATTACATCTAATAAAGCAACATCACCGGTAGGTAGAAGTCAAGATGTTATTAAAGGCCCGTTTGTAACACCAGATAATCCTGCGTCAAGTGATTTGGCGGGTGCTACAATGTATGGTGATATGATTGGTCCAATTCCTTGGACGGCATTTAATATTGCAGCAAATTCGATTTATGATAATGATGCAAGATTTATTATTAGACTTCCAGATGCACCAAACTCAAAAAGTGTATTGTCCGGTGGAGTAGGAATAGGTTTTGGTGGAGTTGATACATTAAGAGGAAACTATTGGGGAGTAACACAAGGAAATGTGAATACAATCATTAAAACTTCACAGCCGGGCTTTGTTAATGGTGGAATTCAAGAAACCTTCTTTATACAAGGTAATGGAAATACTCACATGAGATTACAA
>Ga0138256_10007224_pt1 | contig 11734 bp, 6 predicted proteins | sample KNB2016incub_MG_FD_105486 | JGI IMG/M metagenome (GOLD analysis project Ga0138256, IMG submission 105486) | Active sludge microbial communities from wastewater in Klosterneuburg, Austria - KNB2014incub_MG | ecosystem: Engineered > WWTP > Activated sludge > Unclassified | place: Austria...
GAACATTAACCCTTGATCCCCGGCTCCGCCATCAGTGACACTGCGATTAATCTCCAGACTTTGTTCGTGAAGCAGATATATATATCCTGAATTTGCGTAATCGAAACCTACAGATACATTATTATATCCTATCCGTTTGATGACCTCTTTTGCAATGCTCACAGCATCTAGATGCGCTTTAGAAGTGACTTCCCCTGCAATCACCAGCTGGCCTGAGGTAATTAAGCATTCACACGCTACTTTGGACTCTGGATCCTTTTGCAGATAGGCGTCTAAAATTGCGTCTGAAATCTGGTCAGCCATCTTATCCGGGTGACCTTCGGAAACAGATTCGCTCGTAAAGCGGTACTTTTTGTTTAACATGATGTATTAGTTTTAATTGATTTTCAAAACTTGTTACATCAGGAAAGAAAGGGAGAGGATTCATTTGATATTTGACTTATCGTCCTCATCTTCTTACCACCGTTGGAGTTTTGTCTCCCGGTTGGTATCCACTAAAGGATTCTTGATGAATTACAGCACGAAGATAAAGGTATTTTTAATTCATTTGAAAAATATATTTTAACAAGAGATGGTGTAAGGTAGGGCTGTCGATTCTACAATAATTTATCCTGCCAGTAAGATCTTATTCAAACTATTACAGTTTATCTATTTCTAAAAGAGAGTCTTAGACTACCTATCAACCGGGGAGAAAAGCTGACCGAGAAAACTAGTTAATTTTCGATACTCGGATTTCGACTAGTGCCTACGTATGAGAAAGGAGACAAAGGTAAATACCAACTCACCGTAACAGACAAAGCATGGTCTAAGCTCAAGCAAAATCTTAAATTGGTTACGAAGAAAACCGATCCGATACCACTTGCTGATCGAATCAAAAGGATCAACGAGATCCAACGAGGATGGCTTTCCTATTTTCGAGGGACGAGCATCGATGGAAAACTTCGTGCCTTGGATGGGTGGCTACGCAATCGACTACGATACTGTATATGGCATGACTGGAAGAAACCAGAGAGGAAAAGGAAAAACCTGATCCGTCTGGGAGTCGATCAAGATCATGCATATGCATGGAGTCGTACACGTAAAGGAGGATGGGCAGTAGCTCAGAGTCCGATACTAGGAAGTACCATTACACTACAAAGATTGAAGCAAAGAGGCTACATCTCTCTTACTGAGCAATACTACATCATCAATTTATGACTTTGTCGAACCGCCGTATACGAGACCCGTACGTACGGTGGTGTGAGAGGCGCACCCTGTTATCGAAAGATGACAGGGCCGTCTACTCGATTATGCCTTCGCCCTTCCTTTTCTGTCGTCTTTTTTGTTGTCATTTTGTGTCGGTTTGGGCGCGTTGGCTTGGTGGCTCTTTTGCAAAACTTGGCTTGGGCTTGTGAGGTTTTGCAAATGTGCCACCAAATGCGTTGGCTAATATTTCATTTGTTTTAAAAAGTCTTTTAGTTTAATTGTCGTTATTCCAAACCCTTTTGATTTAAGCTGTAAACCATTGTCAGATGTCAGCATAATTGGGTTTTCGTCTTTATATTTTAGGGCAACAGTCAAAATAAAATTGTCTGGCGATTTTTTGTCAAAGTCGCTTGGTAACAAAGTAAGGTCGGCTGTGTCCATTTTGATATTACGTTTGTCAAAGCTGTCGTTGATTTGTTTAATTGCTTTTTGAACATTTTGTTTTTGTTGTTCTGTTGGCAAAGTTACTTTCAATTTGTCCAACTCGTCAATGACTTTTGCTGATAAAACTACTTGATACTGTTTGTCAATTTTTGAAATTATGTCGGGTTGGTCAACAAATACGTTGGTGTCAATAATGTAAATGTTTTCCTTCCCATTAACGATTTCTTTCTTAGGCCTTTCAAACTTAGATAAGTCTATCTTGTCAATAACCTTTAATCCTGGTGCTTTAGACGAAATGGAATCATTGTTGCTGACTTCTTCTGAAATTTGGGGAACAGAAGTATCATTGCTTATTTCGCACTTTGAGATAAACTCAGCAACTAAACCCTTATAAGGATTAACTACTTTGTAAACTTCATCTAATAGAATCAATGTACAAAATCTTGCTCTGCTTGTGGCTACATTGAAACGGTTTAGCTTGAATGAAAACGCAGGACTGCCATCAGAATACGCAAAATAAAAGCAGAAATCAATTGTTAGACCTTGAACACTGTCAACGGTATTAATAAGTATCTGGTCTTGCTTATCGTTCAATTTAGGTAGCAAATTATCTCTAAGTAGCTTTACTCCCTTTTTTGTTGATGATAAAATTGCGATTTCAAACTCTGGGTTTATTTGGAGCAAGTTATTTATCTGACCTAAAAGCAAGTCGTAAATACTTCTCAAATTTGTTGAATCATAGTATAATAATGAGCAACCGCCTTTATTATTGTAAAGGGTGGGTATTTTTGAAAATATCTCATTTCCCTTCTGAATATCGGACTTTGATTTAAGGCTGTTTTCATAGAATGTGTTTGTTTGATAACAAGCATTATCAGAAAATCGGTAGGTTGTTGTTAGCCTAAATTTTGGGCAGTTGATTGTGGATGCATAGAAAGTAAATGATTCAAGCATCAAGTCAATATTTGGAGAGATGTTACTAGGATTATCTTGATTTACCACTGGCGGTAATTGAATAGGGTCACCAACTAAAATCACTTTTTTTCCAAGTAGTTTGGCTGCTGCAATAGTTCCGAGAAAGCACTGACTCGCTTCTTCTAAAATTATATAGTCATACACAGCACTGCTAATATTTTCAGCTGCAAGGGTGGTCATTTTATAGAAAGTTGTAAGCAAAATACTTCCTGCCGCAGGAAGGAAATCTTTTGGCATAGGCTTTAATGCTTTGACTTCCTTTGATTCTTCCAATGTTAGATTGGATTTATAAACCACAGATTTATTCGCTGTTTCTACTTCAAAATACTTTTTAGCCAATTCAATCAATGACCGATTTGCTAAGGTTGCTACAAGTACGGATTTATTTTCTTTGTTTAAGACTTCAAGAAATCTGGATATGAAAAATGTCTTTCCAGTACCTGGGGGACCTTGTATTATGATGATATTGTTGTTCTTTAAAACAGTTTTGTACTTGGCAATTAAGTCTAAAGAGTCATCAATATGATCTGGCTTGAAATCATTCAAATGATATGTACCTGAGATTACTTCTTCTACGTTTTGTGATTTAACATCATTTTTGGTAATCTGAATAAGGTTAAAATAATATTTCAAAGGTGGGTCAGACATGCCAAACACAATTTTATCCCCTTTTGTAAGGGAGTTTAAAAATTCCAAGTCAAAATTGTTGAAACCTACATTGAATTTGCCATTTATTTCGTGATAATATACCCCATAGCTTTCACTGAAATTCGCTACAAGGTTTTTTCTATAATGGCTGTAACTGAAATTATAAAAATTAGAAGTTACAACATCTGTTGTTTTAGGCTTTGTTGCGGTTAATGGGATTTTTGTTTTTGGAAGTTTATTCTTCGGGAAAGAGAACACCACCTGATTTCTTGCTTCATCAATATATTCAAAACAGCCAACAAATAGTTCGTTCTTATTTATTAAATCAAAGCACTTTGAATCAAGATATGCTTTGAAGTCAGAAAGAATTTTCTTGATTTCTTCTTCATAAAATTTAATCTGTTCTTCTTTAGAAAGCCGCTTCATATCTAAAAATTATAGTCATCAAGGTTCATCCCTTCTTTGTAGCTCTTTGCCGCTTTAGTGTTTTCATTTACTATGAAAACAAAACGCCAAACGCCTTCTTTTTCTGGGCTATTAACTGAATTCAGGTCATCCAAATCATAATCATCAGGCATTTTTATTATTCCATATTTATTATGAGGCTTGGCAAACTCAACCAGTGCTTCTTGGCTTTTAAAAATATTTATTTCATTTTTCGTATAAATTGACAGATGCACATTGGGTTGTCCTAATCTTTCCCAATGGTTTAAATCTAAAAACAGTAGACCATTTTGAGCTGAACGAACAAGAATCTGTAATTCACCTACTTGCAAATAGTACTCTTCATCTGAAATTGATTCATCAGGGTATAAGTCTTTGATTTTTAGTAATGTTTTAATTTTAGCAGTTGTGTTTGCATTTAACTTTTCATTCAAATCATTAACCCCTGTTATAATTTCCCTAATGTATCTTTCATCTTCTGGTGTAATATTTTCAAATGGATTCTTAGATTTTTCTTCTGATGTTTCATTTGTTTCAGGGTTGTCCGTTTTAGCTTCCGTATGAGAAGCTTCGGGATTACTTAGGTTTTGTTGAGTTGGTGGTGGTATTCTAAATCTTTGTTTAATTTCATCAGGCACAGCCCTGCCTTTATTTTCAAAATCAGCAATAATATCGGTAGGATTATTTAGTAGTATATCTTGGACAAATTGAAGCTGCTTCCTGATGTTTAAAATATTATCGTTTAACCAAAGGACTAAAAGAAAGTTCCTTTGTTCAACCCAATTGCCTATGTAATAAATAGTCTTGTCATTTAAGAGAATAAAGTTTCTGTTGTCTTCCTTTACTATTTTACTGTCATTAGCAGGATGTTTCAAGGAAATTTTAGAGCATTTTTTTATTTTCCATTCTTTGAACTGCTCCTTAAACTCATTTTCTATCTCTATATATTTTTCATTGTCACTATCAAAAGCTAAGAAGACTAATCTTTTATTCACCTGATTTGAAAATTCATAATCAATATGTTCGCCTTCAAAATGAGGATTGAAATCCTCTATTCTTAATGTTTTAATCCCGAAAAGAGTGAGGTATTTTTTTCTATAATCTTGTTCCTGTTTATTAAATAGCGGGTCGATTAAGTACTCATTTTCACGAATACCACTTCTTATCGACTCATCAATTGAATGTAGCTCTCTAACAAAGTTGTATGTTTTGGCAGATGATAGTAATTTTCCTATTGATATGAAAACATTAATTAAGTTGCTATCACTAATTGGATTATAAACCTTCATTAGGTCAGAGATTAAATCTTTTAATTCACGCCTATTAGGTTCACTTGTTGTGATGTAATTCAGTATTGTGCTAACATCGAGCTTGGATTTAAATCCAAAATAATCTTCAAGTGACTTACCATTATATGTGAATTTAGATAAATCTTCAAAAGCAACATTTGATTGACCGACATAATTTTTAAAATCATACTTAAAAAGTTGGCTGGCAGGTTTCTTTTGGCCGTCTCCAGTTGGAATGTTTTGGCAAATTGAACTGTGTCTGTTTTGGTCTAAATACTGGGTAACACCAAGTTGTTCAAAGAACTTGATTAATTCAGTGGCATCATCAAACCTGTACAATTCTGATAAAAATGGCACTCCACATTCTATCCCAAATATTTTTTCAAAATCAAAAGTAGGCTTATAGGCAGATGAAAAATGAATAGCATTTGGAGTATGAAAGCTGGCTGCACTCTCTCCTTTACCTAACAAGGGTATCTTTTTTATGTAATTTAAATTCGTAGTATTAAGTGATTGATTGCCTGACTTATAAAGAAGGTAAATTTCTTTCAATAATGATACTGATGCATCAGCATTCTGCCATAATTGAATATTATCAGCAATATGCTTTAATTTTAAGCTGATTATTTCGGTTTCGTTTCTTAGCTCGCTTACTTTCAACCTTTCAGAAAAAAACCTTTGCCAAGCATCTAAGTGAGAGTTAGAATACTCGGCAGATATTTGATTTACTACCGGAACTGCTATTAATGGATTTGGTATTTGCGTTTCGTCAATGTAGGGTGAACCAACATAACACTCATTGATTGGTTTGAAAGTTCCATCTTTTGTTTTTAGTTTGAAATGATTGTTTTTTAGAACTGTGTTTATGATTTGCTCCGTCTCTCTGTTATCGTATAGTAATCTTGTTAGAGGCACAAATAAATCAACAGAAATTTGATGAAGGTTTGGTAGTAACGTATGTTGTATAAAATCCTTTGAATCAATTTTTGCATCTAATCTTTTGAAAAGTGTTTTAATTTCAGTCCTTTCTATCCTTGAATGCTTAAGGTAATCCGCACTTACAAAATCAATATTTGAATTAGGAAATTGAAGCGATAAAGTTTCTAATGCATCATTATCAGTAAATTCTGATGGCAAATAAAGGGTATGTACTTCCTTAAATACTCCATTCTTTGATAAGACTGGTAATGTTTTAAGAATTAGGGATAAACTTTCCTTTTGAGGGTCTGAGAGATTTTTGTAAGACAATAACAAAAATGCCCATAAAGTTGCATTTGCATTTATGTTTGTTTGAGACAAATAAAATCGGCTTATAGATTCTTTATTTGCAGTTATTATGGTTTGGATGAAGTTAAATGGTTCAGTTATCAGAAAAGAAAACACGCCTAAATTTTCCGCTAGTAACTTCAAATTAGAATTAGATGCATTGCTCCAATTATCATCGAGTAGATAATATAAATCTTCGGGCAAGGCTTTTTCAGATGAAAGTATGCTTAATGAACTTGTATTGAAGTAAATTGAAGCAGACCAACTTGGAAGTGTAACTTGTAATGTCTTTATTGGAAATGATTTTATTTCTGCTGATGGAAAAAAAGGATTATCTGCATACTTGGATAAGTAAGAATAAAAATTATCAAAGGAAATTGAGCCATTGGTAAGCCCTGCGATGATTTCAACTTTCTTTTCCTTGCAAATAATTTCATTAATAAATGAGATTGGTTCGTATTGAAGTAAAGGAAGGTGGAAGTCTGTTAGTTTAGATAAAACATCTCTATGCAAAACCTGCTTAAAACTCAGCCAATCAATATCTAATTCATCAGAGCCGAGATTAATTAACAAATCAGAACCCTTATACAAATCCCCATCTCGTGCAAGAAAGATAATAAACTCATCACTGAATACATCTAAATACTTACTTTGGGATAAATACTTTAAAAAATCCGAGTTATTAACTGGTTTTTTGAGCCAGTTTTTAAAAGAATCAGACCTGACCTTTTCCTTTAATTTATGATAGTCAAATACACCATCGGGATTTATTTTTTCAATTAGCTTACTAATTCTTTTGTGTTGAGAAATTATGCTTATTGGCACGTTATCCGCATCAATTAGAGATTTATATGACTCTAAACCAAATGTATTGACAAAGCCAGACTTGTCAATAGCAATTTTTGATAAAGGCAAGTGTTGACCATTAAATGTGATTTTTGTTTGAGGTAAATAATCTAAAAGCCGATTAACAATAACATTCCCTGAGCTTTGATACTCGATACTAAAATCGGGTAATAGTGTATTCAGATATTCAATTTGGTTGTTTTTTGCCAATTTTTGAGAAAGCTCTTGCATTGTAATTGCTACAAACTTTAATACTTCGTTGTTATACTTTAAATTATGAATAATGTCAGTTCTATCAAGGTCAGGAATAAAATCAGCATTTACAAGAAATGGCAATTTGAATTTTGAGTTTGATAACGGTAAGTAGGTGAAGAGATTAATAACATCATCTTTTAAAGGCTTACCTGGTAGTGCAATTGTAATTCTGGGTGTTCTAAAATGTCTCATTTTAGCAGGCACAGAGGTAACTGATTCATCAAGTAATTCATTAATTACTTCAACATCTGAAATGACAACATCATTATTAGTGTAGATAAGCCATTCACTATGAGAACTACGATTAACAAATAGATTTATTGAATCGAACTCATCTTTCTTTGTTTTTTCCTTAACAAAATCCACTTCTAACTTTGGAAAAGTTTGGGAAAGACTATTTTCAATAAAAGTCAAACTCGGAGCTTTAATTTTTAACTGTGTTAAGTTTTCAAGAAAAATAAGTAGATATGGATTCTCTCGTAACTGATTCAGATATTTTATTACATAATTTCTGCTTTGCTCACTATTAAATTCAAACGCAAAGGCAACTGGAGCGTTAAAGAAATCAAATTGTGGAATTTGTGTCACCATATCTTTTTCAAGTTGAAATAATGGTAAAACTTCCCAAGGTTTATCACTCCCTGATTCTTCTTTTGAGAACCTAAAACTGAAATTACCCGACCTGATATATACATTGTCGGTGAAGCGGAATACTGATTTAAAGCCTATTCCTTTGTAACCGATTCTATTTCGCTCCCCTTCTTGAATTTGCTCACCATAAAGTATTCCTGTTATGGATTCAAAGTTGTCCTCTTTAAAAAGTGCTCCATTATGCTTGACTAAAAGGTAATTGTTGAAAACTTCAAAATTTATACTTACGTTATTGAAATTCTTATTTGGATGGTCTACAGCATTCTGAATGAGTTCGTAAAGGAATGTAAGCTCATTTGAGGATAAATCACCGCGTAAACGATCGAGGATATTTCTATGTGACTTTAAGAATTTAATATCAATATCTAAATGTGTTTGTCTATTCTTTTCAATTAAATTCTTGCAGGTATAAAAGGGTAGAATATCATCCAAATCCGTTCTAAATACTTTTGTATTGAGAATAACTTTCTGTTTGAAATCATCAAAGCCAACAACTATTGCATTGAAAGATTCATCTTTCCTGATTGTTCTATAAAGTTCCTTTGCTAAAGGGGGGTTAATTGAAATATCTTCAAGTTTTAAAATGCCATCAAAGCCATTCCAATCAATAACTATTTCTTCAAATTTAGTATTCTTATACTTGACGATGCAGGGGATTATACTGCCGACTTCAAGTATTGTTTTTAATTCTTCCCAAGTCATTGCAATTCTTTTTTCAAAAACTTAAATACCGATTTCATTGTATTTTTTGTTAGGGTTGGCAAAAGCAAATGTGCTTCATTGAGTTGGCTTTGTGCATGTGGATACAGCTCTTTTGATTTAGCTGCAGCGTTGGCATTTTGTCTTTCACTTTTCAGTTCCTTTATTGTCTGTCGTGTTGTCTTTTTAGGGTAAGGCATTACGGTTTGCAGATTTGTGCAAATGTGCTGTTATCTGCCGCTATTCTTTTCAGTCGTTTCATTCTGTCAACTTTGTTTATTTCAATTGTCTCGCCAATTTTATATTCAAATGCTCTCATTATTTGTCCATTTTCAATGTAAAAAAACAGAACGCCAAAGTCGTTAAGAATGATGATGTTTAATAAGTTGGTTGTTTTTCATTTTTAAGTCCTTTCGATTATGAAAGTTAAATATTTTATCGAAATCATTTATGTAATCAAATTATGCTCTGACATTTGATTCCCATACCAATCTAATCCTTTTAAAGCAACTGCCACAAACAGGCTGAGGTCGGGACCTGAAAATGCTGTTTATTAAATCATTTTGTTTAAGAAATGGAAGCAGGATGAAGCAATGTAAATTGCTGTTCAATTTATTGATTGACTGCCTCTTACATACTTCCTAATCACCTTTTCCCTCTTTCAAATACCCCAATATTTACCTCCTCATAGAATACTTATCCTATAACCTACTTATTCGTTACATGATACATAATTTAATCGTTGTGGTCCAGTCAGCTGAATAAGATCAATGTGGTCACCGATAACTTACATAATACATCTAATAGGTCTCTTGTAATGGAGTATATCCCGACTATGCCCCCTCTTTATGTGTTTTTTCATTCATCCCCCCTATATGCTTTTAGGAATAGAAAAACAACCAGTTATATTAAGATCAATCAGTTATTAATAATTATTAGGTGTTAAGAAGAAAGACATTCAACCATCTTATAAGCCTTTGGGATTGAATTTTGTCTGGCCAAGGGCGATCCATTCACTGAAGCCCGTCTACTAGCCTGCAGGTCAGTAGGACTGCAAAGTTCGGGTCCGACGAAAAGGAGCTGCTAATGAGGCCATTGTGATAGGGTGATGCATCTATTCCTAGAAAAGCCCCATGAAAATATCTCATTAATAGATGCAGCGGAAATTTTTAGAAAGGAAGCTCTGAATTATCAAGATAAATGCATCTGTTTTTTGGAACTATTCCGCCAAAACATTTAAACTGAGTACATTCATAAATATCATGGACTAAACCTTCTTTGATATCAAATATTAAGTCAAAATGATGGCCAGAATTGTTTCCGATAAAACTGAATCCCGTACATTTATAGTTACAGATTTCTGAATTGCAAAAACCAGGATGACGATTTAAAAATGTATCCCCGGATTGAATAAATTCATCCAAAGCGTAACCAAGCTTTTGAATAAAAACATGCTTTTCAAGATCCTGATATGTGCGATTTTCTTCTAAAACTGCATCAATCATTTCAATATCTAAATTTTGCAAAAAATGTAGTACTGCATCAGACTGAGATTGTATGTTTTGATATGTTTTAACACTGGTTTCCATACTATTTATTTCTTTATATGAGTTTTTAGATCCATTGCCTTTTTTTATCATCGACGAAACTAAACTTTCCAATCCTCACCATCACGGAGGCATTGATTGGGCCAAGTAGACCTTGATTAGATTATCACGGTCTGGTATCTCTTTATTAATAAGTTATCATTTAGACTGGTCCACAGGCTTTATAATGGCTTGATTATCAATATGTTTACGGAACTTCTTTTGATCTAATAAGTTATTATTATAAAGAATCGTTTATAGGATACAAATTATTGTCTTATCATTATAAAAATTTTAAAATTGAGGCTCATCTCTTTCAGAATAGGTCATCTTCCGCAGAATTTATAGCTCTGTTGCTTTAATCACTGGAGTGTATCGGTACTTCCAAAACAGGGATTTTCAGCCATTTTATGATCCACTTCCTGAAGACCCCGACAACAATCGGGACTAAATTCTCAACCTAGGACTTATTGAAGCGCTGTGACTTTCTATAAGAAGGTTATTATGAAGTACTTAACGTTTGGGGGCCCCAGCAGGAATGAATGGCCCTTAAAGATTCTACCTCATAAAACAAGGAAAATGCTTTAAATTACTCCAAATAGCTTTGCAATTTCTGTCAAGGATAATTATTTGCATTAAGTTTAACCAAGCATAGGATTCAGTCTATTGAAAATATTTCTGCCAAGTCCAATGTTGTTCTCATAGTTACCTTTTTGAAGTCAGCAATGCCTTGTTCTTCAAATCCTCGAATAATTGTCTGTTGTCGCAATTTAGATTTGCTTCCCCCAATGTTATATTGTTCTCGGTTGATACCAGATATGAACCGTCTGAATAGACTGCTATTTTTAGCCAAGGCGTTTCAAAATGATAAGAAGTCTTGTCTAAAGGTAGATTTAAAGATTGATTTTCCATATGCTATTACTTCTTCTTGTTTTTGTGCTCTTTCAAATTTACTAAGTTTTGAACTTATCAAAATTATTAAAGGTATGTCCTCGGTTGATTTAGCCCAGGAGTTATTTTATACTCTGATGCTGATTTATTATTGTTTTTAAATCTAAAATGAATGCCGGGCAGCCTTGCTACAAGCCACAGCCATAACAAAGTAAGGGTAATAATCTAGCATGCCTTTCTTTGCGTCTGGGATCAAACCATAGTTCTATAACCTGACATTCAATGCAATTTCCTCCGCCAATTCCATAAGTCTCTCTTTTTCACCCATTTCACCCACCACCTTTACCTCATACAGAGAGGTACTGTTATTATCCTTCATGAAGTAATACATGACACTACATTTTCCTTCTATGGGACTGGATACTTTTAGGTAAAGGGATTTACCCGCTTTGTTATAATGGTCAAAAGAAATCAGCTTATATCCTTGAGTAAGAGAGTCTAAATTATCGGGTTCCGCACCTACAGTTTCATTAAAAAAAGCATCATCAAGCGTCA
>Ga0138256_10007225_pt1 | contig 11733 bp, 11 predicted proteins | sample KNB2016incub_MG_FD_105486 | JGI IMG/M metagenome (GOLD analysis project Ga0138256, IMG submission 105486) | Active sludge microbial communities from wastewater in Klosterneuburg, Austria - KNB2014incub_MG | ecosystem: Engineered > WWTP > Activated sludge > Unclassified | place: Austria...
ACCGGTGCCGCGCCGCCTACCGGAAGCCCCGGAAGGGGGAGTTCAGGCAGCCCTCTGCGGCAAGCACCGCCAGGGCAGGTGGTTTGAAAGTACTATCCGCGCGCCGTCGTACAGGATCTGGTCGTAGATCTCGTCGGCGAGCACGACGAGGCTGTGTTTTTCGGCGATGCGCGCGAGCCGCTCGAGCACCGCGCGCGGATACACGGCCCCGGTCGGGTTGTTCGGATTGATGATCACGATGGCGCGCGTGCGGCGGGTGATCAGCGCTTCGACGGCCTCCGGATCCGGCACGAAACCGTCCTCGGGGCGACACGGATAATGCACCGCCTTGCCGCGGTTGAGGTTTACGGCCGCGGTCCACAACGGGTAGTCCGGACCCGGCACGAGTACTTCGTCGCCGTCGTTCAGCATCGCGCGCAGCACCAGGTCGATCAGTTCCGAAACGCCGTTGCCGATGAACACCTCTTCCGCGCTGACACCCTGCACGCCGCGCGCCTGCTGCTGCATGACGATCGCCTCGCGCGCCGGGAAAATGCCCTTCTGGTGGCAATACGCCTCGCTCGCGCCCAGGTTCTCGATCATCGCAAGGCGCATCGTCTCGGGCGCCCGAAAGCCGAACAGGCCCGGATTGCCGATGTTGAGTGAAATGATCTCGTGTCCGAGGCGCTCCATTTCATGGGCACGGCGAGCGAGCCGTCCACGAATCTCGTAACGGACGTTACGGAGGCTGTCGCTCGGGCGGAATGAGTCGGTCATCGCACGAGCATAACATCGTGCCTCGTGTCAGCGGATGGCCCCCGCCGCTCGCAGGCGCGCGCGTTCCGCGGAATCGAGACCCAGTTCCGCTTCCAGCACGGCGTCGGTGTGCTCGCCGAGCAGCGGCGGCGCCATGCGGTATTCGAGCGGCGTGCGCGAGTAGTTGATCGGGTTCCTGACGCCCGGCACCTTGCCGGCCGTCGGATGTGGCAAATCGATGCGCATGCCCCGATGGACGACCTGCGGCTCGGCGAACACCTGGCCGATTTCATTGATCGGACCGCAGGGCACATTGGCGGCGTTGAGCGCATCCAGCCACCAGCGCGTCGGGTGTTTGCGCAACGCTGCCGCGACGATCGGCACCAGTTCCGCGCGCTGCGCGACGCGGGCCTTGTTGGTGGCATAACGGGCATCGGTCGCAAGTTCGGGGTGCTGCGCCACCGCGCACCAGGCTGCAAACTGGCGGTCGTTGCCGACCGCAAGCATCAGGAAGCCATCGGCGGTTGCGAACGCCTGGTAGGGCACGATGTTCGGATGGGCGGTGCCCTGGCGGCGCGGCGACTCGCCGGTCACCAGGAAGTTCATGTTCTGGTTCGCGAGCCAGCCAAGTTGCGTGTCGAGCAGCGCGAGGTCGATGTACTGGCCGATGCCGGACGCGCGTCGCTCGTACAGCGCGGCAATGATGGCAGTCGAGGCGTACATCCCGGTCATCAGGTCGACGACCGCCACGCCGACCTTCTGTGGTCCGCCTCCCGGCGCCTCGTCGGGCAGGCCCGTGATACTCATCAGGCCGCCCATGCCCTGGATCATTGCGTCATAACCGGGCTTGTCCGCGTCCGGACCATCCTGTCCAAAGGCAGAAATCGAACAGTAAACGAGCGCGGGGCATTCGGCCTTGAGGTCCGCGTATGCGAGGCCGTACTTCGCGAGTCCGCCGACCTTGAAGTTCTCGACCAGTACATCGCAGCGACGCGCGAGCGCGCGCACGAGGTGCGCGCCTTGCGGACTCGCGAGGTCCACGGCGACCGATCGCTTGCCCCGATTGGTCGACAGGTAGTAAGCAGACTCGGTGGTGTCGCGACCCTCGGCGTCGCGCGCATACGGCGGGCCCCACTGGCGCGTGTCATCGCCACCATCGGGACGCTCGATCTTGATGACCTCGGCGCCAAGATCAGCGAGCGCCTGGGTGGCCCAAGGGCCGGCCAGTACGCGGGAAAGGTCGAGGACTCGGATGCCGTGCAGGGGACCCATGGTTACTCGGAGTGCGAACAGCGAGAAGCGAACAGCGCGGAGCGAACAGATTACAGCCAGACGGAGTGCCGCGCTTCTGGCCGTCAGCTGTTCGCTGCAAGCTGTTCGCCTCCGTTCTGGCTGTCAGCTGTTCGCTGCAACCTGTTCGCTTGTGCTCACCGCTTGCGCCGGGGCTTTTTCTTGTGCGCATGATCGACGAGGCCGTCGCCGTGGTGATGCGCCGTGTCGCCATGCGCGTGACCATGCGGGAAGTCGAAGTCGACCGGATGATTGTGGCCGTGGGTGTTGATCCACTTGTACAGGTCCGGCATCCAGTGCTGGATGCGGCTCGCGGCCCGCTCGCGGTTCTCTTCGATGTTGGTCCACGGATTGAAGTGGAAGTGGTTGTAGAGGCGCGAATCCGTGCGGCCGATCGCCAGGGTGCCGAGCTTGCAGCCGAACGCACCGTGGTTGATGTACGGCGGACGGTAGAAGTAGCCGCCGGTCGGCAGGTCGCCGAACTGCATCATCCAGGAGGTGCCCCAGATGTGGTACGCCTCCTCGGCACAGTCGTGGTAGGAGATGTTGTCCTGCCAGAAGTTGGGGGTCATGCAGTAAAGGAAGGTGAACGCCTGGGTGCGCTCATCGAAATGCAGCACCTTGACGAGGCAACCAGGCGCCGTGGCCGGGAAAAAGTTGGTCGAGGTCCACTGCATGTCGTCGTAGGCATTCACCACGGCGAACTTGCTGCGCTCGGCGCGCGGGTGGTCGGAATCCGATTCGACGAACGACGGTTCACCGTAGTTGTAGAACAGCAGGCCGGTTGCGCCGCGCGATGATGACATCGCGCCGATCGCGATCCCGGCCGGGACCATGAAGTAGCTGCCCGGACCGTGGACCTTGTCGCCGACGGTGATCGAGCCCGTCATGATGAACAGCTCGTATTCGCTGTAGCTCATGCCCGGAGGCTGCTTGTAGCCCGGCTCGAACATCACGGTCATGGTGCAGGCGCCATTGTCCGGATCGAGCGAGAGCATCTTGTAGTGCATGCCCTTCGGGAATCCGGGCATCGTGAATTTACGGAACTGGACGTCGCGATCGACGAAGGGTTCGATATGTGGGCGTGCCATGTAAAGACTCCAGCGCTGGCGCGCTTCAGAATACGACGCGGAACTTGCGCTTCGGACGAACCGGAATCTCTTCCGGCCTGACTTTGCGCATCATGTTGAAGTGCACGTGCGTGCCGCGCGTCTGGATGCGCTGCAGGAACTCCGCCACCCATTTGTCGCGCTTCGGCTCAAGCGCATCCTGCTCGGCGACGATGCTGCGATAACGAACCTTCTGCTCGGCGATCTCGCGCTTGAGCCAAGCTTCGACTTCACGACTGCGTTTGTGCGGAATGGATTTCACGGTGCATCGCCTGCAAAATGATTTGACGTGGTTTTATACCGCGCGCCCTGCACCATCACAACTGTACGAACCCCTACTCGACCCGACCCCTGAAGGCGACCGCGTAGCGGCCACCGGAGAGACACATGCTCGATGCGATCATTGCCGTCACCCTCGCTGCCCCCGATCTCGGCGAGGCCGAGCGCGCGTACCGCGCGCAACTCGGCTACGAGGTCGTCGAGCGCGCGCAAGTATCGCGCGCGCTCGCAAGCAGCTGGGACGCGACGGCAATGCAAGGACGCGACTATGTCCTGCTGCAGCCGGCGAGTGGTGAACCCGTGTATTTGCGCATCGTGGCTGCGGAACCCGCGCTGTCCGGTTACGCGCCGCTCAGGACCTATGGCTGGAACGCGAACGAAATCCTCGTCGAAGACCCGGCCGAGCTGGCGCCGCGGGTCCGGGAACCGTTCAAGGTCATCGGCGTGCCGCGACCGCTTGACTTCAACCCGAACATCATTGCGATGCAGGTGACCGGACCTGCCGGCGAGGTCAACTACTTCACGCGCATTCCGCCCACCGGATCGGTATTCAACCTCGGCAGCGCGAAATCCTTCGTCGACCGCACGTTCATCGTCGTGGTGGGCGGCCCGGACGTCGACGCGATGCGCGTTTTCTACCGTGACGTGCTGCAGGCCCCGACCTCGGATGCGCAAACGACGAAGATCAATGTCCTGCAGGACGCCTACGGGCTGCCGGGGGACGCCGAGACGCGCATCGGCATCGTCCAGTTCCCGTCGAGCTTCCTGATCGAACTCGACCAGTACCCCGAGGGAGCGATCAGCCGCCCGATCCGTCGCGGCCACCTGCCGCCCGGCATTGCCATGGTGACCTTCGCCGTCAAGAGCTTCGACGGCGTACAGCTGCCATGGAAGGTCAAGCCGGCCGTGCGTGCCGAAGCGCCGTACAACGGCCGGCGCGCCGGCCTGATCATCGGCCCGGCGGGCGAATGGATCGAGCTGGTGGAAATGGGCAACTCCGTCGCGAGCTCCGGCGCCAAGCCCTGAGCTCTCAGCTCCAAGGCGCGCGCTCAGAGCGCAGAGCTAAGAGCCAGAGGCCCTCGTTTCGCGTCGCGGTAACGCCGGCACCGCGGCAACCAGCGCGCGCGTGTACTCGTGTTGCGGGCTGCCGATCACCTGGTCGGCATCGCCCGCTTCGACGACGCGACCTTGCCGCAACACGATGACCCGCCGGCACAGGCGGCGCACCAGCGCGAGGTTGTGGCTGACGAAGACCAGCGTCAGGTTCGAATTGCGATGCAAGGATTGCAGCAGTTGCATGATCTGCGCCTGGATCGACACGTCGAGCGCGCTCACCGGCTCGTCGCACGCCAGCACTGCGGGGGCCAGCATCATCGCGCGCGCAATGCAGATGCGCTGGCACTGGCCACCACTCAGTTCGTGCGGGTAGCTCGCCAGCACGCCGACAGACAGACCGACCCGCGCCAGCATCTTTGCCATCGCCTCGTCCACGGCGGCGCGCGCCAGTTCCGGCCGATGTACGTGCAGCGGCTCCGCCAGCAATGCACGCACGCGCATGCGCGGGTCGAGGCTCGCGAGCGGATCCTGGAATACCGGCTGCACCTGGCGTCGCAGAGTCCGCCATGCGGTGGCGTCGAAAGTCGCGAGCGCGCGCCCGTGCCACGCGATCGAGCCTTCCGCGAGCGGGGTGAGGCCCAGCAACGCCCGCAGCAGTGTCGACTTGCCGCTGCCCGACTCGCCGACAATGCCGAGCGCATCGCCCGCCTGCACGTCGAAGCTGATATCTTGCAGCGCGACGAAAGCGCCTTGGCGCCGCACGCCGCGACTGCGCGCATAACGCACGCCAAGTTCCGCGACGCGCAACAGCGGTTCGGCGGCGCTGCCCCGGGTCATGTCGGCACCGGATAATGGCAGGCGACGCCGCCAGTCAGTTCCGGCCGCGTGACGCGACAGCGATCGCCGGCACGCTGGCAGCGCGGATGAAAGGCACAGCCGGCGGGCAAGGCCCGCGGATCGGGCGGCTGCCCCGGTATCGCCTGCCAGCGCGCGCCGGGCGGGTCATCGAGGCGCGGCAGGCACTCGAGCAGCGCCGCGGTATAGGGGTGTCGCGGTGTCGCGATGAGCGCACTGGCCGCGCCCTCCTCCACCACCCGACCGGCATACATCACGAGGATGCGGTCGGCGAGTCGCGCAATGACGCCGAAATCGTGCGACACGATCACCATCGCCATGTGCCGCTCGCGCTTGAGCACAGCGAACAGCGCCAGTATTTCGGCCTGCACCGTGACATCGAGCGCCGTGGTGGGCTCGTCGGCAATCAACAGCGGCGGATCACAGGCGATCGCGATCGCGATCACCACCCGCTGGCGCTGGCCACCCGACAATTCATGCGGGTACTGGTCCAGGCGTCGCGCGGCATCGTCGATCCGGACCTGTTCCAGCAACTCGAGCGCGCGCGCGCGCGCGGCGGCACCCCGCGCCCGCCCGTGGCAGGCGAGCACCTCGGCGATCTGCTCGCCGATCGTGCGATGCGGCGTCAGTGACGACATCGGATCCTGGAACACGAAGCCCACGCGCGCGCCGCGCACCTGGTCGAGGCCCGCCTCGGACTTCTGCAGCAGGTCCTCACCGGCAAGTTGCGCCACGCCGCCGAGTTGGGCGTCCGATGCCGTCAGGCGAAACGGTGCGAGCAGCGCCTGGCTCTTGCCTGCGCCCGACTCGCCGATGATGCCGACGCATTCGCCCGGCGCGACGCGCAGGGTGACACCTGCCACGGCGACGAGCGGCCCACCGCGCGCGGCGAAGCGCACCGCGAGATCGCGCAGTTCAAGCGCGGGTGCGGGGATCGAAGACATCGCGCAATCCGTCACCGAGTATGTTCAGCAGCAGCGTCAACACGACCAGGCTGCCTGCCGGTGCCAGCAGCAGCCACGGCGCTGTTTCCATGTCGCGTGCGCCTTCACTGACGAGGCTGCCGAGGCTCGCCAATGGCTCCTGGACGCCGAGGCCGAGGAAGGAGAGGAAACTCTCGTAGAGGATCATCTGTGGCACGGTCAGTGTCGCATAGGCAATGACGGGACCGGCGACGTTCGGGAGGATGTGACGCCACAGGATGCGCGCGGTGGGCACGCCCATGGCGCGGGCGGCGTCGATGAATTCGCGCTGGCGCAGGGCGCGCGTCTGTCCGCGCACGATGCGTGCCGTCGTCAGCCAGCCGACACTCGCGATGGCCAGCAGCAGCACCGGCACGCTGCCGCGCTCGAACAGGGTCGCGAGGATGATCACCAGGAACACATAGGGCAGCGCATAGAGCACATCGACGATGCGCATCATCAGCCCATCGACCCTGCCGCCGGCATAGCCGGCGATCGCCCCCCAGGACAGGCCGATCGCGACGCTCACCAGTGCGGCCGCGAATCCGATCAGCAACGAGATGCGCAGTCCCTGCATCGTGCGCGCGAACACGTCGCGCCCGAGCCGGTCCGTGCCCCACCAGTGGGCATCGCCCAGCGCGGGCGCTGCGGCGAGCCGCGACCAGTCGATGGCTTCGGGCGCATGCGGGGAGAGCAGCGGGCCGAACAGCGCAAGCGCAACCAGCGCGAGCAACAGCGTCGCCGCGACGCGCAGCGCACGGCCTTGCGGCGGCTCAATGCTGGCGGATGCGCGGGTCGAGCCAGGCATGGAGCAAGTCCGCCAGCAGGTTGCAGATGAGCGTGATCGTGCCGTAGACGAGGATCATGCCCATCACCAGCGTGTAGTCGCGATTGAGGGCACCTTCCACGAGAAAGCGCCCGGCACCGGGGATGCCGAATACCGTCTCGACGATCAGCGAACCGGTCAGCACGAACGCGGTCGCCGGACCCAGCCAGCTGACGAGGGGCAGCAGTGCCGGTCGCAGTGCGTGCCCGGTAACGAGCCGCCGCTGTCCGATGCCGCGCGCGCGCGCGGCGCGGATGTAATCCGAACCGAGCACCTCGAGCAGCCCGGTGCGAGTCAGGCGTATCACATAGGCCATGACCGGGATCGCGAGCGTGATGACCGGCAACACCGCATAGCGCAGCGCCCCCGGGTCCCAGCCTGCCGCGGGGAGCCAGCGCAGGCGCAACCCGAACAGCAACGCGAGCAACGGGCCCAGCACGAAGGCCGGCAACGCGATTGCCAGTGCGGCGAACAGTGCAATGCCGCGGTCGGTCAGCGATTCCCGGCGCAGCGCCGCCCAGATGCCGAGCGGTATGCCAAGCAGCAGCGCCAGCATGAGTGCCGCGGCGCCGAGGGTCGCGCTGATCGGCAAGCCGGCACCGATCAACTCACTGACCGAAGTGTCCTTGTGCTTGAACGAGGGTCCGAGATCGCCTCGCAGCAGGCCCCGGACATAGCGCAAGTACTGGGTCGTGAGCGGCGCGTCGAGGCCGTAGGCGGACTCGAGGTTGGCGCGCACTTCCGGTAACACCGGACGTTCGTCGTCGAACGGCCCGCCTGGCGCAAGGCGGATAACGAAGAAAGCCGCGGTGACCAGCAGCAGCAGCGTGGGAACCAGGCCGATGATGCGGGTGACGACATGTCGCATCATCAGGCAGGCCTCAGACTGCGGGCATTACCGCCACGGAAGGCACGGGTGCCCGTACCTTGAGCACCATGGCGAACACGATCGCCACCGCAATCAGCACGCAGATCAGCCCGAAGCCGGCGGTGTAGCTCCCATAGGAGTCGTAGAGCAACGAGGTGATCCACGGCCCGAGTGCGCCTCCACCGGCATCGAGCACGGTGATCGCGCCCATGACGCGACCGAGCGATCGCGAGCCGAAGGCATCGGCGGAAATCGCCTGCAGCAGCGAATAGTTGCCGCCCCAGCCGAAACCGAACAGCGCGATCGCGAACATGATCAGCGATTTCTGCAGCGTCAGCAGCATCAGCGCCCCGAGCAGCATCAGCACGAGGCTCAGGATCCAGACGCGCTTGCGGCCGAGTACATCGGAGAGGAAACCCGAAATGACCTTGCCGACGAGGCCCATGATGAACAGGGGCACAAACAGCGCCGCGCTCTCGGTCGCCGTGAAGCCGAGGTCCCTCGAGTGCAGGAACAGGTTGTTGCTGATGCCGAGGATCGAATAAAACGTCGCGAATGCGCCGATGCCGATCAGCCAGAATTGCTTGCGCGAGACGATGTCGCGGTAGGTCAGTAGCGGGCCCGCAAGCTGCTCGCCGCCCGCCGGGCTATCCGCGCCGTAGGGTGCCAGCCCGATCCGCGCGGGCCATTCCTTGAATGCGAACCAGATGATCGGCAGCAGCAACAGCGGCGCGAGCGCGGCCATCGAGGCCGCGTCCCGCCATTCATACGTCTCGATCAGGCGCGTGAAGACACTTGGCAGGATGCCGCTGCCGAGGCTGGTGCCGGCCAGCATGACACCGAGCGCGAGACCACGGCTCGAGATGAACCATCGCGACACGATCACGACACATACGGCGAGCCCGGCGCCGGCGAGCCCGAGTCCCATCAGGAAGCGCAGCACGTACAGTCCGCCGACCGTCTCCACCTGCCCGAGACCGTAGAACGCGCCGGACAGCAGCAGCACGCCGATCGTCATGACCGGGCGTACGCCGAAGCGGTCCGCAGCCCAACCGGACAGCAGCGTGAATATCGCCGCCGTGCCAAGCTGGATCGCGTCTCCAAGCTTGAGCGGCGCGCGCTCGATCTGCAGCGCTTGCAGCAAATGCGGATCGAAGGCCTGGATACCGCCGATGGTGAGCCCGTTGGTCACCGAGATGAAAATCAGCGCGGCGAAGACGATGCCCCACCAGCCGTAGTAGCGCCAGCCGTGTTGGGCTCGCGCGGTATCGGTACCTGTCATCCCGCCAGTCTACAGGGTCGGATTGTCAGTTGCCGAGCCCGAGGCTGCCGGGATTCATGCGACTGTCCGGGTCGACCAGCGCCTTCAATTGCCGCAGCAACTGCGCCGCCCCCGGTTCGAGTCCGCTCTGGTACGGGTAGAACTTGCCGAGCTGGAAGCTCACCGCACCCTGCGCCGTGAAGTTTTCGGCGAGCGCCGTGCGCACGCGCGCCACCGCCGCTGTTGCTTCAGGATTCGGCGGGAAGGTTGGCAGTTTCGCCAGATAGCCGGCGTCGAGCACGCGCTCGTGGAACATCAAGCGTGCTTCCGGCCAGTACAGCACCGGCTCGAGCAATGTGCCGGCCGTGCCCACGGTCGCCAACAGGTAGCCGTGATCGATGTCGAGTCGCTGCATCTCGTCCGCGAAGCGCGCAAACACGGCTTCACACGACGCAAACAGCCCGGGCGCACGCGAGAAACTCGTGACGCCGTGCACCGGCACCCAGCGCTCCCCTCCTGGCCCGAGCATGCTGGTCACGTCGGCGAACGGATTCGCGCGCATCACCTTCGGCACGCTGGGCTCGACTTCGACGGCGTCGGCTCCGACAGCCGCGCGCACGATCGCCACGCGCGCCTCCGCATCGGCGTCGTCACGCCCGTCGAGCGACAAGTGCAACGAGAACAGATTCTCGTCGAGGAAGCCGCGACCGGCTGCGACCAGCTTGGCGCCTGCACGCAGCCCTTTCAGGCCGCCGCCCGCAGCTTTCATCACCTTGCCGAGGGTCTTCACGTCGTCGGCAAGACGCGCGCGCTTCATGCGCTGGGACTGCAGGCCGGGATCGAACGCGAAGCACTCGGAGACCACGTCGGCGCGCGCCACCGCAGCCATCGCCGCAAGCAGCGCTGGCGCCGTCGCGAACTGGAACGACAGATGGCGTGAAGCAGGCATTGGCCGCACCAGCCGGAACGTGGCGCGCACCTTGATGCCGAGTGCGCCGGTGTCGGACAGGAACATGCCCATCGTGTCGGGGCCGTATTGGCGGAAAAACGGTGCGCCCTTGGCATTCGCGTGGCTGCCGAGCTTCAGCAGCGTGCCATCGACCAGCAGCACGTCGAGCCCGATGACGCTGTCGGCGGCAACACCATAGCGACCGGAGCCGAGGAACATGCTGCCCTGGGAAAGCGCGCCTCCGACGGTCGCGAGCTGGCCCGAGAGCGGACCCCAATAGGGCGTGCGCAGTCCATGGGGGGCGAGCGCGTCGTGCAGCTCGCGCCAGGTCGCGCCACAGTCCACCGTGACGTAACCATCCTCGGCATTGATCTCGACGACCTGGCTCATGCGGCGCAGGTCGACGGTAATCGTGCCCTCGCGCTGCGGCAGGTAGCCATCCGTGTAAGACATGCCACCGCCGCGCGGCACGACTGCAAGGCCCTCGCGCGCAATGGCACGCAATGCGCTCGCGAGTTGTTCGCCTGTCGCAGGGCGGATCACGGCGAGCGGCAGGACTCCCTCGCGGTAGACATCCTGGGCATAGAAGCGCCGTTCCGCCGCCTCCGTCAGGACGTTTTCCGTGCCCAGGAGGGTGGCGAGTTGCTGCAACAGGGCTGTGGACATGGGTGGCTCCGGTTAATGTGCCGCGCGCTGTCCGCGTATTGGACAGCATCCGGCGGCATTCCTAAACTTCGGTTTTCCCCAACTTGCGCTCCGCACCGTGGTCGCGGACAAGGGTACGCCATGGAATCCACACGCCCCATTCGCGCCCTCATCCGCGGCCTCGACGCACTTACCGTGCTCAACCTGAAAAACGGTGCCACCGTATCGGAAGTCGCGCAGGAGATCCGCCTCCCCCGTACCACGACCTACCGGATACTGGAGACGCTGAGCCACGCCGGCTACGTCTATCGTGATGCGATCGACGATCGCTACCGGCTCACGATCATGGTCCGTGGCCTGTCGGACGGCTTCGACGATGAGGCCTGGGTCACGCAAATTGCCCGCCCCCACATCAACGAACTCGGCAAGGAAATCATCTGGCCGGTCGCGATCGCTTCGCTCTCCGGCACCTCGATGATGATTCGCGAGACCACCGACCATCGCAGCCCGCTTGCAGTCGAGCGCTACTCGGCGGGGTTTCGCGTGCCGCTGCTGACCTCTGCCTCGGGTCGCGTGTATCTCGCCTTCTGCTCCGCCGCCCAGCGCGATGCGCTGCTCGACATCCTCGCCCGCTCGACCCGCGAGAACGACAAGCACGCAAAGCACCGTACCGAGGTGGCGCAGATCCTGAGTGATGCGCGCGCGCAGGGTTATGCCACGGCCGTGCGGCCGCGACGCGTAACCGACGAGATCACGATGGCCGTGCCGGTGCTGCTCGGCGCATGGCCGAGACCGCAGCGTTGCTGGCCGATGAGGTGCTGCCCGAGCGACCGCTGCGGCAATGGGTGTTGTCGTTGCCCTTCGCGCTGCGGTTCCTGCTCGCTACCGATCCGGATTC
>Ga0138256_10007226_pt1 | contig 11733 bp, 11 predicted proteins | sample KNB2016incub_MG_FD_105486 | JGI IMG/M metagenome (GOLD analysis project Ga0138256, IMG submission 105486) | Active sludge microbial communities from wastewater in Klosterneuburg, Austria - KNB2014incub_MG | ecosystem: Engineered > WWTP > Activated sludge > Unclassified | place: Austria...
CGTTCGAGCGCGCCGACGAGAATTCCAACACCTACTACGACTGGATGATCTCGCACGCCTACATCGTGTATCTGATGCAGGGCCTGGTCGCCGGCCAGATCGAGAACTTCGTGAAGTTCCCGCCGCGGCAGAAGCCGGCCGCGTTCAATCTCGACCAAGTCATGCGTGACCTGGAAGAAGCAGGCGGCGGGCGCAACCACTGACCGGCTCGGCCCTTCTGCCCCAGCGAAGGGCCTGCGGCCTGCCCTGAGGGCCGGGCGCACGGACTCGGCAGAACCGGGGGCCGATCGATCGATCGGTCGCCCGGGTCGCATCCTGTGCTCCCGGCCTGGATCTCTACACACAATGGGGGACTGCCTTGAAGAAGGAATCACCCGCCGAAGTTCGGTCCAGCCCGCAGTCGACCGCCGACGCGGCGCTGGCCACCGACCCACTTCCGTCCTGGAACGACGGGCCGGCCAAGCAGAGCATCCTGAGCTTCGTCGAGACGGTGACGCAGGACGGCTCACCGTCCTTTGTTCCTGTCTCCGAACGAATCGCGACCTTCGACGACGATGGCACGCTCTGGTGCGAGCAGCCGGCGCCCGTTCAGGCGTACTTCGCGCTCAACCGCGTGAAGGCGCTGGCGTCGCAGCACCCCGAGTGGAAGACCCGGGAACCGTTCGCCTCGCTGCTCCAGGGGGACCTGGGCGCGACGCTCGCCGGCGGTGACCGGGAGCTTCTCGAAATCGTCATGGCCACCCACGCGGGCATGACCACCGCGGAGTTCGGGGGGATCGTGGAGGAGTGGATCGCCACCGCCAGGCATCCGGCGACCGGCAGGCTCTTCACCGAGATGACCTATGCGCCGATGCTCGAACTGCTCGCTTTCCTGCGCGCCAACGGGTTCCGGAACTACATCGTCACGGGCGGTGGCATCGAGTTCGTGCGCCAGTGGGGCGAGCGCGTCTACGGCGTCACGCCCGAGCAGGTGATCGGCAGCAGCATCAAGACGAAATTCGAGCTGTGCGACGGAAAGCCGGTTCTCATGCGCCTGCCGCACCTGAACTTCAACAACGACAAGGCCGGCAAACCGGTCACCATCCACCAGCACGTCGGTCGCGCGCCCATTGCGGCCTTCGGCAACTCCGAAGGTGACCGGCAGATGCTGGAGTACACAACGGGGGGCGACGGCGCGCGCTTCGGACTGCTCGTCCTGCACGATGACGCAACGCGCGAGTACGCCTACGGCCCGGTACTGGGCATGCCCCGGCCGCCGATCGGGGCCTTCACGCAGGCCCTCTACGAGCAGGCCCAGGGAGCCGGCTGGACCATTGTCAGCATGAAGAACGACTGGAAGCAGGTCTTTCCGTTCGAGCCCGGTCCGGTCATCGACCCGCTTCTGATCGACTGCGTGTCGACGTTCGTGCAGAAGTCGGCCGGCGAACATTTCAGTCCGCACGTCACCACGGGCATTGCGCCGCGTGACTACCTCGACACGATGCTCGCCGAGCCCTTCGAATCGTTCACGTTCTCGCCGGCAGGCGCGGCCGTGTACCAACTGGGTCAGTTCGGCACGGCGGCAAGAAAACTTCATGACTGGGGCCCGGAGCGCTCGGGTGGCGCCGTGTCCGAACGCCACGCGCGGCATGACTCACCGAACGGGGCAAGCCAATGAGGGACTGGCTGGCGGTCTTCGCCGACCACTTGATCCTGGTCATCCATGCGATGGCCCTGCTGGTCGTCGCCTTCGGTACGGTGCAGGCCTTCGTGCAGGGCGTTCGCGCGATGTTCGAGCGCTCGCCCGCGGGTCACCGGTTCCACCACGCCTACGTTCAGTACGCACGCTGGCTGGTGGCGGCGCTGACCTTCCAGCTCGCGGCGGACATCGTCGAGACGGCCTTCACGCCGGAGTGGGACGAGATCGGGCGCCTGGCGGCGATCGCTGCGATCCGCACCTTCCTCAACTACTTCCTCGAACGCGACCTCGAGGCGGTCGAGAAGCGGACATTGGTCGAAGCCGACCGCGGACGCAAAGCCAGGGCGGCCGACGCGTAGAGCCATGAACCTCGCCGCATCCCGCCGAGCCGGTACCGGCCTTTGGGCGGCCGTTGCCGCCTGCCTGCTCGTCCTGCCGGGCGCGGCCGCTCATGCCGAGGGCCTGGACGCCATCCAGACGATCCTCGGCGACAGCGAGACGTCGCCGGTGCCGCAGGGCTGGACCGTCGGCGCTGCCGCCTACTCCGGGTCATCGCCCTACAGCGCGGGGTCGTCGACGACGATGGTCATTCCCGGCGGTATCTACGTCGGCGACGAGCTGATGTATCTGGGCGATCGCATCTTCTACACCTTCGGCAGGCAGGGGCCGATCAGCTTCTTCGGCCGGCTGCGCGTCAGGCTGGGCAACCTCGACCCGGACGACAGCCCCGAATGGACGGGCCTGACGAGCCGCAAGGCGCAGCTCGAAGCCGGCCTGGGCGCCGTCATCGTGAGCCCGGTGGGGCTGTGGACCACGCGCTTCAGCAGCGACATCAGCGGCCGCAGCAAGGGCACGGAACTGCTGGTGAACTGGGCGGCGCCGATCATCGGCGAAGGCTGGATGGTCATGCCCGGCGTCGGCGTCCTGTGGCGCAACAGCAGGCTGGCCAACTACTACTTCGGCGGCGTGTCGCCGGCCGAGGCGGCGCCGGGCCGGCCGGCCTACGACGTGGGCAACGCGTGGTCGCTGGCGCCGAGCCTGATCGCGTCGTGGCGGATCGACCGGCACTGGCTCGCCGGCGTGGTGCTCGCCTACGAACGCTTCTCGTCACCCATCGCCGACAGTCCGCTGATCCAGAAGACGGGGCGCTACGACGCCCTGGTCGGCCTGGGGTACGTATGGCGATGAGCGCCCCCGACGGCCGCTTCGAAGGGGGCGCGTTCCTCCCCTGCGGAGGTGGTCACGCAGTGCCGGAAAGGATGTCCAGCCCGACGTCGCGGCGCCGTGACCGCGACACCCGGCCTCGCGACGGCGCACTATGCCAAAGGCGAGTTCCCACCGGCGCCCAGGCGCGGTACGGTGCAGGGTGGATCACACCGGAGCGCGTCGTCGCGTTAGACGACCTGGCAGGCGCACGCGCGGCCGGCGCACGACGGCAGCGTCCCGCAGGTACGGGCTCGACGCCGATCGCGGTGCGTCGCCGCCGGCGCTCGTGGCCATCCGACACACCCCGCACCGCTGCACGAGGAACCACCGATGAGCAACTTCTGGGATCTTCTCTGGCTGATGTTCTCGGCCTTCATGTTCGTCGCCTACCTGTTCGTGATGTTCCAGGTCGTCGCCGACCTGTTCCGCGACAGTGAGCTCGGCGGATTCAGCAAGGCCTTGTGGATCATCGGCCTGATCCTGCTGCCGTTCCTGACGGCATTGGTCTACGTCATCGCCCGCGGGTCGGGCATGGCCCGGCGACAGCAGGCGGCGCTGCAGAAGACGCAGTGCGAGGCCGAGTCCTATATCAGGCAGGTGGCCGGCAAGTCGCCGGCGGACCAGATCGCAGATGCCAAGCGGCTGCTCGACGCCGGCACGATCTCGGCCGACGAGTTCGACCGCCTGAAGGCGAAGGCGCTGGCCTGATCCGGTTCGCGCACTCTTCTTCCCATCGCCCGGCCGACTGTCGGACCCGGGCATCAACCCCCTGCCCCCTGAAGGAGCTCATCATGTTCAATCCAAGCAGGCCCGCGATCCGATATGCAGCGGCACTGGTGCTGTGCGCAGCCGGTGCCGCGCTGGCACAGTCGTCGAATGTGAGCTACGGCCGCATCACGGCGGTGACGCAAGGCTCGGCATCGGCGGGCAACGCCCAGACGGGGGGTGCCGTGGTCGGCGGCGCGCTCGGGCTGATCTCCGGTTCCGGCCAGTCGTCGAGCAACCAGGCGCTGCGCACCATCGGTGGCGCGGCGGCGGGTCGGCGCGTCGGGGCCATGGCCAGCTCGCGCCCGACGTTCGAGTACACCGTCCTGCTGGGTGGCACCTCGACGATCCGAATCGTGACCGACGAAGCCGGCATGCGCGTGGGCGACTGTGTCTCCGTGGAGCGCGGTAATTTCAACAATCTGCGACTGGTGGACGACGCACGCTGCGACCGGCCTGCACCGCCGACACCCGCGGCGGTCAGCGAGGCCAACGCCTGCCAGCAGGCCAAGGAAGCGCTGCTGCGGGCCGATACCGATGCCGATTTCGACCGCGCCGAGCGGCGCGTGCGGCTGCTCTGCGCGGACTGACCTGCGCGGACTGATACGGCACGGCAGGCGCCGCCTGGCCGACCGCTGCGCGAGCCCGCCACCTGCAGAGCCACCAGATGAAGATACGAACGCTCTTTCTCGTCGGCATGACGCTGCTGGCGATCGCTCTGGCGCTGTTCCTGCCGGCGATGCCGCAGCCATTGGCCTACCACGATTTCGCCGACAAGCGCGAAGCCTACGGCATCGAGAACTTTCTCGACGTGGCATCGAACCTGGCGTTCACGCTGGCCGGCCTGGCCGGCCTGGTGCTGGTGCTGCGCCCGCGCACCTGCTTCGAGCAGCCGGCCGAGCGCTGGCCTTATCTGGTGTTCGCGATCGGCGTGCTGCTGACCGGCGCGGGCTCTTGTTACTACCACCTGGAGCCCAATAACGAGACGCTGTTCTGGGACCGGCTGCCGATGACGATCTCGTTCATGTCCTTGATCGCGGCGCAGATCGTCGACCGCGTCGATGTGCGCGCCGGCCTGCTGGCCCTGGTGCCGATGCTGCTGGTGGGCGTGGCTTCGGTCGTGTACTGGATCGTCACCGAGCGGCAGGGGCGCGGCAACGTCATGCCCTACGCGGTGCTGCAGGCCTACTCCGTGATCGTGCTGCTGCAACTGGCGGCCTTGCACCCGTCGCGCTACACGCATGGCAACGCGATCTTTGCGGTCTTCGCCGGCTACGTGCTGGCCAAGGTCTTCGAGCACTTCGACCGCGAGATCTTCGAGTGGACCGGCGCCGTGAGCGGCCACACGCTCAAGCACGTGGCCGCGGGCGTGGCCGGGCTGCCGGTCGTCTGGATGCTCTGGCGTCGCGAGCTCGTCGCGCCCGCCGGCGCGCGGCCGGCGCCGGTGCCTGCCGATCTAGACCAAAGGCTAGTTACCTAGGCGGGAAGGCTTGTCTATAAACGCTGCACGGTCCACGCGCCTGAACGCGAACGATCGGACGGCGTGACGGTGCGAAGAGACTTGCCGGTGCGGCTTGCCGCCTGCCGGCCCTTTCCCAGCGAGGTCCGCCAAGGGCTTCTGACCATGGAGCCCAGGAAGCGATGACAGTCATTGACTCGACCCGGACAAGGGTGGCCGCAGCGCTGGGGGTTGCAGCGCTCGCGTGCAACAGCGCCAGTGCCGGCGGCATCAGTCTGTACGAGGTTGGCACGCCGGATGTCGGCCTGGCCGCGGCGGGTTACGCGGCCCGGGCGCAAGACGCAGCGACGGTGCTGACCAATCCTGCCGGCATGGTGCGCCTGGACGGCGACCAGTTCATGCTCGGCGCGCAGCTGCTCCATGCCGACCTGCGCTTTTCGATCGAGCCGGGCACCTCGCCGGCGCTGGGCAGCGGCGATGGCGGCAATCCGGTCGGCTGGTTTCCGGGCGGTGGCCTGTTCTATACGCACAGCCTGTCGCCCGACCTCAAGCTCGGACTGGCGGTCACCGGCAACTTCGGCTCGGCAGTGAAATACGACGCCGGCTGGGTCGGCCGCTACCGTGCGCAGGAGGGCACCTTGCTCGGCGTGTCGCTGCTGCCGTCGATCGCGACGCGCATCGACAAGAACCTGTCGCTGGGTGCGAGCCTGAACGTCATGTACGGCACGCTCGAAAACACCGTGGCGGTGAACAACATCGTCGGCGCCGATGGCAGCCTGTCGCTCGAGGACACGACCTGGGGCGTCGGCGTCAACCTGGGGCTGCTGTACGAAGTCGACCGCGGCACGCGCTTCGGCATCACCTACACCTCGCCGGTCAAGCTCGACTTCGGCGCGCAACCGCAGTGGAGCGATCTGGCGCCCGGATTGCAGGCCTTGCTGGCGTCGCGCGGGCTGCTCGATGCCCGAACCGACCTCGGCGTCACCGTGCCGCAGGGGGTGAACGCGAGCCTGTACCACGAGATCGACCCGCGCTGGGCTGTGTTGAGCAGCGTGGGCTGGCAGCAATGGTCCAAGTTCGGCGAGGTGGAGGTCGGCATCGACTCGAACAACCCCGTCGGCTTGAGCACCGCGCTGAATTTCAAGGACACCTGGCATGTCTCCGGCGGGGCACAGTACAAGTGGTCCGACGCCTGGCTGCTCAATGCCGGCATCGCCTACGACTCGGGGTTCCAGAGCGACGGGAGCATTTCCCTGGCCCTGCCGGCGAATGCCGCCTGGCGCTTCGGCATCGGCGGCCAGAGGGAAGAGTCGAGCGCCTTCAACTGGGGCTGGAGCCTGTCCTACACGACCCAGGGCACCCTGCGCAGCAACGTCACCGGCAACGTGCCGGTCGCGTTGGGCGGGCGCGGCGACGTGGTGGGTTCGTTCGACGATGTCCGCATCATCTTCCTGGCCGTCAACTTCAGCTGGAGCCCATGACCGACCCCATCCGACTGGATCCCCGCCGCACGCCGTTGCGGACATTCGGCCTCACGACGTTCATCGTGGCGGCGAGCCTGACCACGTCGGCCCGCGCCGAGACGGAAGAGCAACTCGCCATGCAGCTCTCCAACCCGGTGGCGGCACTCATCAGCGTACCCTTCCAGCTCAACGTCGAGCGCAATATCGGCCCGGCCAGGGACGGCACGCGCACGCTGCTCAATGTCCAGCCCGTGGTGCCGTTCAGCCTGAATGCCGAATGGAACATCATCTCGCGCACCATCGTGCCCGTGGTCTGGCAGGACGACATCTTTCCCGGCGCGGGCAGCCAGTCCGGTGTCGGCGATATCGTGCAAAGCGTCTTCTTCTCGCCCAAGGCGCCCACGGCGGGCGGCTTGATCTGGGGCGCGGGTCCGGTATTTCTCGTTCCCACCGGCAGCAACGACCTGCTGACCACGGGGCAGTGGGGCGCCGGCCCGACCGGCGTCGTGATCCGGCAGCAAGGCCCATGGACGATAGGCGCGCTGGCCAACCATATCTGGTCGTTTGCCGGCGACAGCAGCCGCGCCGATGTCGACCTGACGTTCTTGCAGCCGTTCGTGACCTACACCACGCGCACCGCAACGACGTTTTCGCTGAACTCGGAGAGTACCTATGACTGGGAGGGCCGGCAATGGACGGTGCCGATCAATGCCGGTGTCTCGCAAATCCTGCGCTTCGGAGGCCAACTGGTTCAGGTGGGTGCCATCGCACGCTACTGGGCCGACGGCCCGGAGCGGGCACCGCACGGCTGGGGTCTGCGTTTCACCTTCACACTGCTCTTTCCTCGTTGAACGGCCCGGTCGATCCGCCGCCCGATGCACTCGCCGGAGAGTTCCATGAGAACCTTGCCTTTGCACGCGTTCGTGCTCGCGCTGGCGCTGGCCTTGACGGCCTGCATGCCGCGCCAGGCCGCTGAAGGCGCATCCGTGGCCGCCGACCCCGCCCACAGCAGCCGCAACAGCCTCGACTGGGCCGGCACCTACGAAGGTGTCCTGCCCTGCGCCGATTGCCCCGGCATCCGGACGCGGCTCACACTGAACCGCGACGAAAGCTACGAACTGAGCACGCTGACCCTCGACCGCGACACGGCGCCGCGCGTCGTGCGGGGGCGCTTCAGCTGGCAGCCGAGCGGCAATGCGATCACGCTCGAAAGCCAGCACGGGGGGCAGCAGTTCGTGGTGGGCGAAGGCAGGGTCGCGCTGCTTGCGCCCGGCGCTGCGCCGTCGTGGCCGCAGCCTGAGCAGCGTGTGCTCCAACGCGTTGCAGCGGCGCCCGAGGCCGGCGTGCAACGCACGCTCGAATCGCATCGCTGGACGCTCACCTCGGCCACCGGCAGCCAGGGCCAGCGCATCGACGGCCTGCCGGCCGGCACCGTGCGACCCGTCGTCTTCGGCTTTGCCGAAGGCCGCCTGAACATCGAAGGCGGCTGCAACCGCATCTTCGGCGGCTACCGGATCGACGGCGACGATCGTCTCGTGCTGGGCCGCATGGCCTCGACGATGATGGCTTGCGAGCCGGCGGCGATGAAGGTCGACGCGACGCTGTCGGACCTGCTGGCCGAGCCGGCGAAGATCGAACTCGTGCCCGGCGCCGATCCCGTGCTGAGGCTGGTCACGGCCAGCCAGGCCAAGCTGTCCTTCCTGGGCCGCATGACCCCCGAGGCACGTTACGGCGCGCCGACGCGCATCTTCCTCGAAGTCGCCGCGCAGACCGTGGCTTGCACCCACCCGGCCCGCGGCGCGAGCAATTGCTTGCAGGTGCGCGAGCGGCGTTTCGACGCACAAGGCCTGGCCGTCGGCACGCCGGGGGCGTGGCAGCCCTTCTTCGAACCCATCGAGGGCTACACGCACCAGCCCGGCGTGCGCAACGTGCTGCGACTGAAGCGCTTCGACCGCGGTGCGTCGGCCGGCCAATCGCCGTTCGTCTACGTGCTCGACCTGGTCGTCGAATCTGAAGCGGTGGCGCGGTAGACGCTTGATCGGCAGGGGCTCTCTGACCGGACGGTGCTGGAACTTCAGGCTGCGCTGGACCGGCGCCTGTCGATGGCACTGGCGGGGCGTTGATGGCGGTCAAGCCAGACCGCGACGCGGGCCGTAGCATGCCCAAGCCCGGACCGGATTCGTACGCCACCGTGAGATCTGCGGGCCTGGGACACATCACCGGCACAACGACAACACGATGACATGAAGGCGGTCTGGAAACGAAGGGTGTGGACCGCACTGCTGGCGCTGTGCCTGGGCGGTGCGGGTCCCGCCGCCGCGCAAGGGTGGCGCGATCGCTTCGTCGACGAGCAGGATGGCCGCATCGACTTGTCCAACCACCTGTTGCAGCACCGCGGCGCCTTGCCGGTGCCGATCATCATCACCGAGCCCGCGGTGGGCGCGGGTGCCGGCGCCGCCCTGCTCTATTTCAGCGAATCGATCGCCGGCGCGCGCGAGAAGAGCCAGGCGCGCGGCGAACGCCTGAGCGTGCCCGACATCGGTGGCCTGGCCGCCTTCAAGACGTCCAATGGCAGCCAGGGCGTGGCAGGTGGCTATTTCGGCACGCTGCAGGGTGACCGCTTCCGCTACCTGGCCGGCGCTGCCAACGTGCAGCTGAACCTCGACTACTACGGCCTGCGCGGCACGCCGCACCGCTTCGCCCTGGACGCACCCGCGCTGCTGGCCCAGGGGCTGGCGCGCCTGGGCGAGAGCGACTGGCTGCTGGGCGCACGCTACGTCTATCTCGGCACCACGGCCCGCTTCGAACGCGACCGGCCCGGCGAGATTTCGCTGCCTGAACTCGAGTCGCGCATCGGCCGCGTCTCGCTGGTCCTGGACCACGACTCGCGCGACAACATCTTCACGCCCTCGCAGGGCACTTATGTCGAGATCGACATCGGTGCGGCGCGGCCGCGGCTGGGCGGCAACACCAGTTTCGACAGCATCTTTGCCCGCGCCTTCCACTACCGGCCGCTGGGCAGTTCGGCCGTCATCGGGTTTCGCGGCGACGGCAAGTTCACGCGCGGCGAGGTGCCGTTCTACGCGCTGCCCTTCATCATGCTGCGCGGCGTGCCGGCCTTGCGCTACCAGGGCCAGCACGCGGTGGTGGCCGAAAGCGAGTTGCGCTACGGAATCGACGAGCGCTGGAGCCTGGTGGGCTTCGCCGGCGCCGGCAAGGCCTACGGCAACGCCGTGCCCTTCGCCGACGCCGAGGCCGTGACTGCCGGCGGTGTCGGCGTGCGCTACTTCATTGCGCGCAAGCTGGGCATGCACATCGGCGTCGACGTGGCACGCGGCCCGGAGGACACCGTGGTCTACCTGCAGGTGGGCAGCGCCTGGAACTAGCCACACACGGCACTTGTCACGTGCCGAAGCGTTCGTCGATCCTGCGCGCGCGGTAGTCGAAGATGCGCTCCACCCACGAACCCACCAGGCGGCCGCCTGCCACGCTGCCCAGCCAGCCAGCGGGCAGCCGGTAGCGCACCGTGTCGCGCATGACCGTGCCGCCACCCAGCGGCTCGAAGTCGTGCGTGTGGTGCCACAGCGCATAGGGCCCGCGGGCCTGCAGGTCGACGAAGCGGCGCGGCGGGTCCCAGACGTCGATGCGCGTACGCCAGGCGAGCGGCACGCCGTTGAGCTTGAGCCGGTAGTCGATGAACGTGCCGGCGCCGATCTCGGGCGTGGACGATCCGAGCACCTGGAAGCCCAGGAACGGCGGCGTGATCTCTTCAAGGTTGTGCGCGTCGCAGAAGAAGGGCCACAAGGCCTGCGGGGTGTGCGGCAACCACTGTTCCCAGCGGCGCTCCCAGACGCCGCCGCGCAGTGGCCTCAGCAGGTCGTCCAACGCGGCATCCAGCGTGGCGAAACGGAATTCGAATCCCGAGGCCAGCGTGGCCGCCGGCTCCAGCCGCGTGCTGCCGAGCACGATGGCGGCGCGCTCGCCGAACAGCGCCTGGACGGCCAGGGGCGGGGCGGCCAGATTCTCGAAGACACCCAGAGCCCGGCACAGCGAGGCCGTGAACTCGCGGTTCCTCGCCGGCTGAGGCGCCACGCCTTCGAGCACACCCGTGGCCTGCGAGTCCAGCGCATGCAGGAACAGGCGGACGATATCGTCGACGTGGATCCAGCTCATCCACTGCCGGCCGCTGCCCAGCCGCCCCGCGGCCGAAACGCGGAACAGCGGCAGCATCTCGGCCAGCGCACCGCCCTCGCGCGCCAGCACGATGCCGGTGCGCACGACCGGCACGCGCACGTCGGGCCGGCGTTGGCGCAGCGGCAGCAGTTCGGCCTCCCAGGCTTCGACCACGTCGGGCAGGAAGCCGACGCCCTGCGTGCTGGCCGCAGTGAGGCGTTCGTCGCCGCGCTCGCCGAAGAAACCGCTGGCCGACCCCTGCACGAATGCCTTCACACCCGCACCATGCGCCAACACCGCGCGCACCAGATGCCGCGTGCCGAGCACACGCGAGTCGCGTATCAAGGCCTTCTTGCCCGCGCTCCAGCGTGCATCGGCCACCGGCTCGCCCGCCAGGTGCACCACGGCGTCGACCCCTTCGAGCGCGGCCGCCGGCACCTCGCGCATGTGCTCCCAGGCGTGGCAGACGGCGGGAAACGGCAGCCGGCGCCGCGCCGACTGCATGTCGCGCACCAGGCACACGAGCGTGTCGCCACGCGCGGCCAGGCGCTGGCCCAGTTCGCGGCCGATCAGGCCGGTGGCACCGGTCAGCAGGACGCGCAAGCCGAGCGCTCGTGCAGGAAGCGGTGAAGCCGGTGTCGCGCCTCAGTGGCCCATGCGCCGCAGGTAGCCTTCGCGCAATCGCTTGGCCAGGCCGGGCTCGGCGCCCGGCGGGCCTGCGGTCTCGAAGCTGACCTGCACGTTGCCGTCGGGCTGCGTCTGCACCAGCGCGGTCACGTCGACGCCGGCGCGCTGGCCCCGGATGGCACCGGCGCCACGGTCCTGCGCAGTGATGGTCACGCCCTGGTCGGTCATGGCCGCGGCCGCGGCGGCCCAGGACTGGTCGTAGCGCTGCTGCGGACTGGGCTGGGCCGTCGGCACGGGGGCGTAGGCCACACAGCCGCCCAGTGCGAGCAGGCCGATGGCAAGAAGAAAGGCTTTCGGCAAGC
>Ga0138256_10007227_pt1 | contig 11733 bp, 8 predicted proteins | sample KNB2016incub_MG_FD_105486 | JGI IMG/M metagenome (GOLD analysis project Ga0138256, IMG submission 105486) | Active sludge microbial communities from wastewater in Klosterneuburg, Austria - KNB2014incub_MG | ecosystem: Engineered > WWTP > Activated sludge > Unclassified | place: Austria...
GCGGCGCAGCGAATTACGTCCTGAAATCGCGTTGCGACGAAGACATCAGCCCCGTTTCGGCGTTCCCGCCGAGCAGCACTACTGGATGACGAGTTCCGGGGGCCTTGTTCAGCGTTGCCCTAGATCTCGGTCGGCTGTCCGTGACGAGCGGGACCGCTTCGTTCTAGGGGTGCGCAGGCAAGCCCGCCGTGGGTCCGGATCAGGCCGAGCGCGGGGCGACCTGGGCCCGCGGCACAATTGACGCGGCGGGCCGGCTCCAGCATCGGCCACCGCGCCATAACAACGACAACGAGGAGACACGCATGGGCGAGGCCATCGACCAGGTGCGGCTGAACTTCAACCCGCAGGCGCAGCTGGGCCTTTCGCTCGTGCTCGCGCTGGTGATGTTCGGCATCGCGCTCGACCTGCGCGTGGCCGACTTCAAGGCGGCGCTGAAGACGCCCAAGGCGCTGGCGATCGGCCTCGTCAGTCACCACCTGCTGTTCCCCGCGTTCACCTTCCTGCTGATCCAGGCGGTGCGGCCGCTGCCGTCGATCGCGCTCGGCATGCTGCTCGTGTCGTCGTGCCCGGCAGGGCACATCTCCAACTTCTTCACCCACCGTGCGCGCGGCAATGCGGCGCTGTCGGTCTCGATCAGCACGCTGTCGACGGCGGGCGCGCTGTTCTTCACGCCGCTCAACGTCGCCTTCTGGGGCTCGCTGGATCCGGCGATGAATGCGCTGCTGCGCTCGTTCTCGCTCGACCCGCTGCACATGCTGTTCGACCTGTCGCTGATCCTCGGCCTGCCGCTCGCCGCGGGCATGTTCATCGCGCACCGGTACGCGGCGCTGGCCGGCAAGGTGCACGGCCCGATGCGCAACTTCTCGCTCCTCGTGCTGGTCGGCTTCGTCCTCGCCGCGCTGGCGCTGAACTGGGGCTTCTTCCTGCAGTACGGGCGCTTCGTCGTCGTCGTCGTCTTCATCCACAACGCGCTCGCGCTGGCCAGCGGCTACGGCCTGGCGCGCGCGGCCGGGCTCGCCGAGCGCGACTGCCGCGCGGTCGCCTTCGAGACCGGCATCCAGAACTCGGGCCTGGGCCTCGTGCTCGTCTTCAACTTCTTCGGCGGCCTGGGCGGCATGGCGATCGTGACAGCATGGTGGGGCATCTGGCACATCGTCGCCGGGATGGCCTTGTCGACCTTCTGGATGCAGCGCGTGCCGGCGGGGGCAACGCCATGAGCCCGGCCCGACGGGTTCTCGTCACCGGTGGCGGCGGCTACCTCGGCAGCCAGGTCGTCGCCGCGCTCGCCGGGCGCGGCACCGAGGCGGTGGTCAGTCTGGACGTGCGCGAGGCGCCGCCCGAGCGCCGCCGGCCCGGCGTCGTTCACGCCGCGGCGGACATCCGCGACCGCAGCCGCCTCGAGGCGCTGTTGCGCGAGCACGCCATCGACACCGTCGTCCACCTCGCCGCGATCGTCACGCCGGGCAAGAAGGCCGACCGCGACTTCGAGTACCAGGTCGACGTCGTCGGCACCGGCAACGTCCTCGACGCCTGCGTCGCCGCGGGCGTGGGTCATGTCGTGATCTCGTCGTCGGGCGCGGCTTACGGCTATCATGCCGACAACCCGGCCTGGCTGACCGAGGACGACGCGATCCGCGGCAACCAGGAGTTCGCGTATTCGTGGCACAAGCGCCTCGTCGAGGAGATGCTCGCCGACTACCGCGCGCGGGCGCCGCAACTGCAGCAGACGGTGTTTCGCATCGGCACCATCCTCGGCGAGACGGTCGCCAACCAGATCACCGCGCTGTTCGACAAGCCGCGGCCGCTGGCGATCGCCGGCGCCGACAGCCCGTTCGTCTTCATCTGGGACCAGGACGTCGTCGGCGCGATCCTGCATGCGCTGGCCAGCGATGCGCCGCCCGGCATCTACAACGTGGCCGGGGATGGGGCCCTCACCATCCACGAGATCGCCGCGCGCATGGGCAAGCGCTGCCGCGTGCTGCCGCCCTGGCTGCTGCAGGCCGCGCTCGCGGTCGGCAAGCGGCTCGGGCTCACGCAGTACGGCCCCGAGCAGTTGCGCTTCCTGCGCTATCGCCCCGTGCTGGCCAACGCGAGGCTGAAGGCCGTGTTCGGCTACGCGCCGCGCAAGACCTCGGCCGAGGTGTTCGATTTCTGGTGGGCGGCGCGCCGCGCGCGCAGCGGCGGCGGATGAGGGCCACGGCCGTGCCGGCCCGCGCCAGCGGCGATTTCACGACGATTTCAACTTGATGCAAGCACGGAGCGAGGGGCGATGAACGGAAACCGTCTTCACCACGGGCTGGCGGCCGTGGTCGCACTGGTGGTCGCGCTGGTGACCACGCTTGGCAGCGTTCAGGCGGCGACGCTCGCCGTCACCGACAAGGCCGGCCAGCCGCTGGCCACGGCCAAGGTGCGCGAAGTCGCCACCGTGCCGACGGCGCTCGACACGTCGGACAACGGCTACCCGGCGCCGGGCCAGGTGCGGCGCGTCGACCCCGAGATCACGCGCTTCACCGACGCCGACGGGCGCGCCAGCTGGGCCGACCGCGGTGTTCCGGTGACCTACCACGTGCGCAAGCCCGGCTATCGCGACGCCAGCGTCAGCCTGGCCGCCGGCAGCGCCGAGGCCCGCATCGTGCTCGAGCCCGAGACCGACGCCTTGAAGCTCGCCGAAGCCAGGCCGGCCAACGTCTGGCTGGGCGCGCTCGACCTCGGCGACGTGAAGCGCAAGCAGCACTTCATGCTGCAGTGCGGCTTCTGCCACCAGCAGGGCAATGCCTTTCTGCGCCAGGAGCGCACGGCACGGGACTGGAGCGACGCCATCTCGCGCATGGTGCGCTACGGCGCCAGGCTCGCGACCGAGGACCAGCGGGCGCTGCCCCAGATGCTTGCCGCGGGTTGGCGCCAGCTGCGTGAACACCCCGAGCGGCTCGCCACGCCCGCGCCCTGGGACCCGGCGCTCGCCGGCACGACGACGATCACCGAGTGGCCGATCGGCGACGCGATGTCCCAGACGCACGATCAGTTGCTCGGCGCCGACGGCAAGGTCTACGTGGCCGACAACATCCAGGACCGGCTGTACCGCATCGACCCGCAGACGAACGAGGTCACGGTGTTCAAGATCCCGCACCGCGAGGGCGACGCGGCGGGTGGCCTGCTGGCGGCGCGGCTGAAGGACTTCCCGCGCCACGACAGCACCTCGAACGCGCATTCGCTCGCGCAGTCGGCCCGCGACGGCCACATCTTCATCACGCCGTCGGCGCAGCAGCGGCTGGTCGAGTTCGATCCCGCGACCGGCGCCTTCGAGCTGCACGAGATGGGGGCGGGCTTCTATCCGCACACGATCCGCATCGATGCCCAGGACCGGGTGTGGTTCACGCTCGCGCTGTCGAACCAGATCGCGATGTTCGACCGCGCGACGAAGCGCTTCACCTTGCACGACCTGCCCACGCGCGGCTGGCGCGAGTGGCTCAACGTGAAGCTGATCCGGCCCATCTTCAAGCTCATGAGCTGGGGCCTGCCGCTCGCGAACTGGCTGCCGGTGGACCGCCTCGCCACCGGCACGCCGCTGCCCTACGGCATTGACATCACGCCCGACGGCAGCGTCTGGTTCGCGCGCCTGCACACCGACGAGATCGGGCGCATCGACCCGGCGACGGGCACGGTGACGATGATCGCGACGCCGTTTGCCGGCCCGCGCCGGTTGCGCAGCGACAGCGAGGGGCACTTGTGGATCGGCGCCTTCCCCGAGTCGGCGATCGTGCGCTACGACCCGAAGACGGGCGCCTTCACGCGCTACGACCTGCCGGTGGTTCCGAAGGGCAGCGACACGCCGTATGCGCTCAACGTCGACAAGAAGCGCGGCATCGTCTGGGTCACCGGCAACCAGTCCGACTCGCTGCACGCACTCGACGTGAGGAGCGGGTCCTGGCGCAGCGTGCCGCTGCCGCGCCGTGTGGCGTTCACGCGCGACATCGAGATCGCCGAGGACGGCACCGTCTACACCTCGACCTCCAATTTCCCGAGCTGGCACGTCGAGGACGCGCAGCCGACGATGATCCGCGTGCAGACGACGGCCGCGCGCTGAGCGGTGATGCTGCTGCTGCGGCACCGCTGGTTCTACCTCTCATGCCTGGCCGCGTTCACCGCCGGGCACATGGTCAACTACGCGGTCATCATCTACGCGCAGGAGGTGATCGGCTCCGACCTGCTCTCGGGCATCGGCTTCGGGCTGTGCTTCGGGCCGCCGCTGCTGCTCGGCTGGTATGCCGGCGTGCTCTGCGATCGGCTCGCGCCGGGGCGGCTGATCCTGGCCGCGCAGATGGTGTTCATCGTCGCCGCGCTGCTGCTGTGGTTGGCCGACCGCAGCGTCGCCGAGCCCGGCTCGCGCGTGCCGTGGCTGGTGCTGGCCGCGGCGTTGACGGGCGTCGGCTGGTCGTTCGTGGCGCCGGCGCGGATGGCGGCGCTCGGCCAGGTCGCCAGCGCCGAAGAACTGAAGCCGGCCTCGGTGATCTTCAACCTGCTGGTCATGTTCGGCTTCGGGCTCGGGCCCTTGCTGATCGCCGTGATGCGGCGCAACTTCGGCTGGCCGGGAGTCTTCTGCGGCGCGGTCGCGCTGCTGGCGCTGGCCTCGGTGATGCTGCTGGGCGTGCACACGCGGCGCAGCGGCAAGGTGCACGAGCCGGTCGCGACGGAGATCCGCCAGGGGCTCGCGGCGGTGCGCGCCAACCCGCTGCTCGCGCAACTGATGGTCGCTGCGATGGCGGGTTATCTCGCGATGGGGCCGATGACGGTGCTGCTGCCCAAGCTCGCCGCGACCCGGCTCGGCTTGAGCGAGCTGCAGCGGGGCTATTTCCTCGGCACGCTCGCGCTGTCGCTGATCGCGGGCGGCATCGTGGCGCTCGCGCTGGCACGCCGCGCCCACCACGGCCGCGCCATCCTCGCTGGCACCGTGCTCGCCGGCGTGCTGCTCGCGGCGCTCGGCGGCGCGCATTCGACGGCCGTCGCGGTGGTGCTGCTGTGCGGCGTCGGCATCGCCGGCGGCTTCGCGCTGTCGCTGATCGTCGCCGGCATCCAGGCCCAGGCCCCCGAAGCGCTGCGCGGGCGCGTGGTCAGCATGTACACCATCATCAGCCAGGTCGTTCCGGCGGCCTCCGGCGTGGTCGCCGGCGCGCTGGTGCAGGGCTTCGGCGTCGGCGTGGCGCTCGCCGCCTGCGGTGCGACGCTGGGCCTCGTGATGCTGCTCAATGCCGGGTGGATGACCGCGCTGCGACGCCATCGGGGCTGAACCGGGATCGGACGCACGACGGCCCACATGGCTGGCTCTCGACGGCGTCGGTGCCCGGTGGCGGCCGGCAACATCGACTGCCGTCGCGCCACGGCCGGCATGCTCGAGCCCCTGACGATGCCCGGCGGGTCAGCCTCCAACTCGACGCACCGCCAAGGCGTCCCGGGGATCCGATCCTGGCAGCCGCACGCCTATCATCCACGACCATCCATGGGCCGGCGCTTCCACCGGGGCTGGCCCGTGCCACTTCTCCGCGGCCATCGACATGCTGAGCTGGTTCTTCAAGAAGGGCGTCCACACCCAAGCGCCGGTGGCCCCCAAGGTGCCACCGCCACCGGCCGTGCTCGGTGCCGCCGCAGCCGCTGCGCCGGCTGCCGCCGGCCCGGACTGGGCGGCACGGTTGCAGGCCGCGCAGGGCGACGACGCGGCGCTGCTGCGCATCGCGGCCTCGGCGCCGCGGCTGGAAATCAAGATGGCCGCCGTGCAGGCGCTGGCCGCCGAGGCGTCGCTGCGCCAGGCCGAGCGTGAATTCCGCAGCCACGACCGCAAGGTGCACCGGCTTGCCAAGCAGCGGCTGGAGGCGGCCGTGGCGCAGCGCGAGGCCCGTGCCCGGGCGCAGGTGCTGCTGGAGCGCGCGGCGGCTCTGGTGGACGAAGCCGACGTGCCGATCAACCACGTGGTCGAACTCGACCATGGCTGGCACGCGCTGGCGGCCGACCTGCTGGAGCCGCGGCAGCGCACGCGCTTCGCCGAACTGCGCGCGCGGCTGGACACTGCCATTCGTGAACGCGGTGAGGCCGAGCAGCGCCTGCACCGCTGGAGCGGCGACGTCCGGCAGCAGTTGCCCGCGTGGCGCGAAGCGATGGTTGCGGCGGCGGGGCAGGGCGAGGCGGGAGACGCTGCGCGGCTGGCGCTGGACCTGCGCGCGCTGCTGGAGGCACGACCCGCGGTGCCGGCCAAGGTCACGGCCGATCTCGACACCGCACTGGGGCTTGCGCTGCAGGCCGCGAGCCAGGTCGAGTCGCGGCTGGCCTGGCTGGCCACGCAGGCCGCCGAGCCGGCCGCAGTGCCTGAACCGCCCGCCGCAGGCGAGGCCGCGGAACCGGGGGCCGAGGCCGCCTTGCCCCGGCCCGAGACCTTGCCGCCGCCGCGCTGGACCGACCTGCCGGCCCTGGCAGACGCCGAACTGGCCGGCATCCTGGACCAGCGTCACGCATCCTGGCTGCGTGAACGTGCGCCGGTGCCGTCGCGCGCCAGCGCCGCGCCGACCCCAGCGCCGGGCCCGGCTCGCAACGACGCCGCGACGGCAGCGCAGCGAGCGCAGGTGGACTCGCTGCTGCAACAGGCCGAGCAGGCGCTGGCCGAGGGCCAGCTCGGCGCGCTGCAGCAGCAGCTGCAGGCGATCGATACGCTGGTGGGCCCCAAGCGCGCCACCGTGTGGCCGGACGCCTTGCGCGGGCGGCTTGCTGCGCTGCGCGCCGAAGGGGCCCGTCTGAAGGGGTGGCAGCAGTGGGGCGGTGCACGCGCCCGCGAGGACCTCGTGACCGAAGCCGAGGCGCTGGCCCGGCACACGCAGGCGGCCACCGACTCCGAGGCGGTCAGCAAGCCGAAGTTGAACCTGACCGACCATGCCCAGGCCATCCAGGCCCTGCGGCAGCGCTGGAAGGAACTCGACCGCCTGAGCGCCGCGGCACCCCAGACGCTCTGGCAACGCTTCGACGCGGCGCTGCAGACCGCCCATGCGCCGGTGGCGGCACAGCAGGCTGCGCTGCAGGCCGCTCGCGAGGAGAACCTGGCGGCCCGCGAGGCGCTGCTGGCCGGCCTGGACGCGCTGCCGCTGCCGCCGCATCCGGCGCACGCCGCCGACCCGGCGGCGGCAACGCCTTTGCCTTCGGACGCGCCGACCGTGGAATGGAAGGACCTGGTGCGCGAACTGCACGGCTTCCAGTTGGCGTGGCGCAAGCTGGGGCCGGTCGAGCACACGGTGCCCGCCAGCGCGCGCCAGGGGCTGCAGCAGCGCTTGCGCGATAGCCTGGCCCGCATCGAGCAGCCCTTGCAGGCCCTGCGCCAGGTGGCCACCGGGGAGCGCGAGCGCTTGATTGCCGAAGCGCAAGCGCTGGTCGCGCGCACGGGCCAGCCCTTGCCCTGGCACGAAGCCGCGCGGCAGGTGCGTGACCTGCAGTCGGCCTGGCAGCACCACGCCCGCCAGTTGCCCTTGCCCCGCGCCCTGGAATCCGATCTGTGGGCGCGCTTCAAGGCCGCCACCGACGCCGTTTTCGCCCAGCGCAACGCCGCGGCGGCCGCACGCGACGCCGCCCTGTCGGCGAACCTGACGGCGCGCGAGTCGTTGCTCGAGCGCCTGGCGGCGCTGGACGCGGAGGCCGACCCGGCCGCAATCGAACGCACACTGGCTGAAGTCGACCGGGCCTGGCGCGTGCCTGCGGAACTGCCGCGCGGCGCCGGTGACGCGCTGGAGGCGCGCTTTCGTTCGGCCTGGGCCGCGGCGCAGCAGCGGTTGAACGCGACGCAGACGCGGCATTGGCAGTCCCAGTGCGATGTTCTGCTGGCCCGGCTGGCGTGGTGCGAGTCGCGTGAATTGGCCGGCGGCGGCACGGCCGACCCGAGCCCGCCGGAGCAAGACGACCTGCCCGCGGCTTGGCAGCAGGCGCTGGCCTGGCGCTGGGGGCGGCCGCCGGCCCCGGGGCCGTTGGCCGCGACGGAGGTCGACGACCTGCTGCTGCAGCTGGAAGCGGTGCTGGAGATGCCGTCGACGCCCGAGCGCCAGGCCGAAAGGCGCCAGCTCAAGTTGCGCGCGCTGAAGGCCGCCATGGAAGGGCGGATGCAACCAGCGCAGGGTCCGGCGCAGCACGCCGCGGCGTGGCTGGCGCTGTTGCGGCAGGGTGGCCTGACTACGGCCCAGCGCCAGCGGTTGCAGGATCTGGTGGCGGCGTTGCGGCAGGCGCCCCCCGGCACGCTGGCCCGCGTCGGCGCGTCGGCGCGCTCGTCGGGGGCCTGAAGGTCTTGGCGATCAGCTGCTAGGCGTCGGCATCGCTCCGCACTTCGGCGCCATGGACCGGGTCCGGCAAGCGGCTCGGTGCGGCGCCGGGCAAGGTCAGCGGAAACCCAGGAAGCCGACGCACCTTTCCACGTCCTCCGGGTGCTGCTCGCAATAGCGCCGCAACTCGACGCCTTCGCGCTGTTGCGGCGACATCTGCGCCGTGCTCGTGCTGCAACCGACGGCCGCGAGCGCGGCCAACAACGCGCCCATGGCGCGCCACAGGGGTCTCTTTAAGGGCATGAATCCGACTCCTCTAAAACCGGCCTCGGGGAGATGAAGCCATAACGCCAGCATAGCCACTTGCCCGGCGACGTGCACGCGCGGCGCCGGAGGCACCTCGACCTTGAGGCACACTCGCTCGCCATGGGACCTCTTCAAGGACTGCGGGTCATCGAACTCGCGAGCATCGGCCCCGGGCCGCTGTGCTGCATGCTGCTGGCCGACCTGGGCGCCGACGTGGTGCGCGTGGACCGCCTCGAACCCAGCGGGCTGGGTGTGGCCATGGATCCGCGCCACGACGTCAATGCCCGCGGCCGCCGTTCGGTGGCGCTGGACCTCAAGTCCGAAGCCGGCCGCGACGCCGTGTTGCGGCTGGTGGCCGGGGCCGACGTGCTGGTGGAAGGTTTTCGCCCCGGCGTGACCGAAAAGCTCGGCCTCGGTCCGGCCGACTGCCAGGCGCGCAACCCGCGGCTGGTCTACGGCCGCATCACCGGTTTCGGCCAGACCGGCCCGCTGGCCGCCGCGGCCGGGCACGACCTCAACTACATCGCGCTGGCCGGCGTGCTGCACGCCATCGGCCCAGCCGGCGGCAAGCCGGTGCCGCCGCTCAACCTGGTGGCCGACTACGGCGGCGGCGCGCTGTACCTGGCCTTCGGCGTGCTGTCGGCGCTGTTCGAGCGCCAGCATTCGGGGCGCGGCCAGGTGGTGGACGCGGCCATGGTCGACGGCGCGGCCTCGCTGGCGTCCATCTTCTACGGCCTGCAGGCCGCCGGCACCTGGGGCGAGCCGCGCGGCGCCAACCTGCTGGATGGCGGCGCACCGTTCTACGACAGCTACGAGACCGCCGACGGCCGCTTCGTCAGCCTGGCGCCGCTGGAGCCGAAATTCTTCGCCCAACTGGCCGCCGTGCTCGAACTGGAGCCGCGCTTCGTGCAACGTCAGTACGACCGCCGCCTGTGGCCGGAGATGCGCGCGGCCATCGCTGCGGCGGTGCGGCGGCGCACGCGCGACGAATGGTGTGCGCGGCTCGAAGGCAGCGACGCCTGCTTCGCGCCGGTGCTTTCGTTCGACGAGGCGCCCTTGCATGCCCATGCCCGGGCGCGCGGCGCCTTCGTCAGCGTCGACGGCGTGGTGCAGCCCGCGCCGGCACCGCGCTTCGACCGCACGCCGGCGCCGCCGCCGCGGCGCGCGCCCGCGGTGGGCGAGCACAGCGCCGAGGTGCTGCTCGAGGCCGGTTTCAGCGACGCCGAGGTGGCGGCGCTGTTCGCGTCCCGCGTGGCCGCTGGAGCGGCGCGATGAGCCGCGGCTACGTGCCCCCACCCGAAGCGCGGCGGGCCGCTTCGCTGCTGCTCCTGCGCGACCGCCCCGACGGCCAGCCCGGCCTGGAGGTACTGATGCTGCGCCGCGCCGAGCGCGAGGACGACATGCGCAGCGGCGCAGTCGTTTTCCCCGGCGGTGTGCTCGACGCACGCGACCGCGAGGCGCACGCACACAGTCTCGGCCCCAGCGACGCCGAGGCCAGTGCGTGGCTCGGCCTGGCCGAGGGCGGGCTCGACTACCTGGTGGCGGCGGTGCGCGAATCCTTCGAAGAAGTGGGCCTGCTGCTGGCGCATGCCGAAGCCGGGTTCGACCTGGCCGCGCTGAAGCCCTGGCGCGACCGGCTGCAGGCGGGCGAAGTCGCGATGGCCGACTTCTGCCGCGCCGAGGGCCTGCGCCTGGACCTGCGCGGGCTGGCCTATTTCAGCCACTGGCTCACCCCGCCGGGAGTGCCCAAGCGCTTCGACACGCGCTTCTTTGCCGTGGCCGCGCCGCCGGGCCAGCAGGCCGAGGCCGACCTGGGCGAGGCGGTGGAACTGATGTGGCTCACGCCGCAGGCGGCGCTGCAGCCGCAGCGCGGCCTGAAGCTGCTGCCGGTGACGCAGCGCACGCTGCAGGACCTGGCGCGCTTCGGCAGCAGCGCCGAGGCCCTGGCCGAGGCGCGCACGCGGCGCGATATCGCCGTCACCATGCCGCGCCTGGCCACTTCGACGCGCGGCCGGCGCATCGTGCTGCCGCACGAACTGCCCTGGGCCGAGATCGGACGGCTCGACCCCGAGGGCCGCGGCGACGTGTCGTGTGAACTGCTGCCCGGCCGGGCGGTGCGGCTGTCGCCGCGCATCATTCGCGTCACCGCGCCCAACCCGGGGCCGATGACCGGCCCCGGCACCAACAGTTATCTGGTGGGCGAGGGTGGTGCGTGGACCGTCATCGACCCCGGGCCGCAGAACGAGCCGCACCTGCAGGCGCTGCTGGCCGCCGCGGGCGAAGCCGGCGGGCGCATCGAGCGCATCCTGGTCACGCACACCCACCGCGACCATTCGCCGGGTGCCGCGGCGCTGGCTGCGGCCACCGGCGCCCCGGTGTGGGGCCGCATCGCCGCGCACCCGCAGTGGCAGGACGCCGACTTCGCGCCCGACGTCGAACCGCGCCACGGCGATCGTCTGCCTTTGGGCCCGGACAGCACATTGCGCGTCGTCCACACGCCGGGGCATGCGTCCAACCACCTGTGCTACCTGCTGGAGGAGGAGCAGCTGCTCTTCACCGGCGACCACGTGATGCAAGGCTCCACCGTCGTCATCAACCCGCCCGACGGCGACATGGCGGCCTACCTGCAGGCGCTGCACGCGCTGCTGCAAGAAGACCTGCAGTGGCTGGCGCCGGGCCATGGCTTCCTGGTGGCCGAACCGCAGTCCGTGCTGCGCGCGCTCATCGCGCACCGGCTGAGGCGCGAGGCCAAGGTGACGGCGGCGCTGCGCCAGGCCGGCCCGGCCAGCCTGGATGCGCTGCTGCCGAAGGTGTACGACGACGTGCCGGCGGCGCTGCACACCGTGGCGCGGCGTTCGCTGCTGGCACACCTGCTGAAGCTGCAGGGCGAAGGTGCGGCCCGGGTCGTCGCCGCGGTCGACCGGACCGCCGGCGACGGGATCTGGTCAGCCGCCTGAGTCCGGAGCGGGGGCCGGTACCGGCGTCGGTGCCGTCTGCCAGTGCCCGTCCACCAGCAATTGGTGGGGCTTGAATTGCGCCTTGTAGGCCATCTTGGGGCTGGCTGCGATCCAGTAGCCCAGGTAGACATGCGGCAGCTTGAGCAGCCGCGTCTGCTCGATCTGCCACAGCACGCTGTAGGTGCCGTAGC
>Ga0138256_10007228_pt1 | contig 11732 bp, 16 predicted proteins | sample KNB2016incub_MG_FD_105486 | JGI IMG/M metagenome (GOLD analysis project Ga0138256, IMG submission 105486) | Active sludge microbial communities from wastewater in Klosterneuburg, Austria - KNB2014incub_MG | ecosystem: Engineered > WWTP > Activated sludge > Unclassified | place: Austria...
GGCGGTGTCCGACAAGAAGGTCATGGAGCACGCTGTTGGTGATCTCACCAAGATCGCGGGCCAGAAGCCCGTGGTCACCAAGTCGAAGAAGGCCATTGCCGGTTTCAAGATCCGCGACGGTGTCCCGATCGGTTGCATGGTCACGCTGCGTGGCGTGCGCATGTATGAATTTCTCGACCGTTTCGTGACGGTGGCGTTGCCGCGTGTGCGCGACTTTCGCGGCATCTCGGGGCGCGCATTCGATGGCCGTGGCAACTACAACATCGGCGTCAAGGAACAGATCATTTTCCCCGAGATCGAGTACGACAAGATCGACGCGATTCGCGGTCTGAACATCAGCATCACGACCAGCGCAAAGAACGACGAAGAGTGCAGGGCACTGCTCGGCGCCTTCCGCTTCCCGTTCAAGAACTGAGGCAAACAGTGGCCAAACTTTCCCTCAAGCAACGTGAAGCCAAGCGCGAGAAGCTGGTTGCGCAGTATGCAAAGAAGTACGCTGAGCTCAAGGCCGTGATCAACGACGCCAAGCGTTCCGACGAAGAGCGTTACCTGGCTCGGCTGGAGTTGCAGAAACTGCCGCGCAATGCCAACCCGACCCGGCTGCGCAACCGCTGTGCGTTGACCGGCCGCGCCCGCGGCACCTTCCGCATGTTCGGGCTGGGTCGCAACAAGATCCGTGAGCTCGCCTTCAAGGGCGACATCCCCGGCATGACCAAGGCCAGCTGGTGACATCGGCGACCCCGACAGGAGATACCCCATGAGCATGAGTGATCCCATCGCCGACATGCTGACGCGCATCCGCAATGCGCAAAGCGTCGAGAAGGCGGTCGTGACGATGCCGTCGTCCAAGCTGAAGATTTCGATCGCCCAGGTCCTGAAGGACGAGGGTTACATCGACGGCTTCAGTGTTCGCAACGAGACCGGAAAGCCCGAACTCGAGATCGCGCTGAAGTACTACGCCGGGCGTCCGGTGATCGAGCGCATCGAGCGTGTCAGCCGCCCTGGACTGCGCATCTACAAAGGCCGCAACGCGATTCCGCAGGTCATGAACGGGCTGGGCGTGGCGATAGTGACCACGCCTCAGGGCGTGATGACCGACCGCAAGGCGCGTCAAACCGGCGTCGGCGGCGAAGTGCTGTGCTACGTCGCCTAAGGGGAGATTCGACATGTCTCGCGTAGGAAAGATGCCGATCACCGTCCCGCAGGGCGTGGACGTCGCGATCACGGCCGACCAGATCACCATCAAGGGTGGCAATGGCGCGCTGACGCGTGCCGTGTCGCCCCTGGTCATCATCAAGAAAGACGGGTCCACGCTGACCGTCGCCGCGGCGCAGGACACGGCCGCCGCCGACGCAATGAGTGGAACCTTTCGCGCACTGCTGGCCAACATGGTCAACGGTGCCAGCAAGGGGTTCGAGAAGAAGCTCAACCTGGTCGGCGTGGGTTTTCGCGCCCAGGTCCAGGGCCAGAAGCTCAACCTCCAGATCGGTTTCTCTCACCCGGTGGTGAAAGACATGCCGGCTGGCATCAAGGTGGCCACGCCCACCCAGACTGAGATCGTCATTTCGGGCCCTGACCGTCAGGTCGTAGGTCAGCTGGCGGCCGAGGTTCGCGCCTTCCGTCCGCCCGAGCCCTACAAGGGCAAGGGCATCCGCTATGCGGGCGAGCGTGTGGTGCTCAAAGAGACGAAGAAGAAGTAAGGATCCACGCCATGATGACCAAGAAGGAACAGCGCCTGCGCCGCTCGCGTCAGACGCGTCAACGCATCGCCAAGCAGAACGTCGCCCGTTTGACGGTGTTCCGCTCCAACGTGCACATCTTTGCCAGCGTGATCTCCGAAGACGGCGGTCGCGTTCTGGCTTCGGCCTCGACGGTCGAAAAGGACATGCGCGAACAGCTCGGCGCTGCCGGCAAGGGCGCCAATGTCGAAGCCGCGAGCCTGATCGGCAAGCGCATTGCCGAGCGTGCCAAAGCCGCCGGAGTCGACAAGGTAGCGTTCGATCGCTCGGGTTTCGCCTATCACGGCCGTGTCAAGGCCCTGGCCGAAGCAGCCCGCGAAGCCGGCTTGCAGTTCTGATCCGGCGCAGGCACAAGGAAATACGTCAATGGCAAAGTTCACTCCCCGCGCGCAGACCGAAGCGAATGACGACGGTCTGAAAGAAAAGATGATCGCGGTCAACCGCGTCACCAAGGTCGTCAAGGGCGGCCGCACACTGAGTTTCGCGGCCCTGACGGTCGTGGGCGACGGTGATGGTCGCATCGGCATGGGCAAGGGCAAGGCCAAGGAAGTTCCGGTGGCCGTGCAGAAGGCCATGGATGCGGCCCGCCGCAACATGTTCAAGGTCAGCCTGCGCAATGGTTCGGTCCAGCACAACGTGCGCGGCGAGCATGGTGCGGCCAAGGTGCTGATGGCGCCGGCCCCGGCCGGTACCGGCATCATTGCCGGTGGTCCGATGCGTGCCGTGTTCGAGGTCATGGGTGTCACCGACATCGTCGCCAAGAGCCTGGGTTCGACCAATCCTTACAACATGGTTCGCGCCACGCTGGATGCGCTCAAGAGCTGCACCACGCCGTCACAGGTGGCGGCCAAGCGCGGCAAGTCGGTCGAAGACCTGTTCAACTGAACGGCGTGACCTGAATCTGCGGAGAAGATATGTCCGAGAAGAAGACCCTGACTGTCACGCTCGTGAAGAGCGTGGCCGGTACCCGGCAGACGCACCGTGACACGGTGCGGGGCTTGGGACTGCGCAAGATCAACAGCAGCCGCGTGCTCGAAGACACGCCGGCGGTGCGCGGCATGATCAACAAGGTTTCGTACCTCGTGAAGGTGCTGTGATGCAACTCAATTCGATCAAACCCGGGTCAGGCGCCAAACACAGCAAGCGTCGTGTCGGCCGTGGTATCGGCTCCGGCCTGGGCAAGACGGCGGGTCGTGGCCACAAAGGTCAGAAGTCCCGTGCCGGTGGTTTTCACAAGGTTGGTTTCGAAGGCGGTCAGATGCCGCTTCAGCGTCGGCTGCCCAAGCGCGGCTTCAAGTCGGCCCAGCTCAAGTACAACGGCGAAGTCAGGCTGACCGATCTGCAGCGTCTTGCGGTCGACGAGGTCGATATGTTGACGCTGAAGGCCGCGGGTCTGGTTCGACAGCTGGTCAAACACGTCAAGGTCATCAAGTCGGGCGAGCTGTCGCGCAAGCTGACGCTCAAAGGCATCGGTGCCACCGCGGGTGCCAAGGCCGCCATCGAGGCAGCCGGCGGATCGCTGGGCTGATCGGAAGACGCGCGCGTGGCAACTTCAGCCCAACAGCTGGCCAAGAGCGGGAAGTTCGGCGACCTGCGTCGCCGAATCATCTTCTTGCTCCTGGCCCTGGTGGTCTACCGTCTGGGTGCGCACATTCCCGTGCCTGGAATCGACCCAGGCGAGCTGGCGCAGCTGTTCAAGGGGCAACAGGGCGGCATCCTGAACCTGTTCAACATGTTCAGCGGCGGTGCCCTGTCGCGTTTCACCGTCTTTGCGTTGGGCATCATGCCTTACATCTCGGCGTCGATCATCATGCAGTTGATGACGTACGTCGTGCCCACGCTCGAAGCGCTGAAGAAGGAAGGCGAGTCGGGTCGACGCAAGATCACGCAGTACACGCGCTACGGCACGTTATTTCTCGGCGTATTTCAGTCGTTGGGTATCGCGCTCGCGCTGGAAGGCTCGCCCGGGCTGGTCATCGCACCGGGTTTCGGTTTTCGCATGACGGCGGTCGTCAGCTTGGTGGCGGGAACGATGTTCCTGATGTGGTTGGGTGAGCAGATCACCGAACGCGGGCTCGGCAACGGTATTTCGATCCTGATCTTTGGTGGCATCGTGGCGGGCTTGCCCAGCGCCATCGGCGGTTTGTTTGAACTGGTGAGTACCGGTGCGATGAGTGCCGTGGCCTGCCTGTTCATCATCGCGGTCGTCATCCTGGTCACCTTTGCGGTCGTTTTCGTCGAGCGCGGTCAGCGCAAGATTCTCGTCAACTACGCCAAGCGTCAGGTTGGCAACAAGGTTTACGGTGGACAGTCGTCGCACCTGCCGCTGAAGCTGAACATGTCGGGTGTGATCCCACCGATCTTCGCTTCTTCGATCATCCTTCTGCCCGCCACGATCGTCGGGTGGTTCGCAACCGGCGAAGGCATGCGCTGGCTCAAAGACATGTCCGCAGCGCTGTCGCCGGGGCAACCCATTTACGTGCTGCTGTATGCGGCGATGATCGTGTTCTTCTGCTTTTTCTACACGGCGCTGGTCTTCAACAGCCGAGAGACCGCAGACAACCTGAAGAAGAGTGGCGCTTTCATTCCCGGCATTCGTCCGGGCGACCAGACGGCGCGTCACATCGACAAGATCCTGTCGCGCCTGACCCTGGCGGGTGCCATCTACATCACGGCCGTTTGCCTGTTGCCCGAGTTTCTCGTTCTCAAGTACAACGTGCCGTTCTATTTCGGAGGTACCTCGCTCCTGATCATCGTGGTGGTCACGATGGACTTCTGGGCACAGGTGCAGAGTTATGTCATGAGTCAGCAGTACGAGAGTCTGCTGAAGAAGGCGAACTTCAAGACCAGCTGATCTGAATTCAGACAGGGTCAAGATGTTGCTCAAGCCTTACGAATTGAGTCGCGCCCGGATTGGTTTCCGCGCGAAATCGAGTGAAGAACTGGGGTCAAGGAGAAGACCATGAAAGTCGCCGCTTCGGTCAAGAAGATGTGCCGTAACTGCAAGATCATCCGCCGCAAGGGTGTGGTGCGGGTGATTTGCACCGACCCTCGCCACAAGCAGCGTCAGGGTTGACCGGCCCGTTCGGCAATTGAGTTAGAGGACAAGCATGGCACGCATCGCAGGCATCAACATTCCGCCGCACAAGCACGCCGAGATCGGCCTCACGTCGATCTACGGCATCGGGCGTCCGACCGCGCAGAAGATCTGCACGGCCGTCGGCATCCCGTTCTCCAAGAAGATCAAGGATCTGACCGACACTGATCTCGAAAAGATCCGCGACGAGATCGGTCGCATGACGATCGAAGGCGACCTGCGTCGCGAGCTTTCGATCAGCATCAAGCGTCTGATGGACCTCGGGTGCTACCGCGGCTTCCGCCATCGTCGTGGCCTGCCTGTTCGTGGCCAGCGCACACGCACCAATGCCCGTACCCGCAAGGGTCCGCGCAAGGGTGCTGCCGCGCTGAAGAAATAAGCCACCCGCAACACTGAGAAGAGTTCGTCATGGCCAAAGCACCAGTCAACACCGCCGCACGGCGCGTGAGCAAGAAGATCCGCAAGAACATCGCGGACGGCGTTGCGCACGTGCATGCATCGTTCAACAACACGATCATCACGATCACCGACCGCCAGGGCAGTGCGCTGGCCTGGGCGTCCAGCGGTGGCCAAGGGTTCAAGGGCTCACGCAAGTCGACACCCTTCGCGGCGCAGGTCGCGGCCGAGACGGCGGGACGCGCTGCCCAGGAGCAAGGCATCAAGAATCTCGACGTGCGGATCAAGGGCCCGGGCCCGGGGCGCGAATCGTCGGTGCGGGCTCTGGCCTCGCTGGGAATTCGCATCAACTCGATCAGCGACGTCACACCGATTCCGCACAACGGTTGCCGTCCGCAGAAGCGCCGTCGCATCTGAGCAGCACCGGCGCGCCTGCGCCGGTCACGTTATACTCAAAAGTTACCTGCGACTGGCGCGCCGCCTAGCGTGACGCGCCAATCGCCGTTCCAGTCGGCCCGTATCTTCAAAGTTCGGAGCCGGATCAAAAGCCCACCGTTCGCGCCGCTCACAGAAAGCCGGGCCGGACTCCACGGCAACTGCCTTCATCGTTTCGTTGAGGCAGGTGGGCCGTGCAGAAATGACTGAAAAGGACAGCACGTGGCACGTTATCTCGGCCCCAAGGCCAAACTTTCTCGTCGCGAAGGTACGGACCTCTTTCTCAAGAGTGCCCGCCGTTCAATTGCCGACAAAGCCAAATTCGACAGCAAGCCGGGCCAACACGGACGCACCAGTGGCTCGCGCACATCGGACTATGGCGTCCAGCTGCGTGAAAAGCAGAAGGTCAAGCGCATGTACGGCGTGCTCGAGCGCCAGTTTCGCCGCTACTTCGCCGAAGCCGAACGGCGCAAGGGCAACACGGGTGCAAATCTGCTGATGCTGCTGGAGTCCCGCCTGGACAACGTTGCCTACCGCATGGGCTTCGGATCGACTCGCGCCGAAGCGCGTCAACTGGTGTCGCACAAGGCAATCACCGTCAACGGCCAGGTGGTGAACATCCCGTCGTACGCGGTCAAGGCGGGTGACACGCTGGCCATGCGCGAAAAGTCGAAGACGCAGCTGCGCGTGGTCGACGCACTCAAGCTTGCGCAGTCAGTCGGCTTGTGCGACTGGGTTCAAGTCGACGCCACCAAGATGGAAGGCGTCTTCAAGAAGGTGCCTGACCGCGACCAGTTCGGCGCCGAGATCAAGGAAGCGCTGATCGTCGAGTTGTACTCGCGCTGATCGGTCAAGCGGCCCGGCCATGCGCCAGCCGCATCTCGAACGGACTCGTTGCGTTCGTCGGGCGCGCAGCGAGCAAGCGCACCGCCCGGCACGGTCCATCAGCCTTATCGGTGTAACGAGCCGAGGGTATTGACAGGAACACATACTCAATGCAGACCACACTCCTCAAGCCCAAGGCCATCCAGGTCGAGCCGCTCGGCGGCCATCGTGCCAAGGCCATCCTCGAGCCCTTCGAGCGCGGTTATGGACACACCCTGGGCAACGCCCTGCGCCGGGTTCTCTTGTCTTCGATGGTGGGCTATGCGCCAACCGAGGTCACCATTGCCGGCGTCTTGCACGAGTACTCGGCCATCGACGGCGTGCAGGAAGACGTCGTTCACATCATGCTCAACCTCAAGGGCGTGGTGTTCCGTCTGCACAACCGTGACGAAGTCACCCTGGTGCTGCGCAAGGAAGGCGAAGGCGCGGTCACGGCTGCAGACATCCAGACGCCGCACGACGTCGAGATCATCAATCCCGAGCATGTCATCGCCCACCTGGCGCACGGTGGCAAGCTCGACATGCAGATCAAGGTCGAAAAGGGCCGCGGCTACGTGCCCGGCAACATGCGCCGATTCGGCGACGAGCCGACCAAGTCGATCGGCCGCATCGTGCTCGATGCTTCGTTCTCGCCAGTGCGCCGCGTCAGCTACGCGGTCGAGAACGCCCGTGTCGAGCAACGCACCGACCTCGACAAGCTGGTGATGGAGATCGAGACCAACGGCGCGATCCCGCCTGAAGAAGCCATCCGCCAATCGGCCCGCATCCTGGTCGAGCAACTGGCCATCTTTGCCCAGCTCGAGGTCAACCCGCATGAGATGTTCGAGGCGCAGCCTGCCCGCACGCCGAATTTCGATCCGATTCTGCTGCGTCCGGTGGACGAACTTGAACTCACGGTCCGCTCGGCCAACTGTCTGAAGGCCGAGAACATCTACTACATCGGTGACCTGATCCAGCGCACCGAGACTGAGCTGCTGAAGACCCCGAACCTGGGCCGCAAGTCGCTCAACGAAATCAAGGAAGTGCTGGCTTCGCGCGGCCTGACACTGGGGGCCAGGCTTGAAAACTGGCCACCGCAAGGGCTGGACAAGCGCTAGGCATCGGTTCCAATAATCCCGGGACCCGGCGGAGACTGTGCGCCGGGTTTGTCGGTTGGCGAAGGACAGTGCGCGAGCACGTGCTTCGACCCACTTCGGTACCTGAAACGGCCGAAGCTTCATAACGAAAGGAATTCACCATGCGTCACCGTCACGGGCTTCGAAAGCTCAATCGCACCAGCTCCCATCGATTGGCGATGCTGCGCAACATGTGCAATTCGCTGATTCAGCACGAGGCCATCAAGACCACCGTGCCCAAGGCCAAGGAACTGCGTCGCGTCGTCGAACCCCTGATCACGTTGGGTAAAGAGCCGACGCTGGCCAATCGACGTCTGGCTTTCGACCGTACGCGCGATCGTGACGTCGTCAGCAAGCTGTTCAACGAGCTGGGCCCTCGCTACAAGGCGCGCCCGGGGGGCTATACGCGCATTCTCAAGATGGGTTTCCGCCTCGGCGACAACGCACCGATGGCTTTCGTCGAACTGGTGGACCGGCCCGACGCGGTGGCCACTGACGACGCCGATCAGGCCGAGTGATTCAGAAGGCTATCGCAGCAAGTGCTTCCTGCACGGGCGATAAGCTTCTATAATTCAAATTCCAGTCGCGGGGTGGAGCAGCCTGGTAGCTCGTTGGGCTCATAACCCAAAGGTCGCAAGTTCAAATCTTGCCCCCGCAACCAATCTAGCAAAGGCCCTCCTCGTGAGGGCCTTTGCACGTTTTGGGTTCGTACGATAGGGCCGACGGTTCTGTCCGAAAGTGCCGCCCTCCCTCAATGGGCTGCGGATAGACTGCCGCGCGAGCTTGACTGCAAGCGGCCACCACCAACCACACATCGTCGAATGAAGATCCTTGTCACCGGAGCCGCCGGATTCATCGGCATGACCACCGCCTTGCGCTTGCTCGAGCGCGGCGACGAAGTTGTCGGACTGGACAATCTGAACGATTACTACGACGTGCAGCTCAAGCGCGATCGCCTGGCCCGACTGCAGGCGCATGGCCAGTTTCGTTTCGTGCAGATCGACGTTGCCGACCGGCCGGTCATGGAAGCGCTGTTTGCCGCAGAACGATTCGAACGCGTCATCCACCTTGCGGCACAGGCTGGCGTTCGCTATTCGCTGCAAAACCCCCACGCCTACGTCGACAGCAACGTTGTCGGCTTCATGAACGTGCTCGAAGGTTGCCGGCATGGCAAGGTGCAGCACTTGGTCTATGCCTCGAGCTCATCGGTCTATGGCGGCAACACCCACATGCCTTTCTCCGTGCACGACAGCGTCGACCATCCGGTCAGCATGTATGCCGCGACCAAGAAGGCCAACGAGCTGATGGCGCACACGTACAGCCACCTGTTCGGCCTGCCGACGACCGGCCTGCGCTTCTTCACGGTCTACGGGCCTTGGGGTCGGCCGGACATGGCACTGTTCTTGTTCACCCGGGCCATCCTCGAAGGGCGGCCCATCGACGTCTTCAATCATGGGCGCATGCAGCGCGACTTCACTTACGTCGACGACATCGCCGAAGGGGTGATTCGCGTGATCGATCGGGTTGCCACGCCAGACCCCGCCTATGACGCCGCCAAGCCTGACCCGGCGACAGGCTCAGCGCCCTATCGCCTCTTCAACATCGGCAATCACCAGCCAGTGCCCCTGCTCGAGTTCATCGGCCATATCGAGAGCGCGCTGGGACACAAGGCCGAGATGAACCTGCTGCCGCTGCAAGACGGCGACGTTCCTGCGACCTACGCCGATGTTCAGGCCTTGACCGACTGGACAGGTTTCTCGCCGGCCACCCCCATCGCGGTCGGTATTCGCAACTTCGTCGCCTGGTACCGCAGTTACTACCGCATTGCAAACTGAAATCACCGAGCACGCAGGCGCTCACGACCGCGCCAGCAACTCCAGCAGGTAGCGAACGGGCACGGCATAAGTGATTCCGGTCGGCTGGCTCAGCGCCGACTCCCGATTGCCCTTGATCAGCACCATGTTGACGATGCCGACCACTTGCTGCGTGGCCACGTCGAAAAGCGGTCCACCGCTGTTGCCGGGATAGGCTGTCGCATCGAGCTGCAGCAATTCGAAGCTGCCCTCGCGCAGACGCGTCACCGAGCCTTCGTTCAGCTGCCGAGCAGCCAGCGCCGGCAGCGCACTTGCGACGATCGAGGCGATGATGCCGCGATGGGTGACCGGCTTGAACCCCAGCACACCGCCGATCGGAAAACCGATCAGCGCAACGTCGGCCCCTTCGCGCGCCGTTCCAGCGGGCGCCAGCCGAACGGGTGGGCCAGGCCCGTCTTTGAGGCGCAGCAGTGCCAGATCATGCTGTCGATCGCTGGACAACAGCTCCGCCTCGCGCACCCCAAGCTCACCATCAGGCCCCGCAATCTGGATGGCCAGCCTGGAAATTCCCGGCCTGGTCTCGGCCGTCATGTCTGGCAGCACATGCCAGCAGGTTGCGACGATGGACCCGTCGCCGACAAAGAAGCCCGTCCCCCGGAACCGAAAGCGCGGGCTGTCCAGGGCGTTGAAGCTGCCCACCGCGCACACTGAAGGCTTGGCCGCATCGATCAGGTCTGACAAGGGGTTTGCCGTCAGCCACGAGCAGGTGGCCGTCAGCCCAAGCCCCAACACCGTTCGCCGGGTTGCCGTCATGTTCTAGGTCCCTTCGTCGTTCACGTCAGTCTGCGGGTGTAGCCGACCGCCGCAGTGTCAGACGTTGCCGGCGCAGCCGTGCATGACTACCGGAACGTGTTGTGCACATGGCCTTGCGGGCTGCAATCATTCGATTTGATGCCGGGGCAGTCGGAGAGCGTCACGTCCATGAAGGTCAAGAAGGAAGTTCTCGAGAAGTCTTGCCCAGCTTCTGGCTGGCAACCCCCCGAGCCGGGGGTTGTTGCTGCCAAGGCCGGGTCTTTAAAGTGCTCTCACTTCGCCAGGAAGTCGCCGTCGAGCCATGCGCTGCCGGCATTCGCAAATCTTAGGGCACGCCAACCTGCTGGGCCCGCCAACACCGGTGATCCGTCCCGGAAAGCATATTGAAAGCACAGGAACAGCGAATGACGCGAATCCTCAGCCACTACTTCAGCCGCCAGATGCTGCGGAAGGCTGCGTTCGACCTGTCATTTCTGTTGTTGTCCACGTTCGCGGTCTTCCTGGCTTTCGCCGACGGAATCGACCAGTTCATGCCGCAGGCGGGTGGGCCGATGCTGTCGGTGGCGGCAGGCTTGTTCGTCGTCAACACCGCGTCGGGCTTCTACCAGCGCAACAACCAGTTCACGTTGTTTCAGGCCTTCTCGCGGGCGGCAGTGGCGCTGTTGATCGTCTTGCCGCTTACCTACATCGCCTTCGGCCTTCTTCCCCAAGGTCTGGCGTACCGCGAAGCGATCAAATACGCGGCCATGTTCGGCGCCAGTGCGGTCGTGCTCAGGCGGCTGTACGTCACCTTGTGGGGCGCCGACCCTTTGTCGCGAACCCGCATCCTGGTCTTTGGCGCGGGGCCGGCAGCGCAGATCGTCGGCGCCACGCTGAAGACTTCCGACCCCAACGCCCACATCGTCGGCTATGTGTCAGGCCCGAACGAGACGAGCGTGTCGGTCGGTGCCGACGAACTGCTGTCGACCGGCGGGCAGACCCTGACCGAAACCGCCCGACGCCTGCAGGTCGACGAAATCGTGGTGGCGCTGACCGAGCGGCGTTCGGGCAGCATGCCGTTGCGCCAACTGCTGGACTGCAAACTCAGCGGCATCAAGGTCTATGACATTGCAACCCACTTCGAAAAGACCTTGGGCCAGATCCGCATCGACTATGTGAATGCGGGTTGGCTGATCTTCGGCAGCGGGTTCAACCAGGGCTTTGCGCGCACCTGGATCAAGCGCATCTTCGACGTGTTCTGCGCCCTGCTGCTGATCGTCGTGGCTTTGCCGGTGATGCTGATCACCGCGGTCCTGATCAAGCTCGAAAGTCGCGGCCCCTTGCTCTACCGACAAGAGCGCGTCGGTCAGAACAGCAAGACCTTCTTCGTCAACAAGTTCCGCAGCATGGGCACCGACGCCGAGAAGGACGGGCAGCCGGTCTGGGCGGCGGCCAACGA
>Ga0138256_10007230_pt1 | contig 11730 bp, 7 predicted proteins | sample KNB2016incub_MG_FD_105486 | JGI IMG/M metagenome (GOLD analysis project Ga0138256, IMG submission 105486) | Active sludge microbial communities from wastewater in Klosterneuburg, Austria - KNB2014incub_MG | ecosystem: Engineered > WWTP > Activated sludge > Unclassified | place: Austria...
CATAGGAAAACCTTCAGCATCAAAGATCCTGACCGTAGCCAGATATCCGGGTTTATCCATTTTATAATTCAGCAAAATAAAATCATCCAGATTGTCGCCATCGGGAGTAAATGTTTTTTTATCAGGAATCACTCCAAACTCATCCGGAAAATTGTCAGGACTGGCAAAATTTGAATTTTTGTACCCAGGTGTGCCGTGATTAACCTGAGCCGCAGCAGAATGCCAATTGTTCTTATCATTTGTCTGAGTTGAAAAATTGATCCTTTCCAGACTTACACCTTTCGTCTCATCTATAAGTTGAAAATGGTAAGATTCCGCATAATCAAATGAGTCAATTGTAATCTGCTGCTTATCGATAGTGGATATAATAGTAAAATTGGCAGCATCTACATTAAAAGATGGTAAAGTCGCTGTTATAAAATTCGCATTTACAGGTGTTTTATACGTTGATTTCAAAAACTCCGTATTTCTGGATATAGCAACATATGTGTCAGGCAGGAGAATAAAATCAGTCAAAATTGTTCTGCTTTCATTTTTTTGACCATTTTTTATAATCAGACTATCCATCTTCAGAAATTTGTCTGAAATATTGTACAATTCAATAAAGTCATCTCCCCCGGAATACGGATCGCTGAGTACTTCAGATATGACCAGATCGCCCTTTTTGGGCTTTATTGTCAAAACAAAAGATACGACCGATTTTTTCTTATTATTACTTTTATCTTTGACACCATCTACAGTCAAAGTATAAAATATCCCACTCCGTATCCTGTTGGAATTGTATTTCAAAATAACTTCGTTGGGTGCATTTGCAAAGTATAACGCCATTTCCGGGGTTCCCAGTCCATTATCTGCACTATAAGATGCAATATTTTTGGCAGAAAGCTCTTCGATACTTTCAGTAAATACCACCTTAATCGTAGAGTCATCAATTACAGTAGTTGAAACTATACCCGGAGCAATAGTATCTTTTTCTATAGTTTTGATGTGGATATCATCATAAAAAAATTTATCTGTACGGGTAGCACTATATTTACAATACAGGCCAAAATACATTGAATCCTGCAGCATAAATTTCGGATCAGAAAACTCCAGATCTTCCTCATACAATATTTTACCTGTATAATCTGTTGCCATCAGCCATAATCCATCTCTGTATATCTTGCATTGGATTCTTCCGTCGGCAGGATCAGCACTTATACCGCCCATCTTTCCCGAGGCCATTAGTACAGGAGCACCTTTTTCAAGTTTCCATACCTGAATGGCGTCGTTTGAGCCGTTTTCCCCTAGCTTAAGATAGTACCCGGTTGCAAAGGATTCATTTATATTATCTGTAAATATGTAAATTTTTCCAAAATTATCATTGGAAGGAGCAAACTGAAGATTGAAAAATAAATCCACTTGTATGCTGTCCGGAGGTATCTTGTATTTGGTAAATATTTGAGATTCTCCGGCCACTGATGCATTGAGTTGCAGTTGGCCTTCAGTATTTATTTTAAAGTTTTCGATATTCCCTTCCCACTTTACTTCGCCAATATTACCATTATTAAAGTCGAGCTTTAGCTGTGCATCCACATTTATAATTGCTATAAATAAGAGCATTATATAAAAATATCTTCTGACTGATAAGCCAATAGTATTGAATGAAAGTATATCTTTGCGTTTCATTATAAATAAAGGTGTTTCGTATCAGATTTTTTCTAAATTTTCGTTATATACAGAGCTGATATGGTTTAAATCTGCTCACAAAAAAGCAAATATAGAAATAAAGCTTTGAAAATATTTTTAAAGGGACAATAAGATTTATTTTTTTATGAAAGTAGCATTGGTTGGAGCAACCGGACTGGTAGGAAGGGTAATGAATGAAGTACTGGAAGAATTTGATTTTCCTATCACAGAGTACATACCTGTAGCTTCCAGCAGATCAGTCGGAAAAATGGTGTCTTACAAAGGTAAGGAATACCCCATCGTTAGTATGGAAGATGCTGTAAATATGGTGCCGGATATTGCTATTTTTTCTGCTGGTGGAAGTACATCATTGGAATGGGCACCGAAATTTGCTGAAAAAGGTACGGTTGTTATTGACAATTCAAGTGCCTGGAGAATGGATCCTGCCAAAAAACTTGTAGTGCCGGAAATTAATGCTGGTGAACTGACCAAAGCAGACAAAATCATTGCAAATCCCAATTGCTCTACTATACAAATGGTAGTAGCATTGGCACCTCTACATAAAAAATATGGCATTAAACGATTGGTTATCTCTACTTATCAGTCTTTTACTGGTACAGGCGCCAAAGCCGTAGATCAATATGAAGCTGAGAAAGCAGGCAAACATCAAGAAAAATCTGAAATGGCATACCACTACCAGATATTCGAAAACGCTATTCCTCAATGTGACGTATTCCTCGACAACAGATATACCAAGGAGGAAATGAAGCTTGTACACGAAACAAAAAAAATACTTGGAGACGATAGTATTAAAATAACAGCCACCGCAGTCAGAATTCCTGTTAATGGAGGACATTCAGAGTCTGTCAATGTGGAATTTAATCATCCATTTGAGCTGGATGATGTCACTAAATTACTCAATGATGCTGATGGTGTAACTGTATTGGATGATATTGATAATTTTAAATATCCCATGCCGTTGTATGCAAAAAATAAAAATGATGTATTTGTAGGTCGTATCAGAAGAGATGACTCGGTAGATAATGGTTTGAATATGTGGATAGTAGCTGACAATCTAAGAAAAGGAGCTGCCACTAATGCTGTCCAGATTGCAGAATATCTGGTGAAACACAATTTAGTATAAACGTTTGGTTAAGTTTGATTTTATTACATAATGAATTTTTGAATTTTTAATTACACAGTATTATGAGACGCAAATTAGTACTTTGGGGTTCCAATGAAAAAGATGAAAAAATGCTTGTAGCATTGGAACTTCAGGAAAAAGAAAATGTCGTGAATATTTACACATTTCCTGAATCAGTAGCCACAGAAGACTTTTACAAGGCCATGTCTGAAAAATGGAAAGATGATGTAGAAGTGGAATTCCCTTCCGACTTTACTAAAATTGAGAGAAAACTATCCGTTTCAGATAGTCTTCTTCCTGACGAAATAAGAGTGGAAAGACCTGATCTGATCACCAGAGCTCAGGCTGAATGGCATTTTGTCGTGCTATCATCTAAGCTTTACGGTCTGTATAAGTCAGAGCTGGAAGAACTTAAAGACAAAGTCGAATCCCTTAGTGAATACGATAATATTCTCTGGAACGAATTGAGGGAATTCTGGAATAAAGTGCAGACTCAAGTCAATGACAAAAATCTTTTCAGAGAACATGGGGCAGCTTTAAGAGACAAAACAAATCATCTTTTTGAGAAGCTGAAAGAGCTAAAAAAATCCCTGGAAAACGAATTTGAAGTTCAATCCAAAAAATATGTGGAAACTTTTAGTGAAGAATTGGCAGCCATTGAAGAAAAAATTGATAAAGGTTTAGGACTAGGGCCTCTTTTTGAAGATCTTAAGAAGGTTCAGACAAAGATAAAAGATTTCAAATTTACCAAAGATGACAGAAATGACCTTTGGAATAAAATCGATGTTACCTTCAAAAAACTAAAGGAAAAAAGAGGTAACGGAGGACAGGGTCAACAAGGAAATAATGAATTGGCCAGGACAGAAGCAAGATATAAGGGCTTGATCGGTGCGCTTCAAAAAATGCAACAGTCTATCAACTTTGATCAGAAAGATCTGGAATACGAAACAAAAAGAGTTGCCAATAGTGAAGGACAGCTAGAATCACAATTAAGGCAGGCAAAAATAAATATGATTGTAGAGCGTATCAAATCCAAGCAGGAAAAGCTGGATGATATGAATAAAACAAAAACAGAACTTGAAGCAAAAATAGAACGGGAGAAAAAAAGAGCAATAAAGACTGAAAAGTACGAAAAACTCGAAGAAGCAAAAGAAGCCGTGAAACAGAAAATTGCTTCAAATATCACTGAAAATGCAAAAGAACTGGATAAAATGTCAGATAAGCTTGAGAAAGCAGCAAGCGAACTGGCAAAAAAACCAAAAAAGGAAAGCTTCCTGGATAAATTGTCAGATTCCGTAGAGCAATTGGTTGAAGATGTAGTGGATACTGCAAAAGCAGTTGCGGTAGTTGCAGGGGAAAAACTGGAAGAAGTCATGGACAAAGCAGAAGATTTTGCTGAGAAAATGGAAGACAAACTGGAGGATGCAGGAGATGTAGTTAAAAACTTTGCTGAAGAAGCAGGTGAGAAACTGGAAGACACTTTAGAAAAAGCGAAGGTTTATGCTGATAAAGTAGGAGACCAAATGGATGATGCAGGCGACGCTGTAGAAGATTTTGCAGAAAAAGCTGGTGATAAACTGGATGTGGCTTTAGAAAAAGCAGGCGATGTAGTGGATGACATGAAGGATAAAGTGAAAGAAAAGGTAGCATCAATCACTGCAAAAAAAGCTAAAGACGAAGAAGAATAAACCTTCTCCTTTAAAATACTTAAAAAAGCAGGAAGCAAAATGATTTGTTTTCTGCTTTTTTTTTTATCAAACCAAACTATTCCCTTAAGTTAAGGATTAGAATCAAAACCCTTTCCCTTGTTTAAAAGTTTATAAACAGCGGTCATTAAATGTGGCATATAATTATTCTATAAATAAAAAGCGGAGCAGAACTTTCATTCATACCCCGCATAACCCCAAAAAACCAATTGAAAACATATACTTTTTAACCAATGACATAAAATTGGTATGTTATCTTTTTCAAATTCTGTAATTTTGACGTTTCTGATTCTGATTGTCACATTTTTTAAATTAACTTTTTTAATAAAAAATAATAATTTTGAAAGTAAAGTCTAGCTTTTTTTGCTCCAACTGCGGAACTGAATCTCCCAAATGGATTGGCAAATGTTCATCGTGTGGCGAATGGAATACTTATGTAGAAGAGATTATAGATAAAGGTACTCAACAATCAGAAAAAGATAAAGCATGGAAAGATCCAAAAAAAGAAAAACTGGTTCCTAAAAGACTGGACGATGTCAGTGCCCTGAACGCTAGCAGAATTGACACCCATGACAATGAACTGAACAGAGTACTTGGCGGAGGATTGGTTTTTGGTTCAATCATTCTGGTAGGAGGTCAGCCCGGCATCGGGAAGTCAACATTACTTCTGCAACTGGCGCTCAAACAAAATAAAAAAATCCTATATGTGTCAGGTGAAGAAAGTGAAGAACAAATCAAAATGCGCGCCGAACGAATAGGACACAAAAATAGTAATTGCTATATATATACCGATGTCAATGTAAGTCAAATATTAAAAGAATCCAATAAACTAGGTCCGGATATTATCATCATTGATTCTGTACAGACATTGATGAGTCCATACATAGACAGTACTCCGGGGAGTATTTCACAGGTTAGGGAATGTACCGGAGAACTACAGAGATATGCAAAAGAAACCAATATTCCCATCTTTATCATCGGTCATATTACCAAAGAAGGTGGTATTGCGGGGCCTAAACTGCTGGAACACATAGTGGATGTAGTGTTGCAGTTTGAAGGAGATCAGCATTATGCTTACCGAATCCTCCGCACCTTAAAAAACAGATTTGGAAGCACTGACGAGATTGGAATATATGCTATGGATATGCATGGGCTGCGTGAGATCACTAATCCTTCGGAATTGCTCATCTCTCCTGATGATGATCATCTCAGCGGTAGTGCCGTAGCAGCATCTGTCGAAGGATTACGTCCATTATTGCTGGAAACTCAGGCATTAGTCAGTCCTGCAATATACGGCACTCCACAGAGATCTGCTACAGGTTTTGATTTGAGAAGATTGTCGATGTTGCTGGCTGTTCTTGAAAAAAGGTGTGGGTTGCCTTTCGGTCAGAACGATGTATTTCTAAATATTGCGGGTGGTATTAAAGTAACGGACCCGTCGATAGATCTGGCAGTCGTTTCTGCCTTGATTTCTTCTCTTCAGGATATTCACATCAGTAAAAAAATATGCTTTGCCGGAGAAGTAGGACTTTCAGGAGAAATCAGGCCGGTAAGCAGAGTGGAACAAAGGATACAAGAAGCAGGCAGACTGGGATTCGAAACCATCTATATATCAAAATACAAGGCTGATCTTTTACCAAAGAAAAATTTTGGTGTGGAGGTTCGGATGCTTTCGAGAGTAGATGACTTGTTGAGGGAAATATTTGCCTAATGACAAAAGATGTTCTAATCGCATTGTCTTTTCAGTATCCTATTGTCATATTTGATGGAGAATGTCATCTTTGTGACCGCTCTGTACAATTTGTACTTAAAAGAGATAAGAATGCAGTTTTCAGATTTTGTACGCTTCAGTATGCAAAAGCAAATGGTCTGATTCAAACCGAGACAGACAGCGTGATACTGATAGATAAAAACACCAAGTACATCAAAAGTAAGGCCGGTTTAAAAATTTTAAATTATTTGGGTGGTTTCTACCGATTAAAATCTTATGTGTTATCAGTAATACCTACAAATTTGGCTGATGTTATCTATGATTTTATTGCAAAAAACAGGTACAAATGGTTTGGGAAATACGATGAATGCATGATTCCTCAAAAAGGATGGAAAGACAGATTTATTGGGTAATCAACTTTTGAATTTTATATTCTTTTATCCCTGCATGCAGTTAATAATAATGTTGATCAGGTACCTTGAGTTCCTGTGTTTCCACCTCCCTGGCTGTCTCCACCTTGCTTCAGGTCTGTATTTTTAACCTTAGACTTACGTTCTTTGAAATCAACATTACCGAATTTATATCTAAAATTAACCCCAATAGATCTGAATGGAATACTGAAAGATGTTTGTTGCACAAAGGAACTTGTTTCAATATTGGAATTAAAAAATTTGTCTGCATTGAAAGGTTCTATCATAGTGATACCAATACTTGAATTTTTAAACTCCTTCCTCACACCCATTCCATAAATGGTGAAAGCCGGATTGTCACCTTGAATAGTTCTGACCGGTGATCTGAAGAATCCGAAAAAGTCAGCCTTAAAGGTTCCGGAAATCTTGATTTCACCATTCAAAAATATATTGTACTCATAACTGCTCCTGGATGCAGCAACTCCATTAACAATTCCTTTTGCATTGTAAGTGGCAAAGTTTCCACCGGTACGAAGTGTGACCAGATTTACAGTTTTAGTGATAAAAGTATTTATACCTACTGAATTATTGGTACCAATGTTTTTAAAGGTATTGACAGATAATCCATTGTTATCAATATTCAGAATCTGCTCTATGATACCATCTGTATACTTATAAAATACGGAAGAAAAAGTCGTAAATCCTTTGAAAGTAATATTGTAAGCCACTTCTACCTGATGTACTATCTCTGGATCAAGATAAGGATTTCCTTCCGTCCTGTTGACAAAATCACTATTATTATTAAACGGATTTATAAACTGAAGACTTGGTCTCTGAAGTCTTTGACTATAGGCAAGTTTGAGTGTCCTGAAATTTTTGAAAGTCCTGCTAATGGTTAAGTTGGGAAGAAAATTCTCATATCCTATACCACTGAAATTTAATTCTTTGGATTCTGCAAATGCACCGGCAATATCCGTTTTTTCGTATCTCAGACCAGTAATTAGAGAATATTTTTTTGCTAACGTAAAATTCATAGAAGCATATCCGGAATACACATCCTGATCATATTTGAAAGATTCTGTAAGTGGTCGATATCCTGTACTGATATCAAAAATCTGTGTATTATAATCACTTATAATATTTCTTATTACGGCTTTGGTACCTGCTTCTAATTTTACAACTTTTGAAAAAGGGTGTACATAATCGATCTGCAAAGTAGTCTCATGATTGACTCCTGTATTAGTAATATCTGTATTTCTATTCAACAACTCAAGGGTATGAATTTCACTTATTTTTGAATCCTGGTTATTGTTTTGTTTAGAATATTGCACACCAAAAGAAAGTTCCTGCCCCTCACGTTTTTCAAATTTTTTAGTATAATCTGTATTCCAGTCAAAACCACCAAAAAAATTATCCCCAGTATTCATTCTGTCAAACTGGTCATTCAGTCCTATGGAAGGATCAATGAGTAATCCCCTGGTATTGCCATTTAGATCAAAACCGAAACCTCTGAAATTGAATGAACTGTTGATACTATTATATCCGTTGAAATCATAAAAAGCACTGATAGAACCATTGCCTCCAAGTCGAGATGTCTTCTGCGTGCCATTCTGCTCTACTTTTCGCAGTCCCAAGGCAGTCTGATCTTCTCTGAAAAAAGTAGAAATTCCATTGGCGGGAGTTGAGTAAAATACAGCAGCACCCGAGCTAAGCCCAAGTCTTCCTTTACCTACATTCAGATTGGTAAATAAGCTATTCTGACGATTTCCTACGGATGCATTTACACTTCCGGCTACACCTTCGATATTTTGTTTTTTGGTGATAATATTAATGAGCCCTGCACTACCTTCTGCATCATATTTGGCAGAGGGAGAAGTGATGACTTCTACTTGCTTGATCTGGTCAGCTGGAAACATTTTCAGTGCATCAGCCACATTGCTGGCAAACATTCCGCTTGGCTTACCGTTGATAAGTATCCTTACATTCTGAGAACCGCGCAATGATACATTTCCATTGAGATCCACTGAAAGCATGGGTACTTTGCGCAATACATCGGTCGCATCACCACCCGCAATGGAAGCGTCATTTTCAGCATTAAATACCAGCTTATCTGCTTTATTTTCCACTAGTAATTTTTGCTCTTTTATCTCTACAGCGTCCAGAAGATAGCTCGCAGGTACAAGAAATACATTGCCAATATTGATATCCGGATTTTTCAGTGTGGTCTCAACTGCGGCCACTTTTTTCTCATTATATCCTAAAAATGAAAAATATAAATCGTAAGAACCATTGACCACATTTTCAAATTTAAAAAGTCCTGTTTCTTCAGTCAAAACCCCATCCAAAACAATTGAACTGCCTTTTTTCTTTAAAGATATGGTAGCAAAACCCACCACTTCTCTGGTCAGTGAATCAAGTACTTTACCTTCTATTTTACCTTTGATAGTAGGTCCTTTACTACCGCCACCCATAGGAAACTGCGCATTTGCAGAAAAAATAAAAAGTATAAATAGAAAGCTTAAAATGTATTTCACGATAATTGTTTTATAAAATTTGACACTATAATGACAAAAGTAGGGCAATTGTTTATCTCCAGCCAAAAATATAGATGAATAACCCTTTTTAGACTATGAAGATGTTTTTTCTTTCGTTTATATCCTGACTACATAATTATAACTTGTAATGGAATTCCCCTTTTCAACTGTGGACTTTACCTGAGTGGTTACAACGGTATAATTTATTTGCATACCCTGATTTGAAGGGAGTGACTGTGAATGTATAGGGTTAGTAGTCTGAACCTTTGTCTCGTGAATATGAAAGTGAATCCTGATATTTTTATGAAAGGTAACTTTAAGGTGCCTTGGTGTTTTGGGGACAATAAATTTTAGCATTTTTACCACACGTATAGCTTCTTCATTGCATAAGTCATCCAAACCACCAATGATCTTTGTATCTATTACGTCTCCTTTATGATTGATATCGTAGCGAATATGTACATCTCCTTCGACTTTATTTGCCTGAGATAATGCTGGATATCTCAAATGCATATTAATAAATTCTCTTAAGGCCTGATCTCCGCCTTTATAATACGGCTGCTTTATAAAACTGTCTTCTCTCCGCTCTTTTTTCATTCATTAATATATTTTGATCATATTATAAAAGGATATTTTGAGGCAGATTGTTTTATTCTTCGTATGTAAAACTATTATTTTAATTACTTTTGTCATAAACCTACTGCACAGAAATTTTCATTTAGTCATCAACAATGTTTTAAATGACAATAAAAGCTCAGGTACTTTTTTTTACAAAGTCGCAAATTTTAATAATATGTACAAAAATATCTTTATAGTTGGTTTTATGTTTTTCCAAATGCTCTTGTCAGTTTACAACAAAAAAAATGAACCTGCATCTACACATATAAATACTGTAAATGACTTATCCGACAAAGATACAACGCAACAGATTTTTTGGAAAGAGCTGACCCTTCTGTGTGGAAAATCATTTGAAGGCAGCATCATAGCAGGACCTGCCAACGACACTACCTTTGCCGGTAAAAAACTGATCATGCATGTGCGTAAATGTACTGAAAATGAGATTAAAATACCATTTTTTGTTGGTAATGACAGTTCAAGAACATGGGTATTGACACGAACTGACAATGGCATTCAACTCAAACACGACCATAGGCACAAGGATGGTTCACCTGATAAAGTCACCAAGTACGGCGGTCACACATCCAATTTTGGTAGTAAAATAAGGCAGATATTTCCTGCTGATCAGGAGACGGCCGAAATGCTTCCCGCAGCCATAGGAAATGTCTGGTGGATAGATATACATCCGGGTGAGAGTTATATTTACAATCTCCGCAGAGTGAATACTGACCGGCTTTTCAGTGTGAGGTTTGATCTTAAAAAACCTGTTGAAAATCCTGGTCCGCCATGGGGATGGAAAGATTAGCCCTTATATGAGACCCGATATATCACATCCGCATAATCATCTGAGATCAATAGCGAACCATCTGGAAGTAGTTCCATATCAACGGGTCTGCCCCACACGTCATCATTTTTAGGATTGAGCCAACCTGTTATAAATGGTTTGGTTTCTTTGATGCTGCCATCCGGATTCAGCACGGCGAGCATGATATCATATCCGCTCTTCTTACTTCTGTTCCAGGAGCCATGTCTGGCAATAAAGATTTGATTTTTATATTCTGCGGGAAACATATTTCCAGTATAAAAAGTCATCCCCAAAGGGGCAGTATGCGGACCCATTTTCGCTGCAGGGGGAGTAAATTCATCACATTTTCTGGTTTTGCCGAATTCAGGATCAGGTACATCACCCTGATGACAATATGGATATCCAAAATGCATTTTTTCTTTTGGTGCATAATTTAATTCACATTCCGGTACATCATCACCCATCAGATCCCGACCATTGTCCGTAAAATACAACTCTTTTGTATCAGGATGCCAGTCAAAACCGACCGTATTCCTTATTCCGGACTGGACTATTTCAAAGCCGGAACCATCAGCATTAATGCGGGTGAGCGACGCATAAACCGGATCTTTGGACTCGCAGATATTGCATGGAGCGCCTACCGGAACATATAATTTACCATCGGGCCCAAAAGCAATATATTTCCAGCCATGGTGAGTTTCCGTCGGGTATTTGTCATAAACTACTGAGGGTGTTCCGGGATTTTCCAGTTTAGATTCCACATTTTCTATCTTCAGAATTCGGTTTACTTCAGCGATATACAGATTTCCGTCTTTAAATGCCACACCATTGGGCATATTTCCACCCTTTAGCAGAATGTACTTTTTATCTATTTTGTTGTCACCATCCATATCCTTGAGTGCGTATACATTTCCTTCAGATCTCGTGCTGACAAAAAGCGTTCCGCCCTGAGAGTAACACATAGATCTGGCATTGACCACACTATCGGCATAAATGGAGATAGTAAATCCATCCGGCAATGAAAGACTGTCCAATGGTAAATTTCCTTTATAGTCTTTTTCAAGCAAACTTATCGGTGGATTTACTCCAAATTTATATTTAGCTACAAGCAGCACTATAATCAGCACGGCTAAA
>Ga0138256_10007231_pt1 | contig 11728 bp, 11 predicted proteins | sample KNB2016incub_MG_FD_105486 | JGI IMG/M metagenome (GOLD analysis project Ga0138256, IMG submission 105486) | Active sludge microbial communities from wastewater in Klosterneuburg, Austria - KNB2014incub_MG | ecosystem: Engineered > WWTP > Activated sludge > Unclassified | place: Austria...
CATGGAGGAGATCCTCGTCGCCAAGCTGATCGCCACGTCGGCGAAGCAGATCTTCATGTTCCTCGTCATCCTCGCGGTCGTGAGCGCGGCGATCGTCGCCTTCATCATCTACACGATGACGCTGAACAAGGTGCGCGAGATCGCGGTGCTGAAGCTGATCGGCGCCCGCAACCGCACCATCGCGGCGATGATCCTGCAGCAGGCGCTGGGCCTGGGCGCGATCGGCTTCATCGTCGGCAGGACCGCGGCGGGGCTCTGGGCGCCGTTCTTCCCCAAGTTCGTGCTGCTGCTCCCCGGCGACGCGGTGCGCGGCGCGCTGCTGGTGCTGGCGATCTGCTCGCTGGCCAGCATCGTCGCGATCCGCGCGGCGCTGCGCGTCGACCCGGCGGCGGCGATCGGGGGCTAGGTGCATCCGGCGATCGAGATCACCGGGCTCACCAAGCGCTACGGCGTGGGCGACGCGGCGGTGGACGCGCTCAAGGGCGTGGACATGGTCATCCAGCCCGGCGAGGTCGTCGGGCTCATCGGCCCCAGCGGCTCCGGCAAGAGCACGCTGCTCAAGTGCCTCGGCGCCGTGATCGAGCCCACGGCGGGCCGGATGGCGCTGGCCGGCGAGACGATCTACGACGACGGCTGGAAGGTCGCCGACCTGCGGGCGCTGCGCCGGGACCGCATCGGCTTCGTATTCCAGGCGCCGTACCTCATCCCGTTCCTCGATGTCACCGACAACGTCGCGCTGCTGCCGATGCTCGCCGGCATGGCCAACGCGAAGGCGCGCGAGCAGGCGCGGGCGATGCTGGCTGCGCTCGATGTCGGCCATCGCGCGCAGGCGCAGGTGGCGCAGCTTTCGGGCGGCGAGCAGCAGCGCGTGTCGATCGCGCGGGCGCTGGTCAACCAGGCGCCGATCATCCTCGCGGACGAGCCGACGGCGCCGCTCGACAGCGAGCGGGCGATGACCGTGATCCGCATCCTGAACGAGATGGCGCAGCGATTCCAGGCGGCCATCATCGTCGTCACCCACGACGAGAAGATCATCCCGACGTTCAGGCGGATCTACCACATCCGGGATGGCCGGACCTACGAGGAAGCGGGCGAGGGGCGTGCCCCCTGAGGCTGGGTGCGCGCGGCAGCCGCGTTCGCCGCCGCCTGCCTAGCGCTCCACGGGAAGTCCCGCCGCGCGCCACTCCGGAAAGCCGTCCTCGAGCCTGCGCGCCTTGATGCCGCGCTCGCGCAGGGTGCGCACCGCGTCGAACGACATCAGGCAGTACGGACCGCGGCAGTACGCGACCACCTCCTTGCGCTTCGGGAGCTTCGCCAGGCGCGACTCGAGCTGGTCGATGGGCACGTTGATCGCGCCGGGCACGTGGCCGGCGGCGTACTCCTCGGGGGGGCGCACGTCGATCACGACGACCAGGCCCTTGGCGACCCGGTCCAGGAGCTCCGCCGGGGGCACGGGCTCCATCTCGTCCTTGTGTCGAAGCCAGGTGCGCACGAGCTTCTCGACCTCCGCGACCCGGTTCTCGGCCACGTGGTGCAGCGCCGAGTAGAGCGCCACGACGTCGTCGCCGGCGAGGCCGTAGTAGACCCGCAGCCCTTCCTTGCGGGCGTGCACGAGGCCGGCCGCGCGCAGGGCCTGCAGGTGCTTGGAGCAGTTGGCCATCGACAGCCCCGTCATGGTCGCGAGCGTCTCCACGCTGCGCTCCCCCTGCGCCACGTACTCCAGCAGTGCCAGGCGCGATTCGCTCGCGAGCGCTGCGGCCACCCGGGCGATGTGCTGGTACAGGGTCGACTTCATGGCTTCGCTTGACTTGGCGGTTTTCGGCATATAGTCTACTATTCAACTGATTAGTTGAACAAGGGGGCGTCGGTGCCTCCATGGTAACGGAGGCGAGGCCATGCAATCGACGGGGATCGGGGACTGGGAACTGCTGGTGCGCCTGGGCGCGTTCGTCGGCGTGCTCGCGGCGATGGCCGCCTGGGAAGTGCGGGCGCCCCGGCGGGCGCGCCTGCTTGCGCGGCGCGTGCGCTGGCCGGGAAACCTGGGGCTCGTGGCCCTGAACGTGCTGGTGGCGCGTCTCGCCTTCCCCGTGGCGGCCGTCGGCTTCGCCGCCATCGCGGCCGAGCGGGGCTGGGGGCTCCTCAACGCCTTCGACATCCCGCCCTGGCTTGCCTTCGGCCTCTCGCTCCTGGCGCTGGACGTGGCGATCTACCTGCAGCACGTGATGTTCCATGCCGTGCCCGTCCTCTGGCGCCTGCACCGGGTCCACCACGCGGATCCGGACTGCGACGTGACGACCGGCGCGCGCTTCCATCCGGTCGAGATCGTGCTGTCGATGCTGGTCAAGCTCGCCGCCATCGCCGTGATCGGCGCGCCGGCCGCCGCCGTACTCGCCTTCGAGGTGCTCCTCAATGCCTGCGCCATGTTCAACCACGGGAACGTGGCGATACCCCGGGCGGTGGACCGGGCGCTCAGGCGGGTGATCGTGACGCCCGACATGCACCGGATCCATCACTCGATGGCGATGGCGGAGACGAACAGCAACTACGGCTTCAACCTGGCCTGGTGGGACCGGCTCTTCGGCACCTACCGCGCCGAGGCGAGCCTGCCGCAGGAGCGGATGCGTATCGGCGTGGAGCACCTCACGGGAGACGACCGCGCGGTATCGCTCGCCGGCATGCTGGCGATTCCCTTCGCGCCCGATTTCGTGCAACCCACAGACCAGGGAGAACTGACGTGAGCTCGACGCTGTTCATCATCAACGACGCCCCCTACGGCAACGAACGCGCCTACAACGCGCTGCGCCTGGCGGGCGCGCTCTCCGGAAAGGAGGGCGAGCAGGTGCGCGTCTTCCTCATGGCCGACGCGGTCGGCTGCGCCAAGGCCGGCCAGAAGGTGCCCGAGGGCTACTACAACGTCCAGATCATGCTCGGCAAGGTGCTGCGCAAGGGGGAGGTGGGCCTTTGCGGCACCTGCATGGACGCCCGCGGCATGGCGGAAACCGAATGCACCGAGGGCGCGAAGCGGGGAACGATGGCCCAGCTCGCCGAATGGACGATGCAGGCCGACAAGGTCCTGGTCTTCTAGCCCTGCCCTGGAACGCGGGAGTCGCGTAGTCTCCACGACATGATTCCCGAGCTCGGCATCATCGAAGGCTATTTCGGAGCGCCGTGGGCCCATGCCGAGCGAAAGCAGGTGGTGGCCCGGGCGAGGCAGCTCGGCTATGGGTTCTTCCACTACGCGCCGAAGGCGGATGCCTTCCTCAGGCGGCGGTGGCGCGAGCGCCATCCGGATGCCGCGCAGGCCGAGCTCGCGGAGCTCGCCTCGCACTGCCGGAGCCTCGGCATGCGCTTCGGTGTCGGCCTGAGCCCCTACGAGCTGTATCGCGACTATTCCGGCCCCGCGAAGGCGGACTTCCTGGGCAAGCTGCGCGCGCTGGACGAGATCGGCCTCGACGACCTCGCGATCCTGTTCGACGACACGCGCGGTGACGTGCAGGGCCTCGCCGCGAAGGAGGCGGACATCGTCCACGCGGCGCTCGCCGAGACGCGCGCGACGCGGGTCGTCATGTGCCCGACCTACTACTCGGACGACAGGATGCTGGACGTGCTGTTCGGCGAGCGGCCCGCGGGTTACCTCGAGGACCTCGGCCGCAGGCTCGATCCGCGCGTGGGCGTGTACTGGACGGGGGAGGAGATCTGCTCGCGCGAGTACTCCACCGGCCACCTCGCCCGCGTGGGAGAGATGCTACGCCGCAGGCCGACGCTCTGGGACAACTATCCGGTCAACGACGGGCCGCGCATGTCGCGCTTCCTTCACCTGCGCGCATTCACCGGGCGAGCGACCGCGATCGGCGAGCGCATCGCCGCGCATGCCATCAACCCCGCGCTGCAGCCCCGCCTGACCCTGATTCCGGCCGCGACGCTGGCCGCCAGCTACCGGGAGGGGGCGGGGTACTGCTACATGCGAGCCTTCCGGGAGGCATCGCGGGCGATGGCCGGCCCCGACCTGGCCGCCATGCTTGAGGCCGACCTGCTGGCCCTCCAGGACCTGGGAATCGACCACCTGGGCGCGGATCGCGAGCGGCTGAGGGACCGGTACATGGCCGTGGATCACCCGATGGCCGCCGAGGTGGCGCGCTGGCTGGACGGCGCCTACACGATGGACCGTTGGGAACCGGACATCGGCTAGGACCTTCGCTTCCCCGGAGCGGCGCGGCGCGCCTTCGGGCGGGAGTCCCCGACGCCGAGGGCCGTCCTGATGCGCGCGAGCATCTCGCTCGTGTCCTCGTTCATCTCCTCGGCCGAGCCGAGCACGAACTCGCACTCGCGGATTGCGCGCCGCCGGTCCGCCATTGCGGGCACCAGCCCCGGCAGCGTGGCAAGCGCGAGGACGGGCTCGAACTCGACGATCAGGCCCTGCTCGTGGATGATCCGCGCCCGCGTGGCGGGGCCCAGCGAGGCGAAGGGCTCCTTGGTGGAGAGCAGCTCGTTGGAGCGCTCGAGGCGGTCGCGGCGCACGGACTTGCGCGCGTGCGCCAGCAGGATGAGCATGCGGATCACCGCCACGGCGAAGCCGCCCCGGCCGATGGCGTCGAGCGCGAGGCTCACTTCGTTGAGTTCCCTCAGGTCCGTCCCGGCCACCTCGCTGATCTTGCCGGGCGCACCGGACGCCAGCTCCCGCATCCAGGGCGACGAGTACGTCGCGAAGAAGAACATCTCCGTCGCCGCGTCGCGCAGGTCGCGGCCGAGGTCGAGCCACTGCGTGACGAGCCCGGCGTTCATCTTCTCCAGCCGGTAGAGCGGATTGTCCTTGCCGCCCTTGACCCGGTTGGCGCGGGCCATGTCCGCGATGGCGGGAACCATCGCGAGGAAGGGGTTGCGGTCGCTCAGAAGGGTGCGCTGGAGCCGCAGCGGCTGCGTGTCGGCGAGGATGCGCGCCGTGGCCTCGTTGGACATCGCGCGCACGAAGGGCCGCAGCGTCAGCTCGTAGGCTTCCGCGGCGATGCGGGAGAGCCGGGACACGGCGGCGAACGGCCGCTCGTCGCCGCGCTCGTCGTCGAGGGCGAGGATGTCGTCGATCGTCCTCTCGTGGAACGAGATCGCGTAGCGCCTCTCGAGCCCCTCGCCCTCGACGTCCTCGATCTTCATCTCGTAGAGCCCCGGCGCCATCGCCTCGATGGCCTTCAGCGTCGAGACGATTTCCCTGTGCTCCTTCCGGGCGATCGACGAGGAGACGAAGATGCCCAGGTGCCCGACCTTGTCGTGGATGGTGTAGACGATGCGCTGCCCCCGCGCCTTGATCTCCTGGACGCTGGCGTAGAGGTCGGAGATCCAGTTGAGCGCCTGCGGCGGCGGCGTGATGTTGTCCCCGTGCGAGGCGAACACGATGATGGGCGCGCGGATGTTGCGCAGGTCGATGTGCAGGCGCGGGTCGAGCTGGGCGCCGCCGTGGCCCAGCTGGTTGCCCACGAACAGGTTCTCGACGATCCAGCGGATCTCGGACTCGTTCATGAAGTAGAACCCGGACCACCAGCGCTCGAAGTCCAGGTAGCGCTCGGCCTGGCCCTCGACGTCGGCGAACACGTCGTAGTACTTCTCCCACAGGCTGTTGCCGGGGTTGAGGTTCTCGAAGTTGAGCACCAGGTTGGCGCCGTCGAAGCGGCCGTTGCCGAGGTCGGCCATGAGGAGCGCGGGCGTGACCCCGCCCAGCATGCCGCCGGCGTAGCGCATCGGGTTCTTCCCGCGCGTGCCGGCCCAGTACGACAGGGGCGCGCCGTTCACCACCACGGGGCCCGCCAGGTCCGGGTTGGAGGCGGCGAGCACCATCGCGGCCCAGCCCCCCTGGCAGTTGCCGATGATCACGGGCTTGGGGCTGTGCGGGTGACGGCGGCGCACCTCGCGCACGAAGTTCGCCTCGGCCCGCGTGACGTCGGCCAGCGTCTGGGTCGGCGTCGGCTGCGTGGAGAAGATGCAGAAGTAGACCGGATGCCCGGCGTGCAGCGCGACGCCGACCTCGCTCTCGTTCTTGAACCCGCCGATGCCGGAGCCGTGGCCGGCGCGCGGGTCGACGATGATGTACGGGCGGCCGTCCTGGCGGACCTTGACGCCCTTCGGGGGGTGGATGGCCACGAGCGAGTAGTTCACCGGCCGCTCGAGCGTCATGCCGTCGATGACCACGTCGAAGTCGTAGACGAGCACGGGCGGGCAGCCCTCGGCGGTGTGCTGCACGAAGGTGTTGCCGCGCCGGCGCAGGATGTCCATGAAGATCGCCCAGCGCTGCCAGGTGTCGGCGCAGTAGTTCGCCACGTCCTGGGGCTGCACGCCGCCCAGCTCCTCCCGCAACCTTTCTCCCGCCTCCGCCTGGCGGCGGCCGAGGCTGTCCACTTTCTCCTGCAGGGCCTTCGCGTTGATGCGCGCGGTCGACGCGACGTCGTCGGCGTAGTCGCCCAGCGAGCGGGCGCCGGTGCTGAAGCGCCGGACGGCCCCCTCGTGGTGGAGGACGGCATCGATCCCCGACGAACCCAGCAAGTCCTGGGCCGTGATCGGTCTTACTTCGGCGCTGGCTTGGCGTTTCATGGCAGGCTCCCTCGGGATCTCGTTGGGGGGAAGGGGCGGACGAGGCCGGTCAGGCTCCGACCAGCCGCGCCGTGTGGCGGGCGATCATCCATTCCTCGTTGGTCGGCAGGACGAGCACGCTCACCCGGCTGCCCTGGCGCGTGATCTCGGTTCGGCCGGCGTCGTTGGCCTCGCGGTCCAGGTCGATGCCCAGCCACGCGAGCGCGGCGCAGGCCCGCTCGCGCACCGGCGCCGCGTGCTCGCCGATGCCGGCCGTGAACACGATCGCGTCGAGCCCGCCGAGGACGGCCGCCATGGCGCCCGTCTCGCGCACGAGGCGGTGGCAATAGAGGTCGACGGCCTCGCGCGCCTCGGGCTCCTCGCTCGCCAGGAGCTCGCGCATGTCCTGCGAGATGCCCGAGACGCCCAGCAGCCCCGACTCCTTGTACAGGAGCCGCTCGAGCGCCTTGGCGTCCAGGCCGTGGTTCTGCATGAGGTAGAGGATCACGCCGGGGTCCAGGCTCCCGGTCCGCGTCCCCATCATGAGGCCCTCGACGGCGGAGAAGCCCATCGAGGTCGCGCGGCTCTTCCGGCCCTCCATCGCGCACATCGAGGAGCCGTTGCCCAGGTGCGCCACGATCACCTTGCCGTCGGCCCGCTCGCCGAGGTGCTGCGGCAGCACGTCCGCGATGTACTCGTAGGACAGGCCGTGGAAGCCGTACCGGCGCACGCCCTCCGCGGTGATGCGCCGCGGCAGCGCGAACATCTGCGCCACCGGCAGCTGCGTGCGGTGAAATGCGGTGTCGAAGCAGGCGACCTGCGGCACGCCCTTGAGCGCGGCGGTCATCGCCTCGATGCCCGCGATGTTGTGCGGCTGGTGCAGCGGGGCGAGCGGGCAGAAGGTCCTGAGCGCCTCGATGGTGGCCGCGTCGACCCGGATCGGCTGCGAGTAACGGGCGCCGCCGTGCACGACGCGGTGCCCGACGGCCGTGATGCGCCATCCCGACTCCCTGCCGCGCATCCAGTCCAGGAGGAAGCCCAGGGCGGCGCGGTGGGGCGCCTCGCCCGCCACCGGCAGGTCGATGTCCTCGAGGACGGCGCCGGAGGCGTCCTTGACCCGCAGGTGCGTGCGGGCGCCGATGCCGTCGATCTGGCCGACGAACTCCGGGGACCGGGGGACGGGCGTGCCGTTCCGGAAGAGCGCGAACTTGATCGACGACGAGCCCGCGTTCACGGTGAGGATGGCTTCGCTCATGGGGCCTTCGCCGTCTTGTGGCACGCCATCACCGCGGCCACGGCCGTCGAGGCGGTGCGCGTCTCGGCCGAGTCGGCGCGGCTGGTGAGGACGATGGGGACGCGGGCGCCCAGGACGATGCCGGCGGAGACGGCTTCCGCCAGGTGCTCCAGCTGCTTGGCCAGCATGTTGCCGGCCTCGATGTCGGGCACCAGGAGGATGTCGGCCTGCCCGGCCACCACGGAGCGGATGCCCTTCGTGCGTGCCGCGGCGATCGAGATGGCGTTGTCGAAGGCGAGCGGGCCGTCCAGGAGGCCGCCCTTGATCTGGCCCCGGTCAGCCATCTTGCACAGGCACGCGGCGTCCACCGTGGCCTGCATCTTGGGCGTCACGGTCTCCACCGCGGCGAGGATCGCCACCTTGGGCTCGGGGTTGCCCAGGATGTGCGCGAGGTCGATGGCGTTCTGGACGATGTCCGCCTTGGTCACCAGGTCCGGCACGATGTTCACCGCCGCGTCGGTGATGAACAGCAGCCGCGGGTAGGTGGGGACGTCCATCAGGAACACGTGGCTGATGCGGCGCTCCGTCCGCAGGCCCGTGGCCGAGGCGACGATCTCGCCCATCAGCTCGTCGGTGTGCAGCGAGCCCTTCATCAGCGCGGCGACCTTGCCCTCGCGGGCGAGGGCCACGGCCGTTTGCGCCGCCGCGTGGCTGTGCGGCACGTCGAGGATGGCCGTGTCCGCGAGGTCGAGCTTGCGTTCCTCGGCGACCGCGCGGATCTTCGCCTCCGGCCCGACCAGCGTCGGCACGATGATGTTGCGGTCGCGGGCGAGAAGCGCGCCCCGCAGCGACTCCGCGTCGCACGGGTGGACCACCGCCATCGGGATGGCGGGCAGGCCCTCGGTGATCTTGATCAGGTGCTCGAAGCGCGCTGCCTTCGTCTCGCGCATCGCGAATTCCGGCATCGTCACCTTGGGCAGGCGGATCTTCTCCTGGGGCGCCAGCACCTCCGCCACGCCGCCCAGCACCGCCTCGCCCACCTGGTTGACCACTTTGCAGTCGAAGACGATGTGGTGGTTGTGCGCGAACTTCTGCCGGCAGGTGACGGTGACGGTGAGCGTGTCGCCCACGCGGACGGGCCGCTCGAAGCTGAAGGTCTGGCTCACGTAGACGGCGCCGGGGCCGGGGAACTCCGTGCCCAGCACGTTGGAGACGAGGATGCCGCCCCACATGCCGTGTCCGACCACGTCCCGGAACCTGGACGACTTGGCGTACTCCGGGTCGACGTGCGTCGGGTTGAGGTCCCCGGAGAGGACCGCGAACATCTGGATGTCCTCGTGGCGCAGCGTGCGCACGAGCGTGGCCGAGTCCCCGACGGCGATCTCGTCGAAGGTGAGGTTCTCGATGTATTCCATGGCGGGCCGGTTCGTTGGACGAAAGGGGCATGCCCGGCCGCGCCCTCCGGGCGCCGGCCCGGCCCGACCAGCATGGGACATCTCCATGACAGGCACGTCGGGTATGATCAAAAAGTCAGCAGTTTTTCGCGCCCGCGCGACAGGAAGGCGATGCCTCCGACCCGGAGAAGAAGGACCGCGCGCCCGAAGCCGGTGGGCCTTGCCCTGCAGGGCGGCGGCAGCCACGGCGCCTACGTCTGGGGCATCCTCGATTACTTCCTGGAGGACGGCCGGCTCGACTTCGAGGGCATCTGCGGCACGAGCGCGGGCTCCGTGAACGGGGTGCTGTGCGCCTACGGGCTCCTCGTGGGCGGACGGGAGGGCGCCCGGCAAAAGCTCGACGACTTCTGGCGCGGCGTGGCCGGCATGGGCGCCATCTTCAATCCCGCCGCGCACCTGCCTTTCGAGCAGTACCTGCCCGGGTGGCCGAAGGAGAACCCCATCGCGCTGGAAGGCTTCAAGGCCGTCACGCGCTTGCTCTCGCCCTACCAGTGGAACCCGCTGAACTACAACCCGCTGCGCGAGGCGCTCGAGCGCCACGTGGACTTCGGGCGCCTGCGCCGCAGCAAGGGCACGAAGCTCTTCGTGTCGGCCACCAACGTGCGCACCGGCAAGGGGCGCGTGTTCAAGACGCACGAGGTGAGCGTCGACGTCGTCCTCGCGTCGGCCTGCCTGCCCACCATGTTCCAGGCGGTGCAGATCGACGGCGACCCGTACTGGGACGGCGGCTTCATGGGCAACCCGGTGCTCTACCCCCTCATGTACGGGACGGACACGAGCGACATCATCATCGTCCACATCAATCCCGTCGAGCGGCCCGGGACGCCGCAGCTGCCGCACGAGATCGAGAGCCGCATGCACGAGATCACGTTCAACTCCTCGCTCATCAAGGAGCTGCGGGCCGTGGCCTTCGTGAAGACGCTCCTGGAGAAGGGGTGGATCAAGGACGAGCACCGCGACCGGCTCAAGGACGTGCTCATGCACTCGATCCGCGCCGACGAGGTGCTGCGCGACCTGTCCGCGGCGAGCAAGTTCGACGTGAGCGGCGCGTTCCTCGAGGACCTGCGCGCGCGCGGGCGGGAGACCGCCCGGGCGTGGCTGGAGGCGCACTGGAAGGACGTGGGGAAGCGCTCCTCCGTGGACGTGGCGGCCGAGTTCCTCTGAGGCCGGCGGTTCAGCGGAGGGCGCGCACCACGCGGATCGTCTGCGGATCCTCGGGATCGGGCTCGACGTGGAATCCCAGCTGGCGGGCGAACCTCAGCATCCGGTCGTTGGAGCGCAGCACGATCCCCTCCATCGTGGCGAGGCCGCGGGAGCGCGCGACGTCGATGAGCGCGTGCATCAGGATGCCCGCCAGGCCGGAGCCCTGCCATGCGTCGTCGACCGCGATCGCGAACTCGCCGCTCGTGCCCGCGGGATCGACGACGTAGCGGGCGACGCCGACCTCCAGCTCGTGCCCGTCGCGGTCCACGGTCGCCACCAGCGCCACGTGGCGATCCTGGTCCACGTCGGTCAGGTACTTGAGCTTGGCGGGCGAGAGCTCGCGCAGCGTGAGCATGAAGCGCTTGTAGCGGGCGTCGCTGGACAGGTGCCGCACGAAGTCCGCCTCCATCGGCAGGTCCTCGCGCCGCATCGGCCGCACCCGGACCGTGTCGCCGCCGACCCGGTGGCTCGTGGGTGCCAACGGGGCCGCGACGGGCGCCCCTCGGGACGATGGCGCGCCGCCGGAGTGCGGGCGCCTGGACGACACGTAGGCGACGATGGAATCCACGGTGTCGAGCCGTGCGTAGTCGGACTCCGGGATCTCGATGCCGAACCGCTCGTGCAAGGCGGCGATCACGTTCAGCCAGTCCATCGAATCGAGGTCGACCTGCTCGCGCACGGGCGCGTCGGGCCGGACTGCCTTCATGCCGGCCTCCGGCGCGATCGATTCGATCGCCGCGTTCACGGCAAGGCGGATTTCCTCGGTCTCCATCGCTTCACGGGAATTGCGCAGCCAGGCTTCTGCCCCGATACTTTGCCATACGTCGTCGACATTCATCCTGGAGCGGGCACATGAACACCGCCGTAAACCGGCCGCATCGCCTCGCCGCGATCCTCGCGGCCGCGCTGCTGGCCAGCGGCTGCAGCAAGGTCAGCGCCGAGAACTACGCGAAGCTCAAGGTCGGCATGTCCTACCAGGAGACGACCGCGATACTGGGCAGCCCCGCCGGATGCAGCGACACGGCGGGATTCAGGACCTGCAAGTGGGGCGACGAGAAGGGCAGCATCACCGTGCGCTTCGCGGCGGACAAGGCGGTCCTGCATTCGGCCGAGAACATTCGATGAGTCGCGCGGGTTCCATGCGGGTCCTGCGCGCGCTTTTCCTGCTCGCGCTCCCGGCTGCCTTGGCGAGCGGCACCGCATCGGCCACCGCCGACGGCCCGGACCATTACCGCGTCCAGGCCGTGGCGAAGGGCAGTTTCCTCAACCTGCGCGCCGAGCC
>Ga0138256_10007233_pt1 | contig 11726 bp, 8 predicted proteins | sample KNB2016incub_MG_FD_105486 | JGI IMG/M metagenome (GOLD analysis project Ga0138256, IMG submission 105486) | Active sludge microbial communities from wastewater in Klosterneuburg, Austria - KNB2014incub_MG | ecosystem: Engineered > WWTP > Activated sludge > Unclassified | place: Austria...
GGGCAATGCGTAATGAGGCAGCACAGTGCGAACTGGATGGGCCCCGCATTACCGGGCCGATGACATCGTTGAATATGCTGGGGTAAGTACTCATTATACTTGTTAAGTTACAGGATATTTTACCACAAAGCAAGTTTTTACCACAAAGCATCACAAAGAATGCACAAAGAACACAAAGGGCCTCTGCTAATCTACATGCCTACATCTATGTAAATTATTTTCCAACAAAAATATACCCGAAATGAAACACTGGGTTTAAATAATCTTTTTGCAATTAGTGAAAAAACTTCGTAGCCTTTGTGGTTATTCTACAAATTATCCTTCCAGAATTTTTCCATGCTCCGCCGCATATGCAGGGTGGTGTTTTTTCCCTGGCTAATGCCGTGGTCACGCATGGGGTACGACAACATGGTAAACAGTTTGTTGTTTTTAACCAGTTCATTCACCAGCATTTCAAAATTCTGGTAATGTACATTGTCGTCGCCTGTACCATGAATGATCATAAGATTACCCTGTAATTTACCGGCATGGGTTAAGGGTGAACCATCACGGTAGCCTGCAACATTATCATTAGGTAAACCCATGTAGCGTTCCTGGTAAATATTGTCATATAATGTTTGTAAGGCAACAAAGGAAACAGCAATGCTCGTTTTATAAACATCGGCATGACGGAACATACAATGTAAGCTCATTTGCCCACCACCACTCCAGCCCCATATACCGATTCGTTTTTCATCCACAAAAGAATAAGTTGCACCAATCTTTTTAGCAGCTTTTGCCTGGTCATCAGCAGCCATTAAACCTATCTGGCGGTAAATACTTTTTCTGAAATCGCGGCCCCGGGGTACACGGGTACCACGGTTATCGATGCTTACAACAATATAATCCAGTTGATTGCTGAGATATTGATGCCAAAGATTATCACCAGTGCCCCAGTTATCCTGAACGGTAGAACCGGCGGGCTCTCCATACACATGAATCAACAGCGGGTATTTTTTCTGCGGATCAAAATTGATGGGCTTTATCATCCATGCATCCAATACCACATCGCCAATATCTACCTTAAAAAATTCTTTGCTGCGCAAACCCAACTCGGCCATTTTTGTTTTCAGGGCAGCATTGTCTTCCAGCAGTTTTATTTCCTGGTGTGTATTCAAATTGATTAAAGAGATACGCCTTGGAGTGTTGGCATTTTCAAAACTGTGTATGGCAAATTTAGCATCGGCCGATATCTGGTAACTGTGTTGCCCGGGCATACCGGAAGGTGAAACCTTTTCTGCTTCTCCATTTCCATCCAGCCTGCTGCGATACAGATAACGCTGTGTAAAATTATCCGGCGAAGCAATATAATATACATAGCCGCCGGCCGGGTCAATACAGTTGATGTTCACCACATCAAAATTTCCGTTGGTGATGAGTTTCATTTCTTTTCCGTCACGGGAAACTTTATACAAATGCAGCCAGCCATCTTTTTCGCTGGTCCATGTAAATGATTTTGTATTATCCAGCCAAACAATGTTATCATGTATATCTAAAAAGGCCTCGTCTTTATCTGTTAAAATATTTTTTAGCGACATGGTTTTTGTATTGCCCACCCAAACGGTGTTGGTGTTTTGCAGGCGGTTCAGTTGCTGAATCATCACTTCATCAGAACCGGGTATATACTCCATCCGTGCTAAATAATTATTGCGGGGGTCGCCGGGTACTGCAAACCATTTTGTGTTTCCGCCTGCGGCGGAGATGACACCCACTTTAACGGCAGAGTTTGCCGTGCCTACTTTTGGATAAGGCAATGGAATGGGCACCGAATAATTGGAATCAACATTGTTGATCATGTAAAAAGTACCAACGCCTTTGGTATCTGATTGCCAGTAAGCAATATTTTTTCCATCGGGGCTCCAGCGAAACCCATCCCGGTCATCGAGCTCTTCCTCGTATACCCAGTCAAATGTGCCGTTGATGATATTACTACCGCCATCCTTAGTAAGTTGGGTTGTTTTTCCGCTGGCTATATCTTCCACATAAATATTCAGTTTGCTTACATAAGCCACCCTTGCGCCATCCGGCGAAAATTTAGCAAACATGAGTGTGGCTTCTTCAAGCCCTTTGCCCAGTTGTGTGAGTTTGCCATTTGCAAGATTCAGCACCCAATAATCGCCTCTTGAATTCTGCCGCCACACTTTACGGGTATTGGTAAAGACCAATAGTTTGCTGTTATCATCACTCCAGATATAATTGGCGATGGACAGCGGCTTGTTTGTTCCTGCTGGTATCAGCTGTTTGGCATTTACCAGAACATTTCTTGTTCCGCTTTCTGCATTATACACTACAATATCTGTTCCTTTTGCTTCTGCATTGTTCTCCAGTGTAGAATAGCCTTTGTTGTCTTTCATCCACCTTACCTGGCCAATTCCTTTGGCACGGTAAACACCGTTGGTATAAATATCTTCCAAGGTTAATTTTTTAGTTTGGGCAAAACAATCGCTAAAATAAAAAGCAGTGATTATAAATATCAGCCAGAATGAAAGTTTACTGTTCATGTTGTAGATTTTGTTCATGATATAAAATTATTGCTATGTTGTCATGCTTTACCTTCATCATTCTATCTATACATTCCCTGCCTGGGGAATGTAACCTTTTTTAATTTTATTAAGATTTAACCTGATTCAGGTAATACATGGTAAGTTCTTTCATTTCCAAATACATTAGCAAAAACGCAGCTAAAGATTACTGATTTTGTTTTGCAGAAATACATGTTTTAAATAAAAAGAATAAAAAACATAATATAGTCAAACCGCTTCCTGCTATTTAATTGTGTTGAAAGTTAATTATAAAATTTGTTATTCTTTTTAAGTACTTTGAATTAAATAATACATATATACCGGTAATATAAGGATGAATTATTTTCACAGTATCCCAAAACCTAAACTAAGAACAACATGATACCATTCGTCTGGATTTCACTTGCCGGTTTAACTATCTGGTATAGTATTGTTTTAACTAACGATTTTTTAAAACAAAAAAAGAACCTTGAACCTGTGAGTTGGGTTAAGGCTGGCCTGATTGGGTTTGTAGTTAATTTTTTTGATGTTTTAGGCATTGGTGCTTTTGCACCTCAAACTGCCTTATTAAAATTCACCAAACAAACAGAAGACCGGGTTCTGCCAGGAACCCTCAATGTTGCCAATACACTTCCTGTTTTAATCCAGGCCATTATTTTTATTACGGTTATTGAGGTTGAGCCTGTCACGCTGATACTGATGCTTCTTGCTGCAGCAGCCGGTGCTGTATTGGGCGCAGGCATTGTTTCAAAATTATCTGAAAAGAAGATCCGTTTAACCATGGGAATCGCCCTGTTCATTACGGCGGGTTTTATGTTTGCCGGTAAAATGAACTGGATACAGGGTGGCGGAACTGATATTGGTTTGCATAACGTGAAGCTTGCCATTGCTGTTTTTGTTAATTTTATTTTAGGTGCATTGATGACTGCGGGTATAGGACTTTATGCTCCCTGCATGGCTTTAGTTTTCGCATTGGGCCTATCGCCACTCGTAGCCTTTCCAATTATGATGGGTTCCTGTGCTTTTTTAATGCCGCCGGCTTCTGTTAAATTTATAAAAGAAGGAGCCTATAACTGCAAAGCCGCTGTGGCCATGGCAATACCGGGCATGGTAGCCGTTTTGATTGCTGCGTTGATCGTTAAGTCATTGCCATTGGATACGCTGCGCTGGATAGTGATCATCGTTATCCTTTATACTTCTGCCGTGATGTTGCGGGCAGCATTTTCAGGTAAGAATAACTGACACTATCAGGTTTTATAAAAGAATATGTCGATCTTATCCGGGAAAACTCGATCAGCTAACAAGATAAACGGCTCCTTTCACCGTGTTAAACTCTATCAATCCGTTTGCAAGTTTATTAAATGCAACTTTTTTGCCATTGCTGCTGATCTTCATGCCCGGTTTAAATTCAATCCTGCAAACCTCACCTGCTTTGGATAAGATGTTCAGTTTTGTTACTGTTTTATTTTGCCAGGCAAAGTCCAGTTCAAAACCACCCCGGGCACACAGGCCTTTGAATTCGCCTTCGCTCCATTCGTCGGGTAATGCAGGCAATAATTTTATAAACCCATCGTGCGATTGCATCAGCATTTCGGTAACCGCCGCCGTTACCCCAAAGTTGCCATCTACCTGTAAAGACCTGCCGCAGAGTGCAAACATCGAAGTACAACTCTGCTCTTTCAAGTAACCCTTATAGATTTTATTAGACCGGTTGCCATCTCCCAGTCTTGCCCACAAAGCCATTTTCCATGCTCTTGAAAAACCGGTAGATGCATCACCCCTTTCTTCCAACACTTTTTTATACGATTCAATCAATGCAGGCGTTCTTTTTTCGTACAACACTTTGCCGGGGTATAAACCATACATGTGTGAAAAGTGCCGGTGGTTTTTTTCCAGCGATTTCCAGTCATCGGCCCATTCCTGCAGGGATCCGTCTTTACCAATTTGCGGAGGCACCAGTTTTTCCCGGGCAGCTTTAACCTGTTGAACAAATACATCTTCTTTACCTAAAACTTTTGCAGCCTCTAAATAATAACCAAATAGGTCGTACAAAATTTGCATATCAATAGAAGAACCTGCACATATGGTTGTGCCTTCACGAAACCCTCCTGTTACTTCATCAAAGTAGGGTTTGTTTCCGCCGCCATCCGGAAAATTTTCCGGAGATGTAGAGGGATTGGTGACCAGCCATTTTCCGTTGGGATGCGGTACTAAAAAATCCATAAAGAACTGAACCGAGCCTTCTATCAACGGATAGGTCTCTTTCAAAAATTCCTTATCCATCGTGTATTGATAATGCTCCCATATATGTGTGCAAAGCCAGGCGCCGCCTACGGTAAATGTTCCCCAGGTGGGCCCATCCATAGGAGCAGCAACCCGCCATATATCTGTATTCTGATGAAACACCCACCCCCTGGCGCCATAATGTTCACGGGCAACCTGTGTGCCCTGATCGGTTAATTCCCTGATCATTCTTACCAATGGTTCGGCACATTCAGAAAGGTTACCGCTTTCTACGGGCCAGTAATTCATTTCGGTATTGATGTTGGTAGTATATTTCGAGTCCCAGGAAGGATTCATATTATCGTTCCAGATACCCTGCAGGTTGGCAGGTTCTGTTCCCGGTCTTGAAGAACCTATCATCAGGTATCTTCCAAACTGGTAACTCAACGCCGCCATAGAAGGATCGGGTTCGGTCTGAATTTTTTTAACCCGTTCCGATGTTGGTAAAAAAGAATTTTTGGTATTGGATAATTGCAACGATACACGATTGAAATATTTTTTATGATCTGCAATGGCTGCTGTAAGAATGCTGCTGTAATTTTTATTTTCAATGGCTTGCAAATAATTGGTTACTCTTTGATGCTGATCGGCACTTACATCTTTGTAATTCACAAAATTGGTGGCTGCTGCAAAATACAGAGTTACCGAATTAGCATTTTCTATGATGAGGTTCACATCATCCGTTTTCATCGTACCACCTTCGGGTACTGCTTTTATTCTTGCCTCGTACCTCATTTTTCCTTCTACACTCATATAATCGGCCGATTTACCGGTGAGTATCAATCCGTCATTGCCATATGGATCCATCCTGAAATAATCAGTAGCATAATTGGAATGTACCTGGTTTCTTTCTCCACGCAGGTTGGCAGTAAAGGAAATGCTGTTGAGTTTATCGGCCGTAATGCGAACAACGATCACCTGGTCGGGTGCTGATGAAAAAACTTTCCGTTGATAGATGATGCCATTTGATTTATACGAAACACCCGAAATGCCCGTTTCCAGGTCAAGCCATCGTTTATAGTCCGTAACACTGTCCTGGTTTTTAAAAAACAAATGCAGGTTTGCCAGGCATTGGTATTTCATCTGTTCCACAGGGTAACCCATTAAATGGCGGCCGAATAAATTATGTGCAGCCAGGTATTTTTCTTCAAAAACCTTTTTTTGTATTTCGGGCAACACTTTGTAACCGCCATTTACAACAGTTGAGTATGGTCCGCCAGACCAGTAGGTTTCTTCATTTAACTGAATACGCTCTTCCCCATTCTTTCCAAAAACCATGGCGCCCAGCCGGCCATTGCCCACTGGCAGTGCTTCGTCCCATTTTTTTGCCGGAGAATCATACCACAATAAAGTTGTCGGGTTAAAAGCTTTTGTACTTATCTTAACAGGGGTTTCTGTTTGCTGAGCCTGAATAATTGAAGAATAAAAGAGTGCAATGATAATTAAAGAGTGAGTGGAATATTTCATAAATGAATGTTTATTAAAGAAAGAATAAATGGGTGAATTAGGAACCATAGGGGTTTTCTGTTATGAAGTTAATTTTTTTATTCAGAATCCAAAACCAAAAAATTATGTTTGTCAGGCAGGACGGCATTAATTTTTTTATAACTCTCAGCTATATTTTTGTATTTAGATGAACACAAGATATTTTTCGAAAGATGAGGCTCTTCAAAAAGCAAAACAGTACTGTGCATACCAGGAACGCTGCCACAGCGAAGTAAAAGAAAAATTATACAGCTACGGATTACACAGGAAAGATGTCGATGAACTATTGTCAGGCCTGATTGAAGAGAATTACCTTAACGAAGAAAGGTTTGCCATCCAATATGCCGGCGGAAAGTTCAGGATAAAACATTGGGGCAGGGTAAAAATAAAGTATGCACTCAAGCAAAAACAAGTGAGTGAATATTGTATCAAAAAGGCGCTGGCATCCATTCCGGTAAATGACTACAGGAAAGCACTACGAAAGTTATTTGAGCAAAAGTTACAGGCATTAAAAGGAGAGAAAAATATATTTATTAAAAAAAGAAAACTGCAGGACCATTTAATACAGAAAGGATTTGAAACGGCACTGGTGAGTGAACTTATTTCACAGGTTTAGGAATAAGGCTCGTCATTTTTCCGTTGGCTATTCTTAAATGATACCTGAGCGACCGCCATTTATTTTTTGCCGTATCCATATCGCAGACCAGGTCTTTCCGCTGATATTGTTTGGGATCAAAAACATTACCCGATCTTTTTTCATTAACCCCCAACTGATCAAGGCAAACATAGCAGCGGCTGAAGATACCGATGGAAATGATTCCCAGAAACTGTTTTACATTCCTTTTGGGATAACCCGACCTGTTTGCTGCTTCGATGCCAATGCGAAGAAGAGCGGAATACAGAAAACGGAGCTGTTTTATTTTTGTTGCCGTTGTAACCAATGTACTTATCCCGTTCTTATGGTCTTTGTACACATCAAAAATATCATTGCTCAATTGCATGAGCCCGCCCAGGGCATACAACATTTTTTCTTCTCCTTTTTTCATAGGGTGCTCAAAAGCGGTTCGGTAATAAAGCAATGATTCGGCACCCTTACGAATGGTAATATCTTTGAGTACCTCGTTTGACAATTGCAGCTTTGATTGTTGCTTGCTCAGGAGCTGTGCATGAAATACCCTCATTATCTGTTGCTGAACCTTCACCCGGTCGGGCGCATTGGCCAATGCAGTTTTATAAAAATGGAGGAAGAGTTTTTCGCTGGCTGTATTACCGTAAAAATGTTCAGGCCTTTCAATAAAATCTTTCAACGCTTCTTCCGATAACCTTTGCTTATCAAAAAAATCATCGCCCAGCCCCGTCATACCTCCCTGGCAGGTGCTGCACAGGCGTTCCTTCACTGTCATTGTTTTTCCCCGAAGTACACAAAAGGCTTCTCCCAGTATGGCAGGAACAGCCAGGCCATAATACCTGGTAATTTTTTTTATATCATTCCCGTCAAGGCTGCCATCACTTGTCTGCTTCGCTTCTTCAAGCAGCGAATCAACATGTTTGCGGAGAAAATCTTTTTGTTTTCTGATGTCCGAAACCACATCAAATGGCAGCAGACTGTTTTGAACGAAACCAGATATACTTTGAATGATGGGCATATTATCTTCCTGATGTTAAGCGCAGTGAAAATAATAAATAAAAGGCGGCGGCGACTGAACCATGTAAAAAACAGACTGCTTTTTTTATTTACCAGCCATTGCATTCAACATTTGGCCGCTCAACATAAATACCACAGGGGAGTTCGGTTATGAACTTGATTCTTTAAATACGCTGACGTTTACAGCGGGCAGAAGGAGCGACAGGCTGGTGAAGAAACGGAAATGTTAGGTAATGGATAAGCCCCCTGTTTATTTCTTTTCATCAAGCGTCCTATCCCTTTCGTCAAACTGATTTCTATGGTATTTAATGCAGTATTTCCTTTGTATTGACAAAGGGAAAACATCCTTATTTCTTAATACAAAAAATTAAAGCCATGAAATCGATCATCAGTAAAGCCACGATGCTGCTTGTAACAACAGCAGCCCTCCTCTCTTTTTCGCCCAATTTTGGCGGAGAGGGTTTTGAAATACTCCTCGACGGGAAAGTTGTGCTGCAGCAATTCGGCAAAGACATTAATAATGTAAAGAACCTGCAGCTCAATGCCAATTCTCCCAACGACAAATTAACTATCAAGTATTACCATTGCGGCCGGGTGGGTAAGAACAGGATCGTAACAATTAAAGACGGCCAGGATAAGCTGTTGAAAGAATGGCGCTTTAGAGATGCTGCTACCCCTGTCTCCGACATGAGTTGCCATGTGAAAGACATCCTGGACCTGCAGAGTAAAAACAACAAGATATTTAAGATATTCTACTCATCCACCGAACTGCCTAATGGCCGTCAGTTGGTATCTGTTGTGATGGATAATAACAGTGTAGTAAAGAAGTAGAACAAATACCGGATGTTGGATACCTGATATGAAAATCAAAAGTTCATGTTTCTGCCATCATCCGGTATTATCTTCCTTTACACATGTCCTTCGGCAAGCATTGCATCTGCCACACGAACAAAGCCGGCTATGTTCGCTCCTTTTACATAATCAATGCTGCCATCCTTATTTTTTCCATACTCGATGCATTGCTCATGAATCTTTTGCATAATAACCCTCAGGCGGCTTTCCACTTCTTCCCTTGTCCAGTACATCCGAATTGAGTTTTGCGACATCTCCAGGCCGGAAGTAGCAACACCACCTGCATTGGTAGCTTTACCCGGGGCATAGAGTACATTATTTTTTTGTAGAATCAAAATAGCTTCAGGTGTAGTTGGCATATTAGCGCCTTCGGCCACCAGTTTGCATCCATTAGCCACCAGTTGCAGTGCATCTTCTTTATCCAGCTCATTCTGGACTGCACAGGGCAATGCCACATCACAGGGTATCTTCCATGGCTTTTCATTTTCGAAATATTTACACCCGAATGTTTCTGCATATTCAGAAATTCGTCCACGCTTTACATTTTTTAATTCCATCAGGTAAGCCAGTTTACCGGCATCAATTCCTTTGGCATCATAAATAAAGCCATTACTGTCAGATGCTGTTATTGGAATACCACCGAATGCCAATGTTTTTTCAATGGCATATTGTGCCACATTACCACTGCCCGATATCATCACTTTTTTCCCTTTGATGGTTTCGTTTTTTTTCTTCAGCATTTCATCTACAAAAAATAAAAGCCCGTAACCAGTAGCCTCTGGTCGTATGAGACTACCGCCATAAGCATAACCTTTACCGGTAAGTACCCCGTTAAATTCATTCTTCAACCTTTTGAACTGGCCAAACAGGTAACCGATCTCTCTTGAGCCCACACCCATATCTCCGGCAGGAATATCGGTGTCTTTACCAATATGCCGGAAGAGTTCGGTCATAAAGCTCTGGCAGAAACGCATCACTTCGTTATCCGATTTTCCTTTGGGATCAAAATCAGAGCCACCTTTCCCTCCTCCTAAGGGTAAAGTTGTAAGCGAATTTTTAAAAACCTGTTCAAAGGCAAGAAATTTTAAAACACTTAATGTAACATCGGGATGAAAACGCAAGCCACCCTTATAAGGACCGATTGCATTATTCATCTGTACCCGGTATCCCCGGTTCACCCGGTAATTACCGGCATCATCCATCCAGGGTACCCGGAAGATGAGGATCCGTTCGGCCTCAATCATCCGTTCCAGGATATTTGCTTTTTTATATTCAGGATGTTCCTCAATGTAAGGAATAACAGCAAGCGCAACTTCGTAAACGGCCTGGTGAAATTCCGGCTGGGCAGGATTGTTCCTTTCCACTATCTGCATAAATTTTTCAATAGCAGATTGTTTTGTTCCAATCATACAGCAAAAAATTAAATATTAGCAATCGTTAGTTGGGCGGACTGTGTTCCGTCACGAAAAATCAGTCTACCAATGTATAAAATAAAAGTGAAGAATTTTAAAGAATTATGGGGATGGTATTTTATGCACAGGTAATTATTATCATCACTTTTTTAGAGCAAGTCAAAATGTATTTTTTACTTTTTCAAATGCCGCAGATCATATTTTGGGCATTTGCCTTTTATAGCTGCAAAAAATGCGATGACCTTTTTGAAATCAGCGGCTTCATCATCGCCGGGGAATAAGGGTTCTCCCAATACTAACTGTTTATTTTCAAAATCCAGACCAATGGGCAGTATGGGCACCTGCGCCTGTTTTGCAATATGGTAAAAACCACTGCGTAACTTATCAACCCGTTTACGTGTTCCTTCGGGGGCCATACCAAGTAAAAAATTTTCGTTGGCTGCAAAAAACCCGGCAACCTGCTCCACCATTCCCTGGTTACTATGCCGGTCAACAGGGGTGCCGCCCAGTTTTCGCAGTATCCAGCCCAGGGGCCATACAAATAATTCTTTCTTCCCTAAAAACCGGGCATGAGTTATTTTTAATTCATTGCGTGCCGCAAAACCAATCAGTACATCTATCCAGCTGGTATGCGGTGCTACCGCCAGTACCATTTTTTTATAGTGATACGGGAATGTTCCCTTTATCTTCCATCCTGATAACTTCCAATAAGCTTTCCATATCAACTTAAGCATAAAGTAAGGTACTTGTTTTATACATGGCAAACAAAACCTGGGGAAGTAGCCACGCAAAAATCACTGCTGAAAAATTTTCTATCTTCAATCCTATGAAAAAAATATTCTTTGTACTTTTTATGTTTCACTTTCTTTTGGTTTCCGCCCAGAAAAAAGAACCCTATAAAATCATCGCCTATGCCACAGGCAAAGCAGAAACCATTAAACAATACCCTATTGCCAAACTCTCTCATATCATTTACAGTTTTTTAAAAATACAGAACGATACACTAACCTTTCATAATAATGACCAGCGTAAAAACCTGGAAGAACTAATTGCGTTAAAAAAAGAACATCCTAAGTTAAAGATCATGGTATCTATTGGAGGATGGAGTGGCTGTGCCCCATGCAGCGATCTTTTTTCTACAGCAGAACACCGGAAAAATTTTGCCAAGACAACCGTTGCACTTTTTAAACAGTATGGTATTGATGGCCTTGACCTGGATTGGGAATACCCCGCCATTGAAGGATACCCCGGACATAAATATGACGCTACCGATAAAAACAATTTTACGGAACTAATAAAAACACTGCGGCAGGAAATGGGCAATGAATTTCTTTTGACTTTTGCTGCCGGTGGCTTTGTAAAATACCTGGAGCAGTCTGTTGACTGGGAGATCGTAATGCCCATTGTTGATTTTGTAAACCTGATGACCTACGATCTTGTTGGTGGATATGCAATAGTAACCGGCCACCACACACCATTGCACAGTTA
>Ga0138256_10007237_pt1 | contig 11724 bp, 11 predicted proteins | sample KNB2016incub_MG_FD_105486 | JGI IMG/M metagenome (GOLD analysis project Ga0138256, IMG submission 105486) | Active sludge microbial communities from wastewater in Klosterneuburg, Austria - KNB2014incub_MG | ecosystem: Engineered > WWTP > Activated sludge > Unclassified | place: Austria...
CGTGTAAATATCAAATTGAGTACTCAGGTCAAAATGAGGACCCAGCGGGGTATAAAAACCTACATTCCGCAAACCAAAACCGAGGGTCGGGCTATATTCATAATCCCTGGGAATAATCAGTCCTGCACTTCTTTTATCCGTAATAGGGAAAAAACCAAAGGGCAACCATAAGGGAGTAGGTACCCCCATAATTTCAACATTAGAAGGACCGACGACAACCAGTTTCCCTTTAATAAATTTTTGTTTGGTACTGCGAATCCCGAAATGAGGATGCTCGGCATTACAGGTGGTTAATATAGCATTTCGGTTGTAGACGATATCGTTTGTAGTGGTATCCGCAGGATCCCCTCCGACAAACTTTGTGGTGGTACCCCGGATAAAAACATCTGTATATTTCGTCACAACCTGGTCAATGATCCCCTTCCTGGTCCTGAAGTTATACCTCATTTTCTGGGCGTCAAACTCTTGTTCCCCATCCGAAAAATGAGGGAGACCCACCCATTTGCCAGCGCTGTCCTGGATACCTTCTGCATAGGCAATATCATGATCCATATCCAGGCGGATGCGCGCCGCTTTTAAGGAATATGATTGGTAGGTCACCTGGGCGTCACCAAACAAATAAAACATTTTTTCAGCCGCATCAAGGTAGGAGCTGTCTACTGAACTATAAACCACGTCGGCATCCGGAGCGTCCCTGGAGATCAGCACATCGAAGGTATCCCTGGCAACAGTAGTGTCTTTTACAAGATTCAGGGTGTCCCTCAGGCCTCTTATCTGGCCATTTAGGTTATTAGCCCAAATCCAGATCAGGAGGACAAGGATGTATTTGAAAACGCTCACAATCAATGGATAAAACGAGATTTCACTCTATTTTGTCGCAGGGTTAACGATAGATTAATGGTCCGGTTAAGAAATGCAAAAATAGGGCATTGTTTTCAGAGCCCACCCGGAATCTTTGTAAAGAATTCCTTATCTCTATACCGGTAAAACAGGCATTTCAAATTTGTTCACTAGTTAGTTTTTACTAATATCTTTGCAACTTTATGTCGAAAGAATCCCGAATCGCCCTACTCGCTATTTTCACAATAGCCATCCTCATCCTGGGTTACAAATTTATTATTGGCAAAAATGTATTGACTAAAAGCCAGTTTTTTTATGTAAAATACCAGAATATCGATCAACTCCAGGTCTCTAATCCGGTCATGATCAATGGCTATGAAATAGGCTCTGTCAATGATATTTACCTTGATCCCATTGATAATACCACACCCATTGTTGTGCTGGAAATACAAAAAAAAATAAAGGTGCCAAAAAACTCCCGGGCAGAATTGATCAGCCTCGGCTTAATGGGGGGCAAAGCGATTCAACTGAAACTGGCAGGCAAATGTGATACCGATTGTGCCCAGAGCGGCGACTCCCTCATTGCCAGTTCCCAAAGTTTGTTAGGCAGTTTTGTAGGAGAAGGGGAGATCGATCAATATATGGACAAGATAAAAACCAGCGCCAGCCAATTGTTTGATAGTGTTGCCGGCGAATCAGGTAAAAAGGAAATTAAACAAGGAGTCAGGAATTTTGAAAGGACACTGGAAAATTTAGCTCAAAGCACCACGCAGCTCAATAGCCTCCTGTTGCGAAACAGTAACAAATTGGATAAGCTCATCACCAACCTCGAAAGTATAGTCGGAAATATCCAGAAGTCAAATACAGAGATTACCAATATCCTGAAAAACGTCGATGCTATCAGTGCCCAGGTTCAAAAAGCGGATGCGTCCAAGACTTTAGGCGAATTTAATTCTACGTTGGCGGAAGGAAAAAAGGCAATCCAAAAATTGCAGTCTACCATGCAAGCCGCAGATGCAGCTTTGGTGTCGGTCAATAGTATGATAAATAAAGCTAATGCTGGGGATGGCACCATCAGCAAACTGCTCGAAGACCCTAAACTTTATCAGAATTTATCTAATACTTCCAAACAACTCGAACTGCTCCTGCAGGATGTGCGACTTAATCCAAAACGATACGTCAATGTCTCTGTGTTTGGAAAGAAACAAAAAGAATATCAACTGGCAGAGGATGATCCTGCAGCGAAAACGGATAGCCTCCAACAAAAGAAATAGTAAAAATTATTTTCCGTCCCGGATCAGTTTGATTTCCTTTTTTTCAGTAGGATTTAATGCGGTACCCTCAATACGGGTTGAAACTTCCACATGAAACTGCGAACTGGCATTTTTCAACATTGAGGCCAGGGAGGCTATTTTACGGTGTACTATTGATTTACCGGCCATTTCATCCATACCGGATAATTGTGGGGTGACCGGCAATCGAAAATCGATAATTTTTTCACCCAAAGCCGGGATATAAAGGCTTTCATTCCATTCTATCCTGCCCCAAATGTATTCGTTGGTCCTTTTTTCCTTACCCCTACCCCGCTGATACGTCTCTACCAGCTTTATTTCAAGGGCTTTTAGCGTCTGGGCAGATTTGGAGTGCAATCTCAGTACACCTTCAATGACTTTATCCGTGATGCGGAATTCAGCAGGAATATCCAGATCAACTTTTATTCCTTCGATTCCAAAAAACAATTTTACCCTTCCCAGCATGGTTGTCAATTTAAAACATGTTTGGCTACCCAACCGCTGGTAACTGGTTTGATCCATTCCGTATCCAATCCCACCTTATCCTGTACCATGAGATCAAAGTATTGATCCACGGGAGTAATGGATCCTTGTTTAACCATACTTTTGAATTCATTCAGGTTATAGGTAACTATGGTATTATCTTTCATTAAGGCTATTTTGTTTTTACTCAACAAAGAAAAGCCCAGGATAGATTCCATGGATTGGACGAAACGAAATAATTTATCGATAGAGCACCCACTGGGCCCGACCTGGGCTTCATCCACCGCTATAATAATAAAATACTGATGTTGAATAGAAAAACTTGCCTTTACGATTGACTGATGACTGGTCCAGTCTTCAATAAAGGATTTCATCAAAATTTCTATTTTGTTCAACTCCCCGGGATCGATTGGTTTTTCGCCCTGAAATATCCAGATCCGGGATGAATCCGGCATATCTTGAAATGGAATCCACATATATACCCTGCAAATTACAGGGTTTTTTGCTGGAGGATGAGTTCAGCCAGATCGTATACCATAATCTCATCCTGCTTATCATTGGCTTTGACCCCATCTGTAAGCATGGTCAGGCAAAAGGGGCAATTGCTGGCTATTTTTTTAACACCAGTGGACATTGCTTCCTCGATTCTCTCCTGGTTGATCCTTTTAGACCCTGGTTCGTCTTCTTTAAACATTTGAGCCCCTCCGGCCCCACAACACAAACCCTGTGATTTGGACCGTTTCATCTCTTTCAGGTCAAAATTCAACTGACTTAAGATTTCCCGGGGATCTTCAAATATGCCGTTAACCCTGCCCAAATAACAGGAATCATGATACGTGATGCTCTCCTCACCCGAACCCGGATTGATTTTTAATTTTCCGGATTTTATAAGTTCGTTCAGATAAACGGTATGATGCCAAACCTGATAGTGACCGCCCAAAGCAGGGTACTCATTTTTTATCACATTAAAACAATGGGGACAGGTCGTTACAATTTTGGTGATTTGATATGACTTCAGGGTTTCAATATTTTGCAAACCCAACATCTGGAATAAAAACTCGTTGCCGGATCTTCTTGCCGGATCTCCCGTGCATTTTTCTTCGTCCCCGAGGATTGCAAAGCGAATCCCGGCCATCTGCATTAATTGGGCGAAGGCACGGGTCACTTTTTGAGCACGTGCATCATAACTTCCGGCGCACCCTACCCAGAAAAGGACCTCTGGCGATTCGCCCCGGGCGGTATAATCTGCCATGGTATCAATTTTTTCCATGCCTTAAAATTTTATTGGTTGGTCCACCCTGAGCGAGATTCGCTCATAGGCCAGACACATCCATTGTTTTCTAAACTATTAAACATGGCTGTCCAGTTTGCAGGTCCAGCCGATTGGCTCAAGATTTCATTTCTTCGAAGTTCAAGAATAGGTTCCATCGGGTCAATTAACACCGGGCAGGCTTCCACACAGGCCTGACAGGTGGTACACGCATGAATCTCTTCAGGAAGGATATAGGAAAACAGAGATTTACCATCATCGTAGGGCGTTAATGCGTGATCATGTTTGTCCAATGTGCGACCTACTTCTTCCATCCGGTCACGGATATCCATCATGATTTTGCGTGGGGATAATTTTTTACCCGTCAGATTAGCAGGGCATACCGCTGTACACCGCCCACATTCAGTGCAGGAGTAGGCACCCAGGAGAACCCGACGAGGCAGGTCAAAAACATCTTTTGCTCCGAACTCAGAAATCTCAGGGCTACTTGTCGTATCTGTGGAAATTGGATTCAAACCCAGGATAGATCTGACTTCATTCATTACCACCGGCATATTTTCCATCGCACCTCTCGGTTGGATGCGGGAGAAAAAAGTTTGAGGAAAGGCCAGGAAAATGTGTAAATGTTTTGATATAGGAAGATAATTGATAAATCCAAGCACCACCAGGTAGTGTAACCACCAACCGGTGCGCTCCAGCGCCTGTAATGTGCCGACCGGCAATTGACCAAAAAGAAGTGGGCCCAGCCAGCCTGAAATGACAAAACTTCCCGTCGCAGTATATTGGTCTGGAAGTTGACTTTGCAACACCTGGTCAGCTCCATTCATCGTAAAGATGGCCGATACTAATACCAATTCTCCTAAAAGAATGAGGTTAGCATCAAGACGGGGCCAGGCTGTCATTTCAGCCTGATGAAATCTGCGCAATTTGATAATATTTCTTCGCCACAAAAAGATAAAGGTCGCTATAAAGGCAAATAAAGACAGGATTTCAATGGAAGAAATGACAAGGGTATAAAAGCTACCCAGCAAGGGGGCAAACACGCGGTGTTGATGAAATATGCCATCAGCTAAAATTTCGATCAGCTCCACCTGGGTGAACAAAAAAGCTAAATAAATGAAGGCATGCAACACTGCCGGTTTCCATAAAACAAACATTTTCTTTTGTCCAAAAGCAATCAACAATACATTTTTAAGCCTTTGCCCAATATCCCCGACCGGGGCTTCTTTCTTACCCAGGAGAATATTGCGGTAAATTTTTTTAAAATTCCTGAAAGCCAGGTAAAATGCGGCCAGTGAAATCAGTATAAACAAAAGGGTTGATAACATCCAGGGTAAAAATTCTAACTTGCATAAAATTACAATATCGCGACACCTCTTTTATGAAAATCTTGAACGCAAATCAGATCAGGCAGAAGATTAAACGCCTGGCTATTGAAATTCTGGAAAAAAATACGGATGCCAAAGAAATCATCCTGGCCGGTATCAATAACAAGGGTTTTGAGTTTGCCGAGTACATAAAGAAAGAAATGTCTCAGTTTTCAGCTATTACGGTTACTCTTACCCGGATCAAACTCAATCCTGCCGCACCACTGACCCAGGAAGTCATAATTGAAATGCCCCTTTCGCAGTTGGATAAAAAAACGATAATTGTTGTCGATGATGTAGCCAATACCGGACGGACGCTGTTTTATGCCATGAAACCTATTCTGGGGATACTTCCGAAAAAATTAGAAGTTGCCGTCCTTGTAGACAGGATGCATAAATCTTTCCCTATTCAGGTCGATTATGTAGGGTTGAGCTTGTCCACCACTATGGAAGAAAATATTGAGGTGGAGTTAACAAATAATGAATGGGTGGTGGAATTGAGTTAATTAGTCCGGAAATTCGGAAAGTCCGGAAGTCTGAAAGCAAATTCCTCTCAACCTCAACCTCAACCTTAAACATAGGTGGTTGGTCAGCTTCTATCTCAAACTTTTTAGACGATTTGTTTGAAAGTCTTTAACCTCTTCACCTTTACCGTTTCACCTTTTAACCGTTTACCCTTTTTATTCTCTCGTCTTCAATACCTCCCAGGTATGGTCAGCCATCAACCGCACTGTAGCGAGATATTCATAAGGTTTTTTCCTGCCCCACTCTGAAGGTGCTACCATGGATAAGACCCATTGGGAATCTAATTTTTTACTGTAAAGGTGGTAGATGTGATTGATGACCGGGTCAAATCCCACAGCGGCAAGATAGATCTGTTCGGATATCTGAATTCTGGAATGCAGGTTTTTACTTTGGGTGATCAGAAGGTCGATTTGATCTTTTATTTGCCGGAGTTGAACATCCGTTTGCTGGTACATGGCTTTCATAGCCAGTCCCCTGATCTTGCCTAAATCATCCGGCCTGATGACTGCAGAACCCGCATGATGTGGATAAGGCAAACTTCCGGGATTAGTGGCAACCAGTTTTTTATCTATAGGGTTTTCAAATTCTTTTTCCTGCATGGTACAAAATTGCAGCTATCTCTAGAATTAATCAAATAAGGTGTTGCCACTGGCAGGAGGGGCAATGCCAAGATGAGTAAATCCTTTTGCCGTAGCTTCCCTTCCTCTGGGGGTTCGCTGAAGGAAGCCTTCCATAATTAAAAAGGGTTCATATACTTCTTCAATCGTTCCGGGTTCTTCGCCAACCGCGGTGGCAATGGTATTCAGGCCAACCGGTCCTCCTTTAAATTTGGTGATAATAGCGTTGAGAATCCTTTTATCCATTTCATCCAGGCCATAATCGTCAATGTTGAGGGCATGCAAGGCATATTTGGCTATTTCCAATTCTATGGTACCGTCTCCCTGAACCATGGCAAAATCCCTTACCCTGCGCAATAGCGCATTAGCTATACGTGGAGTGCCCCGGCTCCTCCTCGCAATTTCTTTGGCGCCGGCATCTGTAATCGGAATAGATAATAACCCGGCAGCACGTTTTACAATCCCCACCAGGGTAATAAAATCGTAATAGTCCAAATGGCAGTTGATTCCAAACCGGGCCCGCAGGGGTGCTGTCAACAATCCCATTCGGGTAGTCGCCCCTACCAGGGTAAATGGGTTTAGACTGATTTGTACACTGCGCGCATTGGGCCCTGCATCGATCATGATATCGATCCGGTAATCCTCCATGGCGCTATACAAATATTCTTCCACCATATTATTAAGCCGGTGAATTTCATCGATAAACAACACGTCGCCGGAATTGAGGTTGGTCAGTAAACCGGCAAGGTCGCCCGGCCGTTCGATGACGGGTCCGGAAGTTGACTTCAGACTGGCTCCCAATTCATTTGCAACGATGTTGGCAAGGGTAGTTTTACCCAAACCGGGAGGGCCATGAAGCAATACATGGTCCAATGCTTCTCCCCGCATTTTTGCCGCCTGAATAAAGACTTTCAGGTTATCCACTATTTTTTTCTGGCCGCTAAATTCTTCCAGGACGGAAGGCCGCAGGGTTTTTTCAATCAGCCTGTCTTCCGGATTAGCAGGTGCAGGGGTATTGTCGACAGGCCGGTTGATCATAGTTTACTTTTGGGTCCAGATCGATCTTAATTCCGTTAAATCCTCCACGGGGGTGGTACAGGTATCGGTTGAATTCCAGGGGTATTCACACAATAGCTCACCGGTGCAACTGAATACCATAATGTTTACATTGCCATATAGGATATATTGGGGCTCATTGTTGAAATATCCTTTTTTTACTTCAGTGACCCGGTTTCTCAAAACTACCTTATTAATCCAGGCTACACTTAAAGGCGCCTGGGTGTCGAAACATTCTTTTTTGGTAAAGACCTGACCCTTTTTTTCACCAGGCTTAATTTCCTGGATACATTCCAGCTTGATAGCCATAGAACCTGTCATACAATTGGTCACCGCACCTTTAACTTCAGTGTAAGTTATTTTTACCAATTGACCTTCACTGAATAAAAATTCCGGATCGCTTAATTCCACCGGCAACAACCGCTTACCGTCCTTGAGCTCCAGGATAAACCGACAACCATCGAGAGCTGTATAATCTCTTACCGTGGCCTCTGTTTTACATTTTGCTTTTTCTTCCAAATCGAAAGAATTTGAACCGAGTTGAGGTGCTAACAAATGGAGCATCAACATATTAATCCAAAGTAGTATCATGGTTATTCAGATTTATCCAGTTTATTGCGTAGTCCCTCGTCGATTGCATCCAGGAATTCTTCCGTGTACAAATAGTGTTTTCCATGTTCGACTTTATTGCCATGAATACACACTGCAAGGTCTTTGGTCATTTTGCCTTGTTCCACCGTCTCGATACAAACACGTTCCAGGGTATGACAAAAATCGATAAGCGCCTGGTTTTGATCTTTTTTGCCCCGGAATTCCAGTCCGCGGGTCCAGGCAAATATTGAAGCAATGGGGTTAGTACTTGTCGGCTTTCCTGCCTGATGGTCTCTGAAATGCCTGGTGACCGTACCATGTGCTGCTTCTGCTTCCATCGTCTGCCCGTCAGGGGTAATGAGTACACTGGTCATCAGTCCCAATGAACCAAAACCCTGAGCTACGGTATCACTTTGTACATCGCCATCGTAATTTTTACATGCCCAGACAAAATTGCCGTTCCATTTTAATGCTGAGGCAACCATGTCATCAATCAGCCGGTGCTCGTAAATCAATTTTTTACCATCCATGATGGATTTAAATTCCTGCTCATAGACTTCCTGAAAGATGTCCTTAAACCTGCCATCGTATTTTTTAAGAATGGTATTTTTGGTTGATAGATAAAGAGGCCACTCTTTCCTGATGGACATATTAAAACATGCACGGGCAAATCCACGAATACTCTCATCAGTATTATACATAGCCAGGGCTACTCCATCCCCTTTGAAGTTGAATACTTCATGGCTGATTGCAGTGCTGCCATCTTCGGGGGTAAACGTGATCGTAAGTTTTCCTCTCCCTTTGGTCACAAAATCAGTGGCCCGGTACTGGTCGCCAAAAGCATGCCTTCCTACAATGATCGGAGCGGTCCAGTTGGTCACGAGCCTGGGTACATTGTTTATTACAATAGGCTCCCTGAATACCGTACCGTCCAGGATATTGCGTATGGTTCCGTTGGGGCTTTTCCACATCTGCTTCAGATTAAATTCCACGACCCGGGCTTCATCAGGGGTGATGGTTGCACATTTAATGCCTACCCCACACTCCTGAATCGCATGCGCGGCATCAATGGTCACCTGGTCATTGGTTTCATCGCGGTACTCGACCCCGAGGTCAAAATATTGTATAGGGACATCGAGGTAAGGGAGGATCAATTTGTCTTTGATAAATTTCCAGATGATACGGGTCATCTCATCGCCATCCAGTTCAACTACAGGATTTGTTACTTTGATTTTTTGCATCGGCTTAAAATATTTTTATCTGTTTGGCTGCAAAAATACCACACTTTTACCATGTTATATATGCTGAAAAAATAGTCTATCAGTTTTTGTCAATCAGTCCGCCTATCGAACCAATAAAAAAACCATCAGGCAGAATCCGCGTAAACCAGCATTTAAAATCGAAAAACAATTCAATGGTTAATGACCCGTTTTGTAATTTTACCTGGTATGATGCTGATTATTTCGCCGGCCAAAAAACTGGACTTTAAACCGGGTGCCCTTTTAGAATCGACCCAGATCCGATTTCCAAAAGAAACCATTGAACTGGCTAAGGTCATGAAAAAACAATCCCCGAAAGACCTGATGGAATTGATGGATATCAGTAAGGCGCTGGCTGACCTTAACGTTCAGCGATATCAGGATTATGACCCTAAAATGCCGGAATCCAGGTCGAAACAAGCTCTAATTGCTTTTAATGGCGACGTATATGCAGGACTCAAGGCTGGTGATTTTGACAAGAAGGATATCCTGTTTGCACAAAAACACCTGAGGATATTATCGGGACTATATGGATTATTAAGACCCCTCGACCGGATCCAGGAATACCGGCTTGAGATGGGTTCAGGACTTCATATAGGCCGGCACCGGAGCCTGTATAGCTTTTGGGGAAGTAAAATAACGGAGTTGCTAAATAAGGATATGGCCGAAAACAAGGATAAAATACTGGTCAACCTGGCCTCCGAAGAGTATTTTCATGTAATCCAACCGGATCAGCTCAAAGGAAAGCTTATCCATATCCGGTTTGAAGAAAAAAGAGATAAAGAGTATCAGGTCATATCCTTCAGCGCCAAAAAAGCCAGGGGTTTAATGGCGCGCTTTATCATAAAAAATAAATTGACCAGGATTGAAGATATTAAAGCCTTTGACCTGGAAAAGTACCTTTATAACCCTGACCGTTCTAAAAATGATCAACTTACTTTTGTCCGTTAAGAAATAAACCAGAATGAAATTAATCAGGCCCGTCCTTGCAGCCATCTTATTAACCGGATGGATATTTTTTTTAAATAATCCGATCGTCACTTCAACAGCAACGATACCTGCTCCAGGCCCTTTTATGAGCCCTTTTACCGGCTTTTGGCATAATGCAGCGATACCCGATGTGGCCAAAAACAGGATTAGTTCGAAGCAGCTCACTGAAGCTACCCAGGTTTATTGGGATGATCGACTCGTACCCCACATTTTCGCAGGAGATGAAAAAGACGCTTTATATACATCCGGATACATTGTTGCTTCACAGCGTTTGTGGCAGATGGATATGTTGGCCAGGTCTGCCCAAGGCCGGCTGGCTGAAGTATTAGGGGGCGATCGATTAATTGCACGGGACAAAGAACAGCGCCGGATGGGGATGTTGTTTGGAGCTGAAAATGCAATTAGGGGCTGGAAGAAAGACAGCATTCATTTTCAACTTATACAAGCCTATTGTAATGGAATTAATGATTATATAAACCAACTTAAGGAAAGGGATTACCCCATTGAATACAAACTGATGGGCTTTAAACCAGAACCCTGGAGCCCCTTAAAAACCGCCGCCATTGTGAAGTATATGGCCCAATCATTATGCAGTCGTGAATCTGATCTGGAGGCTACCCTGACAAGAGCTTATTTGGGAGATAGTCTGTATTCCTATCTCTTCCCTTCCTATTTTGAAGCGCAGACACCGGTAATTCCCAAAGGACAGCCATGGACATTCAGGCCTATCCCGGACAGCCTGGAAACCAAGTCATCATTTGATAATATGATGACCCTGTATAAAAGACCAAATCTACTGCCGCCACCCGGTCAGGGCAGCAATAATTGGGCGGTGAGCGGATCTAAAACTAAATCGGGTTTTCCGATTTTATGCAGTGACCCGCATTTGAGACTTACCCTGCCTTCAATTTGGTTTGAAAATCAAATTCACAGCCCGGAAATGAACGCCTATGGAGTAAGTGTCCCCGGTATACCCGGTATCCTGATCGGTTTTAATGAACACATTGCCTGGGGCGAAACCAATGTATCTCATGATGTGGCAGACTGGTACAGGGTCGAATGGGTGGATTCCAACCATACGAGGTATTTACTCGATGGCCAGGCTTTGGAGGTGACCTATAAAATTGAAGAAATCAGGATAAAAAATCAACCTACGATTTTTGATACCGTAAAATATACCTGCTGGGGTCCTGTAGTAGCCGAGTCACAGGACGATCCGCACTCAGGATTGGCCTATCACTGGATCGCCCATGAAATCCCGGAAAGTTTTGAAATGCTGGTTTTTCTCAATCTGATGAAATCTAAAAATTATGATGATTATTACCAGGCACTGAACGGTTATAGAAGCCCGGCACAGAATTTTGTGTTTGCCTCCAAAGAAGGGGATATTGCCATCACGGTGAACGGAAAATTCCCTATAAAAAAGCCAGGACA
>Ga0138256_10007238_pt1 | contig 11723 bp, 7 predicted proteins | sample KNB2016incub_MG_FD_105486 | JGI IMG/M metagenome (GOLD analysis project Ga0138256, IMG submission 105486) | Active sludge microbial communities from wastewater in Klosterneuburg, Austria - KNB2014incub_MG | ecosystem: Engineered > WWTP > Activated sludge > Unclassified | place: Austria...
CAGTTGTGATGGAGCAGATGGAAACAAAAATACTGGCCCGGCTTGGCTATGCTGATCCCTATATGGAACATGGCGATGCGATTTCACCGCAATAATCCTGTCAATAACCTTTGCCTGGATAAGCAGCAAAGAAAATCTTTAACCCGTTTTTCTTTTACATCAACTGGATTTACTCTACTTTATGAACGAACCTCCTCCTAAAAGCGGCTGGTTGGAGCGGTTAGGCGCTTTGCTGATCCGCGAACCGGAAGACCGCGAACAACTCATTACCGTTCTGCACTCTGCTTTTGAACGGAATTTACTGGATTCAGACGCACTCAGCATGATCGAGGGTGTCATGCAGGTTTCAGAAATGCAGGCGCGCGATATTATGGTGCCCCGATCGCAAATGGATATCGTCGATATCAGTGAGACACCTGAAAAGTTCATTCCGTTTGTGATCGAAGCCGCACATTCACGTTTCCCGGTCACCGAAGGCAGCGAGGACAATATCATCGGCATTCTGCTGGCAAAAGATCTGTTACGCTATTACGCCAGTGAAGAAGAATTCAATATGCGCGATATGTTGCGGCCAGCCGTATTCATCCCGGAATCCAAACGGCTGAATGTGCTGCTTAAGGATTTCCGCAGCAATCGGAACCATATGGCCATTGTCGTCAATGAATATGGCGGCGTAGCCGGTCTGGTCACCATTGAGGATGTACTCGAACAAATTGTCGGGGAAATTGAGGACGAGTACGATTTTGACGAGGAAGAAGACAACATCGTCATGGAATCGGATGGGCTCTATCGTGTCAAGGCGATTACCGAGATTGAGAACTTCAATGAAGTGCTCGGTGCCGGCTTCAGCAACGATGACTATGACACGATTGGCGGTCTGGTCCTCAACAAATTTGGCCGCTTGCCGGTCCGGCACGAATCGGTCGTTATCGGTAACTTCAAATTCACTGTGCAACGCGCTGATAGCCGCCGTTTGCATGTACTCAAGGTGGAAAAACTCGCAGCAGCGCCGGAAACTCGTGCAGAATAAGAATTTTTCGCACTATTCAGAATCACCTGTTCATTGCCCGGCCCATGTCTAAAATCACTACCCGCCCGTATGACTCGCATACTTTCCAAACACTCAGCGGTTGCGGATTATCGCCAGTGCTCGCGCGCATTTATGCTGCACGCGGCATCGAAGATTCCAGCCAGCTTGAAACAGAACTGGCGCATCTGATTCCGTTCGGGCAACTGAAAAATATCAGCGTGACGGCAGCCCTGCTGGCCGATGCCATCGCAGCAAAAAAACGCCTGCTGATTGTGGCGGATTATGACTCCGATGGTGCAACGGCTTGCGCGGTCGGAGTCCGCATTTTGCGCAAATTTGGCGCTATTGTTGATTACCTGGTACCGAATCGTTTTGAATTCGGATATGGGTTGACCCCGGAAATTGTGCATTTGGCGCATTCCACCAAGCAACCTGACATCCTGATTACCGTTGATAACGGCATCGCCAGCGTCGAAGGTGTTTCTGAGGCCAACCGGCTGGGCATGCAAGTCGTGATTACCGATCATCATCTCCCTGGGGATGAATTGCCCGCGGCCATCGCCATTGTCAACCCCAATCAGCCCGGTTGCCATTTTCCGAGCAAAAATATCGCCGGCGTGGGCGTTATTTTCTACCTGATGCTGGCGCTTCGCGCTGAATTACGCGAGCGCGGCGCTTTTAAAGCATCGGGGCAGGAACCCAATCTCGCTGGCTTTCTTGATCTCGTAGCGCTGGGAACGGTCGCCGATGTGGTCAAGCTGGACAGCAACAATCGCATTCTGGTACAGCAGGGTTTGCAACGCATCCGCAAAGGACGCGGCTGCGCGGGCATCAACGCGCTGCTGCAGGTGTCGCGGCGGGAATGTCAGCAAATCTCCACGTATGAACTGGGCTTCATGCTGGGACCGCGATTGAACGCAGCCGGGCGGCTGGACGATATGTCGCTGGGTATTGAATGTCTGATTACCGATGATGAAGCGTATGCGGCACAAATTGCCAAACAACTGGACGAACTGAACCGACAGCGCCGGGAAATAGAGTCCACGATGCAGGAAAGCGCGTTACTCAAATTGGAAGACACCCTTAAAACCCGGCAACCGGAAATCCAGACTGCCTACAGCATCTGCCTGTTCGATCAAGACTGGCACCAAGGTGTCATCGGTATACTCGCGTCACGCATCAAGGACAAACATCATCGCCCGGTCATCATCTTTGCACCCGGCAATGACGGTGAAATTAAAGGCTCCGGGCGGTCGATCAACGGCTTTCACCTGCGCGATGCGCTGGATCTGGTGGCCAAGCGATATCCTGAGCTGATCCTCAAATTCGGCGGTCACGCGGCCGCAGCGGGATTGACAATCCATGCCCATCATTTTGAGAAATTCTGCGATGCTTTTGAGCAGGTTGCGCAAACCCTGCTGACACCGGCCGATTTGACGCGCGTAATCGAGACGGATGGCGATCTGGAAACTTCTGACATTAATTTGGAACTGGTTGAATACCTCGACCGGCAAGTGTGGGGGCAAGGATTTCCGCAACCCACGTTCAATGCGCGGTTTTATGTTGAAAGCCAGCGCATCGTCGGTGAAAAGCATTTGAAACTGAAATTGAGAAAACTGGATTCCATTAACCAGAGTAAAACGCCACAGAAATCGGATGATTCTTACGACGGCATCCTGTTTTTCCATAATGACCCGCTACCCGATCTCATCGATGCGGTTTATCGCCCGCAAATCAATGAATATAATGGCAAAGCAACTTTACAATTGCTGCTGGAGCATTGGTTTCACACGGATAGTGAGGTGACCAGCGATGCACACTGAATTCACAATGAATGGCGAATTGGCTGCTTTACCGCATTTTGTAACCAGTTTGGCAATCGGCTTGTTAATCGGGCTGGAACGTGAACGCAACCCAGGCTCGCGGGCAGGGTTAAGAACATTCGCACTGGTCGCGTTATTCGGCACGCTGGCTGCGATGTTATCGGAAAAAGCCACGCCCGGCCTGCTGCTGGGCGGCCTGCTGATCATCGGTTTCATGATGATCGCTGCTAATTTTCGTATCAAGGACGACAGCGCAGACCCAGGTACGACCACCGTAGCCGCCATTCTGGTTTGCTATGGTCTGGGCGCTTCAGTCTGGTATGGCAACGATAAACTGGCCGTCATGCTCGCCATCATCACCACGGTTTTGCTGTACTTCAAAACAGAACTGCATGGCATTACCCAAAAGCTGAGCCGACGGGATTTAATTTCCGTACTGCAATTTGCCGTGCTGACTTTTATCATTCTGCCAATACTGCCGGACAAGAACTACGGGCCTTACGAAGCAATTAATCCTTACCAGATCTGGCTAATGGTGGTGTTGATCTCCGGCGTCAGTCTGGCGGGTTATATCGCACTGCAACTCATCGGCCCGCGCCATAGTGCCGTGTTAGGCTTATTCGGCGGACTGGTTTCCAGCACCGCCACAACACTGGTATACGCCCGCCGCAGCACTGAAAACCTGAATTTTATTCCACTGGCTGTTGTCGTTATCCTGCTCGCCAACTTGACGGTTCTGATCCGCCTGGCTCTCGTCAGCGCGGTGGCTTCTCCCACCATATTGCCGCTGTTATTGCCCGTTTTAGGGAGTGGTCTTCTGCTCGGATTAGGTGTTACGGTTTATTGGTGGCATCAGTTAAAACAACAAAATGAACTGCCTGTGCCAGATACCAAAAATCCCACCGAAATTGGTACGGCAGCGGCCTTCGGCCTGGTCTATGGCATCGTTCTGTTTTTTGCCGCATGGCTATCCGATATCGCCGGCAGCAGCGGATTGTATACCGTCGCGATAATCTCCGGCCTGACGGATGTCGATGCCATTACCCTGTCGAGCCTGCGTTTATATGAACTGGGGAAACTGGAAGCCACGCAAGCGGTAACGGCCATCTCACTCGGAATACTTTCCAATATTGGCTTCAAGCTCGGACTCGTATTTTTCTTCGGCAGCGCTTTACTGGCCAAACAATGTGTCTTGGGCATGCTGGCAACAGCCGGAGGGATTGGTCTGGCGTTACTATTTTTCGTCTGAATCTGGATCAAGATCATCTGATTGAAACAGGCCAGCGTGAAAAACATCACTTTATCTCTCAATCGGATAGCTTTCCATTCAGCAATTCCAGCACACTTCCAGTTTTTGTATGGCGAATTCGAGTGATTCCGCCATTGCTGATCTTAATTCGATACAGACCAACTGGGGTGGCATGCACTGTTTTTGCAATAATGGCACGCATCACGCCGGCATGCGCAACAATCAGAAAATGACTTCCGCAATAGTGTTCGATGGTTTCTTCATAAGCTGAACTGATTCGCTGGATAAAATCGTCGAGCGGCTCCGCGCCGTGTGGCCGATGGTTGACTGGATCTTTCAGGAAAGCCAGATATTCATCGGCTCGGTCAATTTTTACTTCATCATGACTCAGTCCTTCCCATGCGCAAAACCCGACTTCCATAAAACGCGGCTCAACAGCGACATTAATTCCATGACGTTCCCCCAATGCGTGCGCAAACATTCGGCAGCGTTGTAGCGGGGAGGTAATGATTTGTTGCCATGCGGCATATTCACCCACGGCGCTCCACATTTGCGACCATCCCTTTTCGGTGAGCGGATCGTCAATGTTGTGCCCGCGGTAACGGCGTCCGCCGGCTGGTTCACCGTGGCGAATCAAATCAATTACAGTTTCTGTCATAAAATTTCAGCCGGGGAATTTTGATGCGGTAGTTTTTCGGATAGTCTGGATTTCTCGCTATGCTCGAAATGACAGTTATCCACGAACTCCTTAACAATAAGCAGAAAAATTCATTCCGGAAACTTGAGTAACTATTGTTAGTTTAGTAATTGCCCAATTTAATATTTGAACCGCCGGTTTTCTTGACAACGCCCAGCGCGATATCGACATATTCAGCAAATTCCAGCGCATCTTCTTCATCAATCGGTGTCGCCAGAACAAAATCCGCATGCCTGCGTGCTTCTGCTTGCCAGCCTTCGTCATACAATACTTCAGCATAAAAAGCGCGCGTCATGACATCTCTGGGGAAAAGTTCGTGCGCCTGCTTCAGATGCGTGAGTGCTTTCTGATTATTGCCAAAACTGACAGGAAATCCAGGAAGTTTGTGATACATACGGCCCAGCGCTCTATGCGCACCGGCGTTTTCGTATTTTTCATCCAGCGCAACCACTTTCAATAGCATTTTTTCCATCGGGCGGAGCATTCTGAGCGCATTCACCATGCCGCTATCTTCAGCCATTTTTCCCATCGCAACAGCCTTCCAGAAAAGGCCTCTCACGTCATTTGCGTTCAAAGCAAGGGATCGATCGGCAATTACAATACAACGTTCAAACAATTGAACACGGCGATTTTTATCCCTCTCGAGTTGCGCAATCATGAACTCCAGGCGGGAAAGCTCGGCGATGGCGGCTGATTCCTGAGAATTCCGCGTCAGATCGCGATACCAATCGATTGTTTCCAGAAGCAGTGGCGTATCAATAGCATACCGCCAGACAGCCAGTTCAATTTTCTGTTTATTTTCCTCAGTCAATAAAGTTGCCGAAATGCCTTGCGCAAAAACCGGTGTGATCAAGCTAGCAATCACCAGGACTGCAAACAGAATGATTCTTCTCTCCAATATTCGCATTTTCGATTTCATGAAAGCGCTCATGTGCAATCCATTAAATAACCTTTTTATTCTACGATAAAGCCGATCTTTTTAAGAAAACTTTGTTAAGGATAGTCTTATTTAATTCAGATTCAAACCATGAATAAAGCAAAATTTACGCTTTAATAGAGAATCTGCCTCCGACAAGTCTTAATGCAGAACAGAAGATGGCTTAGAACTGACATATAATATGCGGTCCTGATTCAAGATCATCCTTTCCAGCCCATCACTTTTTGGCATTGCAATACAGATACTCTTAAAATGCAACGGCACACCTTACCCACACCCGGCTCCCTGTTATGTTACTCTGATTTTGATGGTTCGAGCGACGCACTGTTTCTCGCGCAACTCGCCCAGCAGGCAAAACCTGTCACGATCATCACTGCCAATGCACTCGATGCACAAAGATTGTTGGAAGAAATTCCCTACTTTGCGCCGGAATTAAAAGCACATCTGTTACCAGACTGGGAAACACTACCGTACGATACATTCTCACCGCATCATGATCTGGTTTCGGAACGACTCGCAACACTTTATCAGGTAATGAATGGTGCCTGTGATGTGCTCATTGCGCCATTGACTACAGCACTTTATCGCATGCTGCCACGCGAATATCTCGCTGCACATACTTTTTTTCTGAAACAAGGTGAAGTGCTGGATCTGGCCGGATTGCGCAGTCAACTGACTCTGGCTGGCTACTCCCACGTCACGCAGGTTTTCTCGCCGGGTGAATACAGTGTGCGCGGCGGCTTGATTGATCTGTTTCCAATGGGCAGCCCGCTGCCGTATCGCATCGATTTACTGGATAACGAAATCGACACTATCCGCACCTTCGATGTCGATACCCAGCGCAGCATTTATCCGGTCAAAGAAATCCGCCTGCTGCCTGCACGTGAATTTCCATTGGATGAGGCTGGACGTACCTGCTTCCGCGGCAATTTTCGCGAGAAATTCGAGGGTGATCCCTCGAAAAAGCAAATCTATAAAGACATTAGCAAAGGCCTGACACCTGCCGGTATCGAATATTATTTGCCGCTATTTTTTGAACAGACAGCAACCTTATTTGATTACTTGCCGGAAAACACGTTGCTTTGCCTGCATCATGATGTCCGTCCGATCATCGACGAATTCTGGCATGACACCCAATCACGCTATCAGCTGTTGCGCGGTGATAGCGACCGTCCGTTACTGCCACCGGCCGAATTATTCCTGACCAGCGATGTTTTCTTTGGCCAGCTCAAACCCTACGCGCGCATTGAGATTCTATCCAATGGACAAGACCTCAAGCTGGCGGCTAAAAAATCCACTAACCCACTGCCATCTGTACAGGTCAACCGCCACGCGGAAAACCCGCTGGGAAAGCTTGCTGAGTTTATCACCCGTTTCACGCAATCCGGCGGACGCATTCTGTTGCTAGCAGAAAGTATTGGAAGACGCGAATTAATCGCGGAATACCTGAATCAGTATGATCTACACCCAGACGGGTGCCATGATTACACACAATTTCTGAACAGCCCTCAACCTTTTATGCTCAGTGTTGCGCCACTGCACACCGGTTTTATCCTGGAACAAACGCAACTTGCTTTTATCACCGAAAGCGAACTGTATTCGACACATGTCTATGGGCGGCGTGAACGAGAATCGCGCAAAACCACATCGACTGATAATATTCTGCGTGATTTATCGGAAATCAAACCCGGTGATCCGGTAGTGCATGAACAACATGGCATCGGTCGTTATCTGGGTTTGGTCAGTATGGATGTGGGTGAAGGTGAGCCGGGCGAACTGAGTGAATTTCTGTCGCTGGAATACGATGGCGGCGACAAGCTGTACGTACCTGTCTCACAGTTGTATCTGATCGGCCGCTACAGCGGCGCTGCCCCCGAATCGGCACCGCTGCACAAGCTGGGCAGCGGTCAGTGGGATAAGGCCAAGCGCAAAGCCATGCAGCAAGTGCGCGATACCGCAGCAGAACTGCTGAATCTGTATGCTCAGCGTGCGGCGCGTGAAGGCCACGCTTTTACACTGCGACAACATGATTACGATGCCTTCGCGGAAGGATTCGGTTTTGAGGAAACCGCAGATCAGGCGGCGGCGATCAAGGCGGTGATAGAAGATTTAACGTCCGGAAAACCGATGGACCGGCTGATTTGCGGTGATGTCGGGTTTGGCAAAACCGAAGTAGCGTTGCGCGCGGCTTTTGTTGCCGTTGCCGATGGTAAACAGGTTGCTGTCCTGGTTCCCACCACACTGCTAGCTGAACAGCATTTTCAGAACTTCTCCGACCGCTTTAGCCTGATTGCCGATCAATGGCCGGTCAAAATTGCTGAATTATCTCGTTTCCGTTCCGCCAAGGAACAAATACAGGCACTAGCAGGCTTGGCCAAAGGGGAAATTGACATCATTATCGGTACGCACAAGTTGCTTCAGAAAGATGTTATTTTCAAGAATCTGGGTTTGGTCATTATTGACGAAGAACACCGTTTTGGCGTGCGTCAAAAAGAAGAGCTAAAAAAACTACGTGCAGAAGTCGATGTGCTAACACTCACCGCCACACCAATTCCGCGCACGCTGGCCATGTCGCTGGAAGGTTTGCGCGACTTCTCCATCATTGCCACAGCCCCACAGCGCCGCCTTGCTATTCGCACCTTTGTCAGCAGTTTTTCGATGGGTATAATTCGCGAAGCCTGTTTGCGTGAACTCAAACGCGGCGGACAAATTTATTTTCTGCACAATGAAGTCAGCACGATTCAGTTGATGTACGAAAAACTGTCCGGCTTATTGCCGGAAGCACGCATCAATATTGCTCATGGGCAAATGCGGGAACGCGATTTGGAACATGTCATGCGGGATTTTTATCAGCAGCGCTTCAATATTCTGTTATGCACCACCATCATTGAAACCGGTATCGATATCCCGAGTGCCAACACCATCATAATCAACAATGCACATAAGTTTGGTCTGGCTCAGTTACACCAATTACGCGGCCGGGTGGGACGCTCACATCACCAGGCTTACGCTTATCTGCTCACGCCGGATGAAGAAGCGCTCGGATCGCAAGCCAGAAAACGCCTGGAGGCCATTCAAGCCATGGAAGAACTCGGTTCCGGGTTTTACCTTGCTATGCATGATTTGGAAATCCGTGGTGCCGGTGCGGTACTGAGCGAATCACAAAGCGGAGAAATGCAGGAAATTGGCTTCAGCCTGTACAGTTCCATGCTGGATACTGCCATACAATCCTTAAAACAAGGCAAAGAACCCGATATGCAGCATCCATTGGGCGTTGCGACGGAAATCAATCTGCACGTCCCGACTTTATTGCCGGAAGATTATTGCCATGACATTCATGAACGATTGGTGCTTTACAAACGCATGGCCAATTGCAACGACGACGAACAGCTCGACGACATGCAACGTGAATTGGTCGATCGCTTTGGCTTGCTGCCCAACCCAACCCGGGCATTACTTGACTGCCACCGCTTGCGTATTACCGCCAAGCCGCTCGGCATCACACGCATTGATGCCAGTTCTGAAAGCATCCAGATTCAATTCGTTCCCAACCCACCGATTAATCCAACGGAAATTATTAAACTGATACAAAGTAGCCGTGAATATTCGTTATCCGGTCCGGATCGCTTGAAAATTCAGGTGCAGGTTACGGATGTCAACAAACGTGTAATGCGGATCAAAGACCTGATTCAGAAATTAAGCACTAATAAGTGAAGGCTACCCGCTTCAAAATGATTCTTGTCGCGTTGTATGCGAAGTACATGCTGAAAAAAATACACAGTTGTCATTCACAGCAATCATAGTCACGTGAACTACCGGAGAATCTGACCACCACGAAGCATGGCAAATGCTTTTTTAATACTTCACTCCAAGTCTCTGAATAACTGAATTATATAGACTTGCTGGATGTCACATCTTTCATTCGTGCAACACTGGGGTTGAATCTATGATTCAAGATCTTTGAAAGGATGAGGCATAGCAACACCAAATCCTTGAGCATAATCGACCCCAATTTCTTTTAGCTTTACTATGATGTCATCAGTTTCAACTAATTCGGCTATTGTTTTAATTTCGGCCTTGTGAGCAAATTGATTGATTGCTTTTACTTTATCTAAATCTTCCTCATCCCGAAGTATATTGCAAACTAAACTCCCATCAATTTTCAGGTAATCAACTTTCATTTTTTCGAGTAGATTTAATGATTCAGGACTCTCGCTAAAGCTACATAGCGAAACCAAGCAGCCAAGCTCGCGAATTCTTTGCGTAAAGATAAGTGTATCGGCTATATTAGCTTCTGCGTCTGAAACTTCAATCTCAAAGCAGAGATTGGAAGCCGGGGCTTTTATTTTTTTTAATTCTCTTTAATAAAGTCAGGAAAAGCCCGGTCGCGTAAAGTATCCTTAGCTACATTAATATAAAATACAGAGTTCGCTTGTGGGTGGGCAGTTAGCCACTGGGCAATATGATTGATTATCCATCGATCCAGTTTTGGCATCATTTTAAATTGATCTACAAGAGGTAAAAATGAGCCCGGGGGCATCAGGTTATTTTCTTCCTCATGCATGCGAATAAGAATCTCATAATGTGAAATTGTCGTGATAGAAGATTTGATAGGCGCTATTTCCTGGCAATAAAGATTAAATTCTCCCCCCTCAATTGCCTGAGTAATGCGTGCAGCAGTAATTCCTGATTTGGATGTTTGAGTACTCTGTTGCAAGGTTGCATCGTCTTTAGTCAGTGTTTTGTTGGAATTATCTGGCTCCGGTTTAGTTGGGTTTTCCATTTTCTTTTTTGAAGAATCGCGGCTTTTTTCTTGTGCCCGGGGGGTGTGTAACGTGTAGAAACCAATAGTTTTCCCCTTGCTGTCAAGATGGGGAAGATATTGTTCCGTAAAAATATAAGGGAAGCCCTTGGTCGATTTTAGAATACGTTCATTATGTACTGTTTTCCCGGCTAGTATCTCTTCAATGCAATTCTGAATATCAGAGAAAAACTCTTCACTTGAGAATTCTTTTAAAAGCCGGCCATCTATCTGGTCTGGCTTTAATCCAAACCATCGGCGAAATATTCTATTATGGTAACGGCAGCGTTGATCACTATTAAAATAAGCCAACATGACAGGAATGTTTTCATCGACAAACTGTGATTTTATTTTGCTTTCAGAAGCTGTTTTCTCAGCCCACAGCCGATGTTTAATCTCATTCCCAAGTCTTTCCTTGCTTACAAGAAGTTGATCAGAGATGCTTCTGTGATTTTTTTCTGAACCTGCTATTTGGATCATTGCTATAAGTATTGAGAAGATCAAGGAAAACCATAACGTTGCTAGAAAGTGTGATGGGATTTCATTAAAAAAATAGCTGTCAGCTAAAAGAACAATTGCAAGTATTAACGCAATGCAAACTGCCAGATAAGGTTTGACATTATTAAAAAATGAGATTTTTTGCACGATGATTCCTTGTTCTTGCTAGTGTTTTTCTTTATGAGCGGGAAGTGGCTTGGATCTAAGCCAGAATTTCCATAAGTCAGAAGGGGTTATCACAAAACTCTGCGATGAATCTTCGTTAAGCGCTGTAATGGTTAATTGCTTGATTTTTCCTTTTTTAAGTGATGTATATAAGGGTAAGAACCAACTTTTCTCCATGTTCCCGAGAGTTTCACGCCAACTATAAGCATTTCTATATCTGGCTTTTCCATGTAAAGCATCCAATATAACAAGATGATTCCCTGAGGTTTCCGTTTGGAGCCATTTCTGTGTATCAGCAGGTAACTTTGAATGATTTGTGTTACTGACTAAAGCAAATACGCGCGGTAAGTCATTATCACTCCATACATGCGTATAAGAAGATTGTGTCAACTGCGGCATATACCCGCCTCCCCAGAACCAAACACTATTAATGGTCAATTCTCCACGCGATTCACGCGCTTGATTAATCGGGTGCTCATGAAGCAACATCTGAATTTCATTGAATATTTTACGCCAAACGATA
>Ga0138256_10007239_pt1 | contig 11723 bp, 11 predicted proteins | sample KNB2016incub_MG_FD_105486 | JGI IMG/M metagenome (GOLD analysis project Ga0138256, IMG submission 105486) | Active sludge microbial communities from wastewater in Klosterneuburg, Austria - KNB2014incub_MG | ecosystem: Engineered > WWTP > Activated sludge > Unclassified | place: Austria...
AGCCATGACCACAACCACCGCCGAACGGATGCGCGCCTGGACCGGCCCGGCGATCCTGAGTTTTGGGTTCCGGCCTTTCTTCCTCATGGCTGGGATCTGGGCGGCGCTGGCCATGGTACTGTGGGTCGCCATCCTAAGCGGGCATAACTTCCTGGCGACAGCCTTTGACCCTGTTTCCTGGCATGCACACGAGATGCTCTTTGGCTATCTGGGAGCGGTACTCGCTGGGTTCCTGATGACGGCGGTACCGAACTGGACGGGGCGAATGCCCATCGTCGGCTTGCCCCTCGCGGGCCTGGCGTCACTCTGGCTGTTGGGGCGCGTCGCAGTGGCGGTTTCAGCACCAGCACCGGTCCTCGCGGCGCTTGCCGATCTCACTTTTCTGGTCACCCTTTTGCTGGTGATGGCGCGCGAAATCTTCTCTGGGCGCAACTGGCACAACCTGCCGGTCTTGGCGTTGATCGGCATCTTCATCCTTGCCAATGCGCTGTTTCACATCGCGGCGCTGCGCGGCGATTATGCCGCTGGCGGAATCGGATTCCGCATGGGCCTTGCCGTAGCCGTGATGCTGATTTCTTTGATCGGCGGACGCATCGTGCCGAGCTTCACCCGCAACTGGCTGGCGCAACGCGGCAACGCCAGATTTCCAGTGCCCTTCGGTGCCGCTGACAAAGTCGTGCTGGGCGTTGGTCTTGCGGCACTTGTATGTTGGGTCTTCTGGCCCCTGCACCCGATAACTGGCGCGGGGCTATTGTTAGCGGGCGTAGCGCATTTGTGGCGGCTCTCGCGCTGGTCGGGGCGTCACACCGGTCCGGAACCGCTGGTCTGGGTATTGCATGCGGGTTATGCTTTCGTGCCGCTCGGTTTTGTAGCAATGGGCGCCGCGGTCCTTGGGTGGCTGCCGCTGGCGGCAGCTCAGCACCTTTGGATGGCAGGAGCGGTCGGCCTGATGACGCTCGCGGTCATGAGCCGGGCGGCTCTTGGCCATTCCGGCCGGACTCTTTCCGCGTCGCGCGCCACAACGGCGATCTATGTAGCGCTTATCGCCTCGGTCGTGGCGCGGCTTGCTTACGGCGTTTGGCCTGAAACACCCGGCCTTCTGCATCTAGCTGCTGGACTTTGGATTACCGCCTTCGGCGGTTTCGCGATAACCTATTGGCCAATTCTTGTATGTCCTCGGATCAAGCGTAAGTGTGCACCCTGAAATGACCACTGAAAGTGGTGCTGAGATGCGCATCATCCGGCGACTGAATTATCTGGTTCAAGCTTTGGTGGCGCGGCGACGGCCCGCTCTTTGGTGAGTCAGCATTCTGCGGCGCACAGTTCAGGGATCCAGAAGGACGACGTCATCGCCTGTATTCAGCAGACCTGACTGTTCGATCTCGCCATATACACCAGCATTTTGCCCTGCGGACCGAACGACAGTCCTCAACATGCCGGCATCGAAGGCAAGGTCTCCTTGTTCCCGGGTGATGGCGCCGCAACGTACTGTGGGCCCCACAATCGTGAGTATCGTTCCGCCAAGCGCTAGGCGCTTTCCCACCCATCCTTGCTCGACGAATCCATCAAACCGTGGCTCAGTTTCAATCACCACGTTTGGCCGGAAGCGACGCATATCCCAGTCGGCCGCTGGATTCAGGTTGCTAAGGCTGGCCAGCGTCGCTGTCGTGATCAAATGGAAGGGCGTGGAGAGAAAGAGGGAACCTGGAACTGACACATAATCCATCTGGATTTGCGAAAGGTTGCCCAGATCGGGCGATGCTTCGCCGCCGTGGCGTTCGAACGTCGCTTCAAGTTCCTTCAGCCAATTGTTGCCATCCGACTTGTAACGCCGATAGAATGCGGTATCAGCCGCGGGGCGTATGGCTTGAAGTGTCGACGGCCGTCCGACAACTGACGACAGTCGCGCATGAATGTCCGGGTTGCTGCCATCCATGATCGTGCCGTCGGCGAAACTGATCTGCACCGCGTCGTTTTCGCCGGCGGACTCTGGCGACAGGAATTTCGCCTGGCACTGCAAGAGCTGCGGGCGCGTCTTGCAGCTCTGGACTTCCTGGCGTGCCTCATCTCGCAAGGCCCAGCGCCGATCACCGGTTAACCCGTGTATGTCCAGTGCACAGAATTCAACGCGCTCGCCTGCCATTGCCTTGACAGGATAGCGCCAGATGTCGCGGATTTGTCCGACTTTCAACATGCTGACATCTTACGAAATTCTTTTCCCAGCGTTGCACAGTCATTCCAGCGCCTAACATCGAAACTGATCATTTTTGTCCTTTTCCGCAAGGTTTTTGGCAATAATTCTTGCACTTCGCGCGCCTGAGACTGATACTGAGCGTGTGCCACCTTGAGTAGTATCGACGCCGCAAGAATTACTCCAACGGTCAGAAAAAATGCCAGTTAGCAGTGATCAGAGTGCAAGTGAATGAGGATTTTCGGGCCCATTCGGCGAGGAGGCGAATTGGTGAAAGTCACTGAGCCGCTTGCGAAGTGTTGTTCCCGCGAGAATGGGAACAAAGAACCTCAACTTGCCTTCGTTAAGCATATAAACCCCCTAGCTCCTTCCAGTTCTTTCGGATTAGCTATATGCACCATCTGCCAAGGAAACTGGGGTAAAGCGACAGCTTGGGTTACGAATTTGCCAGCTTATTTGGCCTGAAACCAATATGCGTGTTTAACTAAAAACTCCCGCCAAGTTGGACGACTTGGCAGGAGTTAAGTTAAACACGTAGAACAAATTCAGGGGAGAACTTGCACTTGTCCCACTTTCCGATCCACAACGGGTCTAATCAATATCCAAAAACGCATAGCTGCATTGGCCAACAGGAGGATAGCGAGGGGTGTGGGTGCGGTTGCTTACCACCACAAATTGGGCTTTTATCGATTCAGGCGATGCAGCAGAATTTCGACACTCTTGCAAAACATGTGCAACAGATCGATGCTGCCATGACCAACAAACTCGCACACGATGAAGGGATGTCCCAACAACTGGCCATCCTCGTCAGCATTCCAGGCATCGCGACAACCACAGCCCTGGCGATGCTCGTCGAAATGCCTGAACTGGGCACACTCGCCGGAAAACAGGCTGCCAGTCTCGCCGGGCTTGCCCCATCTCGCGTCAATCAGGCAAATGGCAAGGCAAGGAACACATCCGAGGCGGACGGCCGTTGCTGCGGCGAGCCATCTACATGCCCGCGCTCGTCGCGGTCCGCTTCAATCCTGTCTTCAAGGCAAAATACGATCAGCTCATCCAAGCTGGAAAACCTGCCAAGGTCGCCCTCACCGCAATCATGCGCAAGCTCATCGTCATGGCAAACGCCTTACTGCGTGACAGGCGCAAGTGGGCGGAAATTAGCCCTTGACGAAGACGGATACTCATATCGTCTGGTTCAGAAAAAGCCGGTCAGGTCAACCTGCCACTTGGCCCATTTGCCAAGCGATGAATGGCTCAGGGGCGCCTCCATATTGCATTGCCGCCGAACGGATATGTCGCAATCAATTCTGGCCGCCGAATTCCCGATCTCGCATATTCACGGCTTTTCCAATTGAGAAGTGAGGAGGGATTGGACTATTGGTAGGCCTCAGGCCAAACCACCACAATGACTGGCACGGTTTTATATCCAAATTGTCTGAATGCCTTGACCGATTCTCCACCATCAATCCGGACTGATGACCAAAAGCAGCATTTTGCCATCATACTGGCTGGAACCATGCATGCCATCTCAAAAACATCAGATTGTTGCCTCCTGATCGTCCGCAGCGAAGCGCCCAACTTGCAGTCCGAAGATCATCCCATCATCTCGAGTCTCTTGGAGATGGCGGCAACATTGGCGGTTCAATTGCATCTGACAAGCCTGCAGATGGCCGGCTCCCATGAATTGCAGTCCTGCATCGACTATATCAGGGATTTGACGAAAGACTCGCCTCATCCGAAGTTGCTGATTGCGGGGTCGGACCTTGAAACCGCCATTACGTTCGTGGCTTTGGAGGCATTGGCCCATGGCTTTGATGTCTATTTGCTGATGGATTTCATCGAGCAGCCGGACAAGGAACTTTCGCACTTCCACGTTCAGCGGCTTCAGCAAGCCGGTACGGTTTCAACCACGCTCATTCAGCTCCTCGGCGAATGGTCTATCACATCTGAATCCGAGGAGCTAACGGACCGAATTGCGGAGATTTCGACTAAGCTCCTAAAATCACGATTGCACCGATCCTGATGCCAATATGTGCCTTCGACTTCGCGGACCGGGCCATCGTGAATCAAGGCCATCTCACGGCACTTTAGGCTTGATCGTCCCAACCCCGCGGGCTTCCAATGATTCTAAAATCGGCCGGGGTTTTCTGAATACTTGGGCAATGGTCAGGCGGGTCCCAGTCAGCTGGGACCGCGCTCTATCTCGCTGCGCTCGACCAAGCCCAGCTGTGCCGGTCTCGGCCCATTCGGGTGACGATCGCTCCCGCAGTCAGAGTCGACAGTGTTTCTGATATGTCAGTGTGTCTTGCGGAGCTTGCTCTGCATTTGACCACACGATTCAACTTGTGGGTCGCCAAGATGCAGGCCTTTGGCCTGCGCACGGGCGCCGCGAAGGTGCGACGGCATTTTTGGTTTTGTTCCCCGGTTCGCGGGGTGGGCGGCACTCCCTTCTAGGCCCGCTGCGGCCCGCCGCAACTGCGCGAAGCTTTCAAAGACCATCGTGTTCGACAGGGTTTCCATTGGCGCAGTCCTCCATTTCATTGCGGCCTTCGGTGCGGCGCGCCTCATTCAGCGGGCCTCTGCGGTCGTCTTTCGCCGCCCACCCCACTCACCGGGGAACATGTGGGCGAAGGAGAAGATCGCCATGTTGCATCAGCAGAACCAGAGCATCCACCAGACCAGCCTGTATTCTCAGGTGACAGACAGGATTGTTGCGGAGCTTGAACAGGGCATCGTGCCATGGGTGCAGCCATGGGGCCGTGACGGGGGAAGTTCTGGCCTTGGCTTGCCGCGCAATGCATCTACAGACAAGGCCTATTCCGGCATCAATATCCTGTTGTTGTGGGATGCGGTGATCAGGGGCGGCTATGCCTCGCAACACTGGCTCACCTTCAAACAGGCCCTTGAACTGGGTGGCTGCGTCCGCAAGGGCGAGAAAGGCTGGACGGTGTGTTATGCCGACAGCTTCATTCCCAAACATGAGAAGGAACGCGCCAGCCAAGACGGTGGCGATCCGCAGTCCATTCCGTTTCTCAAACGTTACACGGTGTTCAATGTCGAGGAGTGTGATGGTTTGCCGGAGAATGTTTGTCCGCAGCCAACGCTACCCGACGAGCGCGAACTTATCCCCCGTGCCGAAGCCTTGATTGCAGCAACAGGTGCCAGCTTCCAGATTGGCGGTGAGATCGCCTGCTATATCCCGAAGCTGGACGCTATCCGCGTTCCGCGACAAACGGCGTTTCACGATCAGATAAATTACTATCGCACGGTGTTCCATGAGCTTGGCCATTGGACAGGCCATGCTTCGCGACTCAATCGCGAACTCACCACCAAGTTTGCCTCAGACGGCTATGCGCGGGAAGAACTGGTTGCAGAGCTGGCGACAGCATTTGTCTGTGCCAGCCTTGGCATAGTTCCAACCGTTAGGCATGCCGATTATATCGGCAACTGGCTGCAAGTCCTGAAAGAGGACAGCCGCGCCATCTTCAAAGCCGCCAGCATGGCGTCCAAGGCTTGCGATTACATCCTCGCCTTTGAGCAGAGAACCATTGTTGCGGAGATTGCCTTATGAACAGCAATCTCCCCATTCCCTTCGAGACAGAACCCACATCCCTAGGCGAGCAGACGCTTGTTCCTGGGGTGCGGCTCGTCTCGATCTATGAGTGGCTTATGGTGCTGGCCGCTCAGCCGTTGCTTTCCAAGAAGCCGCAGCGGTCTTGTGATCTCGGGCTTTTCGATGAAGCCGCCCGCAATCAACTGGACCTGTTCAGCCCCAATTCCCCAACCCGAAAGGACTAAGATCATGGACCTCATGCACATTCCCTTGTGTGAACTTTCAATCGCCAAGACCAATGTCAGGCATGGCGTGAAGAAGGCTGACTTCGCCGACCTCATTCCCAGCATCCGGCAGCGCGGCATTTTGCAACCGCTTTTGGTCAGAAAGAACGGCAAAGGCTACGAAATCGTCGCCGGACGGCGGCGCTATCTCGCAGCCCAATCCTTGGAAAAGGAAGGCCTGGAGGTTGAAGCCATCCCGTGCGCCATCATGGCCAAAGGCGATGATGCGGCAGCGGTTGAAGCTTCTCTGATTGAGAATGTTCATCGTCTTCCCATGGATGACATGGACCAGTTCGAGACCTTCCCGCGCCTGTTGAAGGAAGGTCGCACGATAGAGGAAATTGCCAATACCTTTGGCGTGACCGAGATCATGGTGAAACGGCGCTTGGCCATCGCCAATCTGTCACTCAAGATCAGAACGGCCTACCGTGCCGAGGAGATCGACGGCGAGACCCTGCGGGCCCTGACGCTTGCCTCAAAGCAGCAGCAAATGGACTGGCTTTTGCTGTTTGAAGAGCCCGAACAGCATGCGCCACGGGGTGGCAATCTCAAGCGCTGGCTGTTGGGTGGTTCTCAAATCCCCACCACCAATGCCCTGTTTGACCTCGCCAATTACAAGGGTGAAATCGTCTCGGACCTGTTTGGCGAGGAGAGTTATTTCGCCAACGCGGACATGTTTTGGACCTTGCAAAACGAGGCCATTGCCAAGCTCAAAGCCAGCCTCGAGGCCCATGGCTGGAGCCGCGTCGAGATCATGGAGCAGGACCAGCGGTTTCACGAGTGGGACTATGAGAAGACCCCCAAGAAGAAGGGCGGAGCCGTCTACATATCCATCTCAGATCGCGGCGAAGTTGAAGCCCATGAGGGCTATCTCTCTCGCGCCGAGGCCCGCAAGGCGGAAGCGAGAGCCAAGGGAGCGACAGAACCAGAGGCCAAATCCGCAAAGCCGGAACTGACCCGGCCCCTGCAGAACTATTTCAACTTGCACCGCCATGCCGCTGTCAGGCTTGAGCTGCTCAATCATCCGCAAGTGGCCTTGCGGTTGGCGGTGGCCCATATGATCGCGGGTTCTCGCCTTTGGCTGGTCAAGCCCGAACCGCAGCAAGCTGACAAGCCGGAGATCGAAGTCTCTCTCCAACAGTCGAAAGCCCAGCTGGCTTTTGCCGAAAGGCGGCTAGCGGTGCTTGATCTTCTGGGATTTGACCCGAACCGAGTTGAGCTTGTGAGGCCCAATGGCGATGACGACCAGACCGTTGCCGTCTTTGCGCAATTGCTCAAACTCAGTAATGACGAAGTCCTGCACGTGCTGGCCTTCGCCATGGCGGAAACCCTGGAAGCGGGCACGGCGATTGTTGAAGCTGTTGGTGTCCAGACCAAAACCGATATGTCCAGCACATGGGTTCCCGATGATGCATTCCTGTCCTTGCTTGCTGGCAAGGATGTGCTGCATGCTGTCTTGACGGAACTCGGCGGCGCGACCGTTGCCGATGGCAACAGGGCGGAAACAGGCAAGGTTCAGAAGGGCATCATTCGGGACCTTCTGAGCGGGGCCAATGGCCGGACCCAAGTGCCGAACTGGCTTCCAGCCTACGCCCGTTTCCCGGCTGCTGCCTATACCACTCGGGGCGGCACTGGCAGTGGTGATAGCTGGCAGAAGATCGCTCACCTGTTTGGCGGCACCACCGTCTAACCATCATTGAAGGTGATTGCCCCCGTATAAATCCTGCACGGGGGCAATTGTGTGTCGGGCGAGGATCAGATCACGGCGTAGAGGTCCTTGTCTTCTCATCCTGCGGCTCTGCCAAGATCGGCATGGAGTTTTACAGTGCCGAACACAGCTGCAGCGATGGACAGGCTCATGCAGCCGTGCGCGAAGCATTGTTTTCGGAGGTCCAGCCTGCACCGATTTCGACGCTTTCGGTCACCATGTGGAAATCAAGGTGGCAATCCTCATGTCTCTGAATGAGCAGTGGTCTTCGTTCTGAGTCCTTGGTGCTGACAGTGCGCTAGTTTCTCTTGTAACGCCCAGCAGCATACTTGTTCTCTCCTTTCAACACAGTCAGCACTCCCCGTTTGGCCCTGCGCAAAGCCCTGTTTCTCAGGCGTGCCCTCAGAGACCTACATCTGTCCAAAGCCGGTCCCGAAACCCTGTCCCCCCGCTTTTTTCCCCGCCGCCTTGCGGCTCCTCGCGGGCGCTGACGCTCCAAAAAAGCGTTGTGACAGGGTCCTCCACTTTGTTGCGGCCAAGAGGTTCAGGTCCGTTTTGGCAGATGCACGGTCAGGCATCGCCAGAGGAACAGGCCTCGAAGCGAAACCCAAAGGAGAACTATCATGACTGCAATCGGATACGTGACCAAGCAAGCTGACGGACGTTATAAGGGAAACTTGCGCACTGTCAGCATCAAGGCCGAGATCGACATCCTGCCCAACATTCAGAAGACCTCGGACAGCCAGCCCGACTTCCGCGTGGTGACCGAAGGCGTCGAAATCGGCGCGGGCTGGACCCGCAAGAGCGAAACCTCGGGCAAGGACTACGTGAGCCTGTCCATCGCAGCGCCAGAGTTTGGTCCTTCGAAACTTTACGCCAATCTTGGGCGGGCGGCGGGTTCAGAAAACAAGGACCTCTACGCCGTGATCTGGAACCCGGCCGACTAAACAGATGCCCCCGTGCAAGACCTGCACGGGGGCAATCCCCGCAATCGATACGAGTGGCGATTTCTCGCACAAGGGGGAGCGACTTATGCCCGCCACAATTGTCAAACATTTTTTGACCGTCCGGATTGCTGGACCAAGATCTAAAACAAGATTGTTTGTAAGCGTCAACCGCCATGGTGAAAACCGTGGTCGGCGGAGTTATTTCGATGCCCCAAGTCCGGATGACCGGGACGGCTTGGGGACGGCGACTGGAGGATTATGCCTATACCGGGGACCTTGATGGCCCTGGGTGGGCTTGGGAATTTCTGCGGCGTAATGAGCGGTTTTTGTGTGATTGCCGTCTTTCAAGGGCAGGGCCTCCGGTTCAAGTCGACCATGTATCCGGTGCCATCTATCTGCGGCCCCGGCGCAGATTCCTGCGGGCCGAGACCTGGGGGCTTATGCTCTTTCCAAACCCTGCAAAGCCATCAACAGAGACACCTGTGTTCTGGCTTCCCGATACTCTCACACATCACGTCAACGGCACAATGTCTCCTGCCAACGACAACACAGACGAGACGCTGTCACTGCAAGATTTCGCCTGTCAACGCATGGTTCTGGCCAGTGATCGCACCGAACATGTGATTATACGCAGCACCCAGGAAAGTGCCCGTCTCAGTCTTGTGGGACAGTCCATTCTGCTTGGCGAGTGCAAATATGCATTCCAAGTTGAATGTCTGTCCCGGCTGGAAAATGTCACTGAAACACTGCGCGCCTTGACCAAGCTTCGCAAAGTTTCAACTTCACCAAAGCCTCAGCACAGTCAATTCGAAATCCATCTTCGCAACTATCTCGTGGCCCTTGATGGTCATTTTGCGGGCCGGAGCTACCGCGATATCGCCGAGGTCATCTATGGCCGAGACCGCGTGAGACATGTCTGGACCAATGAGACACGGCACTTGAAAGAGGGAATGCGCCGCGCCGTCAGGCGTGGCATTGAATTCATGGAAGGTGAGTATCGAACCCTGCTGTAGGGGTGTCGAATTTGCAGCTTTGATCTTCGACACTCCCCTTGGCCATGCAGCTGCGTGACATTCCATGCATCGCAAAGAGATGCAGGAGATGCCACCATGATCGACGATTCGAAGACACCATTCCTCACGGTTGAGGAAGCTGCCCGTTATCTTCGCCTCAAGAAACGCACCCTCGACAACATGCGTTGGATGGGAACGGGGCCAAAGTTCCGCAAGCATGGCGGGCGCATCTACTACCATGTCGATGAGCTCAAGGAATGGTCACTCAACAGCCGCCGCAACTCCACGTCGGAATACTGAGATGACAAAACGATTCAGGAGCTTCACGCTTGTCGCAGCAGCCCTCGCGCTTACCTTCCTCGCAGCGAAACCAGTAATCAATCCGTCTCCCATTCTCATTTGGAATGCGTCGGAAAGCGTGCCGATTGGCTGGTATTTTGTGTCAAAACGCCGCCCCAAGACTGGTGAAATCGCTGTCATCAGACCCGCCGAATGGGTTCAAATCTATGCATCCAATCGTGGATACTTACCCCAAGAAGTGCTGCTCCTGAAACCCATCTTTGCCACCCAATCATCAATTACTTGCCGCTTTGGATCGTATGTTTTTGTCGATGGAAAGCATGTTGCGACAGCCAAAATCATCGACCAAAAGCACCGGCCCTTGCCTGTTTGGAAGGGCTGCAAGGCACTCAAACCGTCGCAGTTTCTTGTCCTTGGCGGGCATCGCAACTCATTCGACAGTCGTTACTTTGGACCCATCGAACAGAGCCAGGTGATCGGTACAGCTTTTCCTCTCGCAGAATTGCTCAAGTGAAGTTCCGTGACGTTTGGGGTGTGATGATTCGAAGTTTTGGGGAGGGCAAGATAAAAGCAGTGGTGATGGTGTGGAGCGAAGTGATTGATCTTGAACGGAACACTTAACGCCACCACCAATGCACATGACGTTAGGGTGGCGCCATCTCCCTGAAATCGCCACATGTTCATGACACCATCTTGAATTCAGAACGCGAAGAACAATGTGCACCCCAAGCAACAACCCTTCTTCGCGAGGTTTCCATGTCAGACAATTTTACACCCAGGCTCGGTCGCATCGGCTGGAAAGCTGGAACGCGGCTTGATCGTTACATCAACCGCGTCATGAATGCGGCCCATGCGGCTGGCCACGTCAATGGAACGTCGCGGAGCAAGTTCACGGGTGCCCGCATGGGGCGAGGGTCAGCCTTTGGCACGTTGGCAGGGGCAGGGCTCTATGCCGGCAGTCAACGCCGCGCTATCGTGAAAGCTCGGATCACCAGGCTGAAGCGTGGTGACTTGGGAGCAGCCCGCGCCCATCTCCGCTATATTCAAAGGGACGGTGTTACGTCTGAGGGTGAACCCGGCCAACTCTATGGTCCAGAGACCGACGAGGCCAATGGAACAGTCTTTCTCGATTCCTGTGATGGTGATCGCCATCAGTTTCGATTGATCGTATCGGCCGATGATGGCGCAGAACTTGCCGACCTCAAGCCCTTCATTCGAGACATGATGGCAAAGGTCGAAACTGATCTTGGAACAAGGCTCGATTGGGTCGCTGTCGATCATTACAATACCGAACATCCACATACCCACATCATCATTCGCGGAAAAGATGATCGTGGCGACGATCTTGTCATTGCGAAGGACTACATGAGTCATGGATTCCGGATGCGCGCCCGCGAACTCGCGACGCTCGAACTCGGACCGGAGATCGAGAGTGACATGACAATCAAGCTCGGACGCGAAGTAGAAGTCGAACGCTTCACCCGTCTTGACCGCGCACTTTTACGAAATACCAACAAAGGTTTTCTGGTTGTGAGTGCCATGCCGCCCGAGGAGCGTCAGACCCATGCATCCCATATGGGCCGACTTCGCAAGCTTGAAGAGCTAGGCCTTGCGAAGGAACGGCAGGCCGGCGTCTGGGAAATCACCTCAGACATGGAGGCAAAACTCAAGTCTCTTGGCAATCGCGGCGACATCATCAAAACAATGCACCGGACGTTGCGGGAAGC
>Ga0138256_10007240_pt1 | contig 11723 bp, 9 predicted proteins | sample KNB2016incub_MG_FD_105486 | JGI IMG/M metagenome (GOLD analysis project Ga0138256, IMG submission 105486) | Active sludge microbial communities from wastewater in Klosterneuburg, Austria - KNB2014incub_MG | ecosystem: Engineered > WWTP > Activated sludge > Unclassified | place: Austria...
ACGATGTTCAAGGAAAACCCTGAGCTGGGTGCCGCATTTGAGCGCGAGGCGAAGATCCTCGGCCGTCTTCGGCATCCCGTCTTGACAAAGGTAATCGATCATTTTGTCGAAGGCAATGACCAATATCTCGTGATGGAGCACATCTCCGGCGACGACGTTGGCAAGCGCCTTGAGAGCGCAGCAAAGCCATTTCCGCTAAGCTGGGTGATGTTTTGGGCGGATCAACTGCTCGATGCATTGAACTATTTGCATTCGCACGAGCCGCCGATCATTCACCGCGATATCAAGCCTGAGAATCTTAAGCTTACTGATGACAACCACATTGTTCTGCTCGATTTTGGACTGTCAAAGGATTTTGATACTAAATCCGAATCGGCGTCGCTCGGGACCGGCAGCGTTGTCGGTTACTCGCCGTATTTTGCGTCAATGGAGCAGGTGCGCGGTACCGGGACAGATGCTCGTAGCGATATTTATTCGCTGTCGGCCACGCTATATCAGTTACTAACAAATACGATCCCGGCGGATTCATTGACGCGTGCGGATGCTATGCTCGGGGGGTTGCCGGACCCGGTCAAGCCGCTGTCAGAGTTAAACCCTGAGGTCAATAAGACTATCTCTGATGTTGTATTGAAAGGAATGGCTGTGCGGCAAGACGACCGCTATGATCGGGCGGCTGACATGCAAAAAGAGCTTCGACGGGCGTTCAACCGCACGGGCGGAGCTGAAAAGCCGTCAGAGGCAGATGGTGCGGCAACCATGATGATGGGAGATGAAGCCACGACCAAGGTCATCACTGAGGCTCCCGTCACCGATGCTCCGACGATGTCCGGTCAGGAGACCGAACATATTCCGGTGATCGCTGCCGAGCCTGCCGAAATTGTTGATGAGCTAAATGTCGAAGAAACCGTACCGATCGGCGATCATCTTAATGTGGAAGAAACGATCCCGATCGACGAGGTTTCGATCCCGGAGGCACCTAAACAATCTGACATTCAAACCCAGGTTTTTGAGGCACCGGTGATCGAAGCCGCCCCGGAGCCTGAGATCGAGGAAGAAACAGTTGTAAACGCGCCGAGGCCGTCGGTAGAAATTGCCGCCGCAATGTCGGCAGCTGCGGGTGCGACTCCAGCCCACACGGCGCCGCCTCAACCGCAAAAGAAGTCAAAGAGCGGGTTGGTAGTCGGCGGACTTGTCGGATTGCTTTTGCTAACGGCCGTAGCGGCTGGCGGTGGTTGGTATGCCTATAACAACTATTATCTACCGTCTCAGACTCAAGCGAGCCCTACACCTGCGGCGACCGCATCGCCATCACCAACTGAGAGTGTTGTAGTTGACAGCAACACTAATTCGAATGCGAATACCGAAGTGACGCAAACCAATACGAATACGGGTACAAACGCGAACAAGGTTGTTTTGACGACCCCGACGAAGCCTGATCCGTCAACGGGGTCAAAGACTCCGCCGCCCGCCCAAACAACAAAGCCGCCTGTGGTAAAGACGACCCCAAAACCAAAAGGGCGTGACGATCGCACGACGATAGTTCAGTAGCATGGAGAAATGATGTAATGAAAAGATCCAACCTCTTTAGTCAGATATCGATTTTGTTTCTTTTGCTAGGTGTGCTGTCAGCAGGTGTACAGGCCCAAAGCAGAAAAGACCGCGACGCTGCAAAGAAACTGCAGGAGGCGGCGGATAAAGCATTCACCGCTAAGAACTATCGCGAGGCTGCGGATAAGTATGGCCAGTCGATCGCACTTGTCTCGACAAATGCTCAGGCACATTACCGGAAAGGTTACGCACTTTACAATCTTCAGGAAAACATTGAGGCACTGAATTCGTTTGCCACCGCCTTGAGCCAGGGCTATAAGCCGTTGGAGATATACAAGATCCGGACTTATATCTACTACGAGACCAAGAATTTTGACGCGGCTTTGTCCGAGGTCAATAAAGCTCTAGCTCTCGCTCCCAATGACCTGACTTTGCTCAAATCATTGGGCGAGATCCAGCTTGGCCGCAATGACTATGCAGCAGCTTTGGGGAGTTTTAACAAAGCAGCCCAGCTTTCTCCCAAAGACGGCGATATCTATTACAACATTGCACGCATACACTTTGGGCTAAGCGACCCAAAGTCGCAATACGACAGTGCCGAAAAAGCTCTTGCTAACGGGACTAGGTTCGTTGGCGAGACTTATTATTTGCTTGGTGAGGCGCACCAGAGGTTGAGGAACGTCGGCCCCGCGATCGAAGCTTACCAAAAGGCGATCAACTCTAAACCCGATCTGCTGCAGACGTATCGCAACCTTTCCGAGCTTTATCGTAGTGAGAACCGATTTAATGATGCGATCAATACTTCTAAACAGGGTTTGAAATTATATCCGAATGACGGCAATCTTTTTACCGATCTAAGCTGGTATTACAGTCTCGCGGGTGACCCTGCTAAAGCCGTCGACGCGGCAAAGGCGGCTATTCAGCTGTTGCCCAATCAATCGATGGCATATACCAATCTATGCCGAGCGTATAACGAGACAAAGGCCTTTGAACTCGCTATAACGGCTTGCAACGGGGCGTTGCGTATCGCCCCAAACGATGGTGAAACTTTCTTTTATCTTGGTAATGCATACGTCCAGTCGAATAAGTCTGCCGACGCAACCAAAGCATACGCCCGTGCCGTAACGGGATTACTTGATTACACCACCAAAAATCCGGCTTATTCCGACGGATGGTATCTACTAGGAAATGCGTATTTTGCGGACCGGCAGTTTGACAAGGCGATTGCAGCATATTTGAAATGCCTCTCGCTTAGCCCAAAATTTACTAGGGCGATGGCAAATCTTGGGATTTGCTACACGCGAGTTAAAAATAAGGCCGCTGCGACCGAGCAGTACAATAAGCTGTTGCAGGCGGATCCCGCGCTTGCGGCCCGCGTTAAGGCTGAGTTGGATAGAATGTAATATTAACGGCGTTTGCGGGGACGCATTCCGGTTCGGACATCGACACTTTGAAACCTAAGTACGACACGGACGCTGTCTGATCGTTTATCCAAATTTGCAGCGACAAAGGGCGAATAAGCCGGGTCTGACGCTAATGCTTTCTGTAGCTCCACGATCGCCTTGCTGTCGCGGGAAGGTTCGATCACCTCAGCTATCCGAGCGAGCCCGTCGCCAAAGACATCGGCCACAACAACAACCTCATCATCCTTCATATCGCCGCGCACAAGCGATCTCGTTAACGCGATCAATGCTCCTTGGGGATTAACGCTGGGCGATTCACTCGAAATATTGAGCCTCGTTTTCGCGTATTCCGACGCCGTTAGGGAATCGGGATATTGTTTTTGTAATGGGCTGCGATTGGTCGCTAGCATTACGGTATCGGAACCTAACGGACTTGACGCAGTCACAATGCCCCGATCACGAATGCCCGAAAACATTGCCGTAAGCAGCGTAAACGCCATAACCACGGTCGCCATCACGCCAACGGCGTACGGCATTATCCGGAAATTAAATATCGCACGCATCTCACCCGAGACCGGCAGCCACGAGAACTTGTCCCGGCGGATCTCGGTACGGACAGAACGTTTTAGCTGATCTTGTAGGGAGACGGAAATTGCGGGCCGTGCCATTTGTTGGAGCGAGGCTTTTATCGCATTCAGGTCGGCTAACTCTTGTCGGCACACAGGACATGTATCCAGATGCGCCTTGACAGAGCTTTGCTCCCCGCCGGTTAGATTGCCGTCAGCGTAGAGTGCGAGTTCAGTTTTTATTTCCGAGCATTTCATTGCCGTAAAATATCTTGACGCGAATGGCTGGCTGACCCCGGCTGTCTCCTGCAAATCAGGTGACAATGCTCGTGCTGTGATCCGGCATTTAAGATCGGCGGCGTTTTCGGTGATCTTGTGATCGATGTTGCTGGTCGATTCAAACAACCGCCAATTTTCCGCTTTTCGTGACTCCAAAACCCAACTCTCGCTCTCTCTTGACCTATCGTTTGGCACCGATTTATTTAGTCATTAAAAAATGAGACCGGGGCGAGTCAACCATTCCCGTCAATTGTCAAAAATCCTTTAGTCTTCGCCGCAGTTCGTCGCGGCCGCGTGAGATACGCGATTTCACCGTTCCAAGATTGACGCCTAACGCTGCGGCCGTTTCGTCATAACTCAATCCTTCGATATCGCAAAGAATGACCGCTTCTCGGTAGATCTCCTGCATATCCTGAAGTGCCGTATGGATCGCATATTCGCGTTCGCGGGCGAGAGCCGACTCCTCAGGGCTCCTCGAATTAACAGCCAGCGTATCGGAGAATCTAGTTTCCGAATCACCGACGTTTGCGTCTAGCGAGATCGTTAGATCACGCTTGCGGCGTTTCCACCAGCGAAAGCGGTTTCGCGATTCGTTGATCGCTATTCGAAAGAGCCACGTCTTTAGCTCCGAGTCGCCGCGAAAACCTTTGATCGCTTTTAATGCCCGCAGAAATGTGTCCTGCGTCAGATCGCTCGCCTCTTCGGGGCTTTCGGTCAGCCGATAGAGCATCGCGTAGATGTCACCCGAATAACGATCGATCAGCGTTTCAAATGCAGCCTCTTCGCCTGCACGTAATTTGTCAATAAAGGCGGTCTCTTCGCTCGTATGAGCAGAGATAAGGGGTGCAGACACTGCTGCCTGTCCGATCTTTTCGTCGTCAAATGTGATCGACTTGAACAACGTCATCGCCCGCCTTTTAGCATTCTCCTTGTGGCGAAGCTAGTAAATTGCCAGCCCGCTTTTTCGCGAGCTATAAATATTAGACACCCCCTACGGGAATTAGTTCCCATAAATATTTCACATCGAATATTTTTATTGATGGGTGACATGTTGATAATTACCCTTTACTTATTTGCTCTGACGGCCGTTTTACGTTAAATTAACTCTTTTGCAAAGGGCTTTGTATGCCCGATTATATAACGTTAGAGCAAGCACATATTGCAGTTTTTTGAACGATGTCACGAAAAAAGAGACGATTTGAACAGTTAGAAGCGGCCGCGGCCAATCCAGAGGAAAAGAAGACCTATGTTGACCCGTTTCAACAGCAGGTGATCCCAAAGATCGAGGGCTTTGGCAAAAAATTTGAGGGCAGGGGCAAGACGATACTTTACGGCCTCGGTGCCGTGCTCGTTTTGGTCATCATTATTGTTCTTTTCATGCGATGGAACGCTCGCTCGACTGGAGCTGCACAGACAGCTCTCGGAAAAGCTATCGAGACATCGCAGGCTCAGATATCCGCAACCGGAGCCCAGCCGGGTTCGACACAAAAGACATTTAAGACGGAAAAGGAACGCTCTGATGCCGCGATCGTGGAGTTTCAGAAGGTCGTCGATACTTATGGAGGCGCGGTCGGTGAAAAGGCGAAATATTTTATTGCCGTCAATAAACTCATGTCCGATCGTACGGCGGGTATTACCGAGCTAGAAAGCATCGCGGCCGGCGGCTCCGATACTGCAAAGCTTGCTAAGTTTGCCCTCGCTCAGACTCGCGCTGACGACAACAAAGTCGATGAGGCCGTTACGCTTTATCAGGAACTCGGCGCGATGGCGGATCCAATCGTTGCTAAAGATACCATCAATTTTGATCTTGCAAAGCTTTATGAAAAACAAGGTAAGAAGCAAGAGGCAGCTGATATCTATTTCAACATCGCCAAGGCTGCAAGCGAAGCAAAGGACAGCGATGGAAAACCCGTCCGTATGACCGAGACGGCGACAAAAGCGAAAGAAAGGCTTAAGGTACTTGACCCGGAACGCTCCAAGCAGATCGTCGATCCAACACCTGAGTCGCCATTTGGCAATGGCTAGAATTCACTAGAAGCCCGCCCGCAATCGCACTTTCTTACCTGCATTGGTGATCGAGGGCAAATATTGAGCGATCTAAAACAAACAGACTTGAGCACGATCAACGAGGCGGATAGCACGTCCGCCGCAGTTGAACCGGCAGATCCGATCACGATCCGCGTCTCGCCACACAGTTATTTCACAGCTTTATTCATTGGTACATTTCTTTCGGCTTTGTTTTTCTATCTTGAGCTGGACATCGCGGGCTTTGCTGCGTTTGGCATCGCATGGATAGCACTGCCGTTTCTCGCTTTGCGTGACCGCATTACTTTTGACGGCAGAAGTTTGCAGCGGATAGGATCGCTCCCGCGTCTCTGGTCTTGGTTTAACGGCTCGCGGCGGCGGCTAAAGATCGCAGATATAGAACAGGTTGAGACACAGTCGATCCGTGCAATAAAACGCGGCGGCACTGTTCATTATCGTTATCGCACGATCCTGAGAGGCAAAGGCCTGAGCATCGCGATCGCATCGGGCGGCGAGGATTTTCGCCGGATGATAAAAGGCATCCTGCCAAAGCTTGAGAAAAATGCTCTTGACGTGCGCTCTCTGGAGCTACGAGAATTTCTTAGCGATCCAAAAGAGATTTTAATGAAAGCGGAGTTCTCACGCATCCCATCCGCCGATGCGCTCGAAAACTCGATCTCAGATCTTCTTAAACAAAAACGAAAACAGCGAAACCCTATCGCCTTGGGTGACGACGAAAAGGCCGAGGATCTAAGGGTTCTTGGTAATGAGTTGCGCGTTTCCGGATATCTGCCTCAGGCACTCGAAGCCTTTCGACGGGCCCTCACAATTCGCGGAGCTGATGGGCGTTTGCTTTTCGAATTTGCCCGATGTCTCCATGCCCTTGCAGCAGTCAAACGCGATCCGCGGCTTGAGCGCAAGGCTCTCGCGGCTTTGAGATTATCCGAACGACACGTGGCCGACGATGGAGATCTGCTGTCGCGTCTCGGTGAATATTATTTTTCGCTGGGCGAGTCACGGCGGGCAGAAATGATATTTCAGCGAGTGTTTGACCATGTGGGTGAAAATTTCCGTGCGGCACGCGGCTTGGCGGAGATGTCTTTGCGTGACGGTAAGATCGCACATGTCATACATCAATTTTCAACGGCTAACCGCCTTGCGGAAACACCAAGCCTCCGCCGATGGGCTCGCGACGAAGCAGACTATTTCTCGTCGCTCAATTCGGACGAAGAATATATGGAGATCGAGATAGGCCGCGTTAATTTGCTCGATACTCTTGAACGCTCAAAACGCACAACACTAAACATCGCCTTTCTCTCATTCCCCCTGATCGTCGTCGGGTTATTTTTTGAGGACACACTCGTGGCCAACATTGGGTGGGCTGCCTCGACAGTCAGTTTAATGATCTGGACCGGTCTCATAATTAGCTCGCGAATGCTCTCGCATCGAATTCCTTACGCTTTGGTCGAGTCGGACGAGTAGGGGGCAAAAACGACGCGCAAAGAACGCGGATCTTGACTCTACCACTGGCTTAAATTCGCTCCTCTTAGTGACAACTATCACAACAAATATCCGATGCACTGATATAAAATTGCTTGACAACGGCTGTTACATAGGATCCTATGAGAAAACTTCTACCGCCAATTCTAGTGGTCGTATTTATGACAACCGGCTTTCTTATCGTCGACACCCTGAGCCCAAGTGCTCAACGTATGCCTAAGTCGCCGCAGGTGCATAAAAAAGAGATTCCGGAAGTAATTGTCTTGGCACAGTGGTCAAAAGCCGGCAAGGTTACGTTTAATCACAAGCGTCATAATAGTGGCGAGTATAACGCCGGAGGGCCGATACTCTGCATAGAATGCCATCACACAGCCCAACCGGATGCTTCGTTGATCGACGTTCCACCGCACAAAACAGTTTGGCCCGCGGGGCGTACGACAACGCTCACCGCCGAACTCTATGCGGAAAACCCGATAAACGCAGGTGTGGCCGCGTGTCGGGATTGCCACGCCCGATCTGGAACTAAACCAAAACTACTCGCTGCGATCCCGACGATAAAGGATCCAGACACCGGAACGGTCGCGACGATCACGAACGAAACAGCATTTCACTCGGCATGCGATCAATGCCATTTCCAGATCAGCTTTCAATATACACGGTCAAAGTCCCCCGATGCTACAAATTGTGCTTCGTGTCATCAAGCGACAGCAAAGAAAGGCAGAAAGGTTTAATGACAGCCTGCGATACCTAATTTCCAAAAAAACGTATAGCCCGAATCGGAGAATTATCCGATTCAGGCCATATATGAAACTGTGCCAATTTTCTAAGCCTTAACGGTTTCCGCCTGGCCCTTAAGCATTGACGACCATCGATATTCTGGTGCGTCCCAGCCTTCTTTAAGTTTACGCAAGATAAACTCGGTCATGTTGTCGACTATCCATCGATGATTTTTTTCACCAACGGATGCGAGTTCTGCGTCAGGTGCAGGATTCATGAAATCAATGGCATAAGGCACGCCGTCTTTGATGGCGAACTCAACCGTGTTTAAATCGTAGCCGAGGGCGGTGCAGATCGTTATGACATCTTTCTCAACGCGTGCGTGCAGCTCGGGCGAGAGATAATCATCGACGTTGACATATTGCATTCCGGAAAGATAAGGCTTTGACGGGTCGTAAGGCATGATAAGAACTTTCTCTTTGCCGACGCAGTAACAGCGGACAAACTGGTCATATTCGATGCCTTCTTGCAACGTCATACAAAGCGTGCCGGACGAATTGTATTCCTGCCAGAGTTCTTCGAGGGAGTTAACTTTCGAAACATTCTTCCAACCGCCGCCATCGAACGGTTTCAGGAACGAAGGGAAGCCGACATGCTCGACCACCGCTTCCCAATCAATAGGGAATTCGAGATTACGCAGGCTCTCTTCGGTAATGTCTTTGATATAGCTATGCTGGGGAAGCAAAACAGTTTTCGGGATCGCAACGCCGAGTTTGGTGGCGAGGGCAAAATTAAAAAATTTGTCATCGGCCGACCACCAAAACGGGTTATTGATGATATATGTGCCTTCGAGGGCAAAACGCTTTAACGCCGCACGGTAATAGGGCACCTCGTGCGAGATGCGGTCGATGATGACATCGTAACGTTTTGTCTCATCTAGCGTTATGCCGCCGATCGTGACCATCTCGGCCACGACTTCGCCGTTGCCGTGCTCATTGATGCTATTTATTATCGATTCGGGAAACGTGACCTCACGTCCCACCAAGACCCCTACTCGTTTCATATAAATGTATTATAGGTAGTTGGTTTTAGGTGGGCAAGATTGGGCTGACGATTTGCCTTTAGCTTGGGCGACGTCGAAAATTATCTAATAAATGATATATATCGAAAACACTTCATTCGGAGCCGAAGGTTTTAACACTCATGTGTACGGCTATACGCTGGCGATCTCAATGTCCAATTTTCTCAGCCGTGATTTCTACTTTGATTTTGAGATCCCGTGCTCGACACCGCCGGACTACGCCTTACAAGACGGATATAAAGAGAAATTTGGCTCATTACTTACGGCAAAACGCTCGCTCGTTTCCGATCTCGTCAAAATACCAAACCGCCGCGTTTTTGAGATCGACCGCGAGGTTCCAAACAAAGCTGAATATCAAATGCTACCGAGCTACTTTGCGACGACCGAGGCGATGCGCACGAAATTTGCCGATACATTTGTTTGGGACGCATTTGGCATCGGGCGGTTTTCGCTCGTCCGGGAAGAACTGCAAGAGTACGACCTCATCGAGTGGACTCACGCAAAACTTACAAGTCCGGCGGTCTTTTACTTTTTACCGCGCGTCGAAAAGCAGGCTCTATTAGATTCTGTAAAGATTCAATTCACAGACGAGATCGAGAACCTAGCGGCTAAGATCATAGGCGATTTGGGGGCATTCAATGCAGTGCATTTGCGACTCGGGGATTTTTTGACGGACAAAGTAGGCGAAGGATATTCGGTCAACGTGGATCGCTTTAGCAAATATATCCGCGCCACGTTTAGCGATGATTTGCCGATACTGGTGGCGACGGATGGGCTGCAAGAGAAAGAATTGATCGCAAAAATGTTTCTCGGGTTTAAGCTGATCTTTATCGACGAGCTGATCTTTGACGAATACCGCAGCGACTATAATGACCTGGAATTCACAGATTTTAACGTAGTGACGGTGCTCAACGAGCTTATATGCGGCGCGGCGGATGTGTTTATCGGCACGTATCGCAGCACATTTACCGGCATTATTCATCGAATCAGACAAGAGCGTTACGGCAAGACAGACTTTAATTTCTTTCCTGACGAAAAGGTTGCTCGGCTATTGAACGACGAGATGAAACTCGTGCCTGACCAAATGGGTTTCTTTGATTGGAATCGTTATTCGGTAATGTCCGGGGGGCATCTCGACATTGCGTGGATGCGCGAGTGGGATCATTCGCGGACGATGATCGACGTTTAGGTCAGGATTTCATGCCGGGCAGCAATTCAAGGTTGCCCATCTCGCGGTTAAACGCATCGAGGGCACCAACCTCATCGGCGGTGGCGTCGAGCATTTGTTTTGTCATCGCGATCGAATCTGACAATTGTTCAAAATCAAGTAGCGAGAATTTCTCGGGCGTTGAGATCGTGACGATCTCGTCATTAAGATAGCTAAAGAAGTTTTCGATCGACTGCAACTGTCCCTCGACGAGCTTTACGCTCCGCTCGATCTCGTCAAACGACGCAACACGCCTTTTCAAGATCTCAACATTTGTCTGCTGGATACGCTTGGTTTTTTCGTCCGTTGCCGACTCCATCGAGCGAAAGGCTTGAGACAACTGGTTGTGCACGGCCTGACGATTGATCGATTTGAGATGCTGTTTGCGGCGGCGATAGGTGTCGAGCAGATCGACAAAATCTTCCCACCGCTGATCGAGAGCCTTTAGATTAGAGGGCAGTTCGCCGGCACCGGTGAACTTATGATAATTGTCCTGGATCTTGTCCTTGAGCCAGCGCAGATATTCGACGGCCTCGCGTTCGCGTGGGGTGAATGATTTGATCAGAGCCTCGCGACCGGCAGTATGAGCTTTGAGCAGACGTGCCTTTTCACGGGCGTTGACCATTCGGCGATATGCTGGCAGTATTGGCACGGTTACAAGATAAATAGCTTCGCAAATAAGGGCGATCAGCAGAGGGATGACGCTACCGGTATAGGCCGCGGCAACGGCAAAACCGGCGAGGCCCCAGAAATTTACCGGTTCCTTTAGCGCCGATTTGGCATAGCTCGAATTAAATTTTTCGATGTCCTGCCGGTATTTTGCTATATCAGCCATATCAAACTAACTAGATGCAGATGTGCGTCTCCGCGTTTGTTATTACTCCTAGTTCGAATGGCCTGATTCGTTTGCGACGTCCAAAACGTCACCTTCTTTGCTCCCGGCGATCTGCTTACTGTCGGGCGTCCCGGCTCCGAGCATTCCCATGGACTGTTTGTATTCGAGCAACTTGTCCTGTAGCTGAATGTCCATCGCTTCGCGTTCGATATCCTGCATCTGGGCATCAACAGTGGATGACCCAAGCTGCAATTTGGCCTCGGCGGCAGCGACACGGCGGTCGATCTTTTCACGCATCTCATTAAAGGTCGATGCATCGTCGCCGATATTAAAGGTGTCCATCGTCTGGGCAAGCTGCTCCTGCAATTTCGCCTGCTTAGCCGCACTGATAAGCTGCATCGCCTCAGCGGTGCGCTTTTTCATGTTGAGGACGTAATTGTCACGCGCTTTCAGAGCCTGTTTTGACGAAAGTTCGGCTTGTTCTCGCTGAGCCTGAGTTCGTTGGAGGTCGATCTGAGCCTGTTGCAATTGGCCAATGTATGCGGTCGCGATGTCGTCGCGG
>Ga0138256_10007241_pt1 | contig 11723 bp, 6 predicted proteins | sample KNB2016incub_MG_FD_105486 | JGI IMG/M metagenome (GOLD analysis project Ga0138256, IMG submission 105486) | Active sludge microbial communities from wastewater in Klosterneuburg, Austria - KNB2014incub_MG | ecosystem: Engineered > WWTP > Activated sludge > Unclassified | place: Austria...
ATGCATAACGGCAGCAGGAAAATCATAATCACCATTTACCGTTGAAGTAGTGGATGTAAGCATTTCGGAAATACCATTGTCCAGGATAATGGAAGCATTTCCAATGTTTTTGCCACTGTTGGATACCAGTTTACCCGAAACCGAAGTGGTCTGAACATTGGTACAAGCTCCCTGATTGTCCGCTAGTTGAAGTGTAACAATACAGAAGTCATAATTCAGTTTCTCATCCCAAACCGTCATTTTTATATCAACAACAGGCAGAGAAGCACAACCAAAGATCATGCCTGAAGTTTTGGTGTTCGGTATCCATTTCTGTGCAGTACCGGCATTATATTCTGCTTCAGTGGCATCTTGTCCTGCACCTTTGAAGAAGTGAATCTGGTTTAGTTTACTAAGTACCGGATTAGCTTCATTAAAGGTATAAAGAAGGTTGGATTTTGATGTACAATTGTCAAACGAACCCAGGTTAAAGTCCACAGCCCATAACTCTACTTTACCATTCTGCATCAGTGCTGAACTGAGATTAAGACAGTAAGGTGTTGGTTTTTTCTTGTCAACTACCATGAAGTTCTGAGTACAAGTGGTTACGTTACCACAACCATCGATTACCTTCCAGGTTACTTTATGATTCGACATACTACCAACGATGTCTTCAGGTATGGTTACTTTTACTTCTCCACCCTGACCTGTTGGGGATACATATCGGTCTTTAATTCCGTTTCCGTTGGAATCATTGAAAGTTACATCATTGGAAGGAAGGAAAGATGAGTATTCGTAATCGAAAGTACCGTCACCCCAGAGATCAACAAATACGATCCATTTTAACCAATCAGAAGCACATTGACCCTGATCTGTAGCCGTTTGTGTAAGCATAAGGTTTCTTGTTTCACATCTGTTTCCATCACCGTCGCTATCACCGTGATCATCTATCTCAAACATTCTGTCAGCACATGAACCCAATGTAGGCTTCACTTCATCAATTACTTTGATGATTTGTGTTCTTGTGAAATAGCCTTCAGGTTCTTCTGAATTCGGATCATAAGTACACCAATTGATCACCGTCCATTTATTTAGTATCTTCATACACGCATTGCCTTCAAAATAGAAAGTATCACTTTGCAAACTTAATCCAATCACATCACAAGGACCGGCTACCCATGTTGGCTTTACCAAAGCTGCATTATCGGCACAGTTTGTTGTTATGTTACCTGGCCAAGTTATATCTTCATCTCCAAATGTACCAAACGGATTAACAAGATAAATTCTTTGAACACAGATAATAGAAGGTCTGTTTTTAATTCTCCATGTACGATCTATATATCCAACATAACAATTATCCAAATAATTTCTGTCTGTATATTCAACTTCAAGGTCAAGACAATTTGAATATGCAGTTGCTTTGCCTGTTAATGTCAGATCATTAATATCATCGTCACAATCTATCGTAATATTTGGAGGACAAAGTATGATTGGTGTCAGTTTATCTTCAACTCTGACTTCAACCCACGTTTCATTGTAGTTGTCTGATTGACCGTCTACAACATCACCATAGATTCCTGACATGTTGCCATCATCCCAAACTCTCATCCACACTTTTACTATACCATAAGGTGTCGCGCCTTCTCGGTTAGTAATATCAGCACAACAGAATTTTACGTAAGCTCCATTATCGGGGTCATAGTTAGGACTGTTCGGATCACTGGATCCATCAAATGTATGACCATCAGCATTATATGTTTTGTTTCCTGTATATCCGCAGCCATCTTCATCTCTGGTAGGATCATCCTCTCTTCTCAGCTCTAAGTGTACAGGAGTACAACTGTCATAAGATCCGTTGTCAACTGAATTGGCAAATAATTTTGCTATACCGTCATTTTCACCTCCGGTAGTCAGAGATATGACAATGTGTTGTTTTGCCACGGCAATAGGAGGAGTTTTGTCCAGTACCGTAACTGTTATTTCATCATATCCTAAATTTCCGCAACAATCTCTGGCAGTATATGTAAATGTATGATCACCTTTAGGTGCGCCGGTAACCAGGAATCTTCCACTTGGATAGTCATACACAATACCAACGCCAAACGGTCCTGTTACATAATATGTAGGATTGGCATCACAATTGTCATGTAAAATATCGGGAGCAGGAAGCAGGAAGTTGGCAGAACAAGTCCACGGATCTACACTTACTGTGATATCATGTGCTACAACAGTCGGTGCTTCTTCATCAGCAGCTTTGATAATCTGCGTGATGGTTCTGGTAGCACCTGTACACCAATCGAGAATAGTCCAAAGTCTGATTACTTTTTTGCTGTTTGTACATGCAGGAAAACATGCCGCAAGCTCTGTATCAGACTTCGCGGCCATAAGATTACAGACTTGTCCGGACAAAGGCACTCCATTTACTGTAGGCCATGCATCCAAAGTTGCCTGTTTTGTAGCTAATGCAACGTTTAATCCGTCAGCGATATATTTTGCTCTTCTGAATGCATAAATGCCTGCCATACTTATATCAGCACCACAAGTGAGTGTGACATTGTTGGTCGGAGGCGTTACATTAGCAATATTTACTGGGTTGAATCTGTAATCAGCTACACATGGCAGAGATGCGTTGCCATAGGCATCAGTAAATATCCATGTTCGTCTTACGATTTTTCCACCACAACCAAGTGGTACGCCCAAAAGTATAATTTCATCATTATACACTGCTTTGATCAATGCACTGTTTGTACAATTGTCAGTTGCAATCGGTTTGGGATAATTTAATGAACCCGCAAAAAATGCTGCTTCATCAGTGCAGTCAAATGCGCATGCAGGATCGGTGTTTCCTTCCGGACATCTGCAGTCAACCAAAGGAGGCAGTTTGTCTTCCACCTTAATCTGTCCCCAGCATGAGTTACCTGATGGGTTTGTAACAGTTACAGTGTACAATCCCGGTGCAGTTACAATAGGGTGTGAGTATGGGTTTGTCGGAAGGATACCACTGACTTTGACCCTCCAACCGACTACATTCGGATTAGGCGGAATGATATCTACAATAGGAAGTTCGCCTTCCAAAATCATAGATGGCCTTATCCTGGCTTCACATTCATCATCCAAAGAAACCTGCACATTATCATTGCAGGAAATCTGATTCTGACCAAAGCCATTAAAGCTAATTAAAAAAATAAAAAGGAGACTCAACAGTGAATTTTGAAATACCGGAATCCCCTTACTTTGGGTAAGTAAATCTTTCTTTACCATGGGTAAAAAGTTTTGGTTAATAAATAAATAAGTACATGCCCGCGTCTTTCGGGCTTAGGTCAGATTTAAATAAAGATTTACTTTATACAGTGGGAATGATGCAAAGGTATAGGTCGGGAGACTATAGAAGCTAATTTAAGAAGGGGTAATTTTGATATAATTTTTTTGATTATATTTTGTATATATAAATATTTAAAAAAATATTTTTTCAAAATATATTAATAATCAATGTCTTATACATTAATATATAAAATTTATCTATTATGTTGGTTGAAAGTAAGAATTTATTTCAGGGTGTAATAGCTTAACCCTTAAATGAAGAGTAAACATATAAAACAAATATTATGCCAAACAAATAAGTATGGTTAACCATATATTTTGGTCTGTGAAAAAGACAGAATGTATATATTTTGTAATATTGTGAAGGATATATCAGTAAATGATACCCTCAAGGCAATAAAGAAGAGTTTGTTTGCTGTTAGCTTATCCCTATATTGTCAGGATAATATTCCTTTATTTGAAAATCATCTGAATATTTGATTAATATAACAGACTATAGACTACTGATTTGTCAAAAACTGCTTAATTTTTATATTGACTTCATCTGCTTTTTCAAACATAACGAAGTGCCCCGCTTTATCTATCATCTCTATTTTGCATTCAGGCATTTTTTGGGCTCCCGAGACAGCTACTTTTTCAGTGGGGCCGCCATGAAGATATCGGTTGGGTATGAGGTTGTCCTGGCTTCCGAAAATACACAGTGATGGTTGTTTTATTTTTGGTAAAAATTCAAAAACGGGTTGATCAACCATTGCGTTTACGCCCTGTGTAATATGGTAACAATAATCATTAAAATCATTGGCTCCTCTTATTGCAATCCTGTCATCCACCATAAATCCGGCATCATCCGGCATGTTGTAAAAATTGTAAGCATAATTGATTCGGATCTGTTCTACGGTGGTAAGTCTGACACCATCAACTGTCATTACATCTTTGAACCATTGTTTTTCTCCTTTATTGAATGTCTCAAAACCGGCTGGTGCGATCAGTACTAATCTCGAAACCAGGTCTGGATATTTCAGTGCTGTGGTGATGGCTATCTGACCTCCCATAGAGTGCCCGGCCAGTATTACTTTATTTATATTTTTCTTTTGGCAAAATTCCGCTATGATATCTGCAAAAAAATCCATCGTCACCTTATAATTTCCTTTGGAAGATTTACCGTATCCGGGTAAATCTATAGCGATGCACCTGAAATCATTTTTCAGGTACGATATATTTTTTTTCCATGCAGGAATATATGAAGCAAGTCCGTGGATAAATAAAATGTATTCTCCATTATCTCCCTGTTCAGAATAAGCCATTTCGATGTTATTGTCCAATTTGGTTGTCTGAACTGGTAAGCCGTAATCAAGATCCTTCATAGAGGTGAGCGGCATTCCTTTTTGTGAGAAACAGGAATATACTATGCCCAGGATTGAAAATAGAAATATAAAAGACTGTTTCATTATTGTTCTGTTTTATTGAATATTTTAAAAAATAAGCCATTTCAGACATACAAAACCCAACCAAGGATCAACAGGTCTCTGATTGACCCCTCCATTGGTAACGGGAGAATCATAAAAATCACCAAGTCCCATATATGCCGCATGCGCCTCTACTGTAAGGAATGCCCCGAAATCATAACCTAGTTTAGCATTGGCTTCCCAGCCCATAAAACTACCTCCTCCGCTGGGTGCAATGACTGAAATTCCTGTGGCACCTCCTATTTTGGAGTGCAGTTTATTGGGTATAAGATCACGGGCCAGATTGACAGTACCTCCTGCAATGCCATATCCCATATTGGAAATATCTGCTACTGCTGCGATAAAACGATTGACCACATTGCCGTGAGGAAAAAGCAAGTAACCTCCATGTCCTATAAAGATACCTCCGGGACTACCCCAGGTATTGGCTGTGATGACTCCACTGTATTTTTTATCGGTAATTCCGTTATTGTCTCCACTTGTAAACAAAAAATCGGTCGTGACAACATCCCCCGTGGTCTGACCGTATCGATACCCGGCCCTGAAATTGGCTGCAAGTCCTCCTATGGATACAGTTTTAGTATAAGCATCACTTCCTGCCAGCTTTTGTCTGATAGACCCGACATTGAAATTGAGAAAACCGCTCATAAACCATCTGTCAAGCACCATCTCCTCATTCCTTGAAAAATAAGTGCCCAGCCAGAAAACATCAGATTTGTAAGGATCAGCACCAAGCGGAAATCTGAAAGTTCCGTTGTACGTGGTAAGCGGGCTGGAGTAACCCTGACCTAAAATACTGACTCCTCCTTTACCGGATGAATTGTCTTTGATATAATACACGGATGCCCCGACATTCCATTTGGGTGCTACTGTGACCTGTTGATTGAGCTCAAAAAGAGTGACATCATCATTTAGTTCTACATTGTTCTCATATAGCTTATAGAAGCCAGCTTTTAATTTTTTATTGTCCGTTTGTCTTCTGACAGAAATACCTACCCCGTCTGTACCAAAATAAGCCAATCTGTACCCAGTACTTGTAAATTTATCAAAAAAAGTGCGGTACAAATCATGCGGAGTATCAAACAACCGTTGTAAACCAATATTGATCGTCCAGTATTTTGCCGGGACAAATTCGACTTCCAGGTTTTGTGTCTGCAAGTTGACCTGATCAGCAGAGATAGCTGAACCAAAATTGCCTCCGGTTCCATAAGCCACGTCTCCCCATGTCCAGTCTATTTCAAAAGAAGCCCTCAGCGTGGCTTTGCCATCAAAAATACTGGGTGTGTAAATAAAAAAAGGAATGGCTCTTTGCTCTGCATACAGTGCTTTGATGGCTTTGGATGTGGTAGTGGTATTTGAACCAAACAATCTACCTACAATCTGACCTTTCAGAAAATCATTTTCCGGTGCCATATTCATAGCCACATTCTGCTGATAAAAATAAACATAAGCCTGTAGTTGTCTGTTGGCTTTTACCGGCAGTACTTTGTCAAATCCTTTAAAACCCTCTGATACTGTCTCCTGTGCGCTTAACCCAAAAGACAAAATAAAAATGATTACTATGGTTGTATATCTGGTCATCTTCTTGATTTTATTTCAGCAAGATAAAAAAGATTCGAAAGGCACCGCAAACGATGCCCTTCGAAATCTAATATTAAAGCCACATTTTAGAGTATGTTTAAAATTACATCATTTGACTGCAAGCCGCAAATTTTATTTTATACATCGTTATATTTTTCGTCGTAGCTTCCGGCCCGCCTGACTACGGAGTCGGGCAGGCCATGACTGCAAAATACGCCTTGCCTAAAATTAAATTTCCTCGCTTTCGAGCAAACATGAAAATGTAACCATCCTCTTAATCCAATCTTACGTAATTCTGTATGTTGATCACACCGAATGCCCCACTTGAAGTACTGCCAAAGCCTCCAGCCACAGTAGGAGGAGTGACACCGGCTATAGATGGTTCAGTCTGCGCAATTTCATACTTCATAGTCTTATTGTCAGTCGATACTTCAAAAATCCCTTCTGCAGTGATAACTGTAGGTGTTGATTGATTGATTTTGATGGTGTAAATGTTCCCAACATTTGATTTTGTCTGGGTGTAGGTACCGGTAAGATTTACTTTAGAGCCACCTTTCCATTGGTCAACAGTGTAGGTATTGTTTACTTTGAACTCTGCAATAATCGAGTCTGCAAAACTAGCCAGAATAGGAGCTACCGGAAATGATTTCCACTTTCCTTGTACACCCACTTTACATGCGTTGCAGGCGCCGCCACAGTCTATGGCTGTTTCATCCTGATTTTTAATGCCGTCACTGCACGTGCCTTTGTCTTCTTCTTTCCCGCAACTCATCAATAATAATGATGAAAAAAGCATCATCATTCCAAAAAATTTTAAAGATTTCATTTTTCTTAATTTTAAATGATTCAAAAAATATTATTATAAAAATTTTAAAGATTTCCTGTCTATCTTACCACTATCCGTTTTGGGCAGTGTATCCTTAAACACAAAATACTTCGGTACTTTATACTTTGCCAATCTGGAAAGGCAATGATTTCTTATGGTTTCTTCATCCATTGTGAAGTCTTTTGCTGTCACAATAAAAGCCTTTCCTACTTCTCCCCATTTTTCATCTTTGACTCCAATGACAGCACACTCATGCACGTCCTGCAATTGTCTGAGTACTTTTTCGATCTCAGCCGGATATACATTTTCTGCGCCACTGATGTACATGTTTTTCAACCGGTCCACGATGTACAGATAATGATCTGCATCTTCAATGACGATATCACCAGTCTTAAACCAAACGCCATCATCCGAAAAAGCATCTCTTGTAGCCGGGGCATTATGCCAGTATCCTGGTGTCACCATTGGGCCGCGAAGCCAGAGTTCGCCTGCTTCATTGGCCGAAGCCTGTTGACCATTTTCTTTAATGATCTTGTGTTCCACATAAAAATTGGGGCGTCCAATACTTCCCTTTTTGCTTATGGCATCATCCTGATGCAGAGATGTCAGATTGGGCCCAACTTCGGTCATTCCGTAGCCCTGTCTAATGGCAATACCTTTGGCTGCATATTTTTCTATCAGTGGTATTGGCATAGACTCACCTCCGACTATGATGTAATCCAGACATGATATATTTGCTGAAGAAAAATTATCTTCATTTGCCATCATCGCCAGCATGGTAGGTACACCCATGAAAATATTGCACTTCATGGCTGAAATGGCCTCCAGCACTTTTTCTCCGTCAAATTTATTGCACAGGCTTACAAAACCTCCGTGATGTAAAAATGGTGTCAGCAACACATTCCATCCACCTGTATGGAAAGGAGGCATAACATTTACGGTGCGACTTTCTGTATTCAGTTTAAGGGAAAGAGATGTATTGATGCTGTTCCAGAATAACATTTTGTGGGTATATTTCACCCCTTTGGCTTTACCTGTAGTTCCTGATGTATAAATGATAAAAACAGGGTCATCTTCCGAAACCGGAATTAAATCAAATTCAGAACTACCATTAATGGCATCCAGTATATTGTAACTTCCCTTTATTGAACTAAAATCATCGCTGATCAAATGATCATATTTTTCGTCTGCCAATAATATTTTTGGTGACGAATCAACAAGTATATCTTTTATCTCAGCTTGTGCCAGTCTGTAATTAACAGGCACAATAATAAATCCAGCTTTTTGAGCTGCAGCAAACAGAGCAACATAATCAATGTTGAAATCTGCAATGATTGCAATTCGGTCTCCCTTATCTACTTGGTATTGACTTTTCAGATATTTTGCAATTCCGTTGGCCTTTAGGTTGAGTTCAGCGTAAGTAATGGAGTTACCACTATCCTGTTCATGAATAGCGGGACGATCAGGGCTATACAGCGCACATCGTGAAATCCAGTCTTGTTGCCAAATATTCATATTTTGTCTTTAATAATTTTATTTTTTACATTTTGTATAATGACGCTCCGAAAGCCAAACCTCCGCCGGAACCAATAAAACATAATATATTACCCCTTTTTATAAGTCCTTTTTTCATCCACTCATCCAATGCCATAGGTATACAAGCTGATCCTGTATATCCATAATAATGCATGATAGTAGCAGCTTTTGACCTATTTACATTAAGTCTATCCATTGTTTCATAAATCGAATTTATATTGATTTGAGTTATAAAGTAGTGATCTATATCATTTGGTGAAATGTCCTGTTTCCTGCATAGTTCGGATATCATCAAACTCCACATTTCCGGATTGATACTGGTCGGTATTTTTTGTACAAATTTAAGTTGATGATCATGATGACTGATGACTTCATTTGTCACTGGCAGATGACTAGCTCCACCGTAAATCCCCATCCAACTATTAAATTCACCTTTTGTGGCCAATTTGCTTTGAAGGTAACCTTCGTCATTTTTTGAAACTCCAAGGACAACGGCTCCGGCGCCATCTGCAAACAAGGTCACTGTCTTTTTATCCTGCATATTGAGATACTTGCTCATTGTGTAGGCACCAACTACAAGGATATACTTGTATTGCGGGTCAGACTGAATATATTTTGTGGCTACATCCAATCCCGTCACAAATCCTGCACAGGCAGTATTGATATCAAATGTACCGGCGTTGACCATGGCCATTCTGTCCTGGATAACTGATGCCGTCGACGGTGAAATATACTCAGGTGTATCTGTAGCAACTATCAGGAGGTCGATATCTTCAGGTTTAAGTCCCGCATTTTTCAATGCAATATTACATGCTTTTTCAACCAGATCTGCCGTACTTTCATCTTCTGAACACCATCTTCTTTCATAAATTTGCACATGTTCTCTCAACCATGTATCGACATCTTCTCCAAGCAATTCATTGAAATAAGAATTGGGGATTATTCGTTCAGGAGCGTAAGAACCTGTAGATATGATGGTAGCATTTCGTCTCACTTTTGCTGATGGATTATCTTTCTGCACTATTTCTTATTTTATTATTGAATTCAAATTAGGTGGCAACGACAGGTTTTGCCTTTTTTCTTAATATAAACCATAGCAACAAACCTACCATTACTGCTGATATTATAGCCAGTGTAGCTGCCACGGCAGGGTTGCGAACTGTACCCGATGTATAGGGTGTCAGCTGACCATAGTATACACTGAAATGGACAATGATAGCCGTAATGGCTGCACCAATGGCCGCCTGTTTTGGAGTATCTTTGATAAAAATTCCAAATAATACAGGTACAAAGGCTGCTGAGAAAAAAGCATACACCCCGTTTTGAGCAAGTATGCCGACGCTGAGATTTGGGTAAAGCAATTGTTGATAGCTGATGAGAACAGAAAGTATACCCAATACTATGATTACTATTTTGTTGATCACCGGTAATTTTTTAGATTGTTCATCCAATCCCGAAAAAGGGGCAATGATATCATTGGTTATGGTAGTCGAAAGAGACTGAACAATTCCTTCCAGCGTCGAAAGTCCTGCCGCTATCAGACCCATAATGACTATGATGCCTGTCCCGATGGAAAATTTCTTCACCACATAAGCTGAAAGAATGCCGTCCATTTTGAGTGCCATACCATCTTTCATAAGGTCAGGAAACATAAAACGTGCATAAAAACCGGCAAAAAGCACAAAAAAGAATAGTGTTTCAACAATAATCGCTACGGTAAGATATTTATTGACGTCCTCATCTGACTTCAGCATGAGAGACCTGGTAATAATGTGTGGCTGACAGACAATGGCAATACCTACTATGAAGTTACAGAAAATGACCTCAAACCAATCCCTGAATAATGGGCTGCTTTCATTAAAAGACAATGACATATTGGGGTCAATTGCTTCTACCTTAGCCCAAAATGAATCCAACCCTCCCGAGAAATGTTCATAACCGGATGTCAGTAATATGATCGCAACCACAATCATCAATACAGCCTGAATAGCATTGGTATAGACCATTGAGTTGGCACCACCAAACATGGTATATCCAAAAACAAAGACTACTAAACCAACCAGAATTGTCAGTTCGTCAGCTCCCACGGCACTGCTGATGACCTTGGTGAGTCCTACACATATCAGCACAATAAAAGTGAGCAGCAACAATGAAAAAAAAGCCATCAATACGGAAAAGAACGGACTATCATATCTTTTGCCTACCCATTGTGCCAGGGTCAGTGCTTTGATACTGCTACCGTATTTTCGGAAACTTTTACTCAATATGACGAGCGAAATAAACAGTCCTAAAGGCAGTACCAGCGACATAGCCAGAAATGCACTCCATCCATAGAGCGCTACAAACCCGGGATTGATGATAAATGTGGCAGCACTGGTGATGCTTGCAGCCAATGACAATCCTACCATGATGGGTGAAAATCCGTTTCCTAAAGCAAATTCTTTTATGTTGCTGGTTTTACTTGCTCCTTTATATACGATGTACAATGTAAAACACATATAAACTGCAATCAGAAGAAGTGTAGCCTCGGAGAAATTCATGTGTGATTTTTAGTGACTTTAATTCTGAGGCTAATATCTGCGTTTTCTTAATAAAAAAAGTATAAATTATTTTAATTTATTGTGTGACAATTTTAATATTTTTAACTTATTTTATTGATATACAATTATTTATAATACCAATAATTAATACGACTTTTAATGGATATAAAATTAAATTGTCGTAAATTATACGCAGTAATCCGTATTCATCCCTATTTTTGCCTTTCGATAACAATAATATTATAATAAATATTTGTAACATGAAATCATTGGAAGGAAAAGTGGCAATTGTCACAGGCGGATCAGCAGGAATCGGTAAAGCAACTGTACAAAAATTTGTTCAGGAAGGGTCAAAGGTTGCCATTTGGGATATCAACCAGGAAAGGGGGCTAGAACTGGAAGCAGAACTGAATGCCGATGGTCACAAAGTAATTTTTTTAAAAGTAAATACAGCCGAAGAAAGTCAAATTTCTA
>Ga0138256_10007243_pt1 | contig 11722 bp, 14 predicted proteins | sample KNB2016incub_MG_FD_105486 | JGI IMG/M metagenome (GOLD analysis project Ga0138256, IMG submission 105486) | Active sludge microbial communities from wastewater in Klosterneuburg, Austria - KNB2014incub_MG | ecosystem: Engineered > WWTP > Activated sludge > Unclassified | place: Austria...
ACTGACCAGCAGGGTCAGCGTCGCGCCGGCGTATTTCAGGAAGTCGCGGCGACGGAAGGGGGGAGCCGCTTCAGGCATGCGCGCCCCGCTTCACTGAGCGGAATGAATTGGCCGCGCCGCCCGCCGCCGGCGATGGAGAGCAGGATGCGCAGGTCGGGCTGGGCGAGATAGTCCCCCGCCTTGTCGGGCCATTCGACGAGGCAGATTGCCGCATTGTTGAAAAATTCGTCCAGGCCCGCATCGAGGTATTCTTCCGGCTGGCTGAATCTATAAAAATCAAAGTGATGCAAGTTTAAACTAGAAATAGCATAAAGTTCAACGAGAGTAAAGGTCGGACTTTTCACTTTGCCCTGCCAACCGAGGCCGCGCAGCACCCCGCGCACCAGGGTGGTCTTGCCGCTGCCGAGCTCGCCTTCCAGGAAAATCACCATTCCCGGCGCCAGCGCCTGCGCCAGCCGTGCGCCCAGCGCCAGGGTCGCCGCTTCATCGGGCAGGGTCAGGCTATGATCCTCAGGATGCAAAACACACACTCCATCGACGGGGTTGGGCTCGCCGCACGCATTCGGCAATGGGGGCGCGAACTGGGATTCGATGCCGTCGGCTTCGCCGGCACGGCGCTCGACGCAGCGGAAGCCGGACTGCGAGCATGGCTGGCCGCCGGCTTTCACGGTGAGATGGATTATATGGCAGGCCACGGCAGCAAGCGCTCGCGCCCGGCCGAACTGGTACCCGGCACGGTCAGCGTCATCACGGCACGCATGAACTACCTGCCGCAGGCCGCGCCGATGGAAACGGTACTGGCCGACGGCACCCGCGCTGCCATCTCACGCTACGCCCTCGGCCGCGACTACCACAAGCTGCTGCGTGGGCGATTGCAGAAGCTGGCCGAGCGCATCGCCGCCGAGATCGGCCCCTTCGGCCACCGCGTGTTCACCGACTCCGCGCCGGTGCTGGAAGTGGCGCTGGCTTCGGCGAGCGGCCTCGGCTGGCGCGGCAAGCACACGTTGCTGCTGACGCGCGAGGCCGGCTCGTATTTCTTCCTCGGCGAGATCTATGCCGACCTGCCGCTGCCGTCGGATGAACCGCAGGCGGAGCACTGCGGCAGCTGCCGCGCCTGCCTCGACGCCTGCCCGACGCAGGCCATCGTCGCGCCCTACACGCTGGATGCGCGGCGCTGCATCTCCTACCTCACCATCGAGCTGAAGGGCGCCATACCCGTCGAATTGCGGCCGCTGATCGGCAACCGCGTCTACGGCTGCGACGACTGCCAGCTCGTCTGTCCGTGGAACCGCTTCGCGCGCCGTACGGCGGAGACCGACTTTTCGGTGCGCCACGGGCTGGACGGCGCCCGCCTGGCCGAGCTGTTCGCGTGGTCGGAGGAGGAGTTCAAGGCGCGCCTGGCCGGCAGCGCCATCCACCGCATCGGCCATGAGCGCTGGTTGCGCAATCTGGCGGTCGGTCTTGGCAATGCGCCGACCTCGCCCGAGGTCGTCGCCGCACTCGCCTCACGCCGCGATCATCGCTCCGGGCTCGTGCGCGAGCACGTTGCCTGGGCACTGGCGCGTCACCGCGCCTGAGGCGGGACCCGGCGCCAGAGCACGATCGCCAGCAGCGCCAGAATGACATAAAGCCCGGTGAACACCGCGGCCGGAAAATCCCAGTAGAGCAGCCGGCCGATGAAGCCCGTCTCGCCTACGGCGCCACCGCGCAGCATGGCTTCCCACAGCGTCAGCGGACAGGCGACGCCGGCCGCGGATTCCAGTGCGACGAAGACGATGGCGCCGGCGTGCAACTGGCGCAGACGGCGACGCCGGATCCAGCGCCAATCCAGCGCGGCGCCGAGCGGAACCAGCACGAAGCCGGCCGCGATGAAGCCGGCGATGCAGAAATGGATGACGAGAATCAGATCGGCCAGCACGCCCGCGCCGATCGGCAATATCTCAGGGACCGGTCGCCACCGGCCGCGCCGGGTCGGCGCACCACTCGCTCCAGGAGCCGGAGTACAGCCGCGAGCCGGCGAGCCCGGCCACTTCCATGGCCAGCAGGTTGTGGCAGGCCGTCACGCCCGAACCGCAGGAATGCACGACCTCATGCGCGCCCTTTCCGGCCAGAAGTTGCTCGTACTCCGCCCGCAGCGCCGCCGCCGGCTTGAAGCGCCCGTCGGGCAGCAGGTTGTCCTTGAAGAAGCGGTTCACCGCGCCGGGGATGTGGCCGGCGACGGGGTCGAGCGTCTCGTTCTCGCCGCGGAAGCGCTGCGGATTGCGCGCATCGAGCAGGCGAAGGCCGTCACGCGCGGATTGGCTTTTCTCCACGAAGCGGGCGTCAACCGCCAGTTCCGGGCGCAGGCGCGGCACGAACACGGCATGGGGGTGATTCGATTCGGCGTCGGTGGTCTCGTGGCCCGCATCTTCCCAGGCGTTGATGCCGCCGTCGAGCAGGGCCACGGCGTCGTGGCCGAGCCAGCGCAGCATCCACCAAAGGCGCACGGCGTAAGTGCCACCGGCGTCGTCGTAGACCACCACCTGGGTGTCGTTGCCGACGCCCCACTCACCGAGCCTGGCGGCGAAGCGCACCGGATCGGGCAGCGGATGGCGGCCGGTCTTGCCGGTAATCGGTCCCGAGAGGTCGCGCTCCAGGTGAGCGTAGAGGGCGCCCGGGATGTGCACCTCGCGATAGGCCAGCTCGCCGGCGTGGGCATGCACCAGGTCGAAGGAACAGTCGAATACCCGCCAGCGCGCATCGTGCAGGTGATGGGCCAGGTCGGCGACGCCGACCAGGGTGGCGAAGGCCTTCATGCCCCCAGCCAGTCGCGCGCTTCCTGTTCGTCGGCAAAGACCTGCATCTCGGCATCGACGAAGATCTGCGACAGCCAGGCGCTCCATGTCACCCACTGCGAATCGGTGAGCACGGCGATGCGGCCGAAGTCATGGCTGTGGGCGCGGGCGAACTTGATCTCCTCCCAGGCCATGTCGAGCGTGAAATCGGCCATCTGGCGCAGGTCGAAAAGAAGGTTCACCGCGCCCTGGAAACGGACCTTGTAGTTGACCAGCTCTTCGAACTCCCGGTAGTCGGCGAGGGCGAATTCCCCGTAAACCGTGACGGTGACCAGGTCTTCCTTATGGTCGGTGACGATCATGTTGCGCTCCCTGATGGCAATCGTCCCGCACTATATCAATCCTGCTCGACCGGCGCACGGGCTTGCATCGAAGCGAGCAGCCCGCTGGCGACGATCAGCGCGATGCCCAGCCAGGCCGACGGTGACAGCGTTTCGTCCCACAGCAGCATGCCGAACAGGCTGGCGAAGACCACCGTGCTGTAAGCCAGACTGGCCGAAACCAGTGTGCTGCCCCGCTTGTAGGCTCGCGTCATGGCCAGTTGCGCCAGCGCGCCGAGGCCGCCCACCCCGAGCACGAGCCAGGCGCCGTAGCGGCCGCCGCCAAACGGCGCCTGGCCAACGGCAAGCGATGGAAGTCCGATCAATGCCGACGCGAGCAGGAAATAGAAGACGGTGCGCACCTCGGGCTCGCCCAGGCGCCCGAGCTGGCGCACGTGGAAGTAGGCCAATCCCGCGCCGGCGCCCGAGCCGAGCGCCGCCAGTCCGCCGAGCCATTGGTCGGTGGCGAAATTCGGCTTCAGCAGCAGGGCAACGCCGATGAAGCCCAGGGCCAGCGCACCCAGCAATGCCCGCCGCGGACGCTCGCCGGAGCAAATCGTGACGAAGAAGGCGAGAAACAGGGGCGAGGTGTAGCTGAGCGTTACCGCCGTCGCCAGTGGCAACGTGCAGATGGCAAAGAAATTCAGGAGCAGGGCGACGGATCCCGCCGCGCTCCGCCAAAGATGCCCGCGCCAGTGCGGCGTCGCCAGGGTCTGCCGCCCGAGAATCACGAATGCCCCGAGCAACAACACGCCGATGGCACCCCGATAGAACACGAGCTCGGCCGCGGAAAACAGCCCGGCGGCGAGCTTGACGCACACGCCCATTCCGGCGAAGAGCACGCCGGCGACGATCATCCAGAGTGACTGCATTTTTCGGCCCTGCGTCTACCGGTGGCCGCGCGCCGCGCATGGCTGGTGGACGGTCGATGCGCTATGATTATGTTTTTACTGCCCGCTTGCAACAATGGTCCCAGCCCAAACTGACGCGCAGCCGACTTCCTTCGAGGCGGCGCTGGCGGAACTCGAATCCCTCGTGCAAGGCATGGAGGCGGGCAAGCTCTCCCTCGACGACTCGCTCGCCGCCTACCAGCGCGGCGCGACGCTCCTCAAGTATTGCCAGAACACGCTGGCCGCGGCGGAACGCAGGATCCAGGTCCTCGAAGCGGGCGAACTGCGGGAATTCGCGCCACCCGCCGATTCCGGCGGCCGCTGAAGATGGATTTTCCCGGCTGGATGAGTGCTGTGCAGGCGCGCACCGAGCGCGCGCTTGAGCGCCTGCTGCCCGCAGCCAGCGTGGCCCCGCAGCGCCTGCACGCGGCCATGCGCTACGCGACCCTGGGCGGCGGAAAGCGCATTCGACCGCTGCTCTGCCACGCGGCTGGCGACCTCGTCGCAGCCGATCCGGCACGGCTCGACCTCGCCGGCTGCGCGGTCGAGATGATCCACGCCTACTCGCTGGTCCACGACGACCTTCCCTGCATGGACAACGACGTGCTGCGGCGGGGCAAGCCGACCTGCCATGTCGAGTACGACGAGGCGACCGCCCTCCTGGTCGGCGATGCGCTGCAGTCGCAGGCCTTCCTTGCCCTGGCCGAACCACCACTGGCCGACGATCCGGCGCGCCAGATGGAGATGGTGCGGCAGCTCGCGCGGGCGGCCGGCTCCCGCGGCATGGCCGGCGGCCAGATGATCGATATCCAGGGTACCGGCCGGCCGCTTGACCGGGCCGAACTCGAGTTCATGCACGTCCACAAGACCGGGGCGCTGATCCGCGCCGCCATCCTGCTGGGCGCGCTCTGCGGAACGCCGCTCCCGACCGACGAGATGGAACGGCTGGACCATTTCGCCAAGCGGGTCGGACTCCTTTTTCAGATCATCGACGACATCCTCGACGCGGATGCCAGCACGGCGACTCTTGGAAAGACGGCCGGCAAGGATGCGGCCCAGGGCAAGGCGACCTACGTCAGCGTCATCGGCGTGGGCGAGGCACGTGCGCTCGCCGAGTCGCTGCGTAGCGAGGCACGCGCGGCGATTGAGGCGTTCGGCGAGCGCGGTCGCCGCCTGCACGAACTGGCCCACTTCATCGTCACGCGAGAATTCTGACTGCGCCTGGGGCACCGCCCGCCATGACCCACTTTCCCCTGCTCGATACCATCGACGACCCGGCCGACCTGCGCAAGCTCGATCGCAAACAGCTTCCGCAACTGGCGCAGGAATTGCGGGAGTTCCTGATCGAGTCGGTCGCGAAAACCGGCGGGCACCTTTCCTCCAATCTCGGCACGGTCGAACTGACCATCGCGCTGCATTATGTCTTCAACACGCCGGATGACCGGATGGTCTGGGACGTCGGCCATCAGACCTACGCGCACAAGGTGCTGACCGGACGCCGGGAAGGGATGGGACGCCTGCGCATGCTCGGCGGCGTGGCCGGCTTCCCGCGGCGCGACGAGAGCCCCTACGACACCTTCGGCACCGGCCACTCCTCCACCTCGATCTCGGCGGCGTTGGGGATGGCCATCGGCGCACGCAACCGCGGCGAAGTCCGCCACGCCGTCGCCATCATCGGCGACGGCGCCATGACCGCCGGCATGGCCTTCGAGGCACTCAACAACGCCGGCGTCGCCGACGCCAATCTGCTCGTCGTGCTCAACGACAATGACATGTCGATCTCGCCGCCGGTCGGCGCGCTCAACAAGTACCTGGCGCGACTGTTTTCCGGCCATGCCTTCAATGCCGCACGCCGCGCCGGCGAGAAGGTGCTGGGTGTTTCCCCATCGCTGCTGGAGTTCGCCAAGCGCACCGAGGAGCACCTGAAGGGCATGCTAACGCCAGGCACGCTGTTCGAGGAATTCGGCTTCAACTACATCGGACCCATCGACGGCCACGATCTTGATTCTCTCATCCCCACGCTGAAGAACATCGCCGAACTCCGCGGTCCGCAGTTCCTGCACGTCATCACGAAGAAGGGACAGGGCTACAAGCTGGCCGAAGCCGATCCGGTCCTTTACCACGGCGTCTCCGGATTCGACAGCGAGAACGGCATCCAAAAGGCAAAAGGGCCCGGGCGCCTGACCTACACCCAGGTCTTCGGCGACTGGCTCTGCGACATGGCCGCACGGGACGCGCGGCTGGTCGCCGTGACGCCGGCGATGAAGGAAGGCTCCGGCATGGTTCGCTTTGCCGAGGAGCATCCGACGCGCTTTTTCGATGTCGGAATCGCCGAGCAGCACGCCTTGACCTTCGCCGCCGGCCTCGCCTGCGAGGGCATCAAGCCGGTCGTAGCCATCTATTCGACTTTCCTGCAGCGCGCCTACGACCAGCTGATCCATGACGTCGCCCTGCAGAACCTGCCGGTCGTGCTGGCCATCGATCGAGGCGGCATTGTCGGCGCGGACGGCGCCACGCATAACGGCGCCTTCGACCTGTCCTACCTGCCATGCCTGCCGAATCTGGTCGTGATGGCGCCGGCGGACGAAAACGAATGCCGCCAGATGCTATACACGGCGTTCACGCTCGACGGGCCGGCGGCGGTGCGTTATCCGCGCGGCCACGGACCCGGCGTCGCACCCGAAGCCGAAATGTGCGCACTGCCGCTCGGCCGGGCGGAAATCCGCCGGCGCGGTAGCCGCGTCGCCTTGCTCGCCTTCGGTGCGCTGCTCGCACCGGCCCTCGAAGCCGGGGAAGATCTGCAGGCAACCGTCGTCAACATGCGCTTCATCAAGCCGGTCGACCGCGAACTGCTGCGCGAACTCGCGTTCGAACACGGTCTGCTGGTCAGCCTCGAGGAAAATGCGGTGATCGGTGGCGCCGGCGCCGAGGTCGCGCGGGCGCTGGAGGAACAGCGCATCGGAGTCCGCTTGATGCGGCTGGGCCTGCCCGACCGGTTTATCGACCACGGCGATTCCGCCCTCCTTCTTGCCCAGGTCGGCCTCGACCGCGCCGGAATCGTCGCGGCCGTCGAACGGGCCCTCGGTGAGATAATAGTTGACTGATTTCATCGGGATTGCTAAGGTTTCAATTGTTGAAGCCTGCAACACGCAACCCACCCCGACGAGCGCGACATGGACCTGAATGACATCATGAGGATTCCCGACGTACAGGGCTTTGCCGATACCCGCCAGCTGGCCATCGACAAGGTCGGCATCAAGTCCATCCGCCATCCGGTGCGCGTGATGGACAAGAACGGCGGCGCGCAGCACACCATTGCGGTGTTCAACATGTACGTGGGCCTGCCGCACAACTTCAAGGGCACGCACATGTCGCGCTTCGTCGAGATCCTCAATGCCAACCAGCGCGAGATCTCGGTCGAGAGCTTCGAGCCGATGGTTCGCGAAATGGTCAAGCGGCTGGAGGCGGAAACCGGCCACGTCGAGATGACCTTCCCGTATTTCATCAGCAAGAAGGCGCCGCTCTCCGGTGTCGGCAGCCTGATGGATTACGACGTGACCTTCGTCGGCGAGATCTGCGACGGGGGCCGCTACCGCTTCACCATGAAAGTCCTCGTGCCGGTCACCAGCCTGTGCCCCTGTTCGAAGAAGATCTCCGACCGCGGGGCGCACAACCAGCGCTCCCATGTCACGGTGACGGCGACAACCAACGATTTCGTCTGGATCGAGGAGCTGGTCCAGCTGGTCGAAGGACAGGCGTCCTGCGAGCTATACGGACTGCTGAAGCGCGCGGACGAGAAGCACATCACCGAGCGCGCCTACGACAACCCGAAGTTCGTCGAAGACATGGTGCGCGATGTTGCTGCCCTGCTCAACGCGGAGCCGCGCATCGACGCCTATGTCGTGGAATCCGAGAACTTCGAGTCGATCCACAACCACTCCGCCTATGCGCTGATCGAGCGCAACAAGTTCGAAGGCTAAGCCACCACCGCGTGCTGCACCGGCAAGCTCACGCGGAAGGTGGTTCCACGGCCGGGCTCGCTCTCGACCTCGAGCCGCCCGCCGTGCTTGGCAACGATGTTGTGTGAGACCGAAAGGCCCAGGCCGGTTCCCTTGCCGACCGGCTTGGTGGTGAAGAACGGATCGAATATCCGCCTCAGGTTCTCCGGCGCAATGCCCGCGCCGGTATCCGCCACCGACACCCAGGCCAGATCGCCTTCGACGCCGGTGGTGATCGTGATGGTTCCCTTCTCGGCGATGGCGTGGGCGGCATTCACCATCAGGTTCATGAACACCTGGTTGAGCTGCGAGGGCAGGCACTCCACTTCCGGCAGCGCCCCGTATTCCTTGACCACCTCGGCCTTGTACTTGATCTCGTTCCACACCACGTTCAGGGTGCTGTCGATGCAACGGTGCAGGTCCGCCTTCTGCCATTCGGGACTGCTGTCGACGCGGGAAAAGTCCTTGAGGTCCTGAACGATCTTCTTGACCCGATCGAGTCCGTCGCGGCTCTCCCGCACGAGGGCGGCCAGGTCTTCCTTGAGATAGTCCAGGTCGACCTCGCGCTTCAGCGCGACGGCCGCCGCCATCTCCTGCGGATCGGCTTCGGCCTTGCCATAGGCATCCAGCAGGCGCAGCAGGTCCTTGACGTAGTTGTCCAGGGTTCCCAGGTTGGAGTTGACGAAGCCGATGGGATTGTTGATCTCGTGCGCAACGCCCGCAGCAAGCTGGCCGATCGAGGCCAGTTTTTCGGATTGCAGCAACTGGCCCTGTGCCTCCTCCAGTTTGCTGATCAGTCGCTTCTGCTCCTCGCGTTCGATCTCCAGATCGGCGATCGCCCGAGTCAGGCGCTGCTGGAACAGCGCGGTATCGGTGAAATCGAACAGGGTGATGCACACATGCGAGACGCGGTCCTCCGCATCGCGCACAGGCAGGAAGGTGCAGCTTTGCTGCATCGCCTCGACGCCGCCGGTGATCGGCCGATTGTGATGGAAGCGGAACAGGTAGGGTCGCTGCTCCCATGACGTGAAGGCGTAGTTCTTCAGCAGGAAGACGTTGCGGATCTTCTTCTCCAGCCACGCCTGCGGCAGCTCCGGAAAGCACTCGAAGAGATTCCGTCCGACCACCTCGGTGGCCGGGCGCCCGCTGTGCGTCGCCATGAAGCGGTTCCATAGCGCGATCTGCATCTGTATATCGACTGCGACGATCCCGACCTCAAGCCGGTCGACGACGAAATCCAGCAGCGGATCGGTGCCGGCCACGGCCACTAGTAGGCTGCCAGGAAGCGATCCAGCGCGCCGGCCATCAGGCGGATTTCCTCTTCCGGCATCAGGATCACAAGGTGACAGGCGAAACTCCGACCCTCAAGGCGGAAATTCACCTCGACCAGCAGCGCATTGCGCCACGACACGTCCTCGGCGCGCAACATCGCCTCGACCGGAACCCGGTCGGCCATCAGTGATGGCGCCGAGAAGCCGATGTCGGTCTTGAGCTGTTCGGCGATCCCGCCGAGGCAGGCCCCGACCAGGATGTTGCTGACGTCGAGCAAGAGTTCCAGTTCGCCGACGTGGTCCAACCCGCCCTCGTAGCCCATCAGATCGGCCAGATCGTCGCAGCGCTGTTCCCCAAAGATCACGATGGCCTCGCCACGCATCAGGCTGTGGAAGGCCTGCCGCACGGCTGAAACGGTGCCGGCACCGACCGTGCGCGTCATCGCAGCAGCCATGTCCTCCGGCGGCAGGACGAGAATTCGCGGGATCGACAGGTGCACGAAATGGTCGAGGACCCGCGCGATCGACTCACCGGCCTGGCCCATGCCGATGTTGGCGATCTCCTGCAATGCCTCTTTCTGGTCCTGGTTGAGCATCGCGCTAAACTGTCAGGCCGTATTCACGCAGAACGGTCTCGACCTTCTGCGCGTCGACCGGTTTTTTGATGAACGCAATGGCGCCGAGTCCCAAGACCCGCTCCTGCGCCTTGGGCTGGACGTCCGCCGAGACGACGATCACCAGACAATTGAGGTCCTCCCGCCGCAGTGTCTCCAGCACCTCGTATCCATCCATTTCCGGCATTGTCAGATCGAGGAACATGACATCGACCTTGCCGGCGCGGTAAGCGGCAAGCGCTTCGACGCCGCTCGATGCCTGCGAGATCGCGATATCCCAACCCGGCGGCAACGCCTTGATGAGCATCTTGCGGGCCATCGGCGAGTCGTCGACAACCAGAACCGAAACGGGCATGGACTTGCCTCCGAGCGGGACCGCAACCGTTCGATCACGTTCGCACGCAATCGTCCTCCGCGGTAGCCCCGGGGTTAACTCAAGCTACATGGCCTGTATAACGGGTCGGTGGCGCCATTCTTGAGCGCCATTCTTGAGCGCCATTCGTTTGCGTCCATCGGTGCAGACCCCGGGCGGCACCCGGTCGTTCAACGGTTCATCTGGTTTTACAACCAGTTACGGGCGATGTTCAAATGCAAGCGGGGCGCCGAAGCGCCCCGCTATCCAGCCGGCCTGCAACGACTACCGCGCGTCACCCTTGCCGCCGCCCTTGGCGCCGGCCGACTCCAGCTTCTCGCGGATGCGCGCCGACTTGCCGGAACGCTGGCGCAGATAGTAGAGCTTGGCGCGACGCACGTCGCCCTTGCGCTTGACCTCGATGCTCGAAATCAAGGGCGAATAGGTCTGAAAGGTCCGCTCGACGCCCTCGCCCGAGGATATCTTGCGCACGATGAAGGATGAGTTCAGGCCGCGATTGCGTTTGGCAATGACCACGCCCTCGTAGGCCTGGACCCGCTTGCGCTCGCCTTCGACGACATTCACGTTCACGATGACCGTGTCGCCCGGGGAAAAATCCGGCACGACCTTGCCCAGACGGGCGATTTCTTCCTGTTCAAGCTGCTCGATGAGGTTCATTCCATGCTCCCAGTCAAATGGCCGTTGGCCTTGCGCGCAGAGCATGCCGAGGCATGGTGCGCGTCTTTCTCGTTGATAACAACTTAATCCGACAACTCCCGCCTGAACTCCGCAAGCAGGGCTGACTCCTCCGTGCTCAAGGCGCGGTCTGCGATCAGGTCCGGTCGCCTCAGCCACGTGCGGCCCAGTGCCTGCTTCAACCGCCAGCGGCGAATCGCCGCATGGTTTCCCGAGACCAGTACCGGCGGTACCGGTACGCCCTCATACACCTCGGGCCGCGTGTAATGCGGGCAATCCAGAAGCCCCGCGGCGAAGGACTCTTCCGCCGCCGAGCCCGCGTCATTGAGCGCGCCGGGCAACTGGCGCACCGCGGCATCGATCAGGGCCATGGCGGCGATCTCGCCGCCCGAAAGAACGAAATCCCCGATCGAAAGTTCCTCATCGACGCAGCGCTCGATCAAGCGCTCGTCGACGCCTTCGTAGCGACCGCAGAGCAGGATCGCGCCGGCCCCCCGGGCCAACGCGGCAACCCGTCCGTGATCCAGCGGCCGCCCTTGCGGCGACAGGTAGATAACCGGAACGCCGGGCCGACCGCGCCGGGCAGCGGTGACCGCCTGTTCCAGCGGATCGGCCAGCATCACCATGCCAGGCCCGCCGCCATAGGGCCGATCATCGACCGTGCGGTGGTTGTCCGTCGCGAAATCACGCGGGTTCCGCAGCGCGAGCCGCCACAGCCCGTTTTCCAGCGCGCGCCGCGTGATGCCG
>Ga0138256_10007245_pt1 | contig 11720 bp, 9 predicted proteins | sample KNB2016incub_MG_FD_105486 | JGI IMG/M metagenome (GOLD analysis project Ga0138256, IMG submission 105486) | Active sludge microbial communities from wastewater in Klosterneuburg, Austria - KNB2014incub_MG | ecosystem: Engineered > WWTP > Activated sludge > Unclassified | place: Austria...
AAATCCGGCACGGGCGTTGGGGATGATACCAGCGTAGATCAAAGATGATTTACCATCACCTGAGGCTCCGGTAAGCATCAAAAATTTATTGCGCTGCAGTTGCAGTGTAGCCTGGTCAATATCCTCTTCCCTGCCTTTAAAATAAAGCGATTCTTCTTCAGTAAAAGAACGTAAACCGGTATACGGACAAATTTGGTAGGATTCAAACATATTGATTGAATTAGACCACAGTGGCGTAAACTTTTTTTACTTCTGAAGGTATTTTTTCTTTTGGGAGAATGGTCGATACGACCTTGGGTGCTTTGAAGGTCCGGGCAAGGTTGGTCTTAGGATCATCATCACCCACTAAAAACAAAGGAGTTCGTGAGGATGCTCCGCCAATTTCTTTCCAGATTTGTTTTATGAAAGGTAGCGCCCAATCGGCAGCGTATTTGAAATAGACTACGGCCAGTTTACTTTTTGGAATTTGCTGAGAAGAGATCTGCCGGTATTGATCTGCGCTATCCGGCATAATATTCATGATCTCTACAGGATATTCAAGGCTGAGCTGATCCGTGATGACCTTGGCCTCTTGCTCATCTTGTTGGTTAAAAATGAAGAAAATATCCGTATCCTTTGCGTCGTATGTTTCTTCATCCTTTTTCATCATGACGACTCGCATATCATCCACTAATTGCATAGGCCCTGCGCTGTTTGAAAACATCATATTCCGGGTGATGTTATTGCGGATATATTTGATAAAGTTTTGTTGAGCTGGTTTTGCTGGTTCAGTACGATTGGGATATGTCCATACGAAGGAATTAAAATTGGGGTCTGATTCAATTCTTTTGCTGGCTTCCATAAATTGAAATTGAGGAAAGGAAACTTCGTAATCAGATTCAAATCGTCGTCCAAATTCGCTACCCAGGATATGAAGAGAACAAGTGCAACGATTCAACGATTCAGTTACTTTTTGTTTGAATACTTCATCATCTGAAGGACAATCAGTGGCAGGAAATACATTGAATCCTGCTTTTTGTAATATAATAGCCAGCTCTTCCCGCTGCTCTTTGAGGTCTGATGAAGTCCATGCCAGAAAAACACCCGGACGGCTTCGTTCAATAACCTGAACTTTTAGGGAACCAGGTAATGAATTAATAAAGCTTTTTAAGGGGACCGGCCTTGTAGAAATATCCTGGTTTTCCGGGGTATTACCTGATTTCTCCTGAACTTTGATTCCGTTAATGATTTCTTTAATTGTATTGGCCAGTTTATTGATTTGATTCCGATAGAATATTCGCGATGAATCTGAAATGATCTCATCATCTACGGGACGCAATGGTCTGTTCACTCCCTGCTCACGGTAAATAAAATCAATGGATCGTAATTCTCCGGAAAGTTCTTCTTCTAATAGGTGTAAATCTTCCGGATCAAGGTCGTGTATCTTGATTGGTAGAAACCGTGAGGTAGAACTGTCACCAGACAATTTAATGTTTCGGCCTAATCGATCAGTGCTTGATTCAGTCTTAAATTGCAGGAATTCTTCTTTCCAGACAGCAGAATTGGTGTCACAGTAGGTCTGTGAAATAATGGGAATAAAAATCAGCGCTTTGACAGCATGTTCGATGGGCCCGGTGGAAGTTGATAAATCTGTCCTGAAATCATCCTGACTCCGGTCAAAGTGAATAGAAAGTCTGTCTTTGAGCGTTGCTTCAAGTTCTTGCTTTAACTTTTCAACCATTTCTGTGACCCAGCCACCCCCTGTTCCTGTTTTGGTCCCGGAAGGAATATATTTATTGTCGTTAGCCCGATAACTTATATATAAATCATATTCAAAGTCAGGAAGGATAGCGGAATTGGCTTTTTTATTGTGAGAGCCCGGTTGCAATTGGCTTTGCTCTTCGCTTAAGACTTCGTATATATTTACGGGTTCTCTCACGTTTTTTAGTATCTCCTGTTTCAAATAACGGGACACAATGCCTTGCTTATTGACAATATTGTGATGTACTGATTCGGAAACCCATATAGATCCGGGTGTAGATAAAGCCTGAAGCCTGGAGGCGATGTTTACGACATCTCCAAAAACATCCTGGTCTTCAAACACAACTTCCCCATGGTGAATACCGATACGCAATAAAAATTCGTTGGTTTTATTACACACTTCCTGAATTTTAATCGCCGCGTATACCGAATCTGTCACCGAATTGAAGCTAGCCATTACTCCATCACCCAGTTCTTTGATCCATGTACCCCCAAATTCTTCGATCACTGGTCTTTGAATCTCCCTGTTGCGTTGAAGGAGTTGAAATGCTTTTTTTTCATCATTACCCATCAATGCAGTATAACCAACGATGTCAGTAAACATGATAGCTGCAAGTCGACGGATCTGAGACATAGAGATAAGTTTATAAAAATTGTTGGTTTAATTAAAATCTTCGGAAAGATTTGTCGACCCAAAATAGTAAAATATGATGAATAACTGTCGACAGGGATATTTTCAAACTATCAAACGTTAAATTATTAGCATTCAACGGCTATTCATGTCTTTACAGCTGCAGGAGATTCTTGATATAGTTAATATATTATACATCTTTTAAACCCGTATCAGAAAGTACTAAGACTTGGATTCTTGATAGATTCTTTTATTTAAATTAGGCATTCTGGTCATATTAAAATACAAGATTGTCCGACCTTAATAAATTAACACATTTGATATAGTTTTGTGCTAAGTTTGGTCATTGAGTTTGGACAGATGAATATGCAAATTACAGTGAATACTGTCTAAGCCAAAACAAATAATAATACTTCAGAAGAAAAGACCCTAATAATAACTAACTGTCCTTACAGAATCATAATTCATCCATTTCTTGCAAGATCGCTTAATCCGCCACAAAGGCCATTTTTTAGTCTTGGTCTTGGTAGGAATAATTTTTACATTGCTATTTCCTGAGAGTTTACATTCCAGATTTACAAAAAAAAGTATACCGATAGCAGACCAGAATGAAAGGAGCAGAAGGACACTAGCTACCCGAATGCCTTTCTTTCCAAACATGCCCGCATAAGATACATTAATGACTTTTCCCTGAAGAACAGCATCAAATATCATGCAAACCATCTATAAATATCCTGCAGCGTAAGATTTGCTTTTGATCCTTTATCGATATCACATACGATCTTTCCCTCCTGGAATTGGATCAACCGATCCCCGTATTGTAAAGCATCTTTTAAATTGTGCGTGATCAGGATCGTGGTGATGCCCATATCCTGATTTAATTTTTCTGCCAGTCGCATGACGACCAGGGCAGACTTGGGATCCAGCGCCGCGGTGGGTTCGTCTAACAGCAAGATATCTGTATCGTCCATGACACTCATGAGTAAGGTCAGCGCCTGGCGCTGGCCACCTGATAGGCTGCCCATAGCTTGACTGATCTTGTTTTCGAGTCCCATACCCAAACTACTGATTTTCTCCTGGACCCGCTTTCGGAATGCCGCATTCGTGCCAATCGTCACGTTTTTGCGCTGAGTTCGCAACGCTGCCAGCCTAAAATTGTCCAGGATAGTCAGGTCAGGGGCAGTACCATTGGTAGGATTTTGAAATACGCGTGCGACCCACTTGCTGCGTTTGTATTCAGGAAGCGCCGTCACCTCTGTATCCTTTATACTGATAGACCCTTCAGTAGGCAATTCAGAACCTTCTATGATATTCATCAGGGTAGTCTTGCCACTGCCGTTAGCACCAATGATGACGACAAACTCGCCCTGATGTATATCCAGGGAGATGTCATCCAATGCAATGACTTCATTTATTTTTCCCTGATTAAAAATCTTGCTAATGTGTCGTATCGAAATCATAACTTTTTCAACTTTTTTGCAAAGCGCTGGTCAGTCGAGGCAAGGCTACGATCATTAAAACAAATAACGCAGTAACCAGTTTTAGCCAATTGGGATCGATACCCATAGCCAGGGTACCTGCCAATACCATTTGAAACAATATGCTTCCTACGATCACCAGGACGATCTGCCAGCCAATGCTGGTGAGGTGCATCCAGGTCTTAAGGGCATCTGCTATCAGGACCGATCCCAGGCCAGTGATGACGATGCCGATACCCATATTGATATCTGTAAAGTTTTGGTATTGAGCCACGAGATAACCACTCAGGCCGGTGAGGGCATTGGCGATGGCTAGTCCGAGTATCTTGATCATGTCGTTATTGATACCCATTGATTTAGTCATGACCGGATTGTTGCCTGTGGCTCGCATCGCTATGCCAAAATCGGTCTTGAGAACATAATTCAATATCATCATAAGCAGCACCGTTATACAGATCGCTATAACAACCTGATTAAAAAGTACATTCTGAAAAATAGTGACCGAAGTAAATATGCCCGGTTGATTGATCAGGGGTACGTTAGACCTTCCCAGAAAAATCAGGTTGACGGAATACAATCCGGTCATCACCAGGATACCAGCCAGCAAGGCATCGATTTTCAATTTAGTATGGATCACGCCTGTACACACGCCCGCAAGCGCCCCTGCGCACATGCAAGCCGGCAGTATGACCCAGGCTGGCCAATGTTGAATAAGCCCTGTCGCCGTCACTACGGCACCCAAAGTATAACTGCCGTCTGTGGTGATATCAGGGATATTAAAAACCTTCATCGAAATGAATATACCCAATGCCATAGGACCAAGGCACAAAGCAAGTTGAAGCGCCGTGAGATAAAATTGACTCATTGAATAGACCCGAAGTCAGTAGGTATATTAATTCCGAATTTTTGAGCGGCTACGGGATTATAAACTTTTTTCCTAAGGGTGACCATCTCCCAATGTAATCCCTGGAGGTTTTTTGATTTTAAATATTGTGCAGCTTGCGTGCCTGCCTGGTACCCCCATTGATAGATGTCGGCGCCATAAGCTGCCAATGCACCCCGTTGTACCAATCCGGCTTCACTCGTAAAAATCGGGATATTTTTTTGATTACATGATTGGAGTATGGATTCAAATGAAGCAAAAACAATGTTGTCGGGATTTGCAAAAAACACATCGATATTCCTTGCCAATAAAGAGGCTGTAACCAATGGTACATCTGCAGATGAATTGACAGATTGATAGATAAGGGTGATATTATTGTTGGTAGCCAGATTTCGGATGCGTTCCATCGCTTCGACTGACTGAGGCTCGGATTGATTGTATAACATGCCGACCGTTAAAGGACCTGATTTGGATTTTACCACTTTTGGAATGAGTAAAAATGAAGTGTCTATATAGTCCAAGGTCTCTCCCACCCCAAGCAAATTGTCAGGAGCATGGCCTTGTGCATCATTGACTTTCATCAATTCTGGTGAGGGAGAGACCATCATAAATATGGGGATAGTCTTGGTGTTCTGTACAGCGGTAATCGTAGACAAAGATGGGTTCGTGGCTATGAGTGAGACCTCTTGTGCAATAAAATAATTGACTATCTGAGTGAGTGTAGGGATATTGCCCTGAGCATTGCGATAAATAATTTTGAGCGTACCTTTTTTTTCTTCATAACCGGCCTGTTCCAGTGCATCGATAAACCCGGTTTTCGCCTGCCCGATGGTGTTGTCTTCAAAGGCATCTACAAATCCCACTACCGGAACATTCGTATCCTTATGATTACACCCTATCACTAACAACAGACTCAAGGAAATGAATCGCCAATTTTTCATCATCTTCTGTTTAGAATTTTCTTTTTAAAATATCAAATGGTAATAGTTGTCAAAAAATATCTTCGAAAAGTTTACTTATATGCAAGATCATCCTTTTCCACAGAATAACCAAAGCCCATTGAGTCCCGAGACTTCAGGATGCCCTATTTCTCCAAATCCGTCTTTGACCAATATCTTATCGACCCAAAATATCCAGCTATACTTGTCAGGAATAACAAAGCATAACTCATATAGTTCAAGTGTGATCGATACGCTGTACCTCCACTACCGCTGTATAAGCCAGGCACAGCCCAGGGAAAATATTGTCCCACACCGAGCGCTCCTAGTATCTGCGACAAGACCAGCATGATCGTGACCAATCCCAGTGGCGAAAGATACCCCTTGCCCCATAAAGCAAAGTAAGCAACAGGAGTATTCAACAATATTATGAGAAAAGTCGTGAGGAAATAGTGGTTTAACTCCCGGGCGAAAAAGCTCCACTCCCATCCGGATAATCCCAGGATAAAACCGATCAATAGCCCAATCAGCAGGTTACAGATCACCAATGCTACACACCAGGTTGTTGCATAAATAAATTTTGCATTCAAAATATTGGCTCTGGATACAGGCAGGGCTATCAAGTCTTTGACGGTGCCATCAGAAAACTCCCTTCCAAAAAGCCAGCTGGTGATAAATCCAAATATCAAGATCCCTCCTACTCCAACAGCTTGAGTCAATATACTGAGATATGATGGCCAATCGGCGGCTATAGCTAATACTTCCGATTTGGAACGCAGAGCACCGGACAAACCATCCATACCTCTGGACTGCATCAAAAACATGATGATACCTCCAAATATCGGTGCCAAAGCAAATGCAACTAAAGTGATTCCATGGATGGGTGAATGTTTATTTTTTAATACTTCCGCCTTGAGCGCGTGCCATGCAGTATTCATTATGCTTGGTTTGTATGGGGTAGTGGTTGGATCATCCTGAGGAAAAAGGATTCAAGGTCTTCCTGTACAATATGAAAGGACCTGACAGCAAGGCCGGCTTTAAATAAATCTTCGGACAGGAGCTCAGGCTGATCGAGACCTCTTTTATCCTTGCATATCAGGGGCCCTGCTTTTGCCTTAGATACTTTGAGGCCTTGCTTCACCAACACTTCATAGGCACGATCATTGTCCAGGGTGTCTATATATAAGGTCTTATGTACCAGCTGTGGCAGATCCTCTGTATTGATTTCATGGATTAATCGGCCTTGATGTACGATGCCTATACGAGTGGCGAGCTTAGCGATTTCGGAAAGAATGTGGCTGGATAGGAATATGGTTGCACCCTCTTCCTTTGCTAACTTTCCCAGATATTCTCTGATTTTGACTATACCGGCAGGATCCAGACCATTAATAGGCTCATCGAGGATCAGTAGCCTCGGATGATGAAGAAGCGCTTTCGCCAATCCAAGCCGTTGATTGTTTCCCAGGGAAAGATATTTTGCCTGGACAGATCTATAAGCTGTCAATTCCAGGGTGTCGACGATTTGATCAATGGCTCGAGGTTCCTTCAGTCCTCTCAATGTATGGTACACCTGTAGGTTTTCGACGACAGTCAGATTGGGATAAGACGCCGGGGTCTCTACCATATACCCTATATCATTCCAGATGCGAGATGCCTGCTTTACCTGATGACCAAATAACTTAATAGTGCCTTGTGACGGTTTGATCATACCCAACAAAGCCCTGATCAGGGTGGTTTTACCGGCGCCATTTAATCCTAAAAATCCATAGATCTCTCCTTGTCTCACATGCATGGAGATCTCATCGATAGCCGTCAACGATCCAAATCTCTTGGTCAGCGCACTAGTCTCTATAACATGCTCCATCATCCAAAAATACGACTGTACCACTTTAAAGGGCCAATACGCCTTCATGAATATTTGTCTGGCATAATTTCACGAAATTTTTAACCCACTAAGCATTTCTTAAAACAAGAAAATCAATAAACTGCATCATTTTTATGGGGTAACAAAAATTATTTTTTTGAAAAAATAAAAATATATAACAAATTAATTATCAATTATTTATATTTTTTATGACAAAATTTTAACCTGATATTGTAAAAAAAACATGCACAAAAAATTGCCAAAAAATAAGTCCATCCATCCTTAAAAAAACAATTGACAGGGAAATGTCGATTTGAGTATATTTGGCCAGTTTTCCGGAAGAAAATGAGCTTCTTACTGTTCTGCTTAAATGTCGATTCGCAAGTTATTCTGCGAAAGCCAAACCCCATTTTATCAATTTTATTACAAGTTTTTTTTTATTGAATGGCTTCATTCGTTATCTCTTATTTCTAAATTTTATTAAAAAATATTTATTCAAAATTGTATGATAAAGAATCTACGCAAGACGCGCCAACGCCTTGTATTTAATGCAAATGGACTGGTCTTTACTGCGGTCGCCTTACAGTCGACTTTAGAAGTAGATACTGCAAATAAAGCCATATTAAAATTTGATATGAGCAAATGGTCTAATTTTGACCAAAATCAGGATGGCAATGCCATATTACATCACCTCAATGAAATACAAACTATCGAGATTGGTGATGAACAGTATGTAAAAAGATTTGTCAGAAACCGCGATACCTTATCAGAAGATCTGGAAGTAGAGATTCAGCTGCCAGGAAACCAAGTGTACAAACATAGAGCCAATTATAATGTAAAAGGGTTCCAGCTTTCACTGCGGATAGCATAGGACTCTACTGTTGATTTAAATAACCGACCACAGATTTAATTAAATTTTTTGAGTCAAGTGTCATGGTCGGATCGGTTAAGTTCATTTGCTGTTGATACATCGAAAGACACCAGGCAGGTATGGGGGAGTCAGGTATTCTGCCCTGCCAGGATTCCAATAATGTATTGCCTTGCTCTTCTTGGTCTGACATTTTTAATGCCAGTGCATTGATCAACAGCATAGGACTATCCAGGTGCGATCGGTCTTCACTGATATCTTTAAAAAGCTTTTGGGCCTCCTGGAGCCTACCCATGCGCTGCCAGCAAATAGCGGTGCACAATTTTTCGATCCTGCTATCGATGTCTTCATCATAGGGTTTGCCTACCCCAAGATTTTCCGGCCATTGGGCTGCTTGACCGATAAACTGCAATGCCGCTGTAAAATCATTTTTGTACATAGCCTGTATCGCTTGCTGCATCGTCGCTTCGCGATACAAATACCGCCCTTCTGTGGATCCTTCATTGGGGAGAAAAGTTTTACTCATCAATAAAGTATATGCTGCTTCATACTTCTTGTTTTCGATCATACATTTAGCCAGGAGGAAAGCGACTCCATCATTGGCGGGATAGTCTTGATGATACTTGGTCGCTATCATTAGAGCTTCCTGGAGATGACCCTGCGCTAGGTATTCCTGTGCGAGTAACTTGCCGTATCGCCACCCTTTTCCATCCAGTGCCATCGCTTTTTCCAAATTGATTGACCTTTGATCATCAAATAGGTTGGCTTTGGCAGCATAAAAAGCGGCAAAAGCCGGTTCGCCGCAAGATTCAAATAAATCTTTGGCCGCACTCGTATTTCCTCTGCTCCATGCCAGGAGCCCTAAAAAATATTTAGGCGGCCAGGTAGCCACATGTTCTGAAGAAAACTTAAATACTGACTGGGCTGTAGTCCGATAGGGAAAAACCATTTCGGGACTAGAGGATACTGCTTTATGTAAAACATCGGTATAACTCAAATCCCCTGATAAATGTAATGCATAAGCCTTCCAGTACAGTATCTCAGTATGGTCGGGAGCTAATCCTAAGATGCTCACTGCATCCTTTGGACTTTGGACATTCAAATACCAATCCGCCAAATTCAAATATACCTCATCATTAAATTCCTGTTGGATATGGCCCGAGAGCTGTGTTTTGTTATTTAGACTTGGATTGGACAACCATCTTTCTGCATCTACAAAATGGTTCAGTGGATTTAACTTATAGATTTGTGTTAGGTACTCTGCCGCTTTGGATCGATTTTTTTTGATCCGGTATATATAGGCTAGTAATTGTAAGGCCTCTATATTTTTGGCATTGAATTCCGTACTCCTCATGGCATAAGATAATGCACGATCATAAGTTTGATCCAGGGCATCGAGCCTGGCCAGCTCAAGGTAAGCTGCGCTTTTGTAGTCCGTCGATGCAGCAGCAATACTAAAACCATCTCTGGCATCTTGATAATGATACAAAGCTTTTTGAATCAGCCCATAAATAAAATTGGTCTGTGGATCGTAAGTATCCAGGCTCAATCCTTTTAATGCATACTGCAAAGCTCCGCTATAATTCATTTTACGATATTGGAGCTCCGCCATGACAGCAAGGGCGGATATATAAAGTGAGTCTGCTGCCAGGCTTTGTGCGAGAAGATCTTCGGCTTTGATATAATTTCTATCCCTTTGCCACTCTTTGCCTTTCAGATATAGACCATATGCTGAGCTCCAGTCAAAAGTCGATGGTAGATCTACAGGCCGGGCCAAGCCTTCTTTTTGATGAATGGTAGAATATCTAAACTTGTCACCGATCGTAAAAGATATCTCATCCCCACCGGATACGATCAGAATAGAATCTCTGACTACTTTGAGCGGAACAAAACTTATTTTTTTCTTGATCACTTTTTGGTCTACAGTAATAGTCACAGTATCTTTAATAAATTGTACCGGGCAAAATGACCATTTGACATAATTGTTTTCTTTATAAAAATTGAATCCCCCATAAAGATTGACTTTCTGCAGGCCTTTGGTTTTTTTGACCGGAAACCAATACTCGGTCCACTCATCTGTAGCGTAAGGAGAAAATCCTCTATGTTTAAAGGGTGTAAAGGTGCTGCCATCCGCGGATTGATTAAACAGGCGTCCGGATTGGATCTCCACGTATTGTCCATCTTGATCCGTGAGTAGTTGTTCCCAGATCATACCTTGACGGGAAAGTCCCCAGATCCATATTTTGCGTCCCGGCTTGTCATCCTGAAGTGCATAATGGCCCATACCAAAATCTTTATCATGCCAATATGTCGCAAAAAAATCAGCAGGCTGGCCAAAAACATGATAAGACTTATAACCTCCAAAGTCATTATTGTTATAAAAGGAGATGTTTTTGTTATTGGTTTTATTGATAGGCCAATCTGCATATTCTCCGTCATGACCCAGGTATCTATTTCCCGGGAAGATAAATTCAAGATTGCCGGCTGAAGGCATCCCGGTATTCATCCAGGAGTAATAAGGTTGTTCTAATGGGGTACTGTTATGCCACAATGATTTGGTAGTAAAATAGGCTTTGTCGGGGGCCAGGTTTATTTCGATCGTCCAGGATGTCTGCGTGAGTTTGTCATAGGTACCTATAAAACAACTTACGCTTCTATCAGCATTAGATTGTGCTTTATAATCCACAGGAGTCGCACAGTTAGGAGTATGTCCGATGATTCCATAGTTGGCCTCTATACCGCCGCTGGTCCAGGGGCCACGCATAGCCACATCTCTAAACTTGACCACTTGATTATTATAGATGAAGGCTTCTCCAGATGCCTTGTCCCAGCCAGCCCAAATCTTTCCTCCTATCTCCGGCAGTATCATCAATTTGATGTATTGATTCTCCAATTCTACTGTAGTCCAGGTTTGTAGTGTTGCAGTATCGGTATAACCATCAAATCTAAAGTATGGATAGATTTTGTCTACGTTGGCGATGGGATTGGGGTCTGAAAATGGGTAAGTCGTAAATGTCCTTTTATAGGTTTTGATGGTTGAGGTTAAAGATTGGGCCCTGATGCCCGATACATAAATAATGAGCGATAAGACAACTACTGATATTTTTGACATAAACTGATTTTTAACATTAAAAATGAACCTCAAATGTAGAATATATTGAATGCTTGGACTTACCTGCTTTTTTATATGCTTCTAAGGTATAATGGATTACTAAAAAGTCTATGCATTTTAATGTATCAAAATTTACTACAACGTTTTAGTAGATTTTAGTGCTTTTTTCTGTACTTGATGAGCTATTTTTGTGTGAATAGTGCAAC
>Ga0138256_10007246_pt1 | contig 11720 bp, 12 predicted proteins | sample KNB2016incub_MG_FD_105486 | JGI IMG/M metagenome (GOLD analysis project Ga0138256, IMG submission 105486) | Active sludge microbial communities from wastewater in Klosterneuburg, Austria - KNB2014incub_MG | ecosystem: Engineered > WWTP > Activated sludge > Unclassified | place: Austria...
CCAGGCGGCGTGGGGATAGGCGTCGAGCAGGCGCCGCAGCCAGACGGCGCCGCTCTCCTCGTTCGTGTATTCCACCGAGCCGCCCGGCTGCAGGATTTCGTAGGGGCTCATGGTGGCGTCGCCAACGAGGATCAGCTTGTAGTCGCTGCCATACTTGTGCATGACGTCCCAAAGGGCGAAGCGCTCGGAGTGGCGGCGTCGGTTGTCGCGCCAGACATGATCGTAGACGCAATTGTGGAAGTAGAAGTACTCCAGATGCTTGAATTCGGTCTTGGCGGCGGAGAAAAGCTCCTCGCACAGGCGGATGTGGTCGTCCATCGAGCCGCCGATGTCGAGGAACAGCAGCACCTTGACCTTGTTGTGGCGTTCCGGGCGCATCAGGATGTCGAGCCAGCCGGCGTTGCGCGCGGTTGACGCGACCGTACCGTCGAGATCGAGTTCCTCGGCCGCGCCTTCCCGGGCGAAGCGGCGCAGCCGGCGCAGGGCAATCTTGATGTTGCGCGTGCCCAGTTCGACCGAGTCGTCGAGGTTGCGATATTCGCGGTTCTCCCACACCTTGATGGCGGTGCGGTTGCCGGCAGACTCGCCGCCGATGCGGATGCCTTCCGGGTGGTAGCCATGCGCACCGAACGGGCTGGAGCCGCCGGTGCCGATCCACTTGGAACCGCCGGCGTGGCGTTCCTTCTGCTCGGCCAGGCGCTTCTTGAACTCCTCCATCAACTTGTCCCAGCCCAGCGCCTGAAGTTTCGCCTTCTCTTCGGGCGTCAGGTGCTTTTTGCTGAGGAAGCGCAGCCACTCCTCGGGGATCTCGGCGTCCAGTCCGGGTATCTTCTCGACGCCGCGGAAGTACTGGCCGAAGGCCTGGTCGAACTTGTCGTAGTGGCTCTCGTCCTTCACCAGGCAGGCGCGCGAGAGGAAATAAAACTCGTCGAGGCTTTGGCCGGCAACGTGCTTCTGCAGCGCTTCCAGCAGCAGGAGGAACTCCTTGGTCGAGACCGGGAGCTTGGCCGCCTTGAGGTGATGGAAGAAGTCGATCAGCATCGGCGGCCGTCAGCGGTTCTGGCGCGCCATGAAGAGCAGGCGCTCGAACAGGTGCACGTCCTGCTCGTTCTTCAGCAGGGCGCCGTGCAGCGGCGGGATCGCGCCCTTGCCGTCCTTCGCATGCAGGGCCTCGGGCGGGATGTCTTCGGCCACCAGCAGCTTGAGCCAGTCGAGCAGCTCCGAGGTGGATGGCTTCTTCTTCAGGCCGGGGATGTCGCGCAGGTCGAAGAAGACCTCCAGGGCCTCGCGGATCAGCGTCTGCTTCAGGCCCGGGAAGTGTACGTCGACGATGCGCTGCATCGTTTCCTTGTCGGGGAACTTGATGTAGTGGAAAAAGCAGCGGCGCAGGAAGGCATCGGGCAGCTCCTTTTCATTGTTGCTGGTTATGAAGACGATGGGCCGGTGGCGCGCGCGCACCAGTTCCCGCGTCTCGTAGACGTAGAACTCCATGCGGTCGAGCTCGCGCAGCAGGTCGTTGGGAAATTCGATGTCGGCCTTGTCGATCTCGTCGATGAGGATCACGGTCGGCGCTTCCGCGGTGAAGGCCTGCCAGAGGACGCCGCGCACGATGTAGTTGCCAATGTCGTGCACGCGGCCACCGTGCTCGCCGCCGAGTTGGGAGTCGCGCAGGCGCGACACCGCGTCGTATTCGTAGAGTCCCTGCTGCGCCTTGGTGGTGGACTTGATGTGCCATTGCAGCAGCGGCACGCCGAGTGCGCCGGCGACGGTTTCCGCCAGCATGGTCTTGCCGGTGCCGGGTTCGCCCTTGATGAGCAGCGGGCGCTGCAGGGTAATGGCGGCGTTAACCGCCAGCATCAGGTCGGGGGTGGCGACGTAATCGGAGGAGCCTTCGAAGCGCATGGCGGGATTCCGCGGATGATCGGCCGCCAATTATAACTTCGCTGGGGGCCCACATATCCATGTCTGAATCAGGGGGTTTTGGCTACAATGGCCGCATGATCGACGCAAGCGAGTTGTTTGGCGCGGATTTCTCCGAAGCGGTGGCACTCAAGACACTGGGTGAGGTGGCGATTCCGCCGTGCCCGGATATCGTCGTCGAACTTCTGGCGGAAACGCGCCGCGCCGAGGTGGACTTCATCCGCCTGTCGCGCCTGGTGATGGGCGACGTCGGCCTGGCGGCAGCCGTCCTGCGCATGGCCAACTCACCCTTCTTCGCCTTGCGCCGCAAGGTCCAGTCGGCCCAGCAGGCGGTCGCCGTGCTCGGCCTGCGCAACCTGCTCAAGATCGTCTACGGCGTCGTGTTGAAGCAGAGCCTCGGCGGCAACGAGGCGCTGCTCATGATGCGCTTCTGGGATCGCTCCAACTTCAACGCCGTGGTGTCGTCCTGGCTCGCCGGGCGCCTGCCGGGGCTGTCGGCCGACGACGCCTATACGTTCGGGCTGTTTCATGACGCGGGCATTGCCGTGATGATGCAGCGCTACGCGGACTACAAACAGACCTTGCTGCTGGCCAACGCGGCGCCGACGAACGTCACCGCTGCCGAAGACGAGCGCTACCACACCAACCACGTGCTGGTCGGTGCCATGCTGGCCAACAACTGGTATCTGCCGGAAGCGGTGGTCTGGGCGATCCGCTACCACCATGACCTTTCCATCCTCACGGCGCCGCGCGAGCGGGCGACGCCGGAGGTCTGCCGCCTGGTGGCGCTGCGCGCGATTTCCGAGCATCTCGTCGCGCGCTTCCTCAACTACCCCGACGATGCGGAATGGGATCAAATCCAGGAGCCGGCGCTGGCCTACCTTGGCTGGTTCGACGACGATCTGGACGACCTGCGGCGGGAGATGGAGCCCATGCTGCAGGAGACGCGCAGCTATCGCGGCTGAGGCGGGGCGGGCCCTAGCCGCCGCGCCGCCGCACGCACTCGAGGTAGGCTTCGGCGTCGGGTGCGGCGCGATCGCGCTGCGCGCGCCACAGCGTTTCGCCAAGGCAATCAAGGATGTCGTGAAGCGCGGCATGGCGCTCGCCGCGGTGCGCCAGCAAGCGTGCGAACGCCGTGCACAGCCCCGGCGGCTGGTCGATGGACAGTTGCTCCTCGACGGCCAGGTGCAGCGAAAGATGCAGGAAGGGGTTGGCTTCACCGGCGGCCGGCACCCACTCGCGCGCCAGCGCCTCGGGCGTGGCGAGCAGGGCGTGGTATTCGGGATGCTCGGCGACGATGCGCGCCGCCAGGTCTTCGAGGGGCGAGACCAGCCCGCCGTCGCGGTGCTTGCGCCAGGCTTCGACGAGGAAACGGCGCGCTTCGTCGCGGCTAGGATTGAACATCGCGGAACAGGGCCAGCACGGCGGCGTTGTGTACCAGGCGGGCGCCGCCCGCGTGCGGGGCGATCTGTCCGCCGCCGTAGGCGCCGATCAGTGGCAGGCCGGGAAAGCGCGTGGTCACGGCCGCCAGGTCGCGGTCGGCGCCGCCGAAGAAGTACGGCCCGCGGCCCAGGCAGGAAAAGAGCAGCGCGAAATCCGGTGGTCCGTCCAGGGCGGCGCCGAGCCGCTCGGCCAGCCGGTGCAGGTCGGCCTCGGCGGCATCGGGCTGGCGCAGGGCCCAGAACAGCTGCGCACCGCGTTCGACGCGCGCCGCGAGGGCGATGCTGCGGTCGGTGTGGCTGACACCGAGCAGCGGCACCAGGACAAAGCGGCCGGCCTCGATCGCTCCATGCGGATCGCCTTCGATGACCGCGGCGGCGAGGAGGTGCAGCGGCAGCTTTTCGCCGGCGCGCAGGTCCGGCGGCAGGGCATGCATCAGCGAGGTGAGCGCATCGTGCCGGCCGAGCGTGCGCAGTTCATAGCCTTCGATGGCGCCGACCGTCCGTGGCGGCGTCAGCGCGAGGATGCCGTGGGAGACGCCGATCGCTTCCTGTGCGCCGGCGACGGTCGCCTCGCAGCGGCCGGCGACATCGAGCTTGCCGTGGCACCAAACCCGCCCGGCGCCCTGCGCGGCGGCGCCGGTGGACAGCAGGCCGTACCGCCGCGCCGCAGCGGCGCCCAGCCAGTCCGGCACGGCGGCGGCCGGCGTCGCGAGAGAGAGCAGCGGCTGTGCGACGTCGGTGTGGGCGGCGAGGCCGGCGCCGCCGGCAAAGACCATCGCGGCCGCCGCAGGACGGTCCAGCACCCAGTCGGCCTCCGTGAAGACCCCGGGCGCGGTGCAGCCGACAACCTGCAGGCAGTGGCCGGCGCGCGCCGCCGCGGTGACGGCGGCATGGGCGTGGTGGACGAAATCCGTGGTCAGGAAGAGCAGGATGCTGGAGGCGATGTCGCTGCCGGCGCGGGCGAGCGCGGCGCGCACGACGTCGGCGGCAAGTTCGGCATCGGCCTGGTCGGCACTGGCAATGGCGCTGCCGATCATGTCTTGTCGGGCCAGTCGCAGAGGTCGCGGATCGGGCAGTGCGGGCAGTCCGGCCGCCGCGCCTTGCAGACGTAGCGGCCGTGCAGGAGCAGCCAGTGGTGCGCGTTGGCGCGGAAGGCACGGGGAACGCGGCGCAACAACAGTGCCTCGACCGCGTCGACCGTGGTGCCAGGTGCCAGTCCGGTGCGGTTGGCGACGCGGAAGACATGGGTATCGACGGCAATGGTCGGTTCGCCGAAGACCGTGTTCAGCACCACGTTCGCCGTCTTGCGTCCGACGCCCGGCAGCGCTTCGAGGTCTTCTCGCACGGACGGTACTGCGCCGCCGTGGCGGTCGATCAGGCATTGAGTCATTGCGAGGACGTGCCGGGCTTTCGACCGGTACAGGCCGATGCGGTTGATGTGGCGAACGAGGCCGTCCTCGCCGAGGCGCAGCATCGCCCCGGGGGTGGGGGCGTCGGCGAAGAGTCCGCGCGTGGCGGCATTGACGCTGCGGTCGGTGGCTTGCGCCGAGAGGATCACCGCCACCAGCAGTTGGTAGGGGGTGGCGTAGCCGAGCTCGGTGTGCGGTGCCGGATTGGCGGAGGCCAGGCGCTGGAACAGGCGGCGAACTCGCGCGGGTGTGCCATCGGCCATCAGGGAGAGGTGAGCGGCAGGATGGCGACGACGTCGCCGCTTTCGGCGTCGACCAGGACGGTCAGCTCTCGCGCCTTGGCGAGCAGGGGCAGGAAGCGCAGGGAATCCTCGCGGCGCCCGCTGGCGGCGAGGAAACGGTCTACCGCCTCCGCGTCTTCGCCGGCAGCCGCCTTCAGCACCGCCAGCGGGCGCCCGCGGCGCGCGGCATCGGCGCGCTGGTCGGCATACGGAACGTAGTATTTCGGCAGCACATGCAGGTCGATGCCGGAGAGGGCGGCAAAGGTCACCGTCGACAACTCCGTCGGGTCAGTCGGGTTCGCCGCCGCCACGATCTGCGGCCCGCCAAGCGGCGGTCGCCGGAATTCCTCATGCTGCGCCTGGGCGAGCAGTTCCGGTTCCAGCTCGTTGGCCGCGGCGATGCGGAACACGCCGACGGCGTAGACGACGAAGGCCGGCCGCGCCTGGAACATGATGTTGGTGCCATAAATCAGTGCCGCCGCCTGGATGAAAAGCACCGCGGCCATATCGAATTTCAGGCTCTTCTTGCGTATATCGAACACGATCAGGGTCATCAGCGGACCGAGGACAACATCGATGCCTATGATCAGCAGTGCCAGGTGGTTGCCTCCGGATGCTTCAAAAAACGGCGCCGGGTACCACAATAGAAGCATCGCGCCCAGCAGCGCGGCACCGACCAGGACGCTCAGGGCGAAATGCAGGCTTGCAGCCTTGAATCGAGACATCGGAATACCTGGTGTCAGGGCTGTGCGGTACCCGCGCCAAGCGCCAGATGTCTTGCGCGTTCGGTGGCGCGGGCATCGAGCCAGTTGCGGCCGGCGATGAGGAAGCCGAGCACGATGAATGCCCCGGGGGGCAGGATGGCGATGAGGAAGCCGGGGTAGGCTTCCGGCAGCAACTGAAGGGCGTGTGTGCCCGGGATGAGCATCTCGATTCCGGAAAAGATCATGCCGGTGCCTATGAATTCGCGCAGCCCGCCAAGTACGGCGATGGCGACGACCATGCCGACGCCCATCATGGCGCCGTCCCAGGCGGCGACGAGCGGGGTGTTCCTGGCGGCGAAGGCCTCGATGCGCGCCAGCACGATGCAGTTTACCACGATCAGCGGAATGAAGATGCCGAGCACGAGGTAGAGCTCGTGCAGCCAGGCATTCATCGCCAGATCCACCATTGTCACCAGCGCGGCGATGATCAGGATGAAAACCGGGATGCGGATCTCGTGCGGAATGAAATTCCGCACGCTGGCCACCACGCCGCTGGCCATGGCCATGACGAAGATGGTGGCGATGGCCAGGCTGACGCCGTCGACGAAGGTGGCGCTGACGGCCAGCAGCGGGCACAGGCCGAGGAGTTGCACCAGGCTGGTGTTCTGCTTCCAGATGCCGTTGCGGGCGAGTTCTGCGTATGTTGTCATGGGCCTTCCTTCGTCAGTACCGATCTTGCCGGCAGCGCGTAGAGCGCCTCGTGCTGGTCGATGGCGAACTGCAGGGCGCGTCGCACGGCATTGGTGACGGCGCGGGCGCTGATGGTGGCGCCGGTGCGCGCATCGAAGCGGCCGCCGTCCTTTTTCACCTTCCAGTCGGCCGCTGCCACCCGGCCGAAGCCGGTGGCATCGAACTGGCGGATCCACGGCGCCGCCTTGTTGCGGTCCTTCTTCGGATCGATGTAGTCGCCGAGGCCGGGCGTTTCCTTGTGGCCGACGACGCGCACGCCGATCACGCGGTCATCTGCTCCGACGGCAAGGATCAGCCGGATCTTCCCGCCGTAGCCGTCCGGCGCAACGGCTTCGAACACCAGGGCGACCGGCGCGCCGGCCTTGCGCGCGCGCATCACGCGCACCGGACCGTCCTGCGCCGCCAGGCCGAGTTCGGCGCGGGGCATCACTTCGAGATAATCCGCAAGCAGCGCATTGTCATAGAGGCCTGCGGGCAGGACCTCGCCCGCCAGTTTCAGCTTTTCGGCCTCGGCGCTGGCATCGATGGCCGGCTTGGTCGCCCGGTAGGTCGTCGCCATGAGGGCGGTGAAAAGCAGCGAGAACGCCGTCAGGATGGCGGCGGCGCGGAGCGAGATGCGACTGGCGGTTGTCTCGCTCATGGCGTCCCGCCTCCGCGCTGGCTTCCCTTGCGGCCGAAAATCGGAGGCTGTGTGCCCATGTCGATGAGCGGGACGCACACGTTCATCAGCAGCACGCCGAAGGCGACGGCGTCCGGATAGGCACCGAACGTGCGGATGACCCAGGTGAGCAAGGCCAGGCCCGCGGCGAAGATCAGCTTGCCGCGCGGTGTCGTTGCGCCAGAGACCGGGTCGGTGGCGATGAAGAATGCGCCCAGCATGGCGCCGCCTCCGGCCAGGTGGAAGAGCGGGCCGGCGTAGCGGTCCGGATTGCCCAGGCTGAAGCCGGTGGCGATCAGCGCGAGGACGCCAAGGAAGGCGACCGGAACGTGCCAGGTGATGACGCGCTGCTGCAGCAGCCAGAGTCCTCCGGCAAGGTAGGCCAGTGCGATCCATTCCCAGCCCTTGCCGCCCACGGCGCCGAACGCGGGATGCGTGCCGACGGCTCCGGCAACGGTGATCCTCGATTCCGGCAGGCTGAGCGCGGTGCGCAGGGCGTCCAGGGGAGTGGCCATGGTCATGGCGTCGGGCGCGGGTTGGCCGCCGAAAACGATCCGCATCTGCGCTGCGAAGTCGGCGAAGCCGGCAGCGGGCCACTGCGACATCGGCGACGGAAAGGCGACGATGGCGACGCAGAAGGCGACCATGGCCGGATTGAACGGGTTCTGGCCGAGTCCGCCATATAGATGCTTGGCAACGACGATGGCGAAGAGCGTTGCGGATACGGTAAGCCACCAGGGCGCGATCGATGGAAAGGCCAGGGCGATCAGACAGGCGGTCACCAGCGCACTGCCGTCGGCGAGAAAAAGCGCGGCGGGCTTGCCGCGCAGGCGGAGCATGAATGCCTCGCCGATCAGCGCAGCAGCGGAAGCCAGGGCGATCTGCACCAGGATCGCCGCGCCGAAGAACCAGACGTAGACCGCGATGCCCGGCAGCAGGGCGGCGAGGACCTTGAGCATGAGCGCCTGGATGCTGATGGGCAGATGGAGGTGCGGAGAAGTGCTCATGGTTATCCCTGCACCGGCGCTTGCGGGGGCGTCGGCTCCACCGGAGAACCTTCCTTGTGTGCCTGAGCGCGCGCGACGGCGCCGGCGATCAGCGCCCGTTTTTCATCGTCCAGCGGAGGCAGGGACGTCGCCGCTTCCGCTGCCGCGGGTCTCGCCCCCGCACCTTCGACGGCCCGACGGCCGGCGGCAGTCTTGGCCGCCAGGCGTGCCGCCTTTTCGGCCTTCTCGCGCTCCTCGCGCAGGGTGCGGAATTCGAAGCGTTGCCGCGCCGCGTCAGCGGCGGCCTTCTCGCGCTCCTGCGCGCGGATCGAGGATTTTGAGAAGCGGTAGTAGTCCACCAGGCGGATGTTCGACGGACAGACGAAGGCGCAGCAGCCGCACTCGATGCAATCGAAGATGCCGTACTCCGCCGCCTTGACGAAATTGCGTGCGCGCGAGAACCAGTACAACTCGTGCGGCTGCAATTCCGCCGGGCAGGCGCGCGTGCAGGCGCCGCAGCGGATGCAGGGCATTTCCGGGCCTTGCTGCGGGAACAGGGCGGCGTTGGCGGCGATGATGCAGTTGGTCGCCTTGATTACCGGAAGGTCGACGCGGGGCAGGCTGATCCCCGTCATCGGGCCGCCCATGATGTAGCGGTCGGTGTCGGGCTTCGGCCCGGCCAGCTTCAGCAGCTCGTCGATCGGGGTGCCGATGAGTACTTCATGGTTGCCCGGCCGCGCCACGTTGCCGGTAAGCGTGACGATGCGCGAGAGCATCGGTTCGCCCAGGTCGATGGCGCGATGCACGCTGTAGGCCGTGGCGACGTTGAAACACTGCACGCCATACTCGGCGCCATAGCGGCCGAAGGGCATTTCAGTTCCGGTCAGCACGCGGATCAACTGCTTCTCGCCGCCGGTCGGGTAGAGCGTCGGCACGGGCACAACTTCGACATCGGCCATCCGCGCGGTCGCGGCACGCATCGCCACGATGGCCTGCGGCTTGTTGTCCTCGATGCCGATCAGTACGCGGCTGGCCGATGCGATGTGGCGGAGGACGGCGATGCCGCGTGAGACGCCTTCGGCCCGTTCGCGCATCAGCAGGTCGTCGCAGGTGATCCAGGGTTCGCATTCGGCGCCGTTGATGATGAGCGTCTCGATGCGTCCGGCGGCGCCCGGTCTCAGCTTGACGTGGCTGGGGAAGGCGGCGCCGCCCAGCCCGACGATGCCGGCGTCGCGCAGGCGTCCGCGCAATGCCTCCGGCGATTCCGACGCGTAGTCTACCGGGACGCGCTCGCCCCAGCGCTCCTCGCCGTCCGGTTCGATCACCGCGCAGGGCGCGGACAGCCCGGAAGGGTGCGGCAGCGGGCGCGGTTCCACCGCCAGGACCGTTCCCGAGGTGGAGGCGTGGATGGCCGAGGAGAATTCTCCGTCCGCCGCACCGATGCGCTCACCCTTGGCTACCCGTTGCCCTGCCTGTACCCGCGCTTGCGGCGCGCCGCCCGCGCTTTGCCGCAGCGGCACGACCAGCAGGTCCGGCAGCGGCGCCGGGGAAATCGGGATGTGCGACGACTCGTCCTTGTGCGAGGCGGGCTTCACGCCGCCTCGGAACGTGAAGAGCGATGCCAGCATCAGGCGGGCTCCGCGAGCTTCAACTGCACCACGGGATACTTCCACTTCCAGGTATCCACCGTCTCCTGCACCGGCACCATGGCGATGCAGTCGACCGGGCAGGGCGAGACGCACAACTCGCAGCCGGTGCACAGCGGCGCGATGACGGTGTGCATCTGCTTGGCGGCACCGACGATGGCGTCCACCGGGCAGGCCTGGGTGCATAGCGTGCAGCCAATACAGGCCGCCTCGTCGATGAAAGCCACCCGCTTGGGCTTCTCGGTGCCATGCTCGGCGGAGAGCGGCTTGAACTCCTTGCCGAGCAGATCGGCCAGCTTGCGGACGCCTTCCTCGCCGCCGGGTGGGCACTGGTTGATCTCGGCCTCGCCCTTGGCGATGGCCTGGGCGTAGGGCTTGCAGCCGGGAAAGCCGCACTGGCCGCACTGCGTCTGCGGCAGGATGGCGTCGATCTTGTCGACCAGCGGGTCGCCCTTGACCTTGAAGCGGATCGAGGCGTAGCCGAGCATCGCGCCGAGGACCACGGCGATGCCGGCCATGACGAGCAAGGCGGGGATCATCAGTACTTGTCCAGCCCGGCGAAGCCCATGAAGGCGATGCTCATCAGGCCGGCGGTGATCATGGCGATGGCCGTGCCGCGGAAGGGCTGCGGCACGTCGGCGCCCTCGAGCCGCTCGCGCAGGCTGCCGAACAGCGCCAGCGCCAGCGAGAAGCCGATCGCGCTGCCGAAGCCGAACAGCAGGGATTCGAGCAGGTTGTACTTGAAGGCGACGTTGAGCAGCGGCACACCGAGTACGGCGCAGTTGGTGGTGATGAGCGGCAGGTAGATGCCGAGCACCTGGTGCAGTACGGGACTGGTCTTCTGGATCACCATCTCGGTGAGCTGCACCAGGCCGGCGATGACGAGGATGAAGGAGAGGGTGCGCAGGTATTCCAGGCCGTTGGGCAGCAGCAGGTAGCGGTCGATCAGGTAGGACGCCCCGGCGGCGACGGTCAGCACGAAGGTGGTCGCCGCGCCCATGCCGAGGGCGGTCTCCAGTTTCTTCGAGACGCCCATGAAAGGGCACAGGCCGAGGATGCGGCCGAAGACGACGTTGTTGACCAGGACGGCGCCGATGACGATGAAGAGGTAGCCGGACATTGCGATAAGGGCTTGCGCGACCGCGAATTATCGCGTCTTGCGCCGCAGCATACAACCCTGCGGGGGTTATAGGCTTATGACTTTTATGAATTTTAGCCCGCGCAGAGGGCCTCGCCGGGCGGCGTGAAAAATCGCTGGGTGTCTTCGGCGAGTCCGGCGTGCGTCACCTTGCCGGCGTGCACTTGCAGGCCCTGCATGAGCCCGGGGTCTTCCACCAGCGCCCGCCGCAGGCCGAGGTTGGCGAGCTTCAGGGCGTAGGGCAGGGTGGCCTGGGTCAGCGCCAGGGTGGCGGTGCGCGCCACCGCGGAGGGCATGTTGGGCACGCAGTAGTGCACGATGCCTTCCTCGACGAAAAGCGGTTCGCTGTGGGAAGTCGGGCGCGAGGTCTCCGCGATGCCGCCCTGGTCGATGCCGACGTCCACGATGACCGAGCCGGGGCGCATCCTGCCCAGCAGCGCGCGGCTGATGAACCTCGGCGACAGCTTGCCGGGGATCAGCACCGCACCGATCACCAGGTCGGCGTCGGCGATCGCGCGGTCCAGCGCCAGCGGATCGGCGACGCAGGTTGCGACGCGGCCGCGGTAGAGCTGCTCAAGGGCGGCGAGCTTTGCCACGCCGCGGTCGAAGAGGGTGACGTGGGCGCCCATGCCGACGGCGATCTGCAGTGCGTTGGTGCCGACGTTGCCGGCACCGACGACGACCACCTTTGCCGGGGGAACGCCGGCAACGCCGCCGAGCAGCACGCCCGAGCCACCGTTGGCCATCTGCAGCGCCCAGGCGCCGGCCTGGGGCGCAAGACGGCCG
>Ga0138256_10007248_pt1 | contig 11719 bp, 9 predicted proteins | sample KNB2016incub_MG_FD_105486 | JGI IMG/M metagenome (GOLD analysis project Ga0138256, IMG submission 105486) | Active sludge microbial communities from wastewater in Klosterneuburg, Austria - KNB2014incub_MG | ecosystem: Engineered > WWTP > Activated sludge > Unclassified | place: Austria...
AGGATCTCCGCCGGATCACCGCCGAAGGCCTTGAACAGGAAGAACACCAGCAGCAGCACCCCCAGCAGGGTGGGCAACATCTGCCAGAGTCGGCGGACCAGGTAAGCGAACATGGGGAGCAAGTCTAGCGAGGCACCGCACCGCCATGGGGCGATTGCAGCGCTCCCGGGCCGCCCGACGGTTTGCCGTCAGATCGCGCGGTGCCCATCCACGAACACCGCCAGCTCGCCGCTGCGCAGGGCCTGCCAGTCCTCGTTGCAGGTCAGAGGCTGCGTCACCACCAGCGCCACCCGGTCCTGCGGGGTGGTGTGGGCGGAGAAGTCCACCGTCACGTCGGCATCCTGCAGCTGAGCGGCCGCAAAGGGGTGCGAGCGCTCGATGTAGTGCAGGTGGGTGCTGCAGTGGGCCCACAGCGCCTCGCCATGGCTGAGCAGGAAGTTGAAGGTGCCGTGCCGCGCCACCGTCGGAACCAGCTCCGCCAGGGTCATCGTCAGGTGCTCCACACTCGGCAGGCTGGCGTGGTTCTTGGCCAGCTCCTGCATCAGCCAGCAGAAGGCCCGTTCGCTGTCGGTGTCGCCCACCGGGCGGAAGGCCGCATGCAGTTTGGGCTGGAAGTCCACCAGGTTGCCGTTGTGCGCAAACACCCAGTAGCGCCCCCACAACTCGCGCATGAAGGGATGGGTGTTCTCCAGCGCCACCCGGCCCTGCGTGGCCTTGCGGATGTGCGCCAGGATGTGCCGGCTGCGGATCGGGTAGTGGCGAATCATCTCCGCCACCGGAGACTGGGTGGCGCTCTGCGCATCGACGAACAGCCGCGCCCCCGGCCCCTCGAAGAAGGCGATGCCGAAGCCGTCCTTGTGTTCCTCGGCCCGGTGGGCAAAACCGGTGAAGCTGAACACCAGATCGGTGGGGGTGTTGGCGTTGAGACCGAGCAGCTGGCACATGCGCACAGTGTGCCGCAGCGCGCCGGCTGCGGGCTGACGGCGCGATGTCGCGACGTCGTCGTTCGCCCGCCTTCAGCGCTCGATCAGCCCCCAGCGCAGCGCCAGCAGCGTCAGTTCAGCCTGGTTGGAGGCATTCAGCTTCTGCTTGACGTGGTACAGGTGGGTGCCCACCGTGCTGGTGGACAGATTCAGGTCACCGGCGATCTCCTGCACGCTGCGCCCGCGCGCCAGTTGCACGAAGACCTCGAACTCCCGCGCAGACAGCGCGTCGGCCGGGTGGTGGCTGCCGTCCAGCACGGCCAGCGACAGCTGCTGGGCGATGCCGGCGTCCAGGTAACGGCGCCCGTCGGCCACACAACGCAGCGCCTGCGTCAACGCCTCCGGCGCCCCGCGTTTGGAGAGGAAACCCTGCGCCCCCGCATCCAGCGCCCGGCGGGCATGCGCACTGTCATCGTGGGCGGAGAGCACCAGCACGCCCACCCGGGTGTCCCTGGCGCGCAGGCGGCGCAGCGTCTCCAGCCCGCCCATGCCGGGCATGGACAGGTCCAGCACCACCAGGTCGATGCCGCCCTGCGCCAGGCGCTGCAGCGCCTCCTCGCCGTTGTCGGCCTCGGCCACCACCTCCAGGTCCTCGCAGGCCGCGAGCAGCATGCGAAAACCCATGCGCACCAGCGCATGGTCGTCCACCAGCATCACCCGTCGCGCCGTCACGACCGCGTCTCCCCGCTGCCGGGTTGCCTCGATTCATTCATGGGCGCATTGTCCGCGGCCAGCGGCAGCCACCCCGTCAGGCCCAGGCCGCGGCCGGCGAGCCCGGGGCCCACCTGCAGCCGGCCGCCCAATGCGTCCAGGCGCTCGCGCAGGCCGCGCAGGCCGTGGTGTTCGCGCTCCGGGCTCTCGGGCAACAGGCCCGCGCCGTCGTCGCCCACCCGCAGGCAGAGGAACTGGCACGGGCCTTCAGGCGGGCCGGCCTCGGCCGACAGGTGCAGTTCGATGCGTCCGGCTCCGCTGTGGCGCAGCGCGTTGGTCAGGCCCTCCTGGCCCAACGCGTACAGAGCCCGTGCACCCTCGGGCGTGAGCCGGGGCAGGCACGGCGCGGCGTTGTCCGCCAGCACCCACTCCAGCTGCACCTGCGGATGCAGGCTGCGGCTGCGGTCCACCAGCGCCAGCAAGGCATCCGCCAGGCCGAGCTCCTCCAGCGCGGGGGGCGTCAGCCGCGGGATCAGGCCCTGCATCGCGTCGTACAGCCGGGCGGCCTCCTGCGAGATCAGCCGCGCGGCCTGGGCGGAGGCCGGGTCCAGCGCCGCCAACCGATCCTGCAGCCCGTGCGCCAGGCTGCGCATGCCGGTGACACTCTGTGCGAATTCGTCATGCAGCAGCCGGGCAATGGCGCGCCGCTCCTCGTCGGTGCGCACCTCCAGCCGGCGCGCCAGCTCGCGGCTCTCCTGCAGACGACGCTCGGCTTCAAAAGCGCGCATGCGTGCGTCGAGCTGCTCCTCGATGGCCTCGGCCAGGCGGTTGACCTCCCGACCGATCAGACCGGCCTCGTAGCCCGGCAGTGCCGGCAGGCGGGCGTGGTAGTCACCGGCGCGCAGCCGGCCCAGCCCCGCCACCAGCGTCGGCCAGGGCCGCAGCGCCCGCCCGACCAGGGCGACCACCGCCAGAACCAGCAGCAGCAGCGCCGCAGCGCCCACCGAGGCCAGGCGCAGCAGGTCGTCCCAGCCGTCCAGGATGGCACGGGAGGGGTCGGCCTCCACCGTCAACCGGCCCCCCGGCAGCTCGATCACCTGGCGCTGCAGCGGCGGCAGCACCAGCCGTGCATACCACTGCGGTGCCTCGCGGCCCTCCTTGTAGGTGGGACGCGGTGAGCGCCACAGAACCTGCCCCTGGTCATCCTCCAGCGTGATGTCGTTGGCCCGCACCCGGCCGAGCTGCTCCAGGAAGCTGCGCAGCCCCATCGGCCCCGAACTGGCATAGATCCACGACACCCGCTGCAGCAGCTGAGTGGCCACCCGGTTGGCGGCCACGATCTCCTCGCGCACGCCGCTGCGTGTGCCATCGATCTGCAGCCACAGCAGCACCGCGACAAACAGCGCCATCAGCCCGGTCACCAGCAGGTTGATCTGCAGCTTGAGGCTCCAGCCGGCTGTCCAGCCACCCGACCGAAGCCGACGCGGCGGGACCGGGGAGGGCGACGGCTGGGCAGACATGGGTTGATTGTCCCCGTGCCCTGCTGCGCTGCGGTCCAAGCGGACCCCCGGATTGCCCCCAGGGCCGCTTCATGATTTTCATGAGTGACCTTTCATGGTCGGCCGGACGACCGATGCGCCGCAGCTCACGACACTGGAGGCTCGCCAGTCACCTGAGGCCTGCATCCGACGAGCGGTGCATTCCCAGCAGATTCACCGCTGCAGGCCCCGGGCCCGTCGGGCGAAATCCATTCAACCTCACTGGAGACCTGCCATGACCTGGGAAACCCCCTCTGCCTGCGACTTCCGCTTCGGCTTCGAAATCACGATGTACATCGCCGCGCGCTGAGCGCCGGCGAGCCTTGTGAGCGATCACGCCATCGCGCCGGCTGCACCATGCAACTCCTCGTGCTCGGTTCATCCGCCGGTGGCGGCTTTCCCCAGTGGAACTGCAACTGCGACCAGTGTCGCGCGGTGCGTGGCGGCTCACCCACGCACCGCGCCCGCACGCAGTCCTCGATTGCGGTCGGTGGCCCGGACGACTGGCTGCTGATCAACGCCTCGCCCGACATCCTCACCCAGCTGCAGCGCAACCCGCAGCTGCAGCCGGCCCGCGCCCTGCGCGACAGCGGCATCGCTGGCGTATTGCTCTGCGACGGCCAGGTGGACCACAGCACCGGCCTGTACATGCTGCGCGAACGCGGCCGGCCGCTGCCGCTGTGGAGCACCCGGCCGGTGCATGAGGACCTCAGCCAGGGCAACCCCATCCTGCGTGTGCTGGGCCATTACTGCGGCGTGGACTGGCGCGAGCTGCCCTTCGACGGTCGCGCCATCACCGTGCCGGGCGTGGACGGCCTGCGCGTGACGCCGCTGTCGCTGTCGAGCAAGCCGGCGCCCTACTCACCGCACCGCGAGTGCCCGGTGGACGGCGACAACGTCGGCCTGCTGCTGGAGAACACCGCCAGCGGGCGACGCATCTTCTACGCCCCCGGCCTGGGCGAGATCACCCCGCCGGTGTGGGAGATGATGCTCGCGGCCGACACGGTGCTGGTGGACGGCACCTTCTGGACCGATGACGAGATGATCCGCCTGGGCCTGTCGAGCAAGACCGCCCGCGACATCGGTCACCTGCCGCAAAGCGACCTGCCGGATGGCACGCCCGGCATGCGCACGATGCTGTCTCGCCTGCCCGCCCGCACCCGCAAGGCGCTGATCCACATCAACAACACCAACCCGATCCTGGACGAGGCCTCGCCGCAGCGCCGCGAGCTCAGCGCTGCAGGCGTCGAGGTCTGCCACGACGGCATGGTGTTCGAGTTCTGACGACGCGCACCCGCTCTGGATCCCCACCATGCTCACCTCCTGCGACACATCGATGGGCAATCGCTTCGGCGCACCGTTCTCCTCCCCGCTGGTGACCCGGCCGCGCGACCCGGACGCCCCGGCCTGGGATCGCGTGGCCTTCGAGGCCCAGCTGCGCGAGCAGGGCCGCAGCTACCACATCCACCACCCGTTCAACGTGATGCTGAACACCGGCAAGGCGACGCCGGACCAGATCCGTGCCTGGGTGGCCAACCGCTACTACTACCAGATCGCGATTCCGGTGAAGGACGCCGCGGTGATGGCCAACTGCCCGGACCGGGACGTGCGCCGCGGCTGGATCCAGCGCATCCTGGACCACGACGGCTTCGAGATCGGCGACGTCAAGGACGAGGGCGGCATCGAGGCCTGGATCCGCCTCGGGCTGGCCACTGGCCTGACGCGCGAAGAGATCACCGACCTGCGCCACGTCATCCCCGGCGTGCGCTTTGCGGTGGATGCCTACGTCAACTTCGCGCGCCACGCACCCTGGCAGGAAGCGGTGTGCTCCTCGCTCACCGAGCTGTTCGCATTGGAGATTTACAAGCAGCGCCTGGCCACCTGGCCGGAGCACTATGGCTGGATCGAATCCATCGGGCTGCAGTACTTTTGCAACCGCGTCAGCCAGGCCTGCTGTGATGTGGAGCAGGGCCTGGCAGTGACGCTGGAGCACTTCCGCAGCCGCGAACAGCAGGAGCGCGCGCTGGAGATCCTGCGCTTCAAGCTCGACATCCTCTGGGTCATGAACGACGCGATGGCGCAGCGTTACGGGGTGAACACATGACGGCGGTGAGCGAGGCCACGGCCACGGCCTCCGCCGGCCCTCTGTCCGACACCACCGTGCCGCGCCTGGGCCACGGTTTTCGCCTGCAGTGGGAGGACGCCCAGGGCTGCCACGTGCTGCTCTACCCGGAGGGCATGGTCAAGCTCAACCGCAGCGCCGGGGAGATCCTGGCGCGCTGCGATGGGCAGGCCGGCGTGGGCGCCATCGTCGCCTCGCTGGAGGCGGCCTTCTCCGCCCAGGGCCTGCGCGGGGATGTGGAGCGCTTCCTCCTGATGGCGCGGCAGCAGCGCTGGGTGACCTGGGCATGACGCTTCCGGTGCCTGGACAAGCCTCTCCGTCTGCACCGCCCGGCCCGCCGCTGTGGCTGCTGGCGGAGGTCACCTACCGCTGCCCGCTGCACTGCGTGTTCTGCTACAACCCGGTGGACTTTGCCCGCCACGGCGCGGAGATGGGCACCGAGGCCTGGCTGAAGCTGCTGCGCGAGGCGCGTGCGCTGGGCTCGGTGCAGTGCGGCTTCTCCGGCGGCGAACCGCTGCTGCGCGACGACCTGGAGCTGCTGATCGCCGAGGCGCACCGCCTGGGCTTCTACACCAACCTGCTCACCTCCGGCGTCGGCCTGACCCGCGAGCGCGCTGCGGCGCTGAAGGCAGCCGGGCTGGACCACATCCAGCTCAGCTTCCAGGACTCGACCCGGGAGGTCAACGACTTCCTCTCGCACACCAAGACCTTCGAGCTCAAGCAGCGCGTGGGCGAGATGCTGCGCGAACAGGGCTGGCCGATGGTGATGAACGTGGTGATCCACCGCCTCAACATCGACCACATCGACCGCATCATCGCGATGGCCGCCGAGCTCGGCGCCGAGTACCTGGAGCTGGCCAACTCGCAGTACTACTCCTGGGCGCACCTCAACCGCGACCACCTGCTGCCCACCCGCGAACAACTGCAGCGCGCCGAGGCCATCACCGACGAGTGGCGCCAGAAGCTGGACGGCAGGATGCGCCTGTTCTTCGTCGTGCCGGACTACCACGAGGGCCGGCCGAAGAAGTGCATGAACGGCTGGGGCAACGTCTTCCTCACCGTCACGCCGGACGGCACCGCACTGCCCTGCCACACCGCGGCCATGCTGCCGGGCCTGACCTTCCCGAACGTGCAGACCACCCCGGTGCGCGAAATCTGGTACGACAGCGAGGGCTTCAACCGCTACCGCGGCACCGGCTGGATGAAGGAGCCCTGCGCCAGCTGCGACGACAAGGAAAAGGACCTGGGCGGCTGCCGCTGCCAGGCCTACCTGCTCGCGCAGGACCCGGAGGCGGCCGACCCGGTCTGCCCCAAGAGCCCGCACCACGGCATCGTGCAGGTGGCGGTCGAGCAGGCCGAGGCCCGTGCCCGCAGCGGCGCGGTGCCGGAGCAGCCGCTGGTGTTCCGCGACCCGCGCCACTCGATGCAGCTGAGCTGCGCACGCTGAGCCGGTTCAGCCCGGCAAAGCCTCTGCCGGGCTGTGGGCGAGGGGCCACTCTCGGCCCGGTCGGCCGATCAGGCGTTGCTCAAGGGCGTCAACAGTTCACGCCCAACGCATAGACTCGGTGCACAGCCACCCGCCGTTCGCCTGCGGGTCCTCTGATCTGTCGTGCCGGGGGCCGCTGCGGCCCGTGGCCTGGAGTCTGCATGCGCTGCCGAGTTGCGCCCCCCGCCTGGCCGATCCACCGCCTGCTGCCTGGCTTGCCGGCGCTGCGCGTGCTGTTGGCCGGAGGCGCGCTGCTGGCGGCCTTCCCGGTGCCGGCGGTGCAGGTCCGCAGCGTCAGCCCCAGCGGCGAGGTGGATGAGGTCCAGCAGGTCCAGCTGCGCTTCGATGCCCCGGTGGTGCCCTTCGGCAGCGGCCGGCTCGCCGACCCGGCCACCCTGCTCTGTCAGGGACTGGGACTGGGACTGGGACCGGGCCGCGGCGCGGCGGCCTCTTCGGCATCGGCCACGGCAACCTCCCGCACGCCCCCCGGCAGCGGCCGCTGGACCGGACCAGCCGAGTGGGTGTATGACTTGAACGAACCGCTGGGCGCGGGCGTCAGCTGCCGCCTGGCGATCCGCCCGGACTGGGCGCCGGTGGTGGCGGTGCGGCCGCTGGGCCCGGCCGCCTCGGGCCAGGAAGCCACGGGCGCTGGCGCCAGCCTGCAGGGTACGCGGGAGTTCACGTTTTCCACGGGCGGGCCTGCCGTCCAGCAGGTTTCCCCCTGGGAGGGCAGCGAGGTGGAGGAGGAAGGTCACTTCCTGCTGCGCCTGAGCGGGCCGGTGGAGGTGGCGTCGCTGGCCGGCCGCGCCGCCTGCGAGGTGCAGGGGCTGGGCGAGCGCCTGCCGGTGGTGGTGGTGGAAGGTGCCCCGCGCGAGGCGGTGCTGAAGTCGCGGCGCATCCCCGCGGCGCAGGCTCAGCGCCACCTGCTGCTGCGCTGCCAGCGCCCGCTGCCGCCTGGGGCCACCGTGCGGCTGGTGTGGGGCGCGGGCATTGCGGCGGCCGGTGCGCCCCAACTCGTCACGCGCGGCACGAAGAGCTGGCAGTGGACGGTGCGGCAGCGCTTCAGCGCCGAATTCAGCTGCGAGCGCGAACGCGCCGAGGCCCCCTGCCTGCCGCTGCGGCCGATGCGGCTGGTTTTCTCCGCCCCGGTGCCGCGGGCGCAGGCGCAGGCGGCCCAGCTGGTTCCGCTCGGGCCCATCGGGCAGCTCGGGCCAGCCAGCGCGGCCTCCGCAGCGGCTTCGCAGGGTCTGGTCCCGAAGCTGGAGGACGCCGGCCCCACCGTCAGCCAGATCGTCTTTGCCGCCCCGCTGGCCGAGAACACCCGTTACCAATTGACCCTGCCCGCCGGCCTGCGCGATGAAACCGGCCGGGAGCTGGCCAACGCAGCGGCCTTCCCGTTGGCCACCGCCACCGGGCCGATGCCACCGCTGGCCAAGTTCGCCGCCGCCCCCTTCGGCGTGGTGGAGGCCGGCAGTGCCGGCGAGCCCGCGCTGCTGCCGATCACGCTGCGGCATGTGCAGGCCCTCGCCCCGGGGCTGGACGGCACGGCGCAGCTGGCGGCCAAGCGCCTGGGCGCCGACACAGCGGATGCCGAGCTGATGCGCTGGCACGCCCGCCTCGCACGCTGGCACGAGAGCAGCTTCACCGCCAAGGAGGCCGGCCAGCCCCAGGCGCGCTGGTGGTTGGAGGGCAGGGATGAGGATGGCAAGCCGCAGCGCCAGGAGCGGCGCGTGGGCAGCCGGGAGCTGTCGTTGCTGGCCGGCGAGTCCGGCGTCACCCGCACGCCGCTGCCACGGCCGCCGTCCGCGGCCGCTTCGGTGGCCGCGGCAGCTTCGGCAGCCGTCGCCGCCCCGGTGCGCGACACCGAAGTGCTGGGCCTGCCGCTGCCGCAGCCCGGCTACCACCTGCTGGAGCTGGAGTCGCGCCTGCTGGGCCGCGCACTGTTGGCCGAGCCGGCGCCGATGTATGTGCGCAGCGGTGTGCTGGTCACCCGCATGGGGGTGCACTTCAAGCGCGGGCGCAGCTCCAGCCTGGTGTGGGTGACCTCGCTGGACCGCGCCCGCCCTGTGGTGGGCGCCGACGTGGCGGTCAGCGACTGCCGCGGCCAGAGCTTGTGGAGCGGCCGCACCGATGCGCAGGGCCTGGCGCGCATCCCGCGCGGCTTTGCCGACGAGGACGGCGAGCGCTGCATCGGCGAGGCGGCCTACTTCGTCAGCGCCCGCAAGGCCTGGCCGGACGGCGTGCGCGACCTGGCCTTCGTCTACAGCCACTGGATGCGCGGCATCGAGCCCTGGCGCTTCGGGCTGGCCACCGCCAGCGGCGTGGAGCCGGAGCTGCGCGCCCACAGCGTGCTGGACCGCAGCCTGCTGCGCGCAGGCGAAACGCTATCGATGAAACATGTGCTGCGCGCCGAAACCGAGCGCGGCCTGGCCCTGCTGAACGCCAGCGACTGGCCCACCGAGCTGCAGATCACCCACGTGGGCAGCGGTGAAGTGACCCGGCTGGCGCTACCCGCGCTGCCCGCCCTGCCCACACCGCCCGCGGGTGCGGCCAGTGCGGCGGCGGAGCAAGCACCACTGCGTTCGGTGTCGATGCAGTGGACCGTGCCCGCGCAGGCCCGGCTGGGCGAATACGAGCTCAGCCTGCACCGCGGTGCACGGCAGTGGAGCAGCGGGCGCTTCCGGGTGGAGGCCTTCCGCGTGCCACTGGTCGATGCCCGTCTCAGCCCGCCCAAAGGCCCGCTGGTGGCCCCCGGCGCGCTGGACTTCGCGGTGCAGCTCAACCACATGGCCGGAGGCGGCCTGGCCACCGCCGCCAGCTTCTCGGCCCTGCTGCGCGAACGCGAGGTGGCCCCCGCCGGCTGGGAGGAATACAGCTTCAACGCCCCCCGCGAACGTGACCAGAACGCCCCCGCCAACCGACCGGAGGGCGAGGAAGGGGCGTCCGCCGCCCCCTCCGGCGGCGTGCTGCTGGCCGATCGCCTGGCGCTGCGCACCAACCCGCAAGGCGCCGCCACCGTCACCCTGCCCCGTCAGGCCGCGCTGACCCGGCTGAAACGCCCGGCCGAACTCCTGGCCGAGTTGAGCTTCGACGACCCGAATGGGGAGCGCCAGACCGTCTCCCAGACCCTGCCGGTGTGGCCCGCCACGCTGCAGCTGGGGCTGAAGGCGCGCTCCTGGCTGGCGCAGCGCGGCCAGGTGCCGCTGCAGGTGGTGGCGCTGGACACCGCCGGCAAGCCGCGCAGCGGCCAGTTCGTGGAGCTGCGCGCCCGCCGGATCCAGCTGCTCAGCCACCGCCAGCGGGTGGTGGGCGGCTTCTACGCCTACGAGGACCGGCAGGAGGTGCAGGACCTGGGCCCCGTCTGCAAAGGCAAGACCGACGCCCGCGGGCTGCTCACCTGCGACGCCCTGCTGCAGGCTGCCGGTGAGGTGGAGCTGATCGCCCGTGCCTCCGACGAGGCGGGCCGCACCGTCGAAACCGCCACCAGCGTGTGGATCAGCGGCAGCGGCGAACAGTGGTTTGCGCAGGACAACGACGACCGCATCGACCTGATCCCTGAGAAGCGCGAGCTGCAGCCCGGCGACACCGCCCGGCTGCAGGTGCGCATGCCCTTCCGCGAAGCCACCGTGCTGCTGACGGTGGAGCGCGAGGGCATCCTGCACTCCCAGGTGCTGACGCTGCGCGGCAGCGACCCGGTGATCGAGCTGCCGATCCCGAAGGGCGGGGCCGGCAAGGACGGCGCCGAGGCCTGGGCGCCCAACGTCTACGTCAGTGCGCTGGTGCTGCGCGGCCGGCTGCGGGAGGTGCCCTAGTACTCCTTCTTCCAGTGGGGCTGGCGCGCACCACTCGACTGGTGGAACGCCTGGCGGCGGGAAGCCCCCGACCACCAGCCACCCACCGCGATGGTCGATCTGGCCAAACCCGCCTTCAAGCTGGGCGTGGCGCAGCTGCACATCGGCCTGGCCTCGCAGCGGCTGGAGGTGCAGGTCACCAGCGACAAGCCGCAGTACGGCCCGCGCCAGACCGCCCGCGCCACCGTGGTGGTGACGCAGGACGGCAAGCCGGTATCGGGCGGCGAAATCGCCTTCGCTGCGGTGGACGAAGGGCTGCTGGCCCTGTCGCCCAACGGCTCCTGGGACCTGCTGGAGCAGATGTACCCGCCGCGCGCCTGGGGCGTGGAAACCGCCACCGCGCAAAACGAGATCGTCGGGCGACGCCACTACGGCCGCAAGGCGCTGCCGCCGGGCGGCGGCGGTGGACGCAACCCCACCCGGGAGCTGTTCGACACCCTGCTGCTGTGGCGCCCGGTGGTGAGGCTCGACGCCCAGGGGCGCGCCACGTTGGATGTGCCGCTGAACGACTCGCTCACCCGCTTTCGCCTGGTGGCGGTGGCCGATGCGGGAGCGGACCGCTTCGGCAGCGGCTCCACCACCCTCACCGTCAGCCAGGACCTGCAGCTCATTGCCGGCCTGCCGCCGGTGGTGCGCAGCGGCGACCGCTTCGAGGCCCAGCTCACCCTGCGCAACACCACCGCAGCGGCCACCTGGCTGGAGGTGAAGCTGGAGGCCACCCCCACACCCGATGGCGATGCCGACCTGCAGCAGGCCGGCACTGCCGCGGCAGCGGCCGCCCGCGGCGCCGCACCGGGGACCGGGACGCCCCCGACCACCGCCCCCCCACTGAGCCTGGCACCGCAGCGAGTGGAGGTGCCGGCCCAGTCTGCGGTGGAACTGCGCTGGCCGGTGACCGTGCCGGCCCAGGTACGCGCCCTGGCCTGGGAGGCCAGCGCGGTGGAAAGCACGCGCAGCGGCGGCACCCCGCTGAACCCGAAACGCGACGCCCTGCGGCTGATCCAGCGGGTGGAGCCGGCCCTGCCGCTGCGGGTGCAGCAGGCCAGCCTGCAGCAGCTCGACAGCAGCCTTGCCCTGCCGGTGCAGCG
>Ga0138256_10007249_pt1 | contig 11717 bp, 7 predicted proteins | sample KNB2016incub_MG_FD_105486 | JGI IMG/M metagenome (GOLD analysis project Ga0138256, IMG submission 105486) | Active sludge microbial communities from wastewater in Klosterneuburg, Austria - KNB2014incub_MG | ecosystem: Engineered > WWTP > Activated sludge > Unclassified | place: Austria...
GCTACAGTCACGAAGATGACGGAGATAGTGAATTTGTGGGAGATCTTCATAGGTAAGAGCGTTTGAATGTAAGAGCGTAAGATCGTAAGATCGTAAGAGGTGTGAGTGTGAGTGTGAGTGTGAGAACGTGAGTCTCCTTCGCACTTTAAATCGAATTTCATTCCCATTCAAAGGCTTCGGCGACCGAAGGAACGTGAGAAGTGTGTGCATGTGTGTGAGTTTAGATTGTTTCATAGCAGTTACAAACTGCCTGTAATTATTTTTGTCTATAAGCAGTGTTTCAAATATTGATTTGAAGTTTTAAACTTCAAATGGTGAGACGCGATAAATCGCGTCTTTACTTCCTCTTTTCTTTCCGCCTTTTACGCCTCTTCAGCCCCTTTAGCCTTTTCCGCCGTTCTGCCGTTCTGCCCTTTTAATTCGGCATATTCTGCGACTTCCACATCTTAAAAACCTGTACAAGACTATCGCTCAGCGGCTCTTTCTTGCTCTTGAAGGGCATGAATTTGGAGCTATCGATCGGCAAATCAATTCTGTAAATGATATCATCAATATTTTCGCTGACGGCGGAATACGTGTCGAGGAATTTCTTCTTGCCTCCATTGGGAAAGTGGCATGGGGTACATCGCTCTTCCATGATCGGAGCGATATCGGTGACATAGGAGACTTTTGGCTCAGCCATTTTCTTATCGCTCACGGTTTTTTTGGATGTGCTGCAAAAGGGTAGGGCGATCATGCAGATAAGGGCAAAAAGAAGGATTTTTTGATTCACGTTAATTGATTTCGATTTGAGTTGTGAGCGGAAATATACAAACAGACTATTTTGAAATGGAAGTGATTAATAAAAAAAATCAGTTTCGAGAATAGCATATGAATAACAATCCAGCCATTGACCTTCTTTGGGCAAAAGCTTTCTCGTCAAACCTTCCCTTGTCATGCCTGCGCTTTCGAGCACTTTAGCTGATGCAATGTTTTCAACTGCACAACCTGCTTCTATTCTGTGGAGCTTCAAATCCTCAAAGGCAAATTGTAAAATTGCGTTTAAAGCTTCCTTTGTGTAGCCTTTACCCCAATGGTCCACATGTGTTTTATACCAAACTTCACCATTCTTATAATTGGGTTTTCCGGGAATTAAGGCAATGAGCCCTATGAATTGGTTTGTGGGTAAAAGCTTCACAGAAAATATATGTGATTTCCGTACATCCGCCGTTTGTTCTCTTACCCATTCAGTTACTATTGCTTTTGTGGCTTGAATAGTATCTGGAATTCCGAACGCATTGTAGCGATCCGATTCAGGTAAGGACAGCAGTATATGGATGTCATTGAGATCTTCTATTGATATCTCATGGATGGAAAGTCTGTTCGTCTGGATCAATACTATTTCCTTTTCTTCTGAGTATTCTTTGACTTAACAACTACTTTTTTCTTAGTTGTCTTAGCAGGTACTACTTTTTTCACTACTGCTGTTTTGGATTTTGCAACCGGTTTTTTAACAGCTAGATTTTTCTTTGGAGCTGGTTTTTCCTTTTCCTCAACCTTAACCTGTTTTGCCCCTAAATCCCCTGTAGGGGACTTCAATTTAGGCTTAGCCTTCGCCTCAGCCTTCGCCTTCGTTTTAGCCTTCGTCGGTTTTGCCCCTAAATCCCCTGTGGGGGACTTCAATTTAGGCTTAGGCTTAGCCTCAGCCTTCGCCTTGTTCGGTTTTGCCCCTAAATCCCCTATAGGGGACTTAATTTTTTCCTCAGCCTTAGCCTTCGCCTCAGCCTTACCTTTCTGCCATTTGTACATCACCACCGTCAATCCCGGCAATGCAAAATCCATCGACCTCGACTTATGGTCCCAAGGTTTTTCTTCAATAGCTACTTTTTCATGCACAGGTCTTTCTTTTCCCCAATACTCCGCTTTGTCAGAATGATTGAGCAATGTCCAGTCACCATATTCCTCTGTACCGATTCTATAATCAGGACGATCGACTGGTGTCATATTCAGGATGATCAACACTTTCTTATCGGGATTCAAAGCAATCCTTTCATATGCAAGTACACTTTGCTGATAATCATCTACACGAACCCACTGAAATCCTTCCGGCTTTGTACAACATTCATGCAGGGCACGTTCATGCTGATACATATAATTCATGGCTTTTATCCAGGCCAGGATTCCTGCATGCGATTCAAAGTTGAGATTGTTCCAATCCAACTGGCCGGCAAAATTCCATTCATTGCGTTGGCCAAATTCACCACCCATGAATAATAGTTTCGCACCCGGATGTGTAAACATATATCCATACATCAGACGAAGGTTAGCAAACTGGTCTTTACCTAAGCCAGGCATACGACTCAGCAATGTCCCCTTGCCATGCACTACTTCATCATGAGAGAACGGCAGTACGTAGTTTTCCGAATATTGGTAGATCATGCTAAACGTGATCTGGTTGTGATGATGCTTGCGGTATAGTGGATCTTGTTTGAAATACCCAAGTGTATCATGCATCCATCCCATCATCCATTTCATACCAAAGCCCAGGCCACCTGCGTAGGTAGGATGTGAGACAAGCGGAAAATCAGTAGACTCTTCTGCAATGGTGATGATGTCAGGATGATATCGATACACTGTCTCATTCATCGCTTTGATAAAATCGATGGCTTCGAGATATTCTCTTCCGCCATATTGATTCGGTTCCCATTCGCCTTCCTTCCTCGAGTAATCAAGATAGACCATTGAAGCCACCGCATCTACACGCAAGCCATCCACATGAAACTCATCTATCCAGTACAATGCATTACTGATCAGAAATGATTTGACTTCATTGCGGCCATAATTGAAGATGAGACTCTGCCAATCCTGATGAAATCCTTTGCGCGGATCCGGATGCTCATACACGCAGCTTCCATCAAAACTTCCAAGGCCATGGCCATCTGTGGGAAAATGTGATGGAACCCAGTCAAGTATGACACCTATGTTGTGAAAATGCAGTTTATCAATTAAGTATTTGAAATCATCAGGTGTGCCAAACCTACTGGTCGGCGCAAAAAAACCAGTGATCTGATATCCCCACGATGGATCATAAGGATGCTCCATCACCGGCATGAATTCAACGTGTGTAAATCCATATTCATTAAGGTACACAGGCAACTCAACAGCCAACTCGCGATACGTGAGTGGACTTCCATCTTCCTTTCTTTTCCATGAAGCAAGGTGCATTTCATACGTTGAGATCGGTGCACCGATCCTGTTACGGAGATGACGGTGTTTCATCCACTCTTCATCCTTCCACTCATGATGGTCCTGCCAGATGACAGAAGCGGTCAGAGGTGGATGCTCATTGAGCCTGGCATATGGATCAGCTTTGATTCGTTTTGCGCCGGCATTTCCTTCAATGGCGTATTTATACAATGTTCCTTCCTGAAGATCCGGTATAAAACCTTCCCAAACTCCAGAGCTATCCCATCTTGGATACAAGTCATGTACACCGGCCCTCCATTGGTTGAAATTACCTATGACCGAAACCCTGTTGGCGGCAGGCGCATAGACAGCAAATGTCACACCCTGCACTCCATCTAGTTCTGCAGGATGCGATCCTAATTTTTGGTAAAGACGGCAGTGTGATCCACCCTGCATGAGGGTGATATCATAGTCCGACAGGATGGTGATGGGCTTGGCTTTGTTCATTTACTGCAAAATACTAATCTTTCGATGTTTTAGGGCGGAAAAGGCAGAAAGGCGGAAAGGCGGAAGGGAATTGATTGTTACATGTCGTCTGGAGACGACTTTACACAGATTCTTCAAATAGGTATAACAGATCTTCAATATTTTGTTTAAGTCAGAGACTTAAACGAGCGGTTCAACAGATTATATAATTAAACACAACAAATTGTCAATGCCTTTTAAGCTTCTTAAGCCTTTTGAGCCTCTTTCGCTTCTTTCGCCTTTTAGGCATTTAAGCCTCTTCGGTTATTTCTTCATCATCCATTGAAGAAGTTTCTATTCCATGCATCTTGCACCAATCACATTTGCCGCAACCCTTAGTGAATTCCATGTTTTGAACTTTGCGATAAGTATCAGTAATCTGCTGGGTCACAATAGATCGATCTTCGGGGGTGATGACAAATTTCTTTTCTACAAACGTCCCATCTTTTTTTGGCTCCAGGCCTTGCACGAATCCATGATCCATGTAGGTTTTAAATCTTGGATCCTGTTGAAGCATCAGGTCATAGAAGACCATCTGTCGCCAGTAATCACCACCGTTTGGATATTTCTCATTTGGCCGGTACGTCTTTTGATTGAAGCGTGCATCCGTTTTCCCTGATTTATAATCATACACGGCGATGTTACTACCTCGCTTGTCAATCCGGTCAATAAAACCTGTAACGGGTACACCATCAATCTGCATGTCCCTGAGACGGTATTCAGTTTCATAACGTATATCATCTGACCAGGAGGATTGATAGTGATCATAGTATTGACTAAGCACCATTTTGCCATAAGTCAGATGATCTGCCATTTCCTTATTCGTAAAGCGGTGTTTATTTCGATCCATGAAGTACTCATAGATACGAATCATATATTCTTTACCGGCTGCCATATCTTTTTCTTCAAACCGTTTTCTGAATAGCAATTGAAGTGCTTCATGCAAGCCGCTTCCAAACAACATGTAGGAAGGCTGGCCTGAAGGGATGACCAGGATTTTTTCATAATAGAATTTCAGCGGGCATTCGAGATATAGATTGAGCGCGGAAACATTGAGTACAAAGTTTTTAATGCGGTCGCTGATCTCTATATCATCCAGATTGAGATCAGCCCTTTGTTCGCCTGACATGAGAAAAAGCAGATATTCCGCTTGAAGGTTTTCATCTATTTCAGGCTTCAGAACAGTTACGTCCGGGTTGCCCGCCTGGATTTCGGTGAGGTAAAGACTTGGTGTGAGATCTTTGCCATCATCTTTTTTACGTGGATAGGAAAGGGTGAGATCATATTTAGCTCTGGTCATGCCTACGTACAACAACCTGCGGCGATCCTGGTCATTGATATCAGCACCGGTTTCAGGATGTATGGACAGGTTTACTTCGCGAACAAGATTGTCAGGAAGGGAGAAAATCTGGTTGTATGCTTTTTTCTTTTCCCATTCGCCTTCGGTGACATTCTTGATGATCACCTTTTCATATTCAAGGCCTTTGGCGCTGTGTAATGTGGAAAGGAAAATTCCTTTAGCCGGAGGCGCTAGGGATTGTACATTGAGACGAATATCATACGATGTCATCAGGTTACATATCTCCAGTAAATCCGGAACACGGAAACTGGTTTTGCCGGAAGCCTGCTGATCAGTAAAGTTGAAAAAAGTTTTTAACGCATACAAATGTGAAAATTTCTCAGGTTGTGTCAGCACCCATGTCATCATTCCGAAATGATTGACGACCCACTCGACAAATGACATCAGCGTCATGGAATGATAGGCGGTAATGGCATCACTCAATAGACCTGCTGTTTTTTCCATCCAGGGACGGTCACGCAAAGCCAACTGATCGAGTTTATCACTATCACTCATCCACATATACAGGGTTGAAATATCTTTTCTGTCTTTAGCAGTGTATGCGAGGATCAATCGCTGAAGGTCGTATGGTTTTGGTTGCAGATAAGTAAGATGAAGCACCCGGTAGAGTAGGGCGTCATCATTGCCTGCCCCTTCACTCAACAGATGGATACAAGTAATGATATCGAGCAGGTGGCTGATCAATACATGGTTTAATGCATCTGTAGTCTTAGCGATTTGAAATGGAATTCCAGCTCCTTTTAGCGCTTGACCTAATTCTCTTCCAAGTTCATGCTTGCTGTATAATACTGCAAATGAACCTTCTTGTTTTTCTTCATGCCAACGCCTCAGCTGATGAAAGATGTCTGCATTTTCGTAGGTAAGTGAAGGATAGGCATTGATATGAACCGGATGAGAGTGCTTCGAGTGTTTTCCTGAACCAATGAGGTTTTTATTCTTGCCAAAGAGTTTCTGGACGGCAGATTCATCTACAGGGTTCATTATGATGCGTGCAGCATCAAGGATGAGCTGAGAGCTGCGGTAATTTTGTTCCAGCAGGATTACAGTTGGCTGATATTTATCATGAAAGTCAATCAGGTTCTTGACATTGGCACCCTGGAACCTGAAGATGGCCTGGTCATCATCACCGACGACGAAAGCATTTGGACGATCGAGCCATTCGTGATCTATTAGTTTCTGCAGTATAGCTAGTTGAATACCATTCGTATCCTGGAATTCGTCAACGAGGAAATAGAGAAATCGTTCCTGGTAATTGGCAATCAAATCAGGATTTTTTTCAAAGGCCTCGTTGACCCATAACAGCATATCCTCAAAGTCATACTTGCCTTCAGCGGCCATGAGGTCATTGTAGTGTTCAAATTCATTGACAGCTGCCTTGAGTACTTCCATGCGGTTGAGGACTTTCTCCGTAAAGTCTTTAATTTTCAGATCACCTGCCTTGAAATCACCGGATTTGCGCTTATAGATAAATTCGTCGCTCTCCCGCATGCGTTCGATGTATTCATCGATCTTGAGATACATATGATCGGGCTTCCAGTTTTCTTTCTTCATGGTCATGAAGAGTTCATGCAGACGTTTCCAATCGGAGTAGGTGAGGCCTTTAAATTTTTTCAGCGGATGCCGCTCATCAAATCCATCGATGAGTTTTTGTAAAAGTTTAAAGCGGTCTATTTCAGAAATGGGTTCCAGTTCGCGTGCTTGTTGGAAAATCCCTGGGTTTTCCTGAATGACGAGATTGCAGAAACTATGGAAAGTGCTGACCTGGATGCTGTAGGCTTCTGGGCCGATGTATTCGATGAGGCGATGACGCATTTCTGATGAAGCGGCGTCGGTGTAGGTGAGGCATAGGATACTGCCGGGTGGGGTGTCGGTGTGTTTGAGAATATAGCCGATGCGAAGGGAAAGGATTTCTGTTTTGCCGGTTCCGGGGCCTGCGATCACCATCACGGGGCCTTCGATGGTTTCAACGGCGATGCGTTGGTTGGTATTTAGGTTTTCTAGTTTTTCTTCAAAGGTCATGGGGTAAAAGTAGGGAATAAGGCGAAGGCTAAGGCTGAGGCTAAGGTGGGGGCGACCGTTCGTTTCGGCTGCGCTCAACAACTTGACATTTCGGAAGCCGGTTCGTTTCGGCTACTTCGACCTGCTATCACACAACCATGTCCGACAGCTCAGTAACCGTCCGCTCAACGACCGGACGTTTCGGCTGGGGTCACGATGGGAAAAATTGTTGTTTCGGCTGGTTCGACCTGCTTTTCCTCAACCTTATGCTACAGCTCACCAACCGTCCGCTCAACAACAATTTTTCCCGAGCTAAGCCGAAACGAACTTTGCCAGCATTTTTCATTTTTCACTCGGTTGCTGAGCTGCGTCGTGCTGAGCGGAGCCGAAGTATAGCACATGGATGAGGGAGAGCAGGTCGAAGCATCACTTTTCACTCTTCACTCTTCACTTTTCATTCTTCACTTGATAACTCAACCCCACCAAACTCATCAACAGAAAAAGCGAAGTCCCCACCGTCGTATCAAGCGGATGCTCCACCATCATCGACAACACCTGCATGATGAAAAGAACCGGCATCAATGTCGGTGTCCAGAACAACCGAAAAGTCATCGGATAGATGAGCATAAAAAGGAATATCGTCAGCCCAAATAATCCAAAGAGTGCAAAGACATTGATAAACTGATTATGAGGACGCTCATAGGTATCTTTCTTTAATTCAGTTTTGTAATACGATTGTAATGCACTTCGGAAATTGCCGGTCCCGGTGCCAAGGAAAGGATGCTGATTCCCGATGACAATACCTGCGCGCCATGACATCCATCGCTCTGAATCTGAATATGCTTCACCCTGCCCCTGGTTAAATTTCATAAGGTCATAGATCGAATAGTTTATTTTCTCCTTGAAGCCCGGCATATTTTGGTAGGCAAGAAGTGGTGCCAGAATCAGGATGGCAATCATCGCAAATTGCTTCCATCGTCGCAGGTGTCGCAAATAGAAAATAACAAGAAGTAATATTCCGGCATAACCAAGTGCAAGTCCCGTTCGCACCGAAAGCAAATGCAAAAAGTAAAACAGATACAAGGCAAGACCTCCATAAACCCATCGCTCCCATGCATATTTATACCTTCTGTCTTCTATAGCAAACGATAGACAGATGATCATGCTGAGCGCAATAATGACACTATACCGGATATGATTGGTAGGTGTAGGCAACGACCCACCAAAACCAAGGCTTCGGTTAAATAGGTAGAAGTTTTCGTAATAACCGACCTGCACCCAAATGGAACTCCATACAGCCATAATCACCATGCTCATGACGACCAGCATGTAATCCTTTTTGGAAAAGGGATCCAGCAGTGCAAAACTCAGCGGCATGAGAATGAAAGCTACCTTGACATGAGTAAGGGACCACCATTCAGCCATATTGCCTGCATAAACCACGCTGAACAGGTAAAGAAGGAAAAAAAGTGCAAAAACCCAGATATAGGGCTTTGTTCGAAGGGTCTCTATTATTTTTTTAGGAGTAAGTAACCACTTGATTTTCAGGGGATGTAACCGGATATCAACGGAGGCGAAGACAGCCAGAGCCACGGTGGACATCTCCAGAAGGGCTCTGGACCATAGCAGCCCCATGGCCATTGTCATACATATAAATACAGCTATGGGTTGCCTGACTGACATGGCCGGAAAGTTAGCCATTAAGTTTGGGTAGTTCTAGTTCCTTACTTTTGCAACTCATGAGGATGAGATAGATGATTTTCCGGGAAAGCGATTCTTTGAGACGATAGACGGAAGACGAAAGACTTAAGACTCATGGTTTAAATAATTGTGTTTACTCACAATTCACAATTCATACTTCGACTTCGCTCAGTACAAGCAACATAGACAATTTATACAATGAATCCACTTGAACAACTTAAGGAACTTATCAACGAGATAGAAACGTCCACCATAGACAGCGATGCCGCTTTGGAAACGTTTCGAATCAGGTTTTTAGGAACGAAGAATATCATCAAGCCATTGTCTGCTTTGATCAGGGATGTTCCTAATGAGCAGAAGAAAGAATTTGGTCAGCTGGTCAATGAAGCAAAGCAGAAAGCTGAGGAGTTGTTCCAAAAATATCAGGAGCAACTTGCAGGTAATGGTTCTTCAGGTCTTGAGATGCCGGATCTTAGTTTGCCGGAAACCCCTTCTGCTGTCGGAAGCCGTCATCCGGTGAGTATAGTGATGGAAGAGATCATCGATGTTTTTGCCCGCATGGGATTTGAGGTAGCAGAAGATCGGGAGATAGAAGATGACTGGCACAATTTCACAGCCATGAATACTCCTGAAGATCATCCGGCGAGGGATATGCAGGATACGTATTATGTTGCCTCACCTCCAGGTTGGTTGCTGCGTACGCATACTTCATCTGTACAGGCGCGTGTGATGACTACACGTAAACCTCCCATACGGATCATAGCATCAGGTCGTGGGCATAGAAATGAAACCGTGTCTGCCAGATCGCATTGCCAGTTTCACCAGGTAGAAGTGCTATACATTGATGAAGCTGTTTCGTTTGCAGATATGAAGCAAACCTTGCATCAGTTTGCACAAGCTATGTATGGAAAAGATGTGGTGACCCGTTTGAGGCCTTCTTATTTTCCCTTTACTGAGCCCAGTGCGGAGATGGATGTGTATTATGGATTAGCTGACGAACATGCTTATCGCATTACGAAGGGAACAGGCTGGCTCGAGATCATGGGTTGTGGTATGGTCGATCCGGCTGTATTGGAAACATGTGGTATTGACTCGACAAAGTATTCAGGATTTGCATGTGGGATGGGTATCGAGCGCCAGGCGATGATTAAATACAGGATCAATGATATCAGGTTGTTGTTTGAAAATGATGTGAGGTTTTTGAAACAGTTTGCATCGGTCGTGTAGAATGTAAGAAGGTAAGAGCGTAAGAATGTAAGAGGTGTGAGTGAAGAGAATTGAGTATAAAAAAAGGCTAAAGAAGCGAAAGAGGCTGAAGAGGCGAAAGAGGCTGAAGAAGCTAATGTAGTAACACAAACACTCACACACTTAACACACTCCTCTTACATTCTTACGCTCTTACATTCTTACATTCTTACATTCTCACAGATTTAGTAAAAACATATTCAACAGTATAATACATGGATGTAAGTATACCAAAGGGTACCAGGGATTTTCTCCCGATCGAAGTGGCGAGGCGCAAGTGGATGTTTGGCATCATCGAGGAGGTGTTCAAAGTCTATGGTTATGTGCCTATTGAAACACCTGTATTGGAAAATCTGAGTACGCTGACTGGCAAGTACGGAGAAGAAGGCGACAGGTTATTATTTAAAGTGCTCAATAATGGGGATTACCTGGGTAAGGCAGATGATGCAGCATATCAAAAGAAAGACAGCAATAAATTCACACCTTCAATAGCCAAGCGTGGGATGCGGTATGATCTTACCGTGCCTTTTGCGAGGTATGTGGTGATGCATCGCAATGATATCACGCTCCCATTCAAGCGTTATCAGATACAACCGGTATGGCGTGCAGATCGTCCGCAAAAAGGTCGCTACCAGGAGTTTTATCAATGTGATGTGGATATAGTGGGGAGTACTTCTGTATCGTATGAAGCTGAATTGGTGCAGATCTATGATGATGTTTTTGCAGCACTGGGCATTCCGGTTATTATTAAAATCAATCATCGTCAATTGTTATCAGGTATAGCTCAGTTTGCGGGCATCGGAGGCCAATGGATGGATATGACGATGGCTATCGATAAGCTCGATAAAATTGGAGAGGACGGTGTCAGAAAGGAATTGACTGAACGAAATATACCTATCGATGCGCAAAACACCATTTTCACCATTTTCAAACAAAAGGATATTTTCTCTCTCCGAAATATATTAGCAGAAAGCGCGTCCTCAAAGGCTGCCCTTGATGATATGGATCGCGTATTTACATATCTCAATGGACTGCAACTTAAAAACAAAGTGCAGTTAGATATTACGCTGGCTCGTGGTATAGGGTATTACACGGGCTGCATTATGGAAGTAGCAGCTGTAGATGCCGAAATGGGCAGCCTCGGTGGTGGTGGACGTTATGACAATCTTACTGGTGTATTTGGATGGCCTGATGTACCTGGAGTAGGTGTTTCGTTTGGCGCTGAGCGTATTTATGATGTACTAGAAGCAAAAAGATTGTTTCCGTCCAATGTACAGGCCGGGCCGAAGATACTTCTTGCAGCTTTTGACGAGGCCTCTCATCAATATGCTTTCCGTTGCGTTACCGAAATCAGGAAAGCAGGGATCTCCGCTGATCTTTATCCTGAGCCTGGCAAACTTAAAAAGCAATTTAAGTACGCGGACGATATCGGTTGTCCTTTTATTGGCATTGTCGGTGAAACGGAAATGAGTAAGGGCACATTAATGGTAAAGAATCTCAAATCCGGTGAGCAGGAAGAATTGACAGTACAAGAGATTATTAGCCGGTTGAAATAATTTAACAGATACCGATTACTTTCCAGTCCGTACAAACGCTTTGCTCCATTGCAATCCATAGCGGTCGTGAATGGCGAGCACATAAACGCCAGGAATAAGCGCATCTAAAGGATATTGGCCTTCCTCTGAAATATTGATTTGTGCTATCACTTTGCCTTCAATATTCA
>Ga0138256_10007250_pt1 | contig 11717 bp, 6 predicted proteins | sample KNB2016incub_MG_FD_105486 | JGI IMG/M metagenome (GOLD analysis project Ga0138256, IMG submission 105486) | Active sludge microbial communities from wastewater in Klosterneuburg, Austria - KNB2014incub_MG | ecosystem: Engineered > WWTP > Activated sludge > Unclassified | place: Austria...
TGATCTGAGGCAGGATCTCATCAGGATCAGGTAGTTTTTCATCCGCAGCCTGATCAGCTTGTTCTACCCCATCCGTCACTTGATCACCTGCAGCAGGCAAATTTTCAAGCAACCATTTTTGTATCTGAGGTTTGGGTAATGCACCTACGAACTCAGCAATGATCTTCCCCTGGAAAATCATTTTTACAGCCGGAATGCTCATGATGTTTAGTGCCTCTGCTATATCCTGATGTTTATCGGTATTTAATTTAGCCAGCTCCCACAATCCATTGGCCTCGGCAGCCAGGGCTTCAATGACTGGCCCTAGCGCCCGACAAGGGCCACACCAGGGTGCCCAGAAGTCGACGACGACTGGCACTTCAAAGCTTCTGTCTACTACTTCCTTTTGAAAATCTGTTACTTCCATGCTTATATTCTTATACGATTAATTTCTATTGGCCAGTAAATAGAGTACCGCCATTCTGATCGCTACTCCATTTTCTACTTGTTCTAATATAATACTTTGCTTCGAATCAGCTGCATCAGAAGACAATTCTACTCCTCTGTTGATAGGCCCGGGATGCATAATAGTGATCGGTTTTTCAATCCTATTCAGCATGGCCGCATTGATGCCATAATATTGTGCATATTCACGCAAACTTGGTAAATAAGGAATCTCCTGGCGCTCCAGCTGAATCCGTAATACATTGGCCGCATCACACCATCGGAGACACGCTTCAACATCGTGACTTACTTCCACTCCCAATGAGGCTATATGTTTTGGTATCAAAGTAGGTGGTCCACAGACTCTCACTTTGGCTCCAAGTTTATTCAAACAAAATATATTACTCAAAGCGACCCTTGAATGGAGTATATCTCCTACAATAACTATTTTTTTACCTTTCAATGAGCCAAGTTTGCTTTTAAGCGAGTAAGCATCCAGTAATGCCTGTGTCGGATGTTCGTGGGTGCCATCTCCTGCATTGATGATGTTGGCCTTTACTCTTTTGGATAGATATATTGGAACTCCGGCCGCAGGGTGTCTGATGACGACCATATCCACTTTCATGGACAGAATATTATTGACAGTATCGAGCAGGGTCTCCCCTTTGCTTACAGATGAAGAGGAAGAAGAAAAATTGATCACATCTGCTGAAAGCCTTTTCTCCGCCAACTCAAAGGATATACGCGTACGGGTGGAGTTTTCAAAAAATATATTGGCGATGGTGACATCCCGTAAGGTTGGTACTCTTTTAATCGGCCTGTTGATGACATCCTTAAATTCGTCAGCAGTATCAAAAATCAATTCAATATCGGCAGTCGATATATACTTGATACCCAACAGGTGTCTTGTAGTCAACTGCGCTTTGTCACTCATGATCAATCAACCAATTTTTTTTTATACAATCTCACTTCGTTTTTCTCAGGATTCAAATCCCAATCTACCACCACGTGGGCTTCATCTACTGCATCAACCGTATAACCAACATAGTCTGGACTGATGGGTACTTCACGATTAAATCTGCGATCAATGAGTACGAGGAGTTCTACATTGCTCGGTCTGCCAAAATGATTTAAAGCAGTGAGTGCAGCCTGAATCGTACGACCTGTATACAGTACATCGTCTATCAAGATGACCCTTTTATCTTCTACTACAAAATCCATCTCTGTCTCATTGGCTTTCAGCGCTTTACGTAGCCTAAAATCATCGCGATAAAATGTAATATCCAATTTACCATATTTGGCTTGATGTCTTGGTAACAGTTCCGTGATCAGCGTAAATATCCTGTCAGATAGCTCCACTCCCCTGGGTTGAATGCCGATGATGCAGGTATCCTTAAAATCATCATAGTTTTCGATCAGCCTATACACCAATCGTCGTAAAGTCAGGGTAAAGCGGGGATGTTTGAGTATGATTCGGCCTCGATCCATGATTCTAAGGTCAAAAATACTTAATTAATTGATGGTTCTTACTGATTTGGAGATTGCATTTCTTACTTGTAATTGAGTTGATCGGGCTGATAAAGAAATTCCAGCTCTGGACTGACTCTTATACGAAGTACCGGAATAAAATTCAATTTTCCGGGAAAGACCATGTTGGAAGGTCATGATTCCTGAATATTCATTGTCATTTGGGTAGAAAAGGGTGGTCTTATGAGTGGTTTTATGGACAGCCAATGAGTCGAGATTAATCATTTGTAAAAATATATTTTCCCCAGAAGGATTATGAATGGACACCAAAGATTTGGCATCTCCAGAGATGAAATAACCACTTAGCTGAAATGAAACCGGTATAAAATCTCCATGCTTGTCATTTAATAAAACCAATCCTTGCATTGCGTCCGCTCTACCCTGGATGAGTTCAATACCGTAGTCGTTGCCACTGATGACAAGATCCAGGTATTCGTCATCATTCAAATCCAGTGCTTGCATGCCATATAAAGGTGCCATTTGTGCTTCACGGGGAAGGTTTTCGATCAAAAAATGGCCTTTACCATCATTTCTTGCCAGCACAGAATTAAAATTATTTGCTTTTAAAATCAGCGCTCCCTCTAATTCTTTCTTTGAAAATACCTGGTCTACGGTAGCCAGTCCATAAGAAGTATAAGTCTGAAATTTTCTCCTAATCGTGAGTAATTGTTTGATCATTTCATCCCTGCCATGGTAAAAATATTCTCTTTTGATGCCGTTCGTATCTCTCCAATAGCAAGAAATAAAAGGATCCAGGCTACCATTTTGATCAAAGTCTTTGGCATAAATCGTGATCGGCTCCTTCGAATTACATTTGAAGTAAGTGTTCTGGCCATAATTGCCCACGATATAATCTATGTCTCCATCATTATCAATATCACCTGAGGTCAGGCTCGTCCACCAACCAGGATTGGAGTCCAATACAGGATCCATGACTTTTTGAAATTCGGTACCGGTGTTTTTTAAAACCGTAATGGGGCCCCACTCCACGGCCAGGATGAGATCGGGCAAGCCGTCGTTGTCAAAATCCGAAAACAACCCATCACAAATCATTCCCGGCTCCGGCAATTTCCATTCTCCAGTAGCATTTTTAAATTTAATATGTCCTTTAGTAGATTCGTTGAGCAAAATAAAAGATTTATCCGCTTTGGGGTAAGTCCCGGGCAATACGTAGCCACCGATAAAAATATCCAGATCTCCATCAAGGTCTATGTCTGCAACTCTAAGCGTGGAAGCACAGGTATTGGCACTAGCCGGTATAGCAGAGGTATCTCGCTCAAAGTGACCATGCCCGTCGTTTTTGTAAAATCGAACCACATAAGCCGATTTGCCAGCCGTCAGATTTTCATAAGATCCACCTGCGATCATAAGGTCGAGATCACCATCTCCATCAGCATCAAAGGTCGCCATAGCAGCATCTTCGATCTGGAGTTCGTCCGGGCTTTTGAGGTCGAAATACTGTGAATCAAATATTCCCTGTTTATTTTGAAAATACATGGATGCCTGGTGGTGCGCACTACCTCCTATGATGATATCTTCCAGTCCATCTCCATTCAGATCCCCCGTACACATTGGTACACCTTGCTGGGACATTTTATGCGGCAATGTTTTTTGAATATTGAAATCGATAAAATCTTTTTCCTGGTGTACATAATTCAAGCCAATCGATGAGGGGCTAATCGACTGAAATACCTTACCATTATAATCCTGCGCTGCATTTTGAATTTCTTGCTGCCGGCTCAGCGGAGACAAGATGATTGGCGTTGAAAGAGAAGGAGTCCGGTAGACATTGATAGTCCCCTCCGGCCAATACACTTTTACTGAATCAATGATCCGCCCATCCTTCAAACCAAACTGCAATCGATTGGAAGATTGGGACAGATATCCTCTTCCACTTAGGATATACCTTGTTTGAATAGAAGGTCCTTCAAAAACCTGAACTTTTGCACCAAAAGCATCTGAATTAAATGGGCCTCCTTTCAATTGAATAGTCACAAAATGTAAACTGTCCTTTTTACTTGTATGTTCTTTGGTATTATTCTTAAACAAAAATGGCACATCATCAATATTTTGCACGACCAGGTCTAAGTCGCCATCATTGTCCAGATCACCGTATGCTGCTCCATTGGAAAAAGATTTGATATGCACCCCAGTTGGCTCAGAGACATCAGAAAAAGTGAGATCCCGGTTATTGTGAAACAAAAAATTGGACACTTTGACCTGTGGGATGACCGCTTGAAGATCCATATCACTCAATAAATTGTCAGCCATGGCCCGATATTCGCCGAAATCATGATCCGTCACATCCTTGGGAAAACCGTTCGTCACATATAAGTCTTCGTAGCCGTCCAGATCAAAGTCTGCAAATAAAGGAGCCCAACTCCATTCGGTCTCATGCACCCCACTGAGGAAACTTATTTCGTCATACACAGGAAGATGGTTGGTAGCATTCAACCCTTCATTGAGTTGAAGGGTATTACGCGTGTACTGGTACTGGTATCCATACTCCTTTATATATAAGTAGGAAGCATAGTTGCCTGGCCCAATTAAGGTCTTTTTTCTAAGATTGGTGAAAGGCAACATCTCCACAGTCATCAACTCCATCTGGCCATCATTATTGATATCTCCAAGATCACTCCCCATAGCAGAGGAAGACTGATGTCTGAATATATTACCCACTTTGTTGGTGAAAGTACCATCTTGGTTATTGATATAAATGAGGTCATCACTGAGGTAATCATTGGCCACATAGATATCCTGCCACCCATCTTCATTAAAATCATTGATCAGGGTACTATGACTATATCCGTGAAAAGACATTCCAGCTGCAGAGGATATATCTACAAAGTAAGGGTGTTGGTGGATAGAGTCCCAATCGTTGCGATACAATTTGTCACAGTTCATATCACAATCGTCATTTAAGTCTTTCACAAAAACACCAGGCACTTTACGGTCAATAAAATTGGTGCCAATAAATAAATCCAGATCTCCATCTCTGTCAAAATCGAAAAACTGAGCATGAGATGAATGGGAGGTATCATCCACACCATAGGCCTCAGCGGACTCCAAAAACTTAGGAATTCCGTTTTCATTGCCTTGATTGATAAACAACAGGTTTCTTCTTAGTGAGGCATTTTTTATCAAAGTATTGCAGACATAGATATCTTTTTTTCCGTCCCCGTTGAGGTCGATGATATTTACTCCTGAAGACCATTGTCCAGGATACTTTTGGGTGCCTGATTCTGCAGTAATATCTTTAAATTTCAGACCTCCCAGGTTTAAGTAACATTTGTTTTCCACCTGGTTGCCAGTGAAATACAAATCTTCCAGTCCGTCCCCGTTGAGATCACCGATAGCTACCCCTGCTCCATTATAGATAAATTCCGTATTCAGTATATTAAATGAATCATATTCTGTGACAATATTAGCAAATGAAATACCTGAAAATGAAGGATTTATATTCGTAAACAAAGGGTCATCCTTACAGCATGACAAAAGCACCATCATCACTAAAGAAAGGATATAAAAAAGTTTCATAATTAAAGTATAAAGCTAATACCCTCCTAGTAATACCCTAAAAAAAAATCCACTGAAGAAAAGTCTTCAGTGGACTAAACAAAATTGTATGATTAAAAGCCTTATTTAATTAATAGCCAGGGTTTTGTTTTAAAACATCAGCCCCTTGAATATCAATTTGAGACTGTGGAATGGGCAGAAATTCACTCTTACCCGCTACAAACTTAGCACCGCCAAACTTAGTAGTCAGGAGTACAGCTTCATTAGCCAAATATTTGTTTAACACATCTGCTGCGATACCCCATCTGACCAAATCAAAAAATCTGTGGCCTTCCTGTGAAAGCTCCAATCTTCTTTCAAATCTAACAGCATTGATGGCAGCAGTTTTGTCAGTCCAGGGTGTATTGTATAAACCTATGACATAATTAGCTGCATTAGATCCATCAGGATTTTTGACCCAGCTGCTTGGATCGGCAGCTCTTGCCCGAATCTGGTTGACATAAGCTCTGGCTTTTTCAAGATTGCCAAGCTCTGCTTCAGCTTCTGCAGCCATAAGGAGCACATCTCCAAACCTGATCACTGTATAGTTCATAGTAGCATAACCACGAGTCCAGGAGCTTCCATCTGTAAGTGTATTCTCCTGTGACTTATAATACACATATTTTTTTGGAGAATAAGGACCAGCATAGGGTTGGTTTCTAATCCAGTTTTTACCAGGATGAGCTATCCAGTCAAGATAAGGGATGCCCCTTCGACCAATGGAATGATCCAGTCTTGGATCTACAGGTCCTGCGTCTGGAGTAAAAGGTGCAGAAGACTCGACATTATAATCGTTCTTCAAAGCATTGGCAGCACTGTTATAACTGCCATCTAACAATGGTAATCCATTGGCATCTGTTCTGAATGAATTAGCTGCATCAAAACTAGGTTGATTGAATCCACAGCAGTTACCCGGACCATCTACACCTGTATTATAAGGATAATTCAAGTCATCAAACCAGTTGGAATTATTGACATTTCCTGTATTCATAGCTGTTTGTACGGAAAATACAGACTCTTCATGATTGTCATTGGCTGCATTATAAATCTGATTAAATTTACTGACCAACCCATATTTTTTACCATTCGTGGTTTTACCATTCGCTATGACCTGGTCAAATAAAGCTTTAGCTTCTGCCCATTTTTTCTGGAAAAGATATGCTTTTGCTAAATAAGCCCCTGCAGCCCATTTATTTGCACGACCAGCCTGTGCTTGAGTCTCGGGCAAATTGTCAAAAGCTGATTTAAAATCTGCCTCAATTTTGTCCCAAAATGCTGGTGTATTAGGTACTTTCTCTATTCCCGTGCCATAATCGATAGTTTCATCGATATAAGGAGCACTGTTCCATATTTTTTTAAGGTCAAAATAGAAATTTCCTCTTAAAAATCTGGCTTCTGCCTGTATCCTTTTGAGGTCAGCAGCTGGAATATCTTTGGCTTCTGCAGCAAGTCTCAAGACAACATTGGCTCTGGAGATACCTTCATATTTCGCTTGCCATGCGCTATTCATATCACCCTGGGTAGGCTCAGTTTCATATCGCTGGACCGTATTGATAGAAGAATAATCGCCCGGGTCAGTGCCTTTATTGGCATCACCACCAAGTATGTTGCCAAATACCCAATTGTTTGGGGCAGCATATCTGGAAAAACCTCTGGCAGTAAGCATAGAGTAAGCACCTATCAAAGCACCTTCTACCCCTGCCTTTGTAGCCAACTGTGCATTAGACAATGATCCTGTAGGGGGTACCTCGAGAAAATTGTCTTTGCACGAAAATGTAAAAATTGAGACTGCAAATATACAAGCCATCAATTTTTGTTTAAACGTATTAATTTTCATTACAATTTTTTTTAAATGAAATTTTTTAAAGAATTAAAATCCAACATTGATACCTAACGTAAATCCTCTGGTCACCGGATAGTTTCCAACATCAATACCAAAATTGGTATCAACAGCTCCACCTACTCCAGGATCGAGTCCTTCATACTTAGTAATCGTAAATAAATTAGTACCAGCGATGCTAACTCTTGCATTGGAGAATCCCAATGGTTTAACTAGACTTTTTGGCAAGGTGTATCCCAACGACAAATATTGCATTCTCAGATAAGATCCGTCTTCCACATACCAGGAGTTTTCTCCAGCATTGGTACTGATATTAGATGCAGACTCCCATATAGGCGCTTTAGCGTTGTCTCCAAGCGCAGGGGTCCAGGATTCCAGAGCTCTGATTCCTTTTCCAGAGCCTTCAAATGATCCAAAGAAGTCTGTAAACCATTTAGACATATTGAAAATCTTATTCCCAATGGAGGTATACAAATAAGTACTTGCTGAAAAGTTTTTAAAGTCTACTGTAAATGTCAGACCTCCGGTATACTTTGGAACAGGATTTCCTATAAAAGTACGGTCTGCTGGATCTATTTTACCATCTCCATTAGTATCCTCGTACTTAAACCTGCCTATTCCTTTGCCGGATTGTTCAGGTGAATTAGCTACATCAGCAGCATCTTTGAAATATCCTAAAACATTATATCCAAAGAAGGAAGATATGGGTTGGCCCACTGCATTTCTGATAGGACTGATACCTCTGTAGCCAGATCCGGTAAAAAAATCAATTCCGGGTGCCAATGCAGTGATTTCGTTATGAAGGAAAGAACTCGTCCAGCTTACTTCATAGTTAACAGTAGAACTTAACTTCCCCCGATTGACAACCAGGAAATCAAGACCTGCATTCTTCATACTGGCGATATTGACTGCTGGCGCAGAAGCCAATACCCCAACCACTCCAGGAAGAGGTACGGTATAAAGCAAGTCTTCAGTATTTTTTCTCCAAAGATCAGCTACGATTTCAAACTTGCCATTTAAGAGTGTAGCATCAAATCCAAAATTAAGCGTAGTACTTGTCTCCCATTTGGCATCAGGATTACCAATTCTTGATCTATAATATCCTTCATCTACCCCGCTATTTTGACCGGAAATAGGATAATAAGAATTGCCTCTGGAAGCTGCAAATAAAGAATATTGATTGGCAGGATCCACGTTGTTTGAGTTACCCATTTGTCCCCATCCAGCTCTCAATTTGAGGTCTGTGATGAAATCATTCGCTCTTAAAAAGTCTTCGCCAGTGACCCTCCAGGCAGCAGCTATTGCAGGGAAAGTACCATATCGGCTATTGATACCAAATCTTGATGCTCCATCCCGGCGAATAGTACCAGACAAATAATATTTATCCGCAAAATTGTAATCAACCTTAGCAAAATATGATTCGAAGTTGACACCACTAAATAAACCACTGTTTACCTGTGGGCTCTGTACCACATTTAAATTGACATAATCCAGATCAGTTGAGAAAGGGTTTAATCCAGAACCATTGATAAATCTTCCGGCCCCGGTGTTGAGGAATTCAGCACCTGCCAGAGCGGTAATACCATGGTTGCCCAATTTGAAGTTATAGGCAGCGGTATTGGTATTGACCCATCCGAAACCATTAGAACTACCTTCACTGAAGGTATTGCTTGCTTCAGGCTCAGAATCACCCAGATATAAGTAATTGTAATTCTTGAAGAAAGAACTAAAATAATTACCTCCAATACTGGAACGAAGGACCAGATTTTTGATAGGATCAAATTCAAGGTATAAATTACCAAAACCACCTGCATTATAGTTACGATCATCTTTGTTGTTTAAAACTAAGGATCGTACAGGATTTCGAGGATTGTTAAATCCAGCAGCTTTAGTGCTCGCATAATTGCCTAATTCATCAAATACCGGGATTACGGTAGGCATACGGTAAGCAGATAGTACTTGAGATTCATCATCAGCAACGCCCTGTCCTCCAGCATCGCCCTGTTGACCGAGGACAGACCTATAGGTGAATTGCAAAGTTTGTCCAAACCTTAATTTTTTAGTTAAATTGAATTCGGTATTAACCCTCAATGAATATCTTTTGAATGCATTTTCCAATAAGATGCCTTTTTGATCTTGCATACCAAGTGATACATAAAACTTGGCATTCTCACCACCTCCCTGGAACCCAAGAGTATGTCGCATCAAAGCGCCTGTTCGGGTGATAGCATCATACCAGTCAGTACCTGCTAGATTGGGTTTGATTAAAAATACAGTACTTGGACTGGCTTCGTGAGCTGCCTGAATGGCTGCTAAATCTACACTTCCACGGACACCATTCTGCCCATTGGCATGAAGATAATCCGGCAGGGTAGCCTGGGCTGAAGTACCATATTGAGGATGGTTATACTTCACTTCAACGTTATTGGCTGCCGCATTATTTCTAAAAGCTATATGGGTCCAATCTGCCTGTTGTTGTGGACTCAGCATTTTTGGAGCACCTGCAACGTTTGGATCAGTAAGACCAAAAACGCCATCGTAGGTGATATTGACCTTATTACTACCTTGTCTTCCTTTTTTTGTAGTGTAGACGATGACACCATTAGCAGCACGAGCACCATATATAGAGGCAGATGCAGCATCTTTTAGCACTGTGGTCGATTCGATATCATCCGGGTTTAAGAAGTCCGTAGATCCGACCGGAACCCCATCCACGACATAAAGAGGCTCGTTTCCACCTAAGGCGCCGAATCCCCTTACCCTGATCATACTGGTGGTACCCGGTTGGCCATTGGTCACTACTGTCACCCCTGAAACACGCCCTTGTAATTGTTGTTCTACGTTACCAGATGGAACAGCACGTAATTCGGCTGCTTTGACGGTGGATACTGCTCCGCTAAAGTCTTTTTTCTTTTGGGAAGAATAACCAGTCACTACGATCTCATCGATCTGCACGCCTTCATCCATGGTTATATTTAATACCGCATCATTGCCTACGGTAACTTCCATATTATTAAATCCAGTGTACGATACTTGTAATACATCCCCTGCCTTTGCGGCTATACTGTAAGAACCATCTACATCCGTAATGGTCCCTGTAGCAGTGCCTTTGATCAATACCGAAGCACCGATCAATGGATCACCAGTCGATTTATCCGTAATAACCCCGCTCACCTGGGCAAAAACAGAAAAAGAAAGCATGAAACAAGCAACTACAAGACTTGACTTGCTCCACCCTTTTACATTCAAGAGTTTCATTTTCATTTTAATCAATAGTTAATCGTTTGAGTTAATTTGTTTATAGTTGATAAAATTACAAAAATATGTTGTTTAAATTGTAATCAATCTTAAAAATTTTAACAATTTTTATTTCACTTTCAAATTAATATCCCATTTATTTTGAAAGCAATTATGAAAAAATGCCTTATTAATATAAGAAATTAAGTTTATATTAACAAACAAAATTAAGCTATTTTGAGTGTGAATAAAACAAAAGTATTTAAAGATTTTAAAAGTTAAATATGGAGTCTATTTGAACTTAATAGGATTCAAGGATAATATGCGTAGGAAAATGACTAAATTTTGGTCAGGTTTGCCTTTGGCAACCACCCTATATCGTTATTATCCAGTACTACCTTATACCATTCACCAAGACTATCTACAGGCTGAGCTTTGGTGCCCACCCCCAGAAATATTAACTGCTGACTTGAAATCTCAGGAGCAATGCGCAACGGCTGAGCATCCATAAGGATTGATGCCGGAGTTTGCTCATGCCGGTATCTTGCAACAAATAATAGGCATAAGAAAAAAGTGATGAAACCAATGAAGAGGAGCAATGCTTTACGGCGAGGAGATGGCAAGATCATACCGATTACAGCAAAGCTGGATGAAAAAATCAAAAACAGCCAACCCCAGGAATTTTTGTTCAAAAGGTCACGCAGGTTAAAAAAATATTCCAAAAGAAAAAAACTCGGTAATGGCTCGATATTGGGCTCTATACTGCGAGATAACCTGTTCAATTGTTGTTGGATAGATCTCGACCCCGGATTTAATAAAAGGGCTCTCTCCAGCGCTAATCGGGCATGAGCTATATCATGGGCTGCTAAATAACAGGTACCAAGGTTAAAATATAAATCAGAAGAAGGTAATTCGTTGTTAATCAGAGCTTCATATTTGGCTGCAGCATCAAGGTATTTTTCCTGTTGGTACAGAACGAACGCCTCCTCAGGTGTTTGTGATGAGGCAAATCCCAAAAATCCTACCCATAATGCTAACGATAAAATGAGCCGCTTCATAAACATTATTGCAAATTTAGCATTTGATCGCCAACCATAGATTTCCAATCAGGTCTGCCTGTCGCCTCCCATCTGAA
>Ga0138256_10007251_pt1 | contig 11716 bp, 10 predicted proteins | sample KNB2016incub_MG_FD_105486 | JGI IMG/M metagenome (GOLD analysis project Ga0138256, IMG submission 105486) | Active sludge microbial communities from wastewater in Klosterneuburg, Austria - KNB2014incub_MG | ecosystem: Engineered > WWTP > Activated sludge > Unclassified | place: Austria...
TACTGCCGCTCCTCAATATACATTTGGCGTACTTTTTTCATGAGTTCAGAAGAATAAACAAAATCGGTAACCACTTCGTTATCGGTTTTAAAAATAGTCTCTTTTGAACCTTCCCACGCTTTTAAGCCGTTTTTTAGGAACACGATTTTTTCACCTATTTCCATCACCGAATTCATATCATGCGAATTGATTACAGTGATAATTTGATACTCATCGGTAATTTCTTTTATCAAATTATCTATTACAATGGCCGTTTTTGGATCCAATCCTGAATTGGGTTCATCACAAAACAAATATTTCGGTTTGTTTACAATAGCACGTGCAATAGCAACACGTTTTTGCATCCCACCTGATGCTTCACTAGGTTTTTTTTTATGAGCGTTTTCAAGGTTTACACGTTTTAAAACAAAATTTACGCGGTCTTGCATTTCACTTTTGCTTTGTTTTGTAAACATGCGCAACGGAAACATCACGTTTTCTTCAATCGTCATCGAATCGAACAAGGCGCTTCCTTGAAAAACCATACCAATTTCAGATCGCAAATCGCGCTTTTGGTCTTCGGTTAAATTCGAAAATACTTTTCCGTCGTATGAAATACTACCTGCTTCATAATTAAACAATCCCAACAAACATTTTATAAAAACCGTTTTACCCGAACCACTTTGTCCAATGATAAGATTGGTTTTTCCCTTTTCAAAAGTCGTACTTATGCCTTTTAAAACCTCAACACCGTTAAACGACTTATGTAAATTTTTAACTTCAATCATTAGCTTAACAACATATCGGTTAGTACATAATTCAATAAAATAATTGCCACAGCAGTCCAAACAAAAGCTGTTGTACTTGCTTTACCTACTTCAAGTGCGCCACCTTTCATGTAGTAACCATAATAAGAAGGAATAGTTGCTAAAACAAAGGCAAAAACAAAGGTTTTTATAAACGCATAGGTAATATGAAACGGAATAAAATCTGTTTGAACACCTAAAATATAATCTTCCAGCGAACTAAAACCACCATACACACAAGCTGCCATACCGCCTAAAATACCTAAAAACATACCTATAGCAATAGCAAATGGATACAACATTAATGCCACTGCTTTAGGAAAAACGAGATAGTTTAGCGAGTTGATACCCATAACCTCCAAAGCATCAATTTGCTCGGTAACACGCATGGTTCCAATACTTGATGTGATAAACGAGCCTACTTTTCCTGCCATAATAACCGAGGTAAATGTAGGTGCAAACTCTAAAATTACCGATTGCCTAGTAGCAAAACCAACCAAATATTTAGGGATAAGTGGGTTACTAATGTTTAATGCTGTTTGAATGGTAATTACCCCACCAACAAAAAACGAAATAAAAGCGATAATGCCTAACGAGCCAATTACCAAATCATCAATATCTTTCAATATTAACTGTTTCATCACCGACCACTTAGTAGGTTTGCGAAACATTTCAGCAATCATCAAAAAATAAGCACCAATATTACGTAGATAAACCATATTAAATTATAATACCGCTAAAGTAAAAAAAAGTTATAGGTATTTAACTCTAATTTTAAATTAAGATATATTAAAAGCCGTATTTTTGAATTATCTAATAGTAATAGTTATTATGAAAAATCTAGTTTCCTTTTTATTTGCAGTTGTTTTATTTTTTTCTTGCAACGCCCAAAACCCAATTGTTTCAAAACAAAACGAAAACACCAACAAACCAAAATTGGTTGTGGGTATTGTGGTTGACCAAATGCGGTATGATTACTTAAACCGCTTTTACAGTAAATATGGCGAAGGTGGTTTTAAACGCATGATGAACGAAGGCTTTAATTGCAAAAACAACCATTTTAATTATGTGCCAACATACACGGCACCTGGACATGCTTCAGTATATACGGGCACAACGCCAAAGTATCACGGCATTATTGGCAACGATTGGTACGATAAAGAAATTAAGAAAATGGTGTATTGCGCTGGCGATGACAGTGTGCAATCTGTAGGTGCTGAAACCGAAGATGGGCACATGTCGCCACACAGAATGAAAACAACCACGTTTGCAGATGAAAATAGATTGTTCACCCAAATGCGAGGCAAAACCATTGGCATTTCAATAAAAGATAGAGGCGCCATTTTACCTGCGGGTCATAACGCTAACGCCGCATATTGGTTTTATGGTAAAGACAAAGGACTTTTTATAAGCAGTACATTCTATATGAATAATTTGCCAAATTGGGTGAATGATTTTAATAAATCTGATAAAGCAACCTCTTATTTAAAACCTTGGAATACCTTATATAATATTGAAACTTATACTGAAAGCGGTAGCGATTTAAATGATTTTGAAGGTGGGTTTAAAGGAAAGGAAACGGCAACTTTTCCGTATGATTTGAAGGTTTTAAAAGACCAAAATGGTGGCTTTGATATTTTGAAAGCAACGCCGTATGGCAATGCTATTGTTGCCGATTTTGCCATTGCAGCCTTAAGAGGTGAACAATTAGGACAAGATGATACTACCGATGTGCTAACCGTTAGTTTTTCCAGTACCGATTATGTTGGGCACAATTTTGGGGTAAACTCCAAAGAAATTGAAGATACTTACATTCGTTTGGATAAAGATTTGGAACGTTTCTTTAAAGCTTTGGATGAAAAAGTAGGCAAAGGAAATTACACCGTATTTTTAACTGCCGACCACGCTGCCATTGACGTACCTTCCTATTTGCAAAGTGTAAAAATACCTGCAGGTTATATTGACACCAAAGCACAAAAAAACATGCTAAATGACTTTATGAAAACCAAATTTGGAGCAACCGATTTAATTGAAAACGTAAGTAATAACCAAGTGTTTTTAAACAGAGCCAAACTAAAAGAACTTAATTTAGATTTAGAAACAGTGCAAAAAGCAATTGTAAATGAAATAATTAATTACGACCATATTGATAAAGCATACACAGCTGCAACTATGGGCGCAACATCATTTACAACTGGTATTGAAACCTTATTGCAAAAAGGCTATAACCAAAAACGTTCTGGCGATGTGCTTTATGTTTTTGATCCTGCTTATATTTCTTATAGCAAAACAGGTTCTACGCATGGATCTAGCTTAAATTACGATACGCACGTGCCTCTTTTATTCTTCGGAAAAGGTATAAAACACGGACAAACATTACGAAAAACCGAAATAACCGATATTGCCCCAACTATGTCGGCTCTTTTAGGAACTAGTTTTCCAAGCGGCGCTATTGGGCAACCCCTAGAATTTGTTTTAAACTAATTTGAATAAAAAAACAATTTATAGCATAATAGTAGCTCTAATTGTTTTGAGCGTGTATGGCTATGAACATTTTTTAAAAGAAAAAGAAAAATCGGAAGTTGTTAGTGTTGGAAAAGAAGCAAAAATAGATACCAACAACTATTTGCTACCAACAAGCACAACGGGACAAATTATACATCACGAAGCCTATTCCCTGTCCTACAGCGAAATACATGAACAAGCAGAATGGGTAGCTTACGAATTAAAAAAATCGCAGCTTGCCACTACCAATTTTAAGCGGCCATATTTTGAAGTTGACAACGCTGTTAAAACAGGTGCTGCCGATTGGCGGAATTATAAAAATTCGGGTTACGACCGCGGACATTTATGTCCAGCAGGTGATAGAAATTACAGCAAATTGGCGCACGATGAAACCTTTTTAACCAGTAATATTAGTCCGCAAAAACACACTTTTAATGCTGGTATTTGGAATACTTTAGAACAAAAGGTACGCTATTGGGCAAGCAAATACGATGGCGTTTTTGTAGTTACAGGAGGTGTTTTAAAAGGTAAAATGAAAACTATTGGCATTGAAAAGGTAGCAGTACCAAATCAGTTTTATAAAGTGCTGATTGCTATGAATAACGGCGATCCAAAAATGATTGCGTTTTTATTACCTCATGAAAATTCAAACAAACCGTTGTATGAATTTGTGGTTTCGGTAGATTCTATTGAAAAATTAACAGGCATCGATTTCTTTCCTGAATTAGAAGATGCTTTAGAAAACAAATTGGAAGCTTCAAGTGATTATAAAGATTGGAGTTTTAAGTGATTCTTAACCCTTTCAGAGTTTTGAACTCTGAAAGGGTTCTAGAATCTATTTTTCATCCCTTTCCAACGTAGCTCCCTAATAAATTTCCCTTCTTCTTCCGAGACTAAAAAATCTATTTTATGTTTTTTCGCTTTAAAATAACCCGCTAAATAATCTTTAAACAACGGAAAACTTCCTTTTTTATAAGCTAATTTTAATGCTGAAATAAATGTTATCATAAAACCATAGCGCATTTTGTACATCGCTTCTCCTTGCAAATACTTCGAGGCTTTGTTATAACTTATACCTGTTGGTTTTAAATGTTTTACATGAAGTGTCTCATCCGTTAAAATATCCCAGCCGTAAAATTTAGCAAGTAGTTCATCAACCGTATCCCAACCCATTGATGGTTTTAATTTTCCTATTTGTAAAAAGCAGGCTTTTCTGTATGCTTTCAACGCACCGCGAATATGATCTTTTCGGGTTAGGTTTTCTAAAACCCAATCGCCCTTTTTTTCAATATAGCAAAAGCCCGAAGCCATACCTAACTTGGGGTTTTCATTAAAATGTATAGCTAATTGCTCTAAATAATTTGAAGGAAAAATTAAATCGGCATCAAACTTACAAATCACATCATAGTTGTCGTCCAACGTTTCATAACCTTTATAAAACGCATTGATAATTTTTGAACCTGGTAAATGCTCGTTAGAAGATTTTGAATTTACTAACTGAATCCATGGATTTTTGGAAACATAGCCTTCAACAATCTCTTGTGTGCTATCCGTTGAATTATCATTAACCACCACCACACGTTTTGGTTGAAGCGTTTGATTAACTAAAGAATCTAAAGTTAAAGCAATAGAACTTGCTTCGTTGTGTGCGGGAATGATGATGTAGAAGTTCATGCTGTAAATTTCAATATTAAAATTCCAAATCCTAATTTTTTAATAAGTTATCTTTTGGAATTCAGTGTTTTAATATTGTTATTTCTTTATTCTTTCCGCATAAACAATATAATAACGCGGTGTAATCCAACGTAATATTGGGCGTATGCCAAATTTTTTAGTTGGGTTAGTCCATTTTTGGCGGTCTATAATTTTCCAACCGGCTTTTTCCAATAACCAATCAAATTGCCAATCTTCAAATTCGTGGTAATGTCTGTCTAACATATCAGTTTTACTTCTGTAAGCGGAAGAAAACCATAATTTTAAGGGTACACTAGCGACTAATTTATCTGCTTTTACTGCTTGAAGTACTGCGAATGGCGCTAATAAATGTTCGAAAATCTCAAAAGCTGTTACAACCGTTGCGTTTGATTTTTCAATAGCTAATGTATCAAAATCTAAATCTTCGCCCTTCGTGTTTTCAACACTATAACCATGTTTCATCATAATTTCCATAAACGGATTTACAACGCCCAAATCTAAAATAGACTCCGTGGTGGCTACATGTTTTTCTAAAAATTGAATGGTATGCTTAAAACGTTTATTAGGAAAAGTCTTTTCGTACATTAAATAATCGAATTTCTTCATTTCCGCATAGGCGAAAATCTTTAATATTTATAAGCAAATGCATTAATATGCATACCCGCGCCAACACTGGCAAAAAGTAACACATCACCTTTTTTAAGACTATGTTTTTCCAATTTATTATTTCTTACCAAATCCAAAAGTGTTGGAACAGTTGCGACTGAACTATTTCCCAATTTTTGAATACTCATTGGCATGATATTTTCAGGAATCTCAGTTCTATAAAGTCTGTAAAAACGCTTTAAAATAGCTTCATCCATTTTTTCATTCGCTTGGTGTAAAAATATTTTTTTCACATCTTTTATATCCAAACCGCTGTTGTCCAAACACGCTTTCATGGCGCTTGGTACGCTCGTTAATGCAAATTCGTAAATTTTACGCCCTTCCATTTTTATATAGCGCGTGTCTTTACTAAGGGCTTGATTGTTTGAATTTCCGAAGTAAAGATAATACGCTTCATCATAAGTATAGCTGGCATTTTCGTGTGCCAAAATACCTCCTTCTTCTTCAGTAGCTTCAATAATGGTTGCACCAGCACCATCTGAAAAAATCATGGAGTCTCTATCATACTTATCAACAACGCGAGAAAGTGTTTCAGATCCTATAACCAAACAACGTTTCGCCATACCTGCTTTAATAAAGGCTTTTGCTTGGATAACCCCTTGAATCCAACCTGGACATCCAAAAAGAATATCAAAAGCAACACATTTTGGATTTTTAATACGCAAACCATGCTTAATCCTAGCTGCTAAACACGGAAGCATATCACTTTGGTTGTTGTTATACCTAACATCGCCAAAATTATGAGCAACGATTATGTAATCAATGGTTTCTGGGTCAATTTTAGCATCAATAATGGCCTTTTCAGCAGCGAAAAAACCTAAATCGGAAGAATTTAAATGTGCCTTTGCGTAGCGTCTTTCTGCTATTCCCGTAATGGCTTCAAATTTTTCAATAATAACCTCATTTGGAGAATTGATTATTGAGCCATCGGTGTTTAAAAATGTATGTTGGTAGAACGCTTCATTTTTTTCAATGGTATCTGGAATATAGCTGCCAGTACCTGTAATTTTAATATTCATATGTAGCTATTTATTGTTCTTCATCGGTCATATGGTATCGCCTATAGCGATTTCATAAAAACAAAATTTGCCTTTTTAATTCACCAATAAAAGTACTGGTTTTTTTAAAAAAGGCAAATTCATTTTAAATTAATTTACGATGTTCAACGCGCTATTTAAACCTCGATATATGCTTCAATTGGGGCGCAAGAACATATCAGATTTCTATCTCCATAAGCATCATCAACACGCCTAACACTGGGCCAAAATTTGTTATTTCTAACATAATCAAGCGGAAACGCTGCGGCTTCACGCGAATACGGAAAATACCATTCGTTCGAAGTTACCATATCCAACGTATGTGGCGCATTCTTTAAAATATTATTTTCATCGTCTTTAGAAGCATTGTCTATCTCTTTTTTTATTGAAATCATCGCATCACAAAAACGGTCCATTTCTGCTTTACTTTCACTCTCCGTAGGTTCAATCATTAAAGTACCAGCCACTGGAAACGATACAGTTGGCGCATGAAAACCATAATCCATCAAGCGTTTTGCAATATCAACAACCTCTATACCATTGGCTTTAAATGGACGGCAATCCACAATCATTTCATGGGCTGCACGACCGCGTTCACCAGAATACAGCGTATCAAAACTACCTTGCAAGCGGTGCTTGATATAATTGGCGTTTAAAATGGCTATTTTGGTGGATTCTGTTAAGCCTTCTGCTCCAAGCATTTTAATGTAACCGTATGAAATCAAGCAAACTAAAGCAGAACCATAAGGTGCTGCAGAAATTGCAGTAATGGCTTTCTCGCCTCCGACTTTTTTAACGGGATTTCCGGGTAAAAATGGCACGAGTTGTTTGGCAACACAAATGGGACCAACACCTGGACCACCACCACCATGCGGAATTGCAAATGTTTTATGAAGATTCAAATGGCACACATCGGCACCAATATTTCCGGGATTTGTTAAGCCTACTTGGGCGTTCATGTTCGCGCCATCCATATACACTTGTCCGCCGTTATCATGGATAATTTTTGTGATTTCCTTAATTGCCGATTCGTAAACCCCGTGCGTTGACGGATACGTAACCATTAAACACGATAAATTATCTTTGTACAAAATGGCCTTTTCGCGTAAATCTTCCACATCAATATTACCTTCAGCAGTCGATTTGGTTACTATCACTTTCATGCCCGCCATAACAGCACTCGCAGGGTTTGTACCGTGTGCAGAAGATGGAATTAAGCAGATGTTTCTATGGCCGTCATTACGAGATTCATGATATGCTTTTATAACCATTAACCCCGCATATTCACCTTGTGCACCAGAATTTGGCTGTAATGAAGTGGCAGCAAAACCTGTAATTTCGGTTAATTGGTCTTCCAATTCTTTTAAAACGGTTAAATACCCTTGCGCTTGCTTTTTAGGAACAAACGGATGGATATTTGCCCATTTAAAGATGCTTAAAGGCAACATTTCGGAAGCTGCATTCAGTTTCATGGTGCAGGATCCTAAAGAAATCATAGAATGGTTTAATGCTAAATCTTTACGCTCTAAAGCTTTTATATAACGCATCAATTCAGTTTCAGAATGGTATAAATTGAACACATCCAAGGTTAAAAAATCAGATTGTCTTTTTAAGTTTTCTGAAATATTATTTTCTTCTGAAATCGCTGAGATGATAACGGTTTCTTTTTCGGCAGCTTCAGCAAAAACAGAAATTAAATAATTTACATCTCTAACTGAAGTGGTTTCATTGATAGAAATGGTTACGGTTTCCTTATCAGGATACTGTAAATTGACTTTTTTAAGCTTGGCTACTTGTTTTATTTTTTTAGCATCAGTTTTAATTTGAAGCGTATCAAAAAACACCGTATTTATTTGATTGTAACCTAACGATTTTAAAATAGTTGCCAAAGTTGATGCGGTATTATGCACTTGGTTCGCAATAAACCTCAACCCTTTTGGACCATGATACACCGCATACATACTTGCCATAACGGCCAATAATACTTGAGCAGTACAAATATTTGAAGTGGCTTTATCGCGTTTTATATGTTGCTCACGAGTTTGCAATGCCATGCGTAACGCACGGTTACCGTTTGCATCTTTAGTAACGCCAATAATACGTCCTGGAAGGTCGCGTTTGTAAGCATCTTTGGTAGCAAAATAAGCAGCATGCGGACCGCCATAACCCATCGGGATTCCGAAACGCTGGGTTGTTCCAACCACCACATCGGCACCAAATTTCCCTGGCGCTTCCAATTTTACTAAACTTAAAATATCGGCAGCTACAGCTACTTTTATTTGTGCCTCGTTCGCTGTTTTAATAAATGTTTTAATATCGGTTACTTGTCCATTTTTTCCAGGATATTGTAAAATAGCCCCAAAAAAATCAGATGAAAAACTAAAAGTTTCCTCATTACCAACAAACAATGCGATACCAATGGGATTCGCACGGGTTTGTAGTAGTGATAAGGTTTGTGGTAGTATGTTTTCAGAAACAAAAAACTTGTTTACGTTGTTTTTCTTTTGCTCACGTTCGCGTACTGCAAATAGCAACCCCATAGCTTCTGCTGCAGCCGTACTTTCATCAAGGAGCGAAGCGTTAGCGATTTCCATTCCTGTTAAATCCATAACCATGGTTTGAAAATTCAAAAGCGCTTCCAATCTACCTTGGGCAATTTCAGCTTGGTAAGGCGTATAAGCGGTGTACCAACCCGGATTTTCTAAAATATTACGCTGAATAACGGCGGGCATTATGGTTGGATGGTAGCCCAAACCTATGTATGTTTTGTAGGCTTTATTAAGTTTTGAAAGTTCGTGGATATGAAGCAAATATTCATACTCCGTCATGGGAGCATCCAATTTTAAGCCCTTTTTTAAACGGATATCATCGGGAATGGTTTCATAAATTAATTGATCTAAAGAGGCTACACCAATGGTTTCTAACATGAGTTTTTGGTCGTTTTCTCTTGGTCCAATATGACGCAATGCAAAAGCGTTTGTGTTCATTAAGCTGTTTTGTTTATATAATTCGCAAAATTACACAATATCCCAAGCGTTTAATTGCATAAAACGGAAAGTTTTTAACCAATTAGGGACGTTATTAACACAGTACGAATAGGTTTGTTTATTTTTGTGACATGCGGATTTTAAAACAACTCTTAAATTTTTACATAAACAGTAGCATACATGTGGCATTAGCGGTGGTTTCGCTAACATGGATAAGCTTGATGGAATATGGGATTTCATTCGATAAAACATTGTTTTTATTTGTGTTTTTTGCTTCAGTTTCGGGTTATAATTTTGTAAAGTATTTTGGACTTGCGAAATTTCACCACCGCAGTTTGGCTACCTGGCTAAAAGCCATTCAGGTGTTTTCCTTTTTTAGCTTTTTATTGATGTGCTATTTCACATTCCAGTTAAGTAAAACGACTTTAGTATGTATTGCGGGATTTGGATTGTTAACCTTTTTTTATGCGATGCCGTTTTTGCCAAAAAATATGTTTTTGGACAGTCAATCAAATTTAAGGAACATTGGCGGTTTAAAAGTGTATTTAATAGCGTTGGTTTGGACTGGAGTTACGGTTTTTATTCCGTTAATAAATAATGATTACGATATAGATTTTGATGTGTTTCTTACCGCCATGCAACGTTTCATTTTCATCATCATTTTAATGTTGCCTTTTGAAATTAGGGATTTGCGTTATGACAGTTTAAAACTAGCAACCATTCCGCAAAAATTAGGCGTAAAACCAACAAAAATTGTCGGCGTTTTGTTAATGGTTTTGTTTTATTTTTTAGAATTTTTTAAAGAAGAAATAAACCCAGCCTATACGTTGGTTTTATTAATAATATTTATAATAACAGCTATTTTTTTACTGTTTTCTAAAAAAGAACAAGGAAATTATTACAGTTCTTTCTGGGTAGAAGGTTTGCCTATTTTATGGGCTTTACTATTGTTCCTGGCTAATTAGTTTCAGTTTCCTTAATAGCCCTATCTAACTCTAGTTTCATTTTTTCTTTACACTTTTTATCTAAACATTCAATACGTGATTTTTTGATAATTTTAGAAAGTTTTATATTATTTATGGTGTATTTTCTACATGCATTACAATAAACTAAATGAACATGCAGCTTAATCTTTTCCCATAAAGAAGCATCTTTATGCTGCGCTTTATCGCACACATGGTTTGCTTCATCACACTTCAACATCAATTTAATTTTTGTACTCATAATTAAAACCAATTTTCTTTTAAGCATGCCGCCATGGCAGTACGTGCTCTGTGGATAATTACCCAAAGGTTAGACGCTGTGATATTTAGTTCATTACAAATTACCTCAGTTTCAAGACCTTCAATGGCTTTCATCCTAAAAACCTCAGCTTGTTTCTCGGGCAATTTGCTCAAACAATTAAAAATAGCTTCACCAAGTTCGTCATTTTGCATGGTATCTTCAGCCGTTTTATCAAAGGGATCTGCAACACGTTCTTCCAACCAATCACCTTCCGTTTCACTTTCATCGTTATAAGTAATACGCACTTCAGCCTTCCCTTTGTTGGAATTTACTTTACGATAATGATCAATAATTTTTCGCTTTAAAATAGAAATAAGCCACGTACGTTCACTCGCTTCACCCTTAAAATTTTTCATGGATTTTAAGGCTGCCAAAAACGTATCTTGTACCAAATCTTGCGCCATGTCTCTATCATTTACACGCGAAATGGTGTAGTTGAATAGATAATCGGAATATAAATCGATCCATTTATTTGGATTAATTTGATGGTTAGACATGGTTGCTTAATTTTCTTTTTTCAAAAATAGGTTAAAAGAATGGATATTTTTTGATATTTCTAAATCAACCCCGCACGTTTCAACAACGCTTCAGGTTGCGGTTCTTTTCCGCGAAAGCGTTTATAAAGCACCATCGGGTCTTCTGTTCCGCCTTGAGATAACACATTGTTTTTAAATTTATCGGCAACTTCCTTATTAAAAATACCAGCTTCTTTAAAATAGTCGAAAGCGTCTGCATCCAACACTTCTGCCCATTTATA
>Ga0138256_10007254_pt1 | contig 11714 bp, 1 predicted proteins | sample KNB2016incub_MG_FD_105486 | JGI IMG/M metagenome (GOLD analysis project Ga0138256, IMG submission 105486) | Active sludge microbial communities from wastewater in Klosterneuburg, Austria - KNB2014incub_MG | ecosystem: Engineered > WWTP > Activated sludge > Unclassified | place: Austria...
CTTGAGTAGCGAATTTCATCCTCAACTAACCCTTCTATTCTTCTTCTCTCAGCAGCCCGGTCTGTCCAGAAATTATTGATGGTTGCTGTTTCCTTTAAAATCCCAATCAGGTTATGTGTAAGTTCTTTGGTCTTATTGATTTCATTTTCATTTTCTATTGGCAAACTGCTTTTCAGGAAATCGTAAAACGGTGCTTCCACTATAGAAATACCTTCCGTTTCCTCTTTCCTGCCTTCTGCCATCTCATTTCTCAAGTTGCCTAACTCTTTTACTATTTCTTCCCAATTTTCTTTGTAAGCATTGAGGATTGTTTCCAAGCGGTCTTTGAAACGGCTATAAAGTGTAGGGTCTTTCTCCAGGTTTACTTTGATGTGCCAGCGAATGGCATGTTCCATTTCTGATGCTTTTGATTTTGGCGTTTTATTTAGGTAGTCAACTTTGTTTTTAAATTCATCGGAAAGAATAGATACCTGTTGAACTTTGGTGTCAATGCCTAAGGAAAGCAAATGCCTGTCAATGAGTTTGCGGACTTTTTCAGAAGCCCATTTCAAATCCATTGTTTCGTCTTTGTAACGGTCTTTAATTCTCCAAAGCAAGTAGCCTAATCGTTTTGCCTGTATCCAATACTCAGCTCCAGCTTGTGAGTTGAACAACAAATCCAAGCTGTCAAAGAAACTTTTTGAATAGGTGAGTAATTCTGCTCTAAATTTTATATTCTTTGCCTGCTCAATACAGGCTTCCGCAAATTCAAATTCTTTTGCATCATCAGTAAATTTCTGTTCAAGAAATGTTCTGATTTCTGTCAGCTTGTTATCGGTAAATAAGTCAAGTATTCTTTTGTACCGTGCTTCCAGCACCGGAATCTCTTTATTGATGTCACGGAAAACTGTCAGGAAATTTTTCAGTTTGTCTTTGTCACTGTCAGTATAAATTGCCAAAGCATCTGACAAGTGTTTGGTTACGCCAAAATAGTCTACAATCAATCCAAATGATTTTCCCCGTTTGGTTCTGTTTACACGGGTTATTGCCTGAAACAAATCATGTTCTTTTAAACTCTTATCTAAATACATTACTTGCTCAATAGGTGCATCAAAACCAGTAAGCAAACGGTCGCATACACAAATGATACCTATACCTGTTTCAGGTTTCTTGAATTGTTCTCCTTCTAACGAGTAGTCAAAGTCTTTCTTGAAATTATTTTTTGCATCCCCATCCAATGCCTCCCGTCTTGCTTTGCTAATGTAGCCGGGTTCATTGTTGCCTAAACTGGAAACAATGGCAGCCACTTTCAAAAACTCCAATTGCTTAATACGTTCATCATCCCTTTGCTCATCAGGTAAAGCCTTCAACTCTGCTATTTTCTTTTGAATTGCAATTTCTAATTCATACTTATACCGAACTGCAGCCACAATACTTGAAGCCACTACCTGTGCTTTAAAACCATTTACAAGAATGTCATTGTAATAATGTTCAACAATGTCTTTGGCAATTTCTGCTATGCGGTCTTTTGATTCCAGATAAGCGATAAAAGAACCATACCTGCGTTGTATTTCTTCTCTCTCGGCCTGTGTCCGTTGTTTGAACATATCTTCAAACTCGGCATCAAACATTTCTTTATCGTCAATTTTATCTTTTGAAACTTTGCCGATGTATTTGATTTCAACAGTTGCCCTGTCTGCAACGGCTTTGTCAAACTTGTAAAAATCAATCCATGGTTCTCCGTTCTTGTCCAATTTACCACCAAAGCGTTCATGAGTTTTTATTTCATGTCTCTCGGTGAGCAATGGCGTTCCCGTAAAACCTATTCTGACAGCATGAGGAAATGCAGAAAATAAATTATCTCCCATATCGCCTCCTTGTGTCCGGTGAGCTTCATCTATCAAGAGCAAAATGCGGTCACTGTTGTTGATGGTTTCAAACTTTTCAAACTTTGGTATTATACCGGCATCAATTAATGATTGTGCCGAAACATTATTTTCTACCAAAAATTTGTGAATCATTACCATGTTCACATCTCCGGTGTCATCACTCAGTTCATGCAGCTTGTTTCTTCTATCAATAATGTTAACAGGTTCGCCAGTGAGTTCTACAGTTTCCGAAAGTTGTTCCTCCAAATCGGTACGGTCTATAATAAAAATTATTTTTAAATCTTTCAGGTCATCGCAACTGCGGAGTTTGCGAATGAGAAATACCATTGTCAAACTCTTTCCGCTTCCCTGTGTGTGCCAAACCACACCTCCTTTTTCAAGGGAAGTGTTTCCTTCTCTGATGTTACGGATAATTTTACCAACGGCTCTGTATTGATTGTATCGTGCTACAATTTTAACTTCCACACCTTTCTTTATTTCCATGAACAAAGTGAAGTGCTTCAGAATGTCAATCAAAATCTCTCTGTTCAACATTCCAAGTATTAAAACTTCCTGCCGTTCTTCGTCAGGCGGATAAGCAACGGTTCTGTATTCTTCGGGAAAAATGTCCACCCAGTTGTTGTAAAAATCAAATTCAGCACTGATAGTGCCAACCCGTGCTTCTCTTCCGTGAGTGATGATGCTGAAAATATTGTAATGAAATAATCTTTCCTCTCCTTCTTTCATTCCATAGTCATCATCCCGGGTGTTGGCATATCGTGTTACCTGTAAAAATGCTTCACTCAATGGCTCTGCTACATCAAAATCTTTTGCTTCAACAACAATTACTGGCAAACCATTCAGAAATAAAACGATGTCGGGTATAATACCCTGACGGCTTGCGCCGGGAGTTAGTAAACGGAACTGATTAATGGCTATAAAAGAATTGTTATTATAATTTTTAAAATCAACCAGGCGAACAGATGGGTCTTGCTCACCTGTTATTTCATTACGTGCAACACTTGTACCTTTTAGCAATAAACGGTGGATTTCTTTATTGGCTTCATGTAAGCTCTTACCGGCAAAGTTTTGTATCTCAAAAAGAATTTCATCCAATTGTTTATCGGTGAGCCACTCTCTACCGTCAACTGTTTTATTAATGGCTTTGATGCTATCCTTAAAAACTTTTGGCAATAGAACTTGCTTAAAGTTTTCTCTCAAACTTTTTGAAGGTTCTTGTGGAACACCGATACCCTGGTCAATAACCTGCCATCCCAATTGGCGAAGTTTGTCAAGGAAAGGTTTTTCTACATTAATGTATTCGGCCATAATATTATGTATTAAATTTTCTTAACTGAATATCAATTGCATTATCATTTGCCTTAATGAAATATTTCATTTCGATTTGCCCAAAAACATTCACATTATCATGACCTGTGATGTAACTGTTTTTTTCTATGTAGTCTTTTTGATTGAATAATATTCTTTCAAACTCCGCTGACTTTCTTATTAGCGGATTCTCAAAATTCTTAGAATAAGATGCACTTATAGAATTGATGTATGGATTGTTTTGAATTGTTTCAAAAGGATGAAGAATAATCAAATAATCCCTTGCCCTACTTATTGCTACGTTGTAAACGTATTCTTTAGAAAGCAAACATTTTGGGTGTCCTGTATAGTAATAATTATTAGGATTGGCAATAAAGAATACCATATCGCATTCATCACCCTGAAAACCGTGAACGGTATCAGAATAGATTTTCAGTTTATCAGAAATGCCATAAGAAGTAATCAATTTATTCAGCAGAATAGCTTGAGCTTTATAGGGAGCAATTAAACCAATAGTCCAGCTATCGTTTTCCGTTAATAGCGAATCAAAGTGCTTTATTAACTCGGCAACAAATATTGCACTATAAGTGTGATATGAGCTATACAACAGTTTATTAATTCTAAATATAGAATTCTCTCTATTTAAGGGAACATCAATAAATGTTACATTCTTATTGATTAGCTTTTTAAATGCTTCAGGTAAAGGTTTTGCAGTGTCCTTTTTTTCCTCTCTGTCGTGTTGCAATAAATTACTATAAGATAAATCGCTGAACAACTGACCAATTCGTTTTATGCTTCTATATTGCCTATTAAGATTGATTATTACATCTCCGGCTCTTAAATTTTGCTCTGAACTTCTAAAGCTATTGATGCCCATCATTGTATAAACATTTTCATCCTGAATATCCAATTCTTCCAGGTCTTTATCGTTTACATCAACAACCGGCGGAATCTGTTTAGGGTCTCCGGCTATAATGAATTTTGCATTTGGATTGAATTTATAAATTGCCATAATTGAGAAAACTATATACGGCAGATTTGTCATTGAAGCTTCATCAAAGACAACATAATCCCAATAATTTTCCAATTTGAAAAGTTTGATATAGCTATCATCTTTATTTATTACTTCAAAATAAGGAATCCGATGTATAGTTGAAGCCAATATGTTGGTATAGTCTAATCTTGCCATATCTATCGAATCCTGATAGATTTCATCTTCTAATTCTTCCAACTCAGGGTCTGTTGGCTTACCAACTCTTGTAATGGAAATTGACTTATTTAAAGCATCTAATTCCCTTAATCGCTTACTGATACTATCTGATGGATTTGCAGATGGTTTTAATAGCTTCTTACATAAAACATCTGCCGCCTTATTGGTAGGTGTTAAAAGCAAATATTTTGTATTATAGTTTTTCTTTACTCCCTCTACTATCATATTGCAAAGGGTGGTGGTTTTACCTGTACCGGGAGGACCATAAATAAACTGCAAATTTGGAAGGGTATCTTTTATTTCATCCCACTCATCCATATTAGCTCTATTCACAAAGGCTCTATATAGTCTTTCCAACAAATCAATAACAGGAGAAAAACTAATTTTAACTTGTATTACATCAGGGAAAGTTTTAATGACAGATTGCGGTATTGGCTCCCGGCAATAAATCAACAAATCCTGGCCCCTTTTGGATACGCCTTCAACCGTAATGTTCTCATTTTGCCGATTTTTAATTACTAATGTAATTTTAAAATCTTCAAAGTCTTCAATGTTTAATGGTATTAAAGAATTTGCGCCGCAAAGTAAAAAGTACTTGTTAGAGATTTCAGCATTAATTACATAACGTTTTATTTCCTGAAAGGAAATACTTTTCTGAATAGTTGTATCCTGCTTGCTTTCAAAAGTCAATAAAAAACGTAAATACGATTCAAACCAGTTGTATGAATAATCACTATTTGATTTTATGCTTTCGATTAATTCTTTACGTTCCTGTTTTAGATTTTCTTCTTTAAAAGCTGATTCTAAAGCCTCCAAATGAGCACTCTTTACTTCACCTTTCCCGGCAGAGTTTAATGCATTATAAATGCTTGTAAGCATTACATTTCTCCTGTTAATGAGGTCATCAATAGCCTCTGATAAATCCTCATCAACTTCAGAAAGTGAATCTTTCAAGTCTTCCAGGGGAATAGTCTTGTTATAAAATAATTTGCGAAATTCTTCATCTTCTTCATTGATATAAAAACTACCCTCTGAAATTCTACCAATAATTGTTATTTCATCTTTAATATCTACTGACAAATCAAATTTCAAATCATTTTCTCTATACAGCTTTATCTTATGTTCAGTTTTCCAATTATGATAAAAAGGTTCATCGTGTTCTGATTGATTGCCACTTGGAACAAATGTTTTATTAAACTCCAATTCGTCACAATTATCAACAATACTTGAATTCAAAAGTGGTGATTGTTTCAGAATATTATACTCAGTATATAATTTATCTAAATTATTTCCATTTGCAGATTTTAACTTATTGTGCAGAACCTCTTCTATCCTGAAAATTGATACGTCTTCGGATTTAAGCACCTTAAATGAAACGGTTGTGTTGTAAATTATTACAGGATAATGTTCTACTGCTTTACTTTCCAGGTGATTTACTATCTTTTCAATTAGCGATAATTGTGTAAGGTGAGGTGTTTCATAATAAATGACTGGCTCATTATTCAAAGTAGTAAAGTTGCCTGACAAACCATTTAGCGTATTCAGAAGCAAGACATCATTGAATTTTTCTATCTCAATATCAGCAGGATAATCTTTGGCAACACCTATTAAATACCCTCTAATTTTTTCAATGAAACTTTCATTAACATTTACACCTATTGCTTTTAGAAGCTCCTCTTTCTTCCTATCGTTAAGGCACCATGAGCTAAATTCTTCCGGCAATACCTCTTCACCTGTTTGAATGCCATTTAATACATACTGATTGGGTGAAATGTTTAAAAAGTTGCTCCAGGCTGCGTCTCTTTTGTAATCTCTACTATTGGCTGGCAAGTTTGACCAACCTTTTTGTAAGTAGTTCAGCTTGTCATTTATTTCTTCGGCGCTCACTAATATACTTGGGTCAAACCCTTTTACAAATAAGAAGTGAGAAGCAATAATATCATCCTCCTTTTCGCCATAGTTGAAAACATCTAAATCACTAAGCTGTAATAAAGATTGTAAATCAGTATAGCTTTCATTTACTAAGAAGGTGGGCTTTATGAACTTTAGATTTTCAGCGTTGTAAATAATCAATTGGCCCTCCAGCTTATACCAACTATCATCCTGAGATTTTAAAGAAAAATCGCTAAACTCTTCCTTTTTAAATTTGCCAGATAACCAAACAAACAATAACTGGTGGGAATTTTCTAATTGTTTGTCGTCTAATTTCTCACTAAACTTTGCAACTAATTCATCGCTGATACCAACATTTGAAATTTTAAAAAGCTTATCTGCTGTTGATTGATTCAGTAAATCTCTTTTCTTGGCTTCATCGTGAAATGCCTGAATTAGTTTTATATTATCTGCATTATCGAGATTCAGAATTTGTGATTGTGATAAAATGATTTTCTTATCCCCTCGTACCACTTCAATGGAATCGTGGGCACTATCAATATTTCCTATTATAATTTTCGCATCATCCTTATTAATAGATATTTTGTCATGGACAACTGATAATTCTTCTGGGGTTAAGTTGCCTTCTACCACATCTTTTAACAGCTTTATATACAGTTCATTTTGCCTTTCCTCAGTCCAGGAAGCATCTAAATTTGTGTAAGTCAGTTTTTCGAGCAGAGCTTTTTTATCATCATACCGTTCTGGCAGTATTACTTCAATGAAATCAAGCTCTTGTTCTAAATCACTTTCATCAAACCTGTCTATGAAATGCTCAACCAATTTGCTATCCGATAACTCTATTTTGGCTCTATATGCGATGAAATGCTCGGGTACTAATACATATTCATCGGGATAGTAAGTATCAATGTACTTGACTATTGCCGGCTTAGTGGTTGCAATTTGTTTTTTGCCAGCAGTAGAATCAATATAATAAACACCATCGTTAAGTATAATGCAGTTTGTGCCAAAAAAATCAATATTACAAGATTTAGAAAGCAGTAATAAATCACTTATATGTTCAATACTACTTGAAGTATCCTCAATGGTTGGATGTATAGTAGCTGAGGAAAATGAAAATGGTAAATCACCCAAGTAAGGAAGCAAGTATTTATCGGGAATGTGAACACCAAAATATTTGAAAGCAGTTGTTTGAACACTTTTAAATTCTTCGCCCTTCAATGATTCCAATTCGGTGTTGAATAAAACTTCATCAGGTTCTATTACTTCAGATTGAAAAACAATTTGGTTCCAGCTACTCAGCAAATATTTTTGTTTTTCCGGCCAGGTGCCTTTTTCATAAGCACTTACTAAATCATCCAATACTTCTTTTGCCTTTCCTGAATTTGTTGCGATGTAAGCTGCAATTTGCCCCCAAAATGGATAAACGATGCCCTGATATAGTTCTTCGGGTTTAGACAAAAGGTAATTTTTATAAGCAGGATTATCTTCTGAACTATTAATACAAAACTTGTTTAGCCAAGAGGCCGAGGAACTCGAATACAGATTTTTAAAACATACTGGTGTATTGTTATTGTTTTTAAACAATTTCAATTCACCCATCCTGTCGCCCGGTGTATCATTAAATGTTCTAAATGCTTCAAATATTCTATGCTTCTCCGATTTGTTGAGAGCATTCAGTTTATCATCTTTAACTACCTGACTGAATAGCTTTGTGAGTATCGTGTAATTTTTAACCTGTGATTCATTGGCAAAAAAACTAAAGTATTTTGGGTTGAAATTATAGTCATCAAAATTTTCGATGGTGTAATACAAGCCAAGCTTCTGTAATAAATCTTTTATATCAGCCAACTTATTAAATACAATAAAATAACCTTCCTTTTCTTTTTCCTGAAACTCTGTAATACTTAATAATGCTTTATTATTAAACTTCAACAGCTTTGCATCAAACAAGTTCTTTTTGAAAACTGGCTGTTTCAGTATTTCTGTATCGAGCAACGCCACTTCGGAAAGTATGGTTTTTATTTTGGCATCATTGTCCTCTATCCATGTATTCAAACTTGTGCTTATATTCTCCTTTAAAGAAAGAAGATTGTAGATGGTAAAATCTTTTACATCCAATTTTGAAAATGCCGCAGAACGGATAGATAATTCCGCATCATCATCCCAATAAAACCAGTTTACATTTTCTATACCCCAATCCTTTGTATCAATTCCTATTTGAGTTTTTTTGATGAATACATTTTCAGGCTTATCGGTTACACTAAAACCTTGAGTACCGGATGAACTGCGAATAGGAATGTATTTTTTTAGTAATTGATTGACACGATTGATATATGGCTCCTCTATCCATAATCTATCCTGATTGGTGCTTTTTCCAGAAGTAAGAAGTGCTGCATAAAAATTCAGAAAAAGTTGCCTGTCTTTAGCTTTTGCAGATGATGAAAGGCGACTTAATTCAGCATCAATTTTATCTACAATGGTTTTTAATAATCGCTCATTAATACCATCTTCTTTACTGCTGCCTTTATGCAGGAAGGTACGGGAGCTGCCTTTGTAAAAAGCATTGGAGTGAAGTATGTAATTGAAATTGTGTACTTCTTCAGAAAGAGGAAAATATAAATAGAGATTGGGTGCTCCTTTAAAATAATCTCCTATCTCATTATGTTTTCTAAATCCAAATAAGGCTTCTATATTGGCTTCTGCTGCTATTTTCTTTTTCTGTTCTGCCGAAAGGACATTGTATGTTTCAGTTCCAAACCTGATGTAGGCATAGGTATCTCTCTCGGTTTCTTTATTTACAGTAAGTTTTATGTATTCCAAATCAGGATAAGTGATAGGCTCCTCGTTGTTGAGCTGTACAGTATGTAAAACCTTCTCTTTTTTGGCATCTGTATCGGCTGTTTCTTTTAATATAGCCAAAGCAAATTTTACACCTTCTTTGAGGTTGATTTCTGCCAACTCCGATTCCTTGCCTGAGCCCAATTTTATAAAAAATAAAGCACCTTCTTTATAGGTGTCTTTGTTTAAAATCTTTTGATTGTTCTTTACCCAACGAGATAATACTTCGTATTCGGCTTTGCTGAATGGATTAGACGATGATTCCATACCATTTGCCATTTTAGGTAATTCGTTTACTGAATCATTCTCCGGCAAACAGGGAAAGCATGTTATCAGGATTTTAAACAACCAGGGATTATCGTCTTTAATGACAATTTCGCCTTTTTTATTATTGGTTAATAGTATTTCAGATGGCACCGGATTGGAACCGGATGCAATTTTTTCCAACTCATAATTTTTCCAACTAAACAATAAGGGTCCTGAATTTTCATTAATGAGTTCCTGCAAGCCATTGTCTTTACCTACCAGGCGATGTGCTAACTTAAAACCAATGCCAAACTTGCCTATGGTTTGGCTATCGGCATTTTTGGTTGAAGAACCTACATTTAAAATAGAACGGATGCTATTGGGAGTAAACATCTCTCCATTGTTTGCTACCAGCAAATAATAATTGCCATCAACTTCATCCTTGCCCCAAACCATTGTGTAATGTGTACTACCGGCATCAACAGCATTTTGCAGAAACTCATAAACAGCTTGCCCGTCTTTGGCCATATCCAAAAAGCTTTGCAAAAAGTTTTCAATACCAGCTTCGGGAGTACTGAACCCATCTCTATCACCGTGATACATTGTAAACCATCCAAACTTTTTTACATCTTTCTTTTCATCATAGTAATAGTTGCCAATAAAATGCTCTTCCAGTTCCTGAGAAACAGGCCGGGTAGTTTTGTAAAAAGTGCGATATTGCTGAATGTCTTTTATTTTCATAGCGGTCATTACATCAGTTGGTGTATTTTATCAATAATTTTTTCTATCGCAATCGAATCAATTCCTCCTGTTTCGCTTTCAGTTGTTATAAATAAGTTTTCATTCATCTTAAATTTATTTTCTTCATAAAACTTCTTCTTCTTTTCCCAATCCGCTTTATAACTTGGTATTGACATCATTCCTAAATGCTCCAGAATAATTAAATCTCCAGCAGCATCAATGAATGTAAAATCCGGAATTCTTTTTTCACCAGTTTTGCCAGTATACTGCCTTTCATATTCAAATTCAATTTCCTTTTCAATAAGCATATTGGCAATGATTACTTCAGATTTACTGCGTACCAGTAAACCTTCTTTCCTTGTTTTATGTATCAAGCCCTCTGCATAAGGGATTGATGATTTAATTTCCCGAACAGAAGGACGAAACAGATGTGTATTTCTTTTTGCTGTTTCTGAGTATTGCGGCTTAGAGAGATTTATTATCCAATGAGGGTCATCACCCTCTACAAGCAGCACTAATTTTTTCTTAGCCCTGGTTAATGCTGTATAAATTAATTCTCTTGAAATAATTCTACCGGTTTTGGGGATAATCAGAAAAACATAATCGAAATCACTTCCCTGGCTTTTATGAACAGTAATTGCATAAGCCAATTCCAGATTAGAATCATCGCTTTCAGTTTGCCCTTGTGACTTATATCCAAATGAAACTTTTTCTTCTACTCCGGCAAATACCACATTTGCAAAACCTTTGACAGTTGATTGCACTAAACCAAGTTGCCCATTTGATAACTGATATTTTTCACCGCCCGGATACCCTTCTCTCCATTCATTAATGGTCTGTATCACTTTATCATATAAGCCAATCTGGTAATCACCAATGCTCACTGAACTCCTAAGGCCCGTTCTGAATTGTTGTTGAAATTTTCGATTCAAATTAAATGAACCCCAATAAGGCGCTTTCACCGGACTTAATAATTGAAATGCTTCTATTTTACTGGTATCAATATTGCCATTATTAATTCCTAAAAAAGCATTTAAAGCAGCATAGTCAGATTTATCTTTTAGTTTGAGTTTATCAATTAAAACGGCATTGAGCTTTTCAATTAACTCTTCTTCACTTTTCCAGCAAAGAACCTGTAAATCGTTCAATTGATTATTGTTACCCAATTTTGAAAAAATGGCATCCGCATTTTTGGATGGCTTCATGCCTGAATACCATGATGCCAATGTAAGTGCATCTGAATTTTCGCCATCTACATTCCTTACTACTTCTTTTAATCGTGCAAGGCATTTTGCTGCTGCAATATCTTCGTCTTTATCTTCCAATAATTCTAAATGAGCACATAAATCGGCAAAGGGTCTTCCTGCCCCAATGGGCGGAAGTTGATAAGGGTCACCAACTAATATAATCCTTTGCACATGCCCCATATCCAATGCTTGTAATAATGCATACAAGTCATCTTCTGTGAGCATAGAGCTTTCATCAATAATTACATTCTGCTCTCCTTTATATTTTTCAGGACCTGTAAATCTCGGCTTCATCCTTACCCTATCAAATATTTTCTGCCGGTTTAAGAATTGAGCAATGGTGAATGCTTCACTTCCTGC
>Ga0138256_10007255_pt1 | contig 11712 bp, 10 predicted proteins | sample KNB2016incub_MG_FD_105486 | JGI IMG/M metagenome (GOLD analysis project Ga0138256, IMG submission 105486) | Active sludge microbial communities from wastewater in Klosterneuburg, Austria - KNB2014incub_MG | ecosystem: Engineered > WWTP > Activated sludge > Unclassified | place: Austria...
CAGCTCCTCCACATCGGCTTCGCAGGCAAGCAGGCGCCCCAGGAGGTGCTGGAGCGGGTGCGCCGTGGCGAGGTCGGCGCCACCATCCTGTTCGGGCGCAACATCGAGTCGGTCGAGCAGGTCGCGGCGCTGAACGCCGAGCTGGCGGCTGCGGCGCCGGCCGACGCACCGCTGGTGCTGGCGCTGGACCAGGAGGGCGGCCGGGTGCAGCGCATCAAGGCGCCCGCGGTGGTGTGGCCACCGATGGCCGCGCTGGGGCGGCTGCCGCCGGGGGACGGCGAGCGGGCGGCGCGGGAGGTCGGGCGCGTGCTGGGGCGCGAGCTGGCCGTGCTGGGCTTCAACATGGACTATGCGCCGGTGCTGGACGTGGCGACCAACCCGGCCAATCCGGTGATTGGCGACCGGGCGCTGGCGACCACGCCGGAGCGGGTGGCGGCGCTGGGCATCGAGCTGGCGCGCGGCCTGATGGACGCGGGTGTGTTGCCGTGCGGCAAGCACTACCCGGGGCACGGCGACACCCACGTCGATTCGCACCACGCGCTGCCGGTGGTGTCGCATGCGCGCGAACGCATCGAGGCCATCGAGCTGGCGCCGTTCGCGGCGGCCGCGCGCGCCGGCGTGCTGCCCATCATGATGACCGCGCACGTGGTGTTCGAGGCGCTCGACCCGGGCGTGCCGGCGACGCTGTCGGCGCCCACGCTGGCGCTGCTGCGCGGCATGGGCTTCGATGGGGTGATCGCGTCGGACGACCTGGAGATGAAGGCCATCGCGGGCCGCATGGGCGCCGGCGAGGCCGCGCTGGCCGCGGTGCGCGCCGGCTGCGACACGCTGCTGATCTGCGAGGACGTGCCGATGCAGCACCTGGTACACGAGACGCTGGTGAAGGCGGCCGAACAGGATGGGGCGCTGCGGGCGCGCCTGGAGGACGCCGCGCGGCGGGTGGCGCGCATGAAGGCCGCGCTACCCCGACTGACCCGCGTGGCGCCCGCGGACGTGCGCAAGTACCTCGGCCACGCGGACGGCGTCGCCCTGGCCGACCGGTTGCGCGCCGCGCTGGGCTGAACAACTTCTCCAGTAACTTCGCATATCTACAAGCGCTGCACTCTGCCCCGCAACATCCGAACACTCATGGCGATGACACCTCCTGAAGCGCACGGAGGACGCCATGAGACGTTACCAGACCGACGAAAACGACCGAGCCAAAGCACGCGGTGGGCAGCAAAGCCATGCCCCCGTACCAGCCGCGCGAGGGGGCAGCAGTCCTGGCCGGAGGACCCTCACCGGCGGGCTCACCCAGGCAGCCGGCGCGACAAGGCGAGAGCCCGCAGGCAGTGGCCCGATCCAGCTCCCCGACGGGCTGGCCACCTCGCTTGGTTCGGGCAAGCCCCAGATCGCACTGCCAACCCACCTCGACTTCGCAGCCGCGATCGTTGGCCGAGATCTCCGGCTCGAGCTCCCCATCAGGAACACGGGCGGACGCGACCTTCGCATCACGGCAGTGGGTGGCGACGAAGGCGATCTGGCTGACTTCGAGGTGGTGCTCGCGACCCCAGCAACGATCCCGTCCGAAGGCATGATCGCCGCGCAGGTCCGCTTCACGCCGACCGCGCGCGGCAAGCGACGCTGCAGGTTCTTCGTCCAGTCGAACGACCCTCGCTTCGCGGTCGAGATCGTCGAGCTGCGCGGCACAGGGGTGGTGGCCGAGGCCGTGCAGACCGAAGAGGCCGACACCGCTTCAGCATCCGCGAGACCAGGGGTCACGCCTCCAGAAGGGTTGGAGAAGATCCAGGACGGGGTCCCCCCGATGCCCGCCCTGCCTGGCGGTGAACGGCCACCGGCCTCAAGGCCGACAAGGGCGCTGACCCCACCACAGCATGCAAAGCTGATCGAAGACACCAAGCTTCGCATGGGGTCGCGACTGCGTTCTTCGTGATCGCGGTGGACCGCAACCGACAGGCGCTGAGGGACGCCGCGAAGAAGGAAGCCGAGGTTCTGGCGATGCTGGTCGAGGTGGGAATGGGCTTTCTGATACCTGGTCTTGGACGTGCCCTGGGTTCAGGGGCCAGCAAGCTCCAAGCCTATCTTGGGGCCCCCGACGATGGCGAATCGTCGACGAGAGCAGCGCTGGTGGCGCTCCTCACGCGGTTCAAAGACAACGACGGCGCCAAGGCAGTCTTCACGGGCGCCACCAAGGGGGCTGCACTCAAGGTCAAGCAGAGCGCGAAGCAGCTGTACGGCGACTCGGATGCTGATCACTTTCTGAAGGCTCTTTCGCAAGCCTACGTGGAAGAGAACCAGACGCTCAGGGAGAGCCTGAACGAAAAGACCGATGAAGCCGACCTGCTAGCCCTCTGGGCCGCCTACGATGGCGCCTTCGTGGGACCCGGCAGCTATGAGGCCGCGGTTCACCAGCTGCTGAGGCGTTTTCAAGTTCAGGTCGGCTCGATCAGGACCGAGGAGTACGCAATGGGCATGACATGGAACTTCCGGGCCGTGTGGATCGAGGTCGGGGGAAAGAGGAAGATGGCCAATGTGAGGATCGCGGAGCAACCGGAGGCGATGGCGCGCGGCACCAAGCGGACGTCGGTCAAATTTCAGAACTGGATCGATGATGACCTGGCCCAGCTGGCAAACAACCGGACCGTGCGAGAGGATGGCTACATCGAGGTCATCCAAGGGAAGGACGTGGACTTCCGATGAAGACCAACCGCGGAGTTGTCCTCGGAGTGGTCTGTCTCGCCCTTGCGGGATGCCACAGCGAATCGAGACGCTCTCGCGGCGGGCGAGCATCTCTACGAGAGCTCGTGGCGAGCCACTGCGAACAGATGGCGCTCGACCTGAGGCTCGTGCGCGACAGGTTCGCCGACGGCAGGGAGATCGTCGTTGTGAGCGGTGAGGCCAACCCGAGGTTCATGATGCTGGTGGCGAGAGAGGCGGCCATGTGCGCCGCCGTTCGTGCGCCAAATCCCGAGGTCGATCGCCTGCTGAACGCGCTTGCCCTGGCCGCCCAGGATGCCCGCGAACTCATGCAGGCGGCGATGCCCACGCCGCCCAACTCTGCCGAGCGTCGCGCCGCCGTCGACAAGCTGTCCGAACTCGTTGACGCATTTGTGCAGATCAACAATGCACCTATCGTGGACTGATGAGCCCCACGCGGCCCGTCGAGTGTCGAAGCTGTGGCCTCATCAGCCAGCCGTCTGCGCTGACCTGCGACTGCGGGGCTGCCCTGGGCGCGACTGCTCCCGCGGCCGAGGCGGCGGGGGCCCAGGTGGACCTGCCACCGTCGCGAGAGGGTGAGTGGAGTCGCCCGTGCGGGGTGCTCTTCGTGGGCCTGGCGGGCATGTTCCTGTCCATCGCCGCCCTGGAGCCGGGGAGTGTCCCGATGAAGACGGCCTTCTATCTTGGTGCTGGTATCCCCGTCGTCGGCGCCGGGATGCTGAGCGAGGTGGTGGCCCCGGGTGCGGAAGCGAAAGTGACGCCCCGCAGCCCAGGCCCGGCGCCGGTGGAGGGTTCCAGCGGAAGAGCGCTCAGCTACCGCTCCCACCAGCGGGCGAGTTCGAGTTCGATGGCGGCGAAGGGTTCGGCCCGGATGCGGGCGGGGGCGTCTTCGCCGAAGGTCGCGACCAGGCCGTAGTGGTCGGCCTCCAGGCGGTAGACCTCCAGGGACTGCGCCAGGGGATCGACCAGCCAGAGGTGGCTGACGCCCTCGCGGGCGTAGATCGGGAGCTTGCGGGTGCGATCGAACCTGGCGGTCGCTGGCGAGATCACCTCGCAGGCCCAGTCGGGTGCCAGCTCGAAGGCGGCGCCCGAGGGCAGCGCGGGCAGGCGTTCGCGGCGCCAGCCGCCGAGGTCAGGGACCAGGACGTCCTCGCCGAGGTGCAGCTCCGGCTCGTCGATGATCCACCAGCCGCCAGGGCCGCCGCTGCCGGTCGGTCGGTGGAACGGATCCCAGAGCTGTCCACCGATGGCGGAGCTGGCGGTCGCGTGCGGTGGCGCGGGGCGCGGGGTCGCGACGAGATCGCCGCCGAGGAGCTCGCCGACGACGGTGTCAGGGAGCGCCTCGAGTTCACGGTGCATGGCTCGCTTTCGTGCGCGCTCGGCCGCCATCGAGTCCAGTCTACTCCAAGGCGGGGGCGGGGCTACCGACGACCCGGGGACCTGCGGACATGCGACGGCTGTTCAGTCGAGGGCGGCGCCGGTGCCGCGTTTCCAGCGGGCGAGCTCGGGCAGGGGCCAGCGGGCGACCTCGTGCAGCATGGTGATCTCGGTCTTGACGTTGACGATGCCGGTCTTGGCTTCGGCGGAGCCGCCGGAGAACATGGTGGCGACGATGTCCTCGCCGGAGGACTTGAGCTGGATGCCGATGTGGTCGAAGGCGCCGGAGGCCAGGGCGACGGTCTCGATGGCGTTGCGGGCGGTGGCGCCGAACAGGGCGCCGACCACGGGGCCGGTGTCGGCCTGGCCCTCGAGGCCGGACTCGGCGAGCTTGCCGGCGAAGGTCATCTTGGCCATGGTGAAGGCGCCGATGAGCAGGGCGAAGATGTCGCTCTTGCCGTGGGTGTCGACCTCGAGGGTGAGGCCGAGGTCGACCTCGGCGGGGCCGCCGATGGGGAGGAAGACGTCGGCCTTGAACTTCACCGTCACGGCGGCGATGGTCAGCCCGAACTCCATGTGCGCGGTCAGGCCGGTCTCGAACTCGGTCTCGAGCTCGCCGTCGCCGACCTTGGTCGTGGTCATGCGCTCCTCGACGCCGAAGCCCTCGGAGCCTTTGACCTCGACGCCATTCTTCTTGTCGCCGAGGCTGAACTCGGCCTCGATGCCGATCTCGTGGCTGCTCTCGACGTGGTCGCCGACGTCCATGTTGGCGAGCACCAGCTTCTGGAAGCTGCGCCCGAAGATGAGGTTGGCGATGGCCTCGCCCGCGACCAGGGTGGCCAGGCCCACGGCGTCGGCCTGGTAGACCGCCCGGGCCAGCTGCAGCCACTTGTGGGGATCGGTGAAGCTGCTCGGCTTCCACTGGCGCTCGCGCAGCCAGACGTCCATGTAGAGGCCGATCTCCTCGATGCAGGTCTCGGGTGAGCGGCCGGCCAGCTCGATGCCCTTCTTCTCGAACACGCCGAGCTCGGCCTTGGCGCCCTCGGTCTCCTCACCGATGCCGAAGGCGGTGTGCGATTCGCCGGCCAGCTTGAAACCACCGCTGTGCTCGTGCTCGACCTCGCCCTCCAGCTTCAGCTTGGCGTACAGGCCCTCGACGCAGACCGAGGCCTCGATCTCGATCTTCACGGCGTCGCCCGGCTGCGGGGCGGCGGAGCGCATGTAGCCCGCCAGCAGCACCTCGACCGCCTTCATGCTGCTGAAGACGCCGAGGTTGACCAGGCTGCGGCTGGCGGCGGCGCCGCCATGGCCGACGGCGTCATGCAGGTCGGTGGCGGCGCTGGCGCTGCTGCGGAGGTCGCCGTGGTGGGCGGCGTTGGGGTCGTGGCTGTCGGCCACGCTGCCGGCGCTGTGGCTTTGGCTGCGCTGGCGTGACAGCTGGCCGCCGGCGCCGCTGCCGCCGATGCGATGGCCCGCGCCGCCATCGCCGTCGTGGCACTGGACCTGGGTCGAGGCGTGGCTGCCGGCGCCGAAGGGAGCCAGCAGGTCGACGACAGACTGGCCGGCGACCACGCGGTCGGCGACGGCGTCGGCGTGCTGTTCGAAGCGGTCGCCGGAGACGCCGAGGCCACCGTAGAGCTGGACGCCGGCGCGCTGCTGGACCACGTGGGCGGCCTCGTGGGCGGCGGTGTGCAGGTCGGGGCTGGCGCCGAAGGCGACGCTGGAGCCGGTGGCGTAGGCGCTGGCGCCGAGGTCGGTGCAGGCGTCGGCGGCGGGGCCACCGATGTGGGCGCTGACGCCGGCGAGATCGTGTTCGGGGCCGAAGGCGGTCTGCAGCTCGGCCTGGTAGGGCAGCGGGCCGCCGGCGCCGGCCACGCCTTCGTGGGCGCGCTGCACCAGGCTGTCGGTCAGGGAGCGGCGGCCCGGGGCGCCATGGTCGGTCGGAGTGCTGGCCGTCGAAGTCGTGCCCCCGTACCTGCCGGTCCTGTCCTGCATGGCCGCCTCCCAGTCCAGTCCAGATGAGAACAGTGCTCGCTAAGTGAACATTGTTCTCATCTGGCCACCCGGATCTTCCCTGCCCCGGGAAGAAATCGCCCCAGCCTGCGTTACCGGTCAGCGCAGGGAGCGCAGCGTCGCCTGGCCGAGCTCGGTGATCATGGCCTCCAGCGCGGACTTGCCGCGCGGCGTCCAGACCCCGTCGATGACCATCATGGCGAAGCCGTGCACGATGGACCAGGCCACCACCATGCTGGCCTCCAGCGTGGTGCTCTCGCGCTGGTAGGCCTTGCGCACCTCGGCCAGGGCGCCGAGGAGGAGCGCGCTGAGGCGGCGCGCCGGGGCCTCGGGGCGCGGGTCGTTGGCGCCGCCCTTGGGACCGCTGGGGCCGTACATCAGGCGAAACAGGTTGGGGCGCGCGGCGGCGAACAGGATGTACTGGCGGCCCAGCTCGAACAGGCGGGTCTCGGGCTTGCGCGTGCCGGCGAGGCCGCGGGTGGCAGCGCGCACACGGCGCTCCATCAGGTCGGCCAGCTGCTGGAAGCCGAGGTCGGCGACCGCATGCAGCAGCTCGCCCTTGGAGGCGAAGTGCTTGTAGGCCGAGCTGACCGCGACGCCGCAGCGGGTGGCCGCCTCGCGCAGGCTGAAGTCCTCGTGGCCGTGCTGCTCGACCAGCTCGAGCGACACGGTGGCCAGGGCGTTGGAGAGGTCGCCGTGGTGGTAGGTCTCGCCGCGGCCGGCGGGGCGACGGGCCATCAGCTGCCGGTGCCGACCAGGCAGGTCATCCAGGCCTCGCAGCTCTTGGCCAGCTCGGTGCGACAGCGGATGCCGCGCTCGAGGTCGTCGGGCTTGGTGCGCTCGCACTCCTTGTTGCAGTCGACGTTGCTGCCGGCGAGACGCTCGATGCAGGCGCGCGCCTCGGTGCACAGCGAGACGCAGTCGAACTTGACGGCGACCGGGGCCTTGGCAGCGTCGAGGCCGGCGTCGGCCGGGGCGGCGGCGACCGGGGCGGGCACACCGGCGTCGGCCTTGGTGACGGGCTTGGCCGCGGCGGACGGGGTCGGTGACGGCTTGCCCTTGGTGACCGGCGTGTCCTCGGTGCCGATGGCCCAGGGCGGGTCGTTGATTGGGCGGGTGGCGATGCTGGCCTCGCGCGCGGCGATGGCGGCGGGGTCCTCGGCGCGGGTGCGACTGCCGCACGAGAAGCCCAGCACGGTTGCGAACGACGCGAGGACCACGATGATGCTCCACGAACGCGCGCCCATGAGCTGACTCTACCCCCGCCTCGAGAGGAACGCTTCCAGACATAGCAGGCCGAGCAGCCCCGCCGCCATCCAGTGCCACCAGGGCTGGCGCCGCTTGGGCACCTCGCCGGCCGCGGCGCCCAGGCCGGCCACGCGCGGCAGCGCAGCGTCACCGGCGGCCAGCTTGGCCAGATCGCTCTCGGCGGGGTCGACGTTGACGGCGAAGCTGAGGGTCGGGCGCGCGCGCAGGGCGCCGCTCTGGCCGGCCACCGCGACGCGGTAGATCCCGGGCTCGACCGCGCCCGCGAAGGCGTAGCGCCGGCCCGTCAGGCGGCTGGCGTCGACCGCGATCTTCTTGCCCGAGGGGCGCGCGATCTCCAGGCGCTGATCGCCCTCGACCAGCTCCAGCTCGCGCACGCGGCCGACCACGCCGGGCGGCTCGGGCTCGCGCAGCGGGGCGCGCGCCAGGTAGCGGGCGCTCTGCTGCACCAGGGGCAAGAAGCCCGGGTGAATCGGCAGGTCGTTCCAGTCGCGATCCAGCGTCGAGGTGTACAGGAGGATGCGGCCGGCGCCCAGCTTGCCCTCGACCAGCAGCGGCGCGCCCGAGGACAGCTCGGCCAGCACGCGGCGCTCGTCGGCGTCGGGCTGCGGGGCCAGCAGAAAGAAGCGGTGGAAGCGCGCGGCGCGCAGCTCGGGGGCGCGCGGCGGGAAGACCGAGAACACCGGGTGGCGAGCGTCGAAGTGCAGGATGCGCTCGGCGCGCGAGTCGTCGTCGGGGCTGGCCGCGGCGCCGCTGCCGCTGGCAGTGCCAGTGCCAGTGCCGCCCACGGGGCCGGTCGAGCGGGCACTGCGCAGCTCCTGCGGCAGCAGCTTCGCCATCGTCGCGGCATAGGCGGCCTCGTCGACCTTGTCGCCCATGGCGATGAACAGGCCGCCGCCGCGTTGCACGAAGGCGGCCAGCTCGGCGGCCTGGGTCGCGGGCAGCGCGGGCACGTTGGCCAGGAAGACGACGTCGTGGTCGGCCAGGCGCCGGCGGCCCAGGTCGGGCGCGGCGGTGGTGGCGACCGCCAGCGCACTGTCAGCGCGATCGCCGGGGCGCAGCGCGGTCTCCAGGTAGAACAGCTCGTCCTCGTGCTGCGCCGGGCGCGGGTCGCCGTCGACCAGCAGCACCTTGAGGTCCTTGCGCACCTCGACGCGCAGGTAGCGCTTGTTGTCGATGGCCAGGGCGTCGGGGCCGATCTCGAGCATGGCGTCGAAGACGCCCCCACTCGGGAAAGTATAGGCAAACTTCTTGACACCTCGTCCATGTGCGTCGACCTCGGCGAGGCCACGCGCGACGGCGTTGCCCTCCACCCACAGGGTCACCGGCAGGCTGGCCACGCGGGCGTCGCCGAAGTTGGCGATGTCGGCGGTGATCTCGACGCCGCGCGCACCCAGGCGCGGCTCGGGGCGCACCCGCGCGCCGACCAGCGCGACGTTGGGCAGCGCGGCGCCGCCGGAGACGTCGATGACGTGCAGCTCGGGCGCGCTGGGGCCGTCGGGCCAGGGCCGCTCGCCGACGCGCAGCGAGGCCGCGGTGCCGTCCGACAAGAGGTACACGCGGCGCGCCTCGTTGGGGGCGCGGTCGAGGATGGCGGCAGCGCGGCGCAGCGCCGAGGTCAGATCGCCGCGCCGGGTGGTCAGCGCGGCGTCGTCGATGGCGTCGGTCACGCGCAGCTGGTCGCGCGTCAGCTGGTCGATCGGCGCCGCCGGCTCGCCGGGCACGGCCTCGGCGCCCAGCACCAGCGCGACCTCGGCCTCGTGGCCGAGCTGCTGCACCAGCTCGCGCGCGCGCCGGCGCGCCTTGGTCAGCAGGGTCTCGCCGCCGCGCCGATAGCCCATGGAGAAGCCGTTATCGAGCACGATGACGGCCGCCTGCGGGCCGGCCTCGACGCTGACGCCGTCGGCGCTGACGCGACGAAACGGCCGCGCCAGCGTCAGCGCCACCGCGGCCACCGCCAGCGCACGCGCCAGGAGGAGCAGCCACTGGCGCAGCTTGGCCTTGCGCGCGACCTCCTTCTTGACCCCGAGCAGGAAGTCGAAGGCCGCGAACGGGCGCCGCTCCGCCTTGCGTCGACCGATGAGGTGGATCAGCACCGGCACCGCGATGGCGCCCAGGCCGAGCAGGAAAAACGGCGCCAGGAAGTTCATCGCGAGGTGCCCGAGCGGCGACCGTGCGCGCGCGCGTCGAGCAGCTCGACCAGCGGGCGGTCGATGCTGACCGAGGTCGGCGCCAGCCGGTAGTCGACGCGGTGGTCCTGCAGCGCCCGGCGGGTGCGCTCCAGGAACGCCTTCAGCTCGGCCAGATAGGCCGCCCGCATGGTGCGCGGCTCGACCAGCAGCTTGCGCTCGTCCTCCAGGCTCTCGAACTGGGTCAAGCGCTCGAAGGGGAACTCGAGCTCGTCGTCGTCGAGGACGTGCAGCACCACCACGTCGTGGCCACCGGCGCTGAGGCGCCCCAGGCGCTGCAGGGTGGCCTCGCCGGCGGGATCCAGCAGGTCCGACAGCAGCACCACCAGGCTGCGCCGCCGCGCCACCTTGAGCACATGATCGAGCGCGACGTCGAGGCTGGTCACGCCCGCCGGCGAGAGCCCCTCGAGGACGCCGAGCAGCGCCGGCAGGTGCGTGGTGCGCGCGCGCGGCGGCACGTACGCCGTCAGCGCCCCCGCCCCCGACGCCACCAGGCCCACGCGATCACGCTGCTGGATCAGCAGGTACGCCAGCGACGCCGCCAGCCGCGACGCATACACCAGCTTGCTCTCGCGCGCGCCGCCCGCGTAGCCCATCGAGCCCGAGGTGTCGACCACGAGATACGCCGCCAGCTCGGTCTCGGTCTCGAAGCGCTTGACGTAGTACTTGTCGAAGCGCGCCAGCGCACGCCAGTCGACGTGGCGCAGGTCGTCGCCCGGCGAGTACTCCTTGTGCTCGGCGAACTCGACCGACGAGCCGTGGTGCGGCGAGCGATGCAGGCCGGCCAGCGCGCCATGGACGACATGGCGCGCGCGCAGCTTGCGCGTCGCGATCTGCGCCAGCACCACTGGATCCAGCAGCGCCCGCCGTCCGGTTTCGCCCACGACCTGCTACCCCTTGACGGTCTCGCACAGCCGCGTGACCAGCTCGGCGGCGCGCACACCCTCGGCCTCGGCGCGGAAGTTCAGCACCAGGCGATGCTGCAAGGTCGGCTGCGCCAGCGCACGCACGTCCTCCTTCGACACCGCGAAGCGCCCGTCCAGGATCGCGCGCGCCTTGCCCGCCAGCACCAGGAACTGCGACGCCCGCGGCCCGGCGCCATAGGCGACCAGCTCCTTGACGAAGGCCGGCGCATCCGGCGAGGTCGGGCGCGAGGCCCGGGTCAGCGCGACCGCGTACTTGACCACGTGGTCGGCCACCGGCACGCGCAGCACCAGCTCCTGCAGCTTCATGATCTTCTCGGGCGACAGCACCCGGCGCAGGGTGTGCTTGTTCGGGCTGGTGTGCTGCTTGACGATCGCGATCTCCTCGTCCTCGGCGGGGTAGCCGACGTCGATCTGCATCATGAAGCGATCCAGCTGCGCCTCGGGCAGCGGGTAGGTGCCCTCCTGCTCGATGGGGTTCTGGGTCGCGAAGACCAGGAACGGCAGCGGCAGCGCATAGGTGTTGCCGCCCGCGGTGACGCGGTACTCCTGCATGGCCTGCAGCAGCGCGGCCTGGGTCTTGGGCGGGGTGCGGTTGACCTCATCGGCGAGCAGCAGGTTGTCGCACACCGGGCCGGGGATGAAGCGGAAGGCGCGCCGCCCGGTCGAGTGGTCGTCCTCCAGCACGTCGGTGCCGGTGATGTCGGACGGCATCAGGTCGGGCGTGAACTGCACCCGGTTGAACGACAGGTTCAGCACCTCGGCCAGGGTCGAGATGAGCAGCGTCTTGGCCAGGCCGGGCACGCCGACGAACAGGCAGTGGCCGCGCGCGAACAGCGCCACCAGCAGGGCATCCACGACCTCGCGCTGGCCGACGATGCGCTTCTCGATCTCGCGCACGATCTCGCCGCGGGCGACCGCGATCTCGCGCACCGACTCCAGCTCGGACTCGGCCTCGAGCTCCTCGGGCGGCTTGCTCACGATGGTCGGCGTGGGCGTCGCCACATCGTCGACGACGCCCACGGGCGAAGTCGGCTCGTCAGGCAGCTCCGCCTCGACCCCACCCGAGCCCTCGACTGCCTTCAGCTGGTTGCTCATGTTCCGGGGAACCTCAGGGCTCCTGGCCGGCGGCCAGGCCCTTGCAAGCGCTTGCCTCGCGGGCAGCGCGGGGATCGTCAGTCGCGGCGAAGACCTCCGCGAGGCCACAGTGGACCGCGGGGTCGAAG